>ERZ1370068.1996-contig-1196_pt1 | contig 68187 bp, 103 predicted proteins | sample MGYA00561227_ERZ1370068 | MGnify/ENA primary metagenome ERZ1370068 (study PRJEB38410, sample SAMEA6850437) | metagenome | study: Metagenomic assessment of the ecological functions of the soil: analysis of the soil microbiota associated with the... | reverse complement strand
GTTGCTCCACAAGAACCGTAATCGCCTCTTGCCCATCGATTAACTCGTGACCTGGGATTGAGAGCCCTGCAAGCGAGATCCGTCCATAGCGATCCCGACCGAAGATTCGTCCTACCGCAAAGCGCATCACGGTGCTCTCGATCTGCACATGGCCTACGTGGATGGGCGAGGGTGATCCGATTGTTTTCCTGCATGGCAGTCCGACGCCTTCGTATCTCTGGCGCAATATCATTCCGGAGCTTTGCCCTGGGCTGTCCTGCGCCGGACTATGTCGGCATGGGGCAATTCAGGGCCCGCAGCCCGACGGCAGCCTATCGCTTCGTCGACCACCGTCGCTACCTCGACGCCTGGTTCGAGGCGCTGGGCCTGACCTCTGAAGAGCGATCGGCTCTGGTCGTCCACGACTGGGGCTCGCCGCTTGGGCTTTTCGACTGGGCACGAGCGTCAACCCCGAGCGTGCGGCGGCGACTCGCCTACATGGAGTGCGATCGCAGCGGCCCCCTTCCGCTCCTGGGGGACGAATGTGCCCGGCGGCCACGCGCGCATTCTTCCAGGGCCAGCGCTACCGATCCGCCGGCGAAGATTCTGATCCCTGCGGCAGAACCTCTTCTATCGAGTACCTTCCTCCCGCTGCGCGGGCCCCAGGAGGCGGTGGAGGTCTACCGGCGACTATCGCAATCCCGGTGCCTCGGCAGCCCATGCTGGCCTGGTCGAGGGAATTGCCGATCGCCGGTGAGCCCGCGGATGTCACGCGGATCGTCGACCTTTACGCACGCTGGCTCAGCACCAGCTCCATTCCGAAGCTGTTCATCGATGCCGCATCCGGCAGGCTTCCTGATCGGCGCCCAACGTGAGTTCGCCGCGGCGCTTGGCCCAATCAACAGCAGGTCACGGTCAAGGTTCGCACTTCCTGATGGAAGGGACCATCGCCGAAGTCGCCGACGTCACGTCACGGTTCATCGCCAAGCTGCTGGCAGGCAGGTGGCGTAGAGCTGTCCTACTTCGCCGCGATGTTCCGCAGCGCCGCCGGCGAAGGCGCCGCGCGACCGGCGCGAGACTGTCCGGACCGGTGCCCGCCGCTGTCGGCCGGCGTGTGGAACAGGCCGTGGCAGGCCGGGCTCACGCCGAAGAAGCTTGGGATAGCCCGCGGCATGCACGTCGCTGCAGTTCGCCGACCGCCGCCTTGTCGCCGACCAAGGCGGCGCGCCGGCGACCGCTGCCGAATGCCGGCGCGGACCAGGTCGTCCATCGATTGCGAGCGGGCGGATCACCACCCGCATCGGCGCGCCCAGCGTGTCGCTGCCAACTCACCGGCCATGCCGTCCCGGCGCCATCTCGTGGTAGCAGGCCAGCGACGCGCGCCGAATGCTGCCCAGGCGCGAGCGTCGCCGACGGGCGGCGGCGCCTCGGCTGCCGATGAACCGGGTACGGCCGCCGCCGTGGCCGATCTCGTGGCCCGCCGTGAGCGAACACCAGGGTCGGCGCCGTCGAAAGCCGGCGTGTTGGCGAGGCGGGCCATCGCGAGGAAGCCCGCGATGCCGGGCGCTCGCTCGCAGGTGCTGGTGAACCAGCTCGTGACCGGCGTCGACACGACGATCGCGCGGCCGCCAGCGCCGCGGTCGAGGCCACGGCCGAGGTGCCGTATGACGTGCGGCCGGCCACCGTCGCGGCGATAGCGGCCCTCGATCGTCCACCGCCACCGGCCGGCCCGCCTCGCTCGGCGGCATCGAGCAGCGCGCTTGTCGCCGGCGGCGCACCAGGATCACCGGCACCGGCCAGGGCTTGCCCTCCTGGTCGACGTTGTAGGTGTAGATCTCGCCGCTCGGGTGATCGATGGTCAGCAGCACGGCGGCGGGACGGCGGGCGAACGCCTCGTCCAGCCGCAATGCGACGCCTTGCGTGAGATAGGCGGCGCGGTCGAAGGGCAGGCTGACGCGCGCACGAAGCGGCCGCTGGCGTCGCCCGCCGCGGCGATCGGCGCGCTCGAGACTGGAAGCTGCGCGAGCGGCTCGGGAATCCACCAATGCGGCATCACCGCGACGGTCTGCCCGTCGACGCTGAGCGAGCCCGCCTCGAAATCGTACTGCCGGTCCATCGCGAAGCTCTGCGACGAAACCGCGAGGCCCGCGCGCGCGAGTTCGCCCGCGATCCAGTCGAAGGCCTGCGCGGCGCCGGCTGAGCCGTAGCGGTGCGGGCCGAAGCCGTCGTAGCGCCGGACGTCGTCGTAGAGGGCCTTGCCGCTCAGCGGATCGGCGGCGACGGCTGGGCTGGCTGCCGCGAGCATCGCCGCCACCATGTGCAGGCCGATCGCCCGGCGCAACATCGCGGGCAGATCGCCTTCTGTGCTATTCCGCTGCCTTGAGTTCGGCCGCTCGCACGGCGCGCGTGCGCGGCATCCTCGGCCTCCCAGCGCATGCCGATCTCGGCCGAGCTTGCCCAGCACGTCGTCGAGCTCGTGGCCGCGCTTGGGTCAGCGAATAGGTGACCTTGGGCGGGATCGTCGCCTCGTAGTCGCGGCTGCACCAGCGCCTGCGCCTTCGAGCGTGCGCAGCCGCTCGGTCAGCATCTTGGCCGACACGCCTGCCACGCGGCGCTTCAGCTCGCCGAAGCGCTGCGGCCCGTGGGTCTTGAGGTTGTAGAGGATGTACGTCGTCCACGGCCCCATCAGCATGCGCAGGATGAAGTCCATGGGGCAGGAGACGCTCTCCTTGCCGTGGCTCGGCTGGTGGTCCATCGGACGATTCCATAGGTTACGAATTGGTACCTACTGGCGAATATATAGTGCGCTTCCCAAATCTTTCCAGTCACTTCGAGTAATCAACTGATCTGAGGAACGAATCGTCGTTTCTCAGTAAAATCAAAGGATTGGAGAGACCATGAGCAACGTCGCCATCGTCTATCACTCGGGCTTCGGCCACACCCAGGCCCTGGCCGAGGCCGTCGCCAAGGGCGCCGAGGCCGTCCCGGGCGCCAAGGTGAGCCTGATGCCGGTCGCCGAGGCGGAGGCCCGCGAGGCCGAGCTGGACGCCGCCGACGCCATCATCTTCGGCAGCCCGACCTACATGGGCGGCGTCTCGGCCGAGTTCGCCAAGTTCAAGGACTGGACGTCCAAGCGCTGGATGGACGGCGCGTGGCGCAACAAGCTCGCCGCGGGCTTCACCGCCTCGGCGTCGTGGAACGGCGACAAGCACAACACGCTCTACCAGCTCCTGACGCTCGCCCTGCAGCACGGCATGGTGTGGGTCGGCCTCGGCCTGCCGCCGGGCTTCAACCATTCCAAGGGCTCGATCGAGGATCTCAACCGCCTCGGCGCCTCGGTCGGCGCGATGGCGCAGGCCAACGCCGACCAGGGCATCGAGGGCATCGCCGCCAGCGACTTCCGCACCATGGAGGCGCTCGGCAAGGCGCGTCGCCGAAGCCGGCCGCGCGCTGGCAGGCAGCAGCCGCTCGCGCAGGCGGCGTGAAGCGCGTCCGAGCACGGAACGGACGCTCTCTCCGTCGGGAGGGGCGCTCGAGTTCTTCTTGGTGATGTTCCACCACACCGGCACCGGGCCGGCGAGCCAGCCTGCGATGCGGTCCTTGCGGTAGGCGCCGAAGGCCTTGTACTGGCCGAGCACGACGTAGGTGCGCCTGGTCCATCACGCGGTCGGAGACGGCGAGCGCGATCTGCCTTGCTGCTTCTCGGGATCGGTCTCGCGCGCGTAAGCCGGAGCGCAGCTTCTCCATCTCGGCATCGCACGGCCAGCCGAACCACGCCTTGTCGCAGCCGCCGCTGGTGAAGGAGTTGCCGGCCGGGTTGTCGGCGTCGACGGTGACGGTGGTGGTGTAGAAGATGTTCCAGCCGCCTTTGTCCGGCGCGTCCTTCTTGGCGCGCCGCGACACCACGGTCTGCCAGTCCATCGCCTGCAGGTCGACCTTGAAGCCGGCCTTCTCCAGCGCCTGCTTGCCGACCGGCGGCAGCTGGTTGGACGACTGCAGGTCGGTCTGGCTGCATCATCACGATCGGCGTGCCGTCGTAGCCGCTCTCCTTCAGGAGCTGCGCGCGCCTTGTCGAGGTCGGGCTTGATCAGGAGATCGCCGTAGCTCTTCTCGTAGGGCGAGCCGCAGACCAGCGGCGCGTTGCAGACGCCGATAGATCTCGGGGTCGCCGACCTGGGCGCGCAGGAAATCCTCCTGGGCGATGGCGTACATCGCCGCCTGGCGCGCCTTCACGTTGTTGAACGGCGGATGGAGGTGGTTGAAGCGCATGATGATCTGGCTGCCGAGCGCGTTCCAGCCGAACAGGGCGATGTTCTTGTCGGCCTTGAGCATCGGGAAGAGGTCGGGCGCCGGCACCTCGATCAGGTCGATCTCGCCCTGCATCAGCGCGTTGACCGCGGTCAGCGGATCGGTGATGGCGAGCCATTCGACGCGGTCGACCTTCAGCGACCTTGCCGCCGGCCAGCATCGAGGGCGGCTCGGCGCGCGGCTTGTACTTGGTGTTCTTGACGTAGACGATCTTCTCGCCGGGCTTCCATTCGTCCTTCTTGAAGATGAACGGGCCGGAGCCGGTGTAGTCGTCGATCTGCTTGAAGGGGTCGGTCTCGGCGACCCGCTTGGGCATCATGAAGGGCACGTTGGACGACGGCTTGCCGAGCGCCTCGAGCACGCAGGCCGAACGGCTCCTTGAGCACGATGCGGAAGGTCTTGGCGTCGACCGCCTTCAGCTCGCCGACCGACGCCATCAGCTGCTGGCCGAGCGCGTCGCGCGCGCGCCCAGCGCTTGATCGAGGCGACGCAATCCTCCGCGGTGACCGGCTGTGCCGTCGTGCCATTCCAGCCCGTCGCGCAGGGTGAAGGTCCAGGTGAGCTTGTCGGGCGAGGTCTCGTACTTGTCGACCATCTGCGGCTGGACGCTGCAGCTCGTCGTCCTTGGCGAACAGCGTGTCGTAGATCATGATAGCCGTGGTTGCGGGTGATGAAGGCCGTGGTCCAGATCGGATCGAGCACCTTGAGGTCGGAATGGGCCACCATCCTGAGCGGTCTGCGCGCTGGCCGGCAGCGCCGCCAGCACAGCCCATATGACAGGCCGCGAGCGCCGCGCAGTCTCGCGCAAAACGTGCATCATGCGGCCTTCCCTGTATTAATGCACTGACCAATTGCACAGGCTGCCATGGTGCCGAGGAATGAAGCGATGTCGATGCCGACCGATCTTCGTGTCGCACGGCTCGCCGACGCTGATCCTGGACGGACGTGCCGGCGCGCGCCTTCCTGGCGTCGCTCGGCCAGCTGCTGCCCAGGCCCAAGGCGATCGTCGCCGTGTCGGCGCACTGGGACACCGACGTGCCGGCGGTGTCGCTGGCGCGCACGGCCCGAGACCATCCACGATTTCTACGGCTTTCCCGACGCGCTCTACCGCCTGCGCTACGACGCGCCGGGCGCGCCGGAGCTCGCCGAGCGGGTGGCCGAGCTCACCGGCGCCGCGCACGACCCGCATCGCGGGCCTCGACCACGGCGCCTGGGTGCCGGCGATGCTGGGCTGGCCCGAGGCCGACATCCCGATCTTCCAGCTCTCGGTGCAGCCCAGCGAGAGCCCGGCGCACCACATCGCGCTCGGCCGCAAGCTCAGCGCCTTGCGCGAGGAGGGCGTGCTGGTGATGGGCAGCGGCAGCGCCACCCACAATCTGCGCGCCTGGTGCGCGGCGGCGGCGACGCCGAGCCCGAGCCGTGGGCCCAGGCGTTCGACGACTGGCTGGCGGAGACTGTGGAGAAGGGCGACGAGGCGGCGCTGGCCGACTATCGCACCCGGGCGCCGCATGCCCGCGAGGCCCATCCGACCGACGAGCACTTCCTGCCGCTGCACGTGGCCTACGGCGCGGCCGGCGAGGGCGCGCACGGACGCGCGCTGCATCGCAGCTTCACGTCTGGGAATCTCTCGATGGCGTCCTACGCGTTTGCGTAGGACGCGGCTGAGCGCTCAGGCGGCGTTGGCCAGCGTGACGCCCTTGTCCTTGAGGAGCTGCTCGAGCTCGCCGGTCTCGAACATCTCGCGGATGATGTCGCAGCCGCCGACGAACTCGCCCTTCGACGTAGAGCTGCGGGATGGTCGGCCACTGGCTGAATTCCTTGATGCCCTGGCGCAGTTCCGGGTCGACCAGGATGTTGACGCCGTGGAACTTCACGCCGAGCTCGCTCAGCACCTCGACGACGGCGGCCGAGAAGCCGCACTGCGGGAACACCGGCGTGCCCTTCATGAACAGCAGCACGTCGTTCTTGCCGATCTCGTCGCGGATGCGTTCGAACACCTGGGGTTCGCTCATAGTCGATCTCCTGAGAGCGCCCGACGGGGCGCGGGTCTGCCTCAATATAGGGCGCGTCAGGGCCGTTGCGCCATGGTGGTCAATTTCAGCGCATGCAGCACGCCGCCCATGCGGCCGCCCAGCGCGCCATAGACCATCTGGTGCTGCTGGATCTTGGATTTGCCGGCGAAGGCCGGCGAAATGACCGTGGCGGCATAGTGGTCGCCGTCGCCCGCCAGGTCCTCGATCTCGACCTCGGCGCCGGGAATGCCGTCCTTGATCAGGCGGATGATGTCGTCGGCGGCCATCGGCATGGCTTGTTTTCCTGTCGTTAGTCCGTGGCGTTCATATAGGTCGGCAGCCAGGCCTCGTGGGCGGCTCTGAGGTCGCTGAGCGGCAGCGACAGCAGGCCCTCGACGACCAGTGAGCGCGCCGCCCGAATAGCCCAGCAGCACCGCCGGCACGCCGGCCGCCTGCGGCCGCCGGCCAGCACGTCGTCGCCGCCGATCGGTCGCGATGAGATAGCGGGCCTGATCCTCGCCATAGAGGAAGCGCGTGCGGCGGGACGCCGTTGCCGGCCGGCAGCGTCACCGTCGACGCCGGTGCCGCCGGCGATGCACATCTCGGCCAGGCCGACCAGCAGGCCGCCGTCCGAGAGATCGTGGCAGGCGGCGACCCGGCGCGCCGTCGATCTGCGCTGCGCACGAAGTCGCCGTTGCGCCGCTCGACCGCGAGGTCGACCGGCGGCGGCGCGCCTTCCTCGCGGCCACAGGCTCTCGCGCAGGTAGAGCGACTGGCCGAGCCAGCCCGTGGTCTCGCCGATCAGCACGATGGCCGAGCCCGCCCTGCGTGAGGCGCGAGCCGACGGCCTTGGCGATGTCCTCGATGACGCCGACCGCGCCGATGGTCGGCGTCGGCAGGATCGGCTTGGCCCTCGGTCTCGTTGTAGAGCGAGACGTTGCCCGACACGACGGGGAAGTCGAGCGCCTTGCAGGCCTCGGCCATGCCCATGATGGCGCCGGCGAACTGGCCCATGATCTCGGGCTTCTGCGGGTTGCCGAAATTCATGTTGTCGGTGACGGCAAGCGGCGTGGCGCCGACCGCGGTGATGTTGCGCCACGCCTCGGCCACGGCCTGCCGGCCGCCGGTCTCGGGATGGGCCTGCACGTAGCGCGGCGTGCAGTCCGACGTCATGGCGAGCCCCTTGTGGCCGCCCTGGCACGCGCACCAGCGGCGGCATCGCCGTCCTGCGGCCGGATCGCGGTGTTGCCCATGATCAGGTGGTCGTACTGGTGCCAGATCCACGCCTTGCTGGCGAGATCGGGGCAGCTCATCAGCGCTGAGCAGCGAGGCGCTCCAGTCCTGGGCGCCGGCACCTTGGCGGCGTCGAGCACGGCCGGCAGCGGCGTCAGCGTCCACGGCCGCTCGTAGACCGGCGCCTCGGTGACCAGCGGCGGGATCGGGATGTTGCCGACGATGTCGCCGTGCCAGCTCAGCACCATGCGCTCGGTGTCGGTGAGATGGCCGATGACGGCGAAGTCGAGCTCCCACTTCTCGAAGATCTTGCGCGCCAGCTCCTCGCGGCCGGGCTTCAGCACGATCAGCATGCGCTCCTGGCTCTCCGAGAGCATGAGCTCGTAGGGGTTCATGCCGGTCTCGCGCATCGGCACCTTGTCGAGCTCGACGATCGACGCCGAGCCCGCCCTTGGCCGCCATCTCGAACGACGAGGAGGTGAGGCCGGCCGCGCCCATGTCCTGGATGGCGACGATCGCGTCGGTCGCCATCAGCTCGAGGCAGGCCTCGAGCAGCAGCTTCTCGACGAACGGATCGCCGACCTGCACGGTCGGGCGCTTCTCCTCGCTGTCCTCGTTGAACTCGGTCGAGGCCATGGTGGCGCCGTGGATGCCGTCGCGGCCGGTCTTGGAGCCGACATAGACCAGCGGATTGCCGACGCCCGCGGCCGCCGCATAGAAGATGCGGTCGGTGCGGCGCGATGCCGACGGTCATGGCGTTGACCAGGATGTTGCCGTTGTAGGCGGCATGGAAGTTGGTCTCGCCGCCCACCGTCGGGATGCCCATGCAGTTGCCGTAGCCGCCGATGCCGGCGACCACGCCCGACACCAGATGCCGCGTCTTGGGATGCTTGGGATCGCCGAAGCGCAGCGCGTTGAGGTTGGCGACCGGCCGCGCGCCCATGGTGAAGACGTCGCGCAGGATGCCGCCGACGCCGGTCGCCGCGCCCTGGTAGGGCTCGATGTAGGACGGGTGGTTGTGGCTCTCCATCTTGAAGATGGCGGCCTGGCCGTCGCCGATGTCGATCACGCCGGCATTCTCGCCCGGGCCCTGGATCACCCACGGCGCCTGTGGTCGGCAGCTTCTTCAGCCACACCTTCGAGGACTTGTAGGAGCAGTGCTCGCTCCACATCGCCGAGAAGATGCCGAGCTCGACCATGGTGGGCGTGCGGCCCATGATGGCGAGCACGCGCTGGTACTCGTCGGGCGACAGGCCGTGCTCGGCCACGATCTGCGGCGTGATCGCGGGCTCGTTGGGCAGCTTGACCGGCGGGTTCTTCTCGACGCGTCGACGGTCGCGACAGCGCCTCGACCAGGCCCTCGAACAGCGCCTTGCCGTCGCGAGCCGCCGAACATCGGCTCGACGGCGTTCTCCGGATGCGGCATCAGCCCCATCACCGTCTTGGTCTCGTTGAAGACGCCGGCGATGTTGCTGGATCGAGCCGTTGGGATTGCCGGTGCCGTCGACCGTGCCGTCGGGCGCGCAGTAGCGGAACGCCACCTGGCCGCGATCCTCGATGCCGCTTCAGCGTGTCGGCGTCGGCGAAGTAGTTGCCCTCGGCATGGGCCACCGGCACGCGGATCACCTGGCCCGCCTGGTAGCGGTTGGTGAACAGGCTCTGGCTGGTCTCGACCTTGAGATGCACGTCCGAGCAGACGAACTTCAGGTGGGCGTTGCGCATCAGCACGCCCGGCAGCAGGCCCGCCTCGGCGGCGATCTGGAAGCCGTTGCAGATCGCCAGCACCGGCACGCCCTGCGCCGGCGCGGCGCTTGACCTCGGCCATCACCGGCGACTGCGCCGCCATGGCGCCGCAGCGCAGGTAGTCGCCGTAGGAGAAGCCGCCCGGCACCACGATCAGGTCGGTCTTCGCGAAGTCGCCGTCGCCGTGCCAGACCATCTGCGGCTTGCGGCCGGTGACCAGCTCGATCGCCTGCGCGACGTCGCCTTCGCGATTGGAGCCGGGGAAGACCAGGACCGCCGCCTTCATCAGCCGACCAGCTCGATCGAGTAGTTCTCGATCACCGTGTTGGCCAGCAGCTTGCGGCACATCTCGTCGAGCCGCGCCTTGGCCTTGGCCTTGTCGGTCTCGGCGAGCTCGAGCTCGATGAACTTGCCCTGGCGGACGTCGCCCACTTCGGCGAAGCCCAGGCGATTGAGGAATGTCCGATGGCCTTGCCCTGGGGGTCGAGCACGCCGTTCTTCAGCGTCACGTGAACTCTGGCTTTCATTGCGCCTCTTTACTGCAACGTCGCTATTGCAGCGTGGTGGGGCCGCGCACGTCGCCCGGTCCCTGGTCGATCAGGATGCCGAGCCGCCGCGCCACCTCCTGGTAGGCCTCCTCGACCTTGCCGAGGTCGCGGCGGAAGCGGTCCTTGTCCATCTTCTCGTTGGTCCGCGAGATCCCACAGCCGGCAGGAATCGGGGCTGATCTCGTCGGCAAGCACGATGCGGACCATGTCGTCCTCATATAGGCGGCCGAACTCGACCTTGAAGTCGATCAGCTTGATGCCGCAGCCGAGGAACAGGCCGAACAGGAAGTCGTTGACCCGCAGCGTCAGCGCCACGATGTCGTCGAGGTCCTGCGGCGTCGCCCAGCCGAAGGCGGTGATGTGCTCCTCGGTCACCATCGGGATCGCCCAGCGCGTCGTTCTTGTAGAAGAACTCCATGATCGAGCGCGGCAGCTGGGTGCCTTCCTCGACGCCGAAGCGCTTGGCGAAGGAGCCGGCCGCGACGTTGCGCACCACGATCTCGAGCGGGATGATCTCGACCTGGCGGATCAGCTGCTCGCGCATGTTGAGCCGGCGGATGAAATGGGTCGGCACGCCGATCTCGCCGAGCTTGGTCATCAGGAACTCGGAGATGCGGTTGTTGATCACACCCTTGCCGGTGATCGTGCCCTTCTTCTGGTTGTTGAACGCGGTCGCGTCGTCCTTGAAGTACTGGACGATCGTCCCGGGCTCGGGCCCCTCGAACAAGGTCTTGGCCTTGCCCTCGTAGATGCGGCGGCGGCGGGACATTTTTTACTCCTGTGCGGGCGGCGCGAGCCGCCCACCATTGGGCCGGAATATGGCGGAAGTCCCATGCGCCGGGACTGGGGAAAAATCCATTGAAAAAGGTGACGCAGCCGTCATATTCACCCTCGAACGGGAGGCCCCACATGGCCCAGCAGATCACCTACGACAAGGCCTATGACACCGTGGCGCCCGAGGATTTCGCGGCGATGCTGGAAGTGCCGCGCTATGGCCGGCGCAGCGATGCCTTCGACAGCATCATTTCGGCCACCCACGACCATTTCTGGGACCCGCTGGACAAGAACTACATCGACTTCGACCAGCCGTTCGACATGGCCAGCACGCCGGTCATGCCGCTCGACACGGTGGTCGAGCTGCGGAGCGCCGTCGCCGACCGGCTGGACGACGGCCAGAAGATCCAGCTCGCCAACGACGTCATGCACTGGTCGATCTCCAACCTGCTGCACGGCGAGCAGGGCGCGCTGTCGCTGTCGGCCAGCCTCTGCCACATCCTGCTCGATCCGGGCGCCCAGGAATATGCCGCCAACCAGGCGCGCGAGGAGGCCCGCCACGTCGCGGGCTTCACCCGCTACATCGCCAAGCGCTGGGGCGAGCCGCTGCCGGTCGGCAAGACCATCGCCACGGTGCTGGCCGACCTGGTGAGCACGCCCGAGGTCTACAAGAAGATCGTCGGCATGCAGATGCTGATCGAGGGCCTGGCGATGGGCTCGTTCGCCACGCTCAACGCCAAGACCAACGATCCCGTGCTGCGCCGGCTGGTCCAGCTGGTGATGAGCGACGAGGCCTTCCATCACCGCTTCGGCCGGCATCTGGGCGGCCAAGACCATCCGGCACCTGAGCGAGGACGAGCACAAGAAGGTCGAGGACTGGTCGGCCCAGATCTTCCAGATGCTGCTGTTCAACCTGATCAACACCGAGCAGAAGCAGGTCATCTACGCCAAGTACGGGCTCGACTGGCAGTGGGTGCGCGACGCGGTCAAGGAGACCTTCAGCGACGACGACCGCCGCGACCAGCTCAAGGAAAGCACCAACATCTTCCGCGTGCTGATCAAGACGCTGCTGCATGCCGGCATCATCACGCAGCGCACCGCGCCGCTCTATGCGGTGTGGGTCGACATGAAGGAGCTCGAGGCCGAGGGCGAGGGCATCCCGGGCGACATCGTGGCCGAGGAGATGCTGGTGGTGCTGCGCGAGATCAACGCCAAGCGGAAGCGCATCTCGTCAAGGACGTGGCGGCGGCGGCGTCTAGACGGCGCGAGGCAGCTCGATCAGGCCTGGCTCTGGCGAATAAGTGGGTACCATGCGACCCACTTATGTAATCTTCTTGCCCGGTTGCGTGTCCGAGCCCGGCATTCCATGCCGGCAATCAGCGCAATTTCCGAGAGCTTCATCATTCTTCACCGACTCTGCCGGTTGAAATTGCCGAAGCGGATCGCGGATCTGTGGCAATCGGGTCCCACGGCGCCAGGCGTCGATGATATGGGTCGGCCTTAAGTAAATTTCAAGTATATACTTGCGAAGTTACACTGCGTGCCGTTGGCGCATGCTACACCCGTCTCGCAGCTACCGACCCCGGAAGCTGGGCTTGCGACGCTCCCGTCAGGCCTCGTGCGCCTCGGCCTTGTCCTCGCTCATCTCGAGCACCATGAAGCGGTAGGCATCGACCAGCGAGGCGTCGGCGATGTTGGGGATGTCCTGGCCGCGGTTCATCGACTCCTTGACCATGCGCACGGCAAGCGGCGGCAGTCCGGCGATGTGGTCGGCGACCGCGAGCGCCTGTTCCATCAGCTTGGCGTGCGGCACCAGCCACTGGGCGAGCCCGATGCGATGGGCCTCGTCGGCCTTGAGCGGGAAGCCCATGGCCACCCGCATCGCCGATCCCTTGCCGATGATGCGGGCCAGCCGCGTCGCGCCGCCATAGTTCGGCAGGATGCCGAGCGCCACCTGCGGCAGGCGCCACTCCGCCCGCTCCGACGCCACGATCAGGTCGCAGCAGAAGGTGATGATGCAGCCGATGCCGATGGCATAGCCGTTGACCGCGGCGATCACCGGCTTAGGGAAGTCGCTCACCAGGTTGGAGGGAAATTGCGCGCGCGGCCGACGCGCTTGATGAAGGCCTCGGCCGAGCGGGTGTTGTGGGTGTTGGGATCCCGGAGGTTGGCGCCGGCCGAGAAGGCGCCGCCCGCCTCGTCGCCGGTCAGGATGACGGAGCGCACCTCGTCGTCCTCGGCCGCCTCGTCGAGATGACGGATCAGGCCGTCGGCATAGTCCTGGCCCCAGCAGTTGCGGGCCTCGGGACGGCTGAGCGTCAGAATGCCGGTATGGCCCTGCTTTCGGTAGAGAAGCGGCATGGGTTCGTCCTCCTTTGGCGGCAAAGAATATCCCAGATAGTCCGGCGCCGGCAGGCTACGGCAATCTGTGGTATTTGTTGCGACGGACGCCACTAGACGACAGCGCGGCTTCCGCCACGGAGGAGCCATCGATGCCTCGTTGTTGCAAGGGCGCCCGGACGTCGATCCTTCTGGCAGCGGCGATCATCGTCCTGGTCGCCGGCCGCCAGGGCGCGCTCGCCGACGAAAGCGGCGTCAGCTTCTGGCTGCTGGGCACCTATGCCACCCAGGCGGCGGTGCCGTCCGACCCCGGCCTGTCGATCGACATGACCTACTATTCGGCCGGCGCCAGTGCCGGCCGCTCGGCGAGCTTCGCGCGCGGCGGCCGCATCGAGGTCGGCCTCGACACGGCGTCGAACTACATCCTGCTGACGCCGACTTATACCTTCGAGCCGAAGGTGCTGGGCGGCCAGTTCTCCTTCGGCGTCACCGCGCTGTGGGGCAACTACGCCTCGACCGTGTCGGCCAGCCTGGTCGCGCCGTCGGGCGCCAGCATCTCCGGTGCGCTCGGCGATTCGATGACCGGCGTTCGGCGATCTCTTTCCGACCGCCTCGCTGAAATGGAACAGCGGGGTCAACAATTTCATGACCTACCTCACGGCCAACGTGCCGGTCGGCGCCTACGACGTGAACCGCCAGGCCACCGTCGGGATGGGCCGCTGGGCGATCGACGGCGGGCTGGGCTACACGTACTTCCACGAGGACAAGGGCCTGGAGTTCTCCGCCGTCGCCGGCCTCACCTACAACTTCATGAATCCCTACACCGCCTACCAGAGCGGCATCGACCTGCATGTCGAGGTCTCGGCGTCGTACTACCTGACCGAGCGCTTCCTGGCCGGCGCCGCCGGCTACTTCTACCAGCAGATCACCGCCGACAGCGGGCCCGGCGCCACCCTGGGGCCGTTCATCTCGCGGGTCGCCGGCGTCGGCCCGCAGCTCGGCTACGATTTCGCCCTGGGCCGCCGCTCGGCGTCGCTCAGCGCCCGCGGCTACTACGAGTTCGCCGGCCAGAACCGGCCGCAGGGCTGGACCGCCTGGCTGACCTTCGTCGTCTCGCTGGGCGTGCCCGGCCAGAAAGCAGCCACGCCCTGAACCGGCAGCAGGGGAGACGTCCCATCGCTTACCTCAATCGCTTCCTCGATCCGGCCGAGAGCCTCGCCGAGATCCTGTTCGGGCTGATCATGGTGCTGACCTGCACGCTCGGCGCCAGCGTGATCGCCGGCATCGACCGGGACTCGTTGCGCTCCCTGTTGCATCGCGGCGCTGGGCTGCAATGTCGCCTGGGGCGTGATCGACGCCGCCCTCTATGTCATGGGCAGCGATCTTCGTGCGCACCCAGCAACGCGCGGCTCATGCAGGCCGATCCGTTCGGCGGGCGACGATGCGACCGGTCTCGCCATCGTCAGGCAAGCCCTCGAACCGCGCTTCGGGTCGTACGGCTGGAATGAAGATCGCGAGCAGTTCTATCGCAGCCTGCGGGGCATGGTCGTCCACACCGAGACGACGGCCCGCGGGGTCACGGCGGACGACCTGCGCAGCGCCGCCGTCGTGTTCGTTCTGGTGGTGGCCACCGCGCTGCCGCCGGCCGTGCCGTTCCTGCTGATCGCCGATCCGGTCGTGGCGCTGCGCGTTTCCAACGCCGTGCTGGTCGCCCTGCTGTTCGTGGTCGGCTTCTACTGGGCGCGCTCGATCGGCGGCAGCGGCTGGCGCACCGGCCTTGTCATGATGCTGTCCGGTCGTGCTGCTCGTCGGCATCGCCATTGCTTTCGGAGGATGATGGCCAACAGCACCACGACCACCAGCGCTCATCCGGCGTCGTCCCGCGGCGGTGGCCGGGAAAATTCTCGCGCCGCGGCTCCAGCCGGCCAGCCCGGCGCCCTTCGCTGGTGGCGTTTCGACGGCTTACGGCCTAGCATCAAGCGCTTCATTCCAACTCGCCGGAGTATCGCACCATGGCCGCAGCCAGATCCGCCGTTCTCGCTGCCATCGCGATCCTGCTCCCGGCGCTGCCGCCTGGCGCAGGACTCGGTGACCGAGTTCCGCCTCGCTCAGGACCCCAAGAACATCCAGGGATGCACCGCGCTGGACTCGAGCTTCACCCGTGCGCATACCTCACGATCAGGGGCGGCCAGGCCGGAGGTCAAGTCGGCGGGCGGCATCGACGACAAGATGAAGCTCGTGCGGCCCAACGTCTACGAAACGGTGTTCGCGCTGTCGGGCGTGCGCCTGGATGTGGTCGCCGATCTTTCGGCCACGCCGAAGACGCTGACCGATCACCGACAAGAACCGCGGCTGCAAGTGGACGGCGGTCCAGCCGTAGCGGCGGCGGAGGGAAGATGTTCCTCGATTATTTTGCGCTTGGCCTTCTGTTCTTTGTCGTCATAACGCTGTTCTACGCCGTCATTGCGATTCACGACGTGCCCTATGAGATCGCGCAAACGGCGACAGCATCCCCATCAGGACGCCATCCATGCGGCGGGATGGGTGAGCCTGTTCACCCTGCACGCCCTCTGGCCGTTCCTGTGGATCTGGGCGATGGCTTTCCGCCCGGAACGCGGATGGGGCTTCTCCGGCGCGCCCGCCGGCCAGTCACCGGCCGAATTGCAGGACATCACGATCGCCCGGCTCGGAGGCGCGCATCGCCTCCGCTCGAGAAGCTCGGCCGGCAGCGCGGAGCCCGGCTGATGGAACTCCTGCTGCTCTCGATCTACGGCTCGATTGTGCTGGGTCATCTTCAAGGTCTTCAAGATTCCCCTGAACAAATGGAGCCTGCCGACCGCGGTGCTGGGCGGGATCGATCATGATGTTCATCGATCCTGCTCATCATGAACTACAACCATCCTCTTCACCAAGGAAGCGAGGATCTACTTCTACACGACGCCCATCGTGCCCGCCGTGCGCGGGCTGGTCGTCGAGGTGCCGGTGCAGGCCAATCAGCCGCTGAAGAAGGGCGACGTGCTGTTCCGCATCGATCCGCGGCCCTACGAATATGCCTTGCAGCAGAAGCGGGCGGCCCTGGCCGAAGCCGAGCAGGCCGTGAAGCAGCTGGCCGCCGCGGCCGACGGGGCCCAGGCGAAGGCCAACGAGGAGATCGCGGCGCGCGACCGGGCCAGGCAGTCCTTCGAGCGCTACCGAGTCCGCGCAACGTCACCGCCCGAGTCGGCCGGCCGGCCGCTGCCCTATGCCGAGCTGCAGGTGGAAAACCAGCGCGGCATCTATCTCGCGTCGGAGGCCTCGGTCGCCAATGCGCAGGCCACTCGCCGCGCAGGCCCGGCTGGCCTGCGGACTCAATCTCGAAGGCGTCAACACCACCGTGGCCCGGCTGCGGGCGGAAGTCCAGCAGGCGCAGTACGATCTCGACCAGGCCACGGTCAGGGCGCCGACCGACGGCTACGTCACGCAGCTCTTCCTGCGTCCCGGCATGATGGCGGTCCCGCTGCCGTTGCGGCCGGTCATGGTGTTCGTGCACGCCGAGGGAGCAGGGTCTGGTCGCGGCGTTCCAGCAGAATGCCTTGCAGCGCATCAATGCCGGCGATCCTGCCGAGGTCGCCTTCGACGCCGTTCCCGGCCGCGTCTTCCAGGCGAAGGTCAGTTATGGTTGTCGATGTCGTCTCGCAAGGCCAGCTGCAGCCGACCGGCGAGCTGCTGAACCCGGAAAGCCGCGACGGGAGCGGGGCGCGCCCTTGCGAATATCCGGATCACCGATGACATGTCGGCCTACCACCTGCCGGGCGGCGCCGTCGCCCAGGTCGCCATCTACTCCGACCACTGGCATGAGCTGGCCCTGCTGCGGAAGATCCTGCTGCGGATGAAGAGCTGGCAGAACTATATCTTCCTGGAGGGACACTGAACGCCCTGCTGGCCATGGCCGGACCCAGGCTTCTCATCGGACACGTCGAGGGCTGGCGGGATCGATGATGCGCTCTACTTCACGTTCGTGACGGGCCTCCTATCGTCGCGATCCGATGCCATCACGTCGTGTCGCGGCTGCTTTCAGTTGCGATTCTTGCCGGGATCGTGCTCCGGGCCCGTCGCGGCCCTGATCGTGCAGGCCCTCCGGGAGACCGCCGGCAGCGGCAGTGGAACAGCCATGACGCTGCTGCTCAAGGAAATCCGGCACAATCCCGTACTCTGGCTGCTGGCCTTCGTGCCCGTGGTGTTCGCCGCCCAGAAGCTCAAGCCCGAAGCGCACACGCTGCTCTTCGTGCTGTCCGTGCTGGCCATCGTGCCGCTGGCCGACGCTGCTCAGTCACGCCACCGAATCGGTGGCGGCCAAGACGGGCGACGCGGTCGGCGGCCTGCTCAACGCCACGCTGGGAAACCTGACCGAACTGGTCATCGCGCTCGACCGCCTTGCGCGCCGGGCAATACATGCTGGTGAAGGCGTCCATTGCCGGCGCGATCGTCACCAACACGCTGTTCATGCTGGGCGCGTCGTTTCTCCTCGGCGGACTCAAGCATCACGTGCAGGAATACAACCGGGTCAGCGCCCGCATGCAGGCGAGCCTGCTCTTCCTGGCCACGGTCGCGCTGTTGATTCCTTCGGCGGTCTCGCAAGCCGACTCCGCGGCAGGGGCGGCGTTCACGCAGAAGTTGAGCGTGGGCCTGTCGGTGCTGCTCATCGTCGGCCTACGGGCTGGGCATGCTGTTCTCGCTCAAGACGCACCGCGAGCTGTTCGCCAGCGCGGAAGCGCGGCGAGGCCGGCGAAGCGCCGTGGCCGATGGGCCTGGCCCTGGCCACGCTGGCCGGCGTCACGGTGCTGGTGGCGCTGGTGAGCGAGGTCTTCGTCGAGTCGGTGCAGAAGGCGGCGGAGGCGTTCGGGATGACGCCGGCGTTCGTGGGTTTCATCGTCGTGGCGCTGGTCGGCGGCGCGGCGGAAATGGCCTCGGCGTTTTCCGGCGCGCGCAAGAACCGGCTGGACCTGAGCGTGGGCATCGCGCTGGGCAGCGCCTCCCAGATCGCGCTCTTCGTCGCGCCGGTGCTGGTGCTCCTGAGCTATGTCATCGGCCCGACGCCGATGGACCTGCAGTTCTGGCCGGGTGCGGTGGTGATGATGCTCATCGCCACGATGACCGCGTCGCTGGTGACCAACAGCGGGCGCTCGGCGTGGTTCGTCGGCGTGCTCGTGCTGATGGTCTATGTGATCTTCGCCATGACCCTCTACCTGCTGCCGCCCTGAAGCGAGACGGCCGTATCCTCACCGCTCGGTTGCCATCGCGTGGCCCGTCCGGCTGATGCCGTGAAACGCCAGGGTGCGTTCAGCGAGTTTGCAGACATTCGGCTATGATCGCGTAGTTCGGGCTTTGGTAAGCCTCTGATGGCATTGAGCAGCTTGTCCCTGCGCGGCATTGCAACGTTCTCGCCGTGGCCATCGGCACGGTCGTCGAGTTGACGGCTCTCCGGTCGCCGACGCGCCCGCAATGATGACAAGAAGAACCCATTCCATTTTTCTCTCCGCTTCAGGGGTAGTCGACGTCGTGCCGCGAAAGGTTGACCAGAACGGACCGCTCAGCCCCAGCTCAAGGTGATGCCGATATCGCCCGGCATGCCGCCGGGGTAATCGATGACTTCGTAACGAATGCGGTAGCCCAGCGGCTGGAGACAGCCGCTTCCAGAACTCAAAGATCTCCTTGGGAATGCCGACCAGCGTCTGTTCCCAGCCCGCCCTCCAGCCTGGCTGATGGCCCGGCCATTGTCCGTGCACACGTGATGGGGAAATTGAAACACCTGACGGACGTCAGGCCATTCTCGACCGCGCGATTGATGATGATCGACGCCTTCTCGCTCACCACGTCGTCCGACAGCCCCGATGGCCGGAGCAGGTGATCGAGAAGCGCCTGCTTCTCGGCTTCTGCCGCCTGCTGCGCCCGCAGGGCGGCGGAGGCCTTTGCCCCTCTGCCTCCGCGATCTTCTTCTGCAAGTCCTTGACGCTCATGAGCTTGATCATCGTTTACCTCCGCAACGAAACCGCTCCAGCAATGGGCGTCATGGAGCGTCAGTACTTTCACGCACCAGCCGACGGCCGGCGATCGACGCCTGATCGTCGTACTTCTTCTTGTCCGAACGGGCCGGCAGCTTCACCTTGGGATGATCGACCTTCTTGTAGGGGATCTGCGACAGGATGTGGGCGATGACGTTCAGCCGCGCGCGCTTCTTGTCGTCGGAATGGACGATGTGCCAGGGCGCGTCATCGGTGTCGGTGTGTTCGAACATCGTGTCGCGCGCCCGGGAATAGTCGTACCAGCGGTCGTACGATCTCGACGTCCATCGGGCTCAGCTTCCACTGGCGGATCGGATCGTCGATGCGCGCCTTGAAGCGCCTGTCCTGCTCCTCCTGGCCGACCTCCAGCCAGATCTTGATGAGCTGGATGCCGCCGTCGATGACGAACTTCTCGACGACGGGCAGAGTTCGAGAAAGCGCTTGTGCTGCTTGGGCGTGCAGAAGCCCATGACGTATTCGACGCCGGCGCGGTTGTACCAGCTGCGGTCGAAGATCACGATCTCGCCGCCGGCCGGGAAGTGCTCGACGTAGCGCTGCATGTACATCTGCGCTCTTCTCGCGGTCGGACGGCGCCGGCAGCGCCACGACGCGGAAGACGCGCGGGCTGACCCGCTCGGTGATGGCCTTGATCGTGCCGCCCTTGCCCGCCGCGTCGCGCCCCTCGAGCACGATGATCACGCGTTCGCCGGACTGCCTTGATCCAATCCTGCAGGTGGCAGAGCTCGACCTGCAGCTTGTGGAGCTCCTTCTCGTACTCCTTGCGCTTGAGCTTTTCCGTTGCTTCTTTGCCCGACATGATGCGTCCTCCGGTTGGCGGCGTCGGAAGCCTTCGTCGGCGTGCGCCTCTCGTGGATGATTATAGAGGGGCGCCCAAACCGGGCAACTTGATGGCCGTCACCGTCCTCGATCGACGCAGGGACTGGCTGGAGGCTACGGTTTCTTCGCCAGCACGAAGGCCGACAAGCCCGCCAGGCGATTGATCGGGAACAGCGGCAGCTCGGCCGCGCACACCGCCGCCAGGATGCCGTTGGTGAGCGCACCGTGCTTCCTGAGGCTGCTGCTGCGGTTCGGTCGTGTTGCGCGTCGGCCAGCCGCACGGCCGCGGCCAGGGGAAAGACCAAGCCGAAATAGTAGGCGCCGCGCACGATCTGCAGGCCGGCGTCGCGCATCGCCGCCTCGATCTCGCCCAGCCGATAGCGTCGCTTGTGCTCGAGGAAGACGTCGTGGCCGCTCCACAGGAAGCGGAAGGCGGGCACCGTCACCAGGAAATGCGCGCCCGACGGCACCTTGGCGGCGTAGTGGCGGACCAGGCCGCGGTCGTCGTCGACATGCTCCAGCACGTCCATCATCAGCACCAGGTCGCAGTCGGTCGGGCCGGTGTCGCGGCGGTAGAGCACCGGCTTGCCGGCCACGCTGTCGTCGCGTTCGCCGCGCATAGCCGATATCGACGCAGAGCGCGGACTGCGCGCCGCGTCTCGGCCAGCAGGTGGCGCGAGAAGAAGCCCGAGCCCGCGCCGACATCGAGGATGCGCCGGGGCTGCAGCTCGCCGACGGCGCGGCGCGAGCGCGGCCGCCTTGGAACGGTAATACCAGTGCCGGCCGATATCGGCGCCGAGGATGTCCTCTTCCTTGAGGTCCATGCGGTCAGGCGCTTGCGGCGGCTGGACGGTCCCGTCCTCGTAGACGCCTTCGATGACGTAGATCGGCCGGCTCTTCACCTCGAGGAAGAGGCGGCCGAGATACTCGCCGATGATGCCGAGCGACAGCAGCTGGATGGCGCCCATCAGCAGGACGGCGATCAGCAGCGAGGCGTAGCCCGGCGTGTCGATGCCGAAGATCAGCACGCGGGTGACGATGAAGAGGCGTAGAGCACGGCGACGGCGGCGATCACCACGCCGACATAGAACCAGGCGCGCAGCGGCGCGGTCGAGAAGCTCACCACGCCGTCGAGCGCGAAGTTCCACAGCCGCCACAGGTTGAACTTGCTCGAGCCGGCGGCGCGCTGCGGCCGCTCGTAGGGCACGCCGATGGCGTTGAAGCCGACCCAGGCGAACAGGCCCTTCATGAAGCGGTTGCGCTCCGGGCAGCTGGCGCAGCACCTCGACGGCGCGCCGGTCGACCAGGCGGAAGTCGCCGACATTCTCCGGGATGCGCACCGGCGACATCGAATTGAACACCCGGTAGAACCAGCCGGCCGACAGGCGCTTGGCGGCGGTGTCCCAGGTGCGCTGGGTGCGCACGCCGTAGACGATGTCGTAGCCCTCGCGCCAGCGCGCCATGAAGGGCTCGATCAGCTCCGGCGGGTCCTGCAGGTCGATGTCCATCGGCACGATGACGTCGCCCCGGGCATGGTCGATGCCGGCGGTCAGCGCCGCCTCCTTGCCGAAGTTGCGCGACAGGTTGACGACCCGGAGCGCGGCGGTCGCGCGGCGCTGCGGTCGAGCAGGTGGCCCAGCGTGTTGTCGCGCGAGCCGTCATTCACGAACACGATCTCGAAGCGCAAGCCGTCGCGCTCCATCAGCGGCGCCACCGTGTCGAGGAAGATGTCGATCGATTCCTCCTCGTTGAACACCGGCACCACCAGCGACAGCAGCGGATCGGCCGGCCGGCGCGCGCGCTGGCCGGCGAGCTGGCGCTCCAGCGCGCTGCCGTAGCTGTGGGGAGGGGAGGATCGATCGGGCACGAACGAGGGTTCCGTCAAACGTCTATGACCCCTCGTTCCCCGAGCCTCGGAATCAAAATCGGCGGGTCAGATCAACCCCTAATTCATACCGGCTCAGCGGAAGGTGCGCCTTGCCCTGCTGGGCAAGACCGCCCTTGCCGTCGGCGATCCAGGTCGTGACCGAGCCGTCGGCTTCGCGGCGCGCCTGCACCGTGAAGGCGGCGCCGGCATAGACCGGCGCCAGCGCGCGGAACTCGAAGCTGCGTCGGAACCCTGCCGGGATTGGAACGGCGCGCCAGCTCCATCTGCAGCATGCCCATCAGCGGGCCGTGCACGATCAGGCCCGGATAACCTTCGGTGCCGGTGACATAGGGCTGGTCGTAGTGGATGCGATGGCCGTTGAAGGTGAGCGCGGAGAAGCGGAACAGCAGCACCGGAGTCGGCCACGATCTTCTTCGACCAGGTGGCGTCGGTCGGCGCCGGCTTGGGCTCGCGCTGCTTCTCGCCGGGCTTGGCCGCCTCGCGATAGACGATGTCCTGCTCCTCGACGAAGCGAGGCGCCGCGCGGCTCCCGACACGGTGTGCTGCACGGTGACGAACACCATCGAGCCGGTCGAGCCGGTCTTGGGTTCCACCGACTTGATCTGCGAGGCGCGCCGGATCGTCTCGCCGACCCTGAGCGGCTCGCCGTCGAAAGCGAAGCGGCTGCCCGCCCACATGCGCCGCGGCAGCGGCACCGGCGGCAGGAAATCGCCGCGCTCGGCATGGCCGTCCGGTCCGATCTTGGACTGCGGCGCGGCATCGAGGAAATAGAGCCAGTGCCAGAGCGGCGGCAGCGGATCGCCGTTCTGGGATCGGGATCCTTCTCGTCGAAGGTGGCGGCGAGCGCGCGCACCGGGAAGGGGCGACGAAATCCTCCGACGGCCTGCGTCTTGCCGACCCAATCGCGCAGCTTTTCCAGCGACATCGTGGCGTTTCCTCCGCAGGGCCGCGACTCTGACACCACCAACGCGGGGTGGAAAGAGCGGCCGGCGGTGCGCTATAACCCGGCGCGACGAGCCCAACCGGAGCGGCCGAATGACCACGTTCGACGAACGCGAGAAAGCCTTCGAAGACAAGTTCGAGCACGACCAGGAACTGCAGTTCAAGGTCACGCGCCCGCAGGAACAAGATGCTCGGCCTGTGGGCGGCCGGCCTGCTGGGCAAGATCGGGCGCCGCTGCCGAGGCCTATGCCCAGCGAAATCGTCATGGCCGATTTCGAGAAGCCGGGCGATCACGACGTGGTGCACAAGCTGATGCGCGACCTCGCCGCGGCCGGCAAGCCGACCGGAGGACCACACCATCCGCAAGCCAGGCCGAGCGGCTGCTGGCCGCGGCCAAGAAGCAGGTCATGACCGAGGTCAAGAAGTGAGGCTTTCATATCCGGTCTCACGCCCGCCAGAGCGAGGCTCAGTGAGGGGCAGCGACGAGTGTAACCCTCGCACCTTCGCGCCTAGCGGGGTAGACACGATCGAGACGACTGTCGCGCCCACTAGCCAAACACCCGCTTGAAGATCGTGTCGACGTGCTTGGTGTGGTAGCGCATGTCGAACAGCGCCACCAACTCGTCGTCCGACAGGAACTGCCGGATCTCCTTGTCGGCGCGGCACAGCGCCAGCAGCGAGGCGTTGCCGCGCCAGGCCTCCATGGCGTTGCGCTGGACGGCGGCGTAGGAGTCCTCGCGGCTCATGCCCTTCTGCGTCAGCGCCAGCAGCACGCGCTGCGAGAAGACCAGCCCGCCCAGCGAGATCGAGATTGCCCTGCATGCGCTCGCCGTAGACCACGAGCTGCTCGACGACCGACGCCAGGCGGTCCAGCGCGAAGTCGAGCGTCACGGTGGCGTCGGGCGCGATGTAGCGCTCGGCCGAGGAGTGCGAGATGTCGCGCTCGTGCCACAGCGTCACGTTCTCCAGCGCCGGCATCACGGCGCTGCGCACCACGCGGGCGAGGCCGGTCAGGTTCTCGGTCAGCACCGGGTTGCGCTTGTGCGGCATCGACGAGCTGCCCTTCTGGCCCTCGGAGAAGAACTCCTCGGCCTCGCGCACTTCGGTGCGCTGCAGATGGCGGATCTCGGTCGCCAGGTTCTCGATCGAGGAGGCGACGACGGCGAGCGCTGCGAAGAACGCGGCGTGGCGGTCGCGCGGGATCACCTGGGTGGAGACCGGCTCGACGGCCAGGCCCAGCTTCTTCGCCACGTGCTCCTCGACCCGCGGATCGACGTTGGCGAAGGTGCCGACCGGGCCGGAGATGGCGCAGGTCGCGATCTCGGCGCGCGCCGCCACCAGCCGGGCGCGGTTGCGGGCGAAGGCGGCGTAGTGGCCGGCCAGCTTGACGCCGAAGGTCGTGGGCTCGGCATGGATGGCGTGGCTGCGGCCGATGGTGAGCGTGTCCTTGTGCTCGAGGGCGCGCTTCTTGAGCGCGGCCAGCAGCTTGTCGACGTCGGCGATCAGGATGTCGGCGGCCTGCGTGAGCTGGACGGCGAAGGTGGTGTCGAGCACGTCCGACGAGGTCAGGCCCTGGTGCACGAAGCGCGACTGCGGGCCCGATGAACTCGCCCAGCCAGGTCAGTGAAGGCGATCACGTCGTGCTTGGTCACCCGCTCGATGGCGTCGATCTTCTCGACATTGCCCTTGGGATCGGCCTTGAGCGCTGCCATCGCCTTCTTGCCGCCCTCCCAGATCGCCTTGGCGGCGTCCTTGGGGATGATCGCCCAGCTCGGCCATGGCGTCGCAGGCATGCGCCTCGATCTCGAACCAGATGCGGAAGCGGTTCTCGGGCGTCCAGATGGCCGCCATCTGCGGCCGGGAATAGCGGGGAATCATGTGCGGGCTTTTAGCCCCGAAGGGCCGGCGACGCCATGTTAGAAGTGTCTCACCATGCACCCGACGCATGATCCCGCTGGCCGACTGCCCGCGCGACACCCTGGCCGCCATCGAAGGCGTGCTGACCGACATCGACGAGACCGTCTCCACCCACGGCCGGCTCACCGCCGAGGCCTACGGCGCGCATGGAGGCGCTGAAAAAGGCCGGATTCCGCGTCATCCCGGTGACCGGCCGGCCGGCCGGCTGGTGCGACCACATCGCCCGCTTCTGGCCGGTCGACGCCGTGGTGGGCGAGAACGGCGCCTTCTGGATGTGGCACGACCACCAGGCGGGCAAGCTCAGGACGCGCTTCGTGCAGAGCGAGGCCGAGCGCGCCGACGGCAGGCGCCGGCTGGAAGCGGTGCGCGCCGCAGGTGCTGCGCGACGTGCCGGGCGCGGGCATCGCCTCGGACCAGCCCTATCGCGCGGCCGACCTCGCCATCGACTTCTGCGAGGACGTGCCGGCGCTGCCGCATGCCGAGATCGTGCGCATCGTGACGATCTTCGAGGCGCATGGCGCCCACGCCAAGGTGAGCTCGATCCACGTCAACGGCTGGTTCGGCGACTACGACAAGCTCACCACCAGCCGGCTGATGATGCGCGAGCTGTTCGGCGTCGATCTCGAGGCCGAGCGCGACGCGCTACGTCTTCTCCGGGCGATTCGCCCAACGATGCGCCGATGTTCGGCTTCTTTCCCAACGCCGTGGGCGTGGCCAACGTGCGCGACTTCGCCGCCGACATGGACCACCTGCCGCGCTGGATCACCGCGGCGCGCTCGGGCGCGGGCTTCGTCGAGCTGGCGCGCGCGCTGATCGCGGCGCGTCGGTAGGCCGGCGATGAGACTTCCCAGACAGCCTGCAGCGGTCATCTTCGACATGGACGGCCTGCTGTTCGACACCGAAACGCTCTACGGCGAGGCGATCCTGACGGCCGCCGCCGAGGTCGGATGCACCATGAGCCGCGACGTCTTCCTCCAGCTGATCGGCAGGTCCCGCGAGGTGAACCACCGCTTCCTGCTGGAGCACTATGGCGCGGACTATCCGCTCGAGGCCTTGATCGCCGCGTGGGGCGGCACTTCCGGGTGCTCGCCGCGGCCGGCCTGCCGCTGAAGCCCGGCGCGGCCGAGCTGCTCGACCTGCTGGACGAGCTGCGGCTGCCGCGGGCCATCGCCACGTCGTCCACGCATGCCACGGTCCGCGGCCATCTGGTTTCGCATGGGCTGACGGACCGCTTCCACGGCGTGGTGGCGCACGGCGACTATGCCAACGGCAAGCCCGCGCCCGATCCCTTCCTCAAGGCGGCCGAGCGGCTGCGGCGTGGCGCCGGCGCTTTGCCTGGCGCTGGAGGATTCGCACAACGGCGTGCGATCGGCATCCGCCGCCGGCATGATGACGATCATGGTGCCCGATCTCGATACCGCCGACCGACGAAATCCATGGTGCTGTGCACTGCGTCGTCGCCGATCTGCACGCGGTCTGTCCTCGGCGGGTCCGTTTCGATCTGGGCCGATCCGGGATCGAGATCGTGGCGCGTGTTCGGCTCACCCTGCATGCATCGCGGTGGTAGTGACATCGCCGGCAAGCTGAGCTTCACGCGCAGCTCGGGCGGTCCGACCAGCAGGGAGCCGTAGTGGGTGACGCTGTCGGCCTGGCTCCACACGCCCATGGCGCCGGCCTGGAGCAGGCTGCGGTCGGTGGCGTCGAACAGCGGCTTGCCGTCGAGCGCCACCTCGAAGCGGTCGTTGGACGCGATCACCCGCAGCGAATGCCATTTGTCGGACTCGATCGGCGCCTCCTTGCCGGCGAGCTGGCTGCGCTTGCCCTTGTCCACGCGGTAGAGGCGCACCGAGTTGTCGAGCGCGTTGGCGCGCACGACGTAGTAGTCGTTGGCGCTCTGCGCCCGGAACATCAGGCCGGCGACCCGGGCGCGGGTGCCGCTGAGCGGCTTGAAGCGCAGCGTGGCGTCGAGGTCGCGGGTCACGGCCTGCTCGGAAATGCACAGCGGGAAGCGCAGATCGGTCGGGTCGCCGGCCGTTTCCGCCAGCGCCCAGCCGTCGGGGCCGTCGGGGTCGGCGATGGCCCGCCAGTCGGGCGGCCGGCCGATGCCGGTCATGCCCTGGGTGCAGGCGACCCGGCCGTCGGGCGTGGTGAGCGGCACGACGAGCTGGGCGGAGGCGGGCGAGGCGAGGAGGAGCACGGCGAGGGCGAGCAGGAAACGCATGCCGCGATACTAGCCGCGAGACTGTGGCAAAGCGCGCACGGAAGCGCGTCGCGCTTGACCGCCCGTGCCGGAGGGAGGAGTTTACGCCCGACCGATTCGGGCGATTTCGAAGGGGGAATACAATGCGTCTTTGCACGATCATGAGCGGCGGCAAGCCGGCCGTCGGCGTCAAGACGGGCGACGGCAAGATCGTCGATCTTTCCAAGCAGATGCCGCGCGGACCGAAGTCCGTCGTCGAGATCCTGGCGGGCGGCAAGAAGGTCCAGGCCGCGGTCGCCAAGGCCTGCGCCAAGCCCAAGGCCGGCGCCACGGTGTCGGAGAAGTCGGCCAAGTACCTGCCGCCGATCCCCAACCCGGGCAAGATCCTGTGCATCGGCCTCAACTACCGCAAGCACGCCGAGGAGACCGGCAGCCCGATCCCGGGCTATCCGGTGGTGTTCTGCCGCTTCGACAACACGCTGGTGCCGCACAACGGCAAGATGCCGCGGCCCAGCCATTCCGACCAGCTCGACTGGGAAGCCGAGCTCACCATCGTGATCGGCAAGAAGTGCCGCAACGTGGCCAAGGAGAAGGCGCTGGGCGTGATCGCGGGCTACGCCTGCTTCAACGACGGCTCGGTGCGCGACTGGCAGCGCAAGTCGGGCGGCCAGTTCACGCTCGGCAAGAACTTCGACGGCACCGGCGGCTTCGGCCCCGACATCGTGACGTCCGACGAGCTGCCGCCGGGCGCCGCGCCGCTGCGCATCATGACCCGCGTCAACGGCGAGGTCATGCAGGACAGCAACACCGACGACCTGATCTTCGACGTGCCGACCCTGGTGCACGAGCTCCAGCAAGGTCATGACGCTCGATCCGGGCGACATCATCATCACCGGCACGCCCTCGGGCGTGGCCATGGCGCGCAACCCGCAGCCCTGGCTGAAGCCGGGCGACGTCTGCGAGGTCGAGATCGAGAAGATCGGCGTGCTGCGCAACCCGATCGTGCAGGGCGCGTAGCGCCAAGGTTCACGTCATCTCATATTCCTCTCCCCCGTTAGGGAGGTTAGGTGAGGGGAGCGAAGACAGTACTTAAATGAAAGATGTCCGCCGGTAGCCCCTGGAACGATCCAGGTTCAGTTTAAGGACAAGCGAAGAACGGCCGGCTTTGTTTTTCGCAAACTTTTTTGGGAGGTCAGAGATGAATACTGTCAGAAACAAAACCCTGGGTCTCGCGACACTGGCAATCGCTTTCATGTTTGCAGGCGCCGTGAACACATTTGCTCAGGGCAATAAGATTCCAAACGGTCAGAAAATGAAACAGTTCAAGGGTATCGTCACCAGGCGCGACGGCGATATCTTCACGATGGGTGACACCATGGGTGGCCCTCAGACCACAGTCCTCATGACTGCGGATACCGAAGTCAAGAGTCACAAGAAGGGGGTCTTCCGCGGTTCGAAAGAATATGGCCAAACATATGTATTGCGCGGCCTCAGGCTTGAGGTTGACGGCGTCGGAAATTCCGAAGGTCAACTGGTGGCGGAGAAGATCCGCTTTGATGAGCAGGACCTGAGAACTGCGCAGTCCCTGGCACAGACCCTCGATCCGGTGGAAAACGAACTGCGCGCTAAGTTAAAGGCGCAACAGGAAGAGTCGGAAAGGTTGGCCGGACAGCTGGCGGAGACTAGTGCGGTCGCCAACCAGGCCAGAACCGATGCGGCCTCCGCGCAGCAAAGCGCGAACGATGCTGCTGCAGCAGCCAAGAAGGCGCAGGACACCGCCGACTTTGCCAATAACCGCATTAACGGCCTGGACGATTATGAGCCGATCAAAACCATCACGATCTATTTCACCACCAACAGTGCGATTCTCGGCGCGAAGGGAAAGGGCACTATCGATGAAGCGGCCGCGTGGGTGAAAGCACAGCCTGACAAGAAAGGCTGGGTAGTGGCAGTCGTGGGTTATGCGGACTCAACGGGCAACAGCGCGCACAATCGCGACCTGAGCGAACGACGCGCAAACTCAGTCATCTATTACATGGTGACCAAACACGGTCTGCCTTTGAACCGGCTGGTTCAGCCATTCGGTTATGGGCAATTGGATCCCGTGGCCGGGAACACAACCTCGGCGGGGCGTGCCAAGAACCGTCGAGTTGAAGTCAGATTGATGAAGAACAAGGGCATTGCCGGAACAGTTGGCAGCGGCAGCTAGATCTAAAGCCGTTCGGGCCTTGTTCTCTTCAACCGAAGTCATCTGCCGAGCGCTCTGTCATGGGTGGGAGCGCTCGCGGATGACTTTTGCCACCCAAAACGCCGGCGGTGGCCATCGCATCGGATCATTCAGACTGCGATCGCCTGCGTTTGTGCGCCAGGCCAATAGTTTTGCTACTCCGATGCACGGCAAGTCTATGACTTGCCGACATTCACCTTCTCGAATTCCCGCGGTCTATGACCGCCACAGCTACTGCCGTTGTGGATCGCAAAGGCGTGTCGGATTTTTGAGTGGCTCCGTTGGGTTCCTGAATCTCGCCGCAGGGCGAACCTCGCTGAGGTTAATACCGGGATCGAGCGAGGCTACTGTAGTTCCAGCTTTATTTGAGCTGATTCACATCAACAACACATCGACGCGATGCGCATGGACCATTTGTTCGCATGGTGACCAGGCGAACACGGTGAAGCGCCCGTCCTGCGAAGCAACCAGTGCCAGCGTGTCTCGCTGATCGTGAATGAACTGGGCCGCCGACAAGTGACGTGTCCCGCCGTGTTGGACCGGTGGGACGACTATAGGCTGGTTGCCGACTATTGGTTCGGTCAGCATCACCTGCTCGACCGGTGGCCGCCCTGGCGCGCGTCTGATTTTCGCGCCGAAAGCCAGGACGCCGTAACCGTCCGACATTACGGTGGCGCCGTCAACAGCAGTTAAACCTCCTACCGTGTCAACCGCGTTGTTAAGTGAACCAAGCCAGTTGCTCTCGTCATCGACCTGCGGACGGTGTTTGATCAGCTTCGCAAGTTTTGCGAAAGAAGGCGCCACCGAATAGGTAATCGGATGGACGATTGATTCCTTCCAGGCTTCGTTTCCATCGGGAACCACCAGCAAGGTGCCGCCGTGACCGTGAGCTCGCATTGAAGCAGCCAGCTGCACGAGCACGTTTACTGAATCGTCCCAGGTTGCCGAAGTGAAAGCCCGTAGAGACTTGAGCAGATCGGGACATTCAGGAAGGCTGGCTGCCTCTTCGTCCACAATCTTTGTTTGCTCGCCTTTGAGCACGGCGACATTGGTAAACTTTCCGAAGCCGTCGATGCGCCGGTGCTTGATGACCAGCAAACCGGGTTCAACGTCCTCGAGGACAAAGCCCATACTGGGAATTGTGCGCGTTGCTCCCCAAATAAAAAGCTCCTTATTGTCATGCCATACGCCGAGATGAACTCCCGGACGTTCAACTGCCGGAGCCAGTTTAGTCAGCGTATCTGAGGTGACCGCCAGACGATTCTCGAACATCAAACCATAGCCGGCTTGTTCGGGCGACAGGAATGCGAGCGAGATCTTCGGGAAGCGGCCTTCCTCCGGTCGAAAGCTGGCCCAGAAAGTTGCATCGATGATCGCTTCAATGGTGCAGGCGTCCGGGACGGGCGCCAGCTCGATCTCGCCACGGCGGGTGGCGTCTGCGAAATGGCGCGCGAAATGTTGCTCGACAGTTGTAGCTATGGTTCGTGCGGCACGATAAGTTGGCTCGCGGGGCATGCTGAATCTTAACGCGAGCGGCCGGAAATCAGGGAATCGATGCGCTCGATGGTGGTGTTCTAATTCGACTTTCTCGGCCAGTGCGGGTACGCACGCCTCCGGCGTGCTCTTGTCAAAATGTCGAGCACGCCGGAGGCGTTGTACCGTTGCATTTTAAGCACGCCGGAGGCGTGCGTACCGATTAACCCATTTGGGCGCGTGCCTGTTCGGCCCGGGCAGCGCCTATTGCTGTCTTAACGTCCTTCACTTCTTCAGGTGGCGGTAGCACAGCTTTCATGCCCAGAGATTCGATCCACAGCTCTCTGGTCCAACCTTTCGTGTGATACAGGTGTTCGTCTTCTTCGTCCTCGACCTCTTCGTGGGCGGCCTTCAAAGCTTTGGCGCTTTCCCCGGTCAATTTCTTCGCTGCTTCGCCAATCAGGTGCCAGTTCAGGTGGTCCTTGGTTTCAGCCAGGGTGACCGCCTCGGCTGCGACCAGTTGTGCTGACCGGCTCGCCTGAATCCAAAGCCATCTCCATGGCTTTGACCAAAGATTCGCCGATATGACGCACCACCTTACGTCCGGGAGTCTCTTCTTTGAGATCCAACCCCATCGTTTCCATTGCCTCCTGGACAATTCGCACGTGATTCCTGGTTTGGTCCAGATATTCTTCCCACTCTTCTTTCAACTCATCGTTCTCCGCACAGCGCAGCGCAGTCGTATAGATCTCGACTCCGCCTAATTCGGTCTCGAGCGCCTGATACGAAGCTCGTTCAATTGTTTCTCCTTCATCATTGCCTCCCTGTCAAAATTAGATTGAAAAATTTGTCTGTATACAGAACGCCTTTGTAGCGTTCTGCGTCACTAAAGGGCTTCGATTTCGAATTTCTCTGCGACTTCCGCAGAGTGAGCAAACATCAGGCCAGGAGGACTAACAGCCTTCCCCTGCTTCCAAACCACGCAGTATTCGTGCTAAGACTCTCCGTCGTGAATTTGCTGACTGTGCAGAATCTCAGTGTTCGGATCGAAGATAAGTTGATTATCGAAGACCTGAACTTCGATTTAGCGTCGCGTGAGCGGTTGAGCATCCTGGGTCCCAATGGCGCAGGCAAAACTGTGCTCTTAAAAGCTCTGCTGAATCTGATTCCATACTCAGGCCAGATCGCCTGGAGTCCGGAGGTGCGAATTGGTTACGTGCCGCAAAGATTGACGCGGATATTCATCTGCCGCTGACATTTACTGATCTGTTTCGCGCCAAGTGCAAAACGTTGCGAGTATCGCCAACCGATCTCGACGAAGCGTCAAACAGCATCGGCCTGACGAAAGAGTTGTTGGAGACGCCGGTGGGCCATCTTTCCGGCGGCCAATTCCAGCGCGGACTGATTGCCTTTGCGTTAATTGGAAAGCCGAATGTGTTATTGCTCGATGAGCCGACGGCGAGCGTTGACGAGCCGGGCGAGGAGCATATTTACGAACTCATCCACCGGTTGCAGGATGAGCACAACCTGGCAAGCATCATGGTGTCGCACGATTTGAGCTTTGTGTTCCGGTACGCGACTAATGTGCTTTGCTTAAACCGGCAGAGAGTTTGTTTTGGCACTCCGCTGGAGGCGCTTTCGCCGGACGTTTTGGAAAGACTATATGGTGAGCCAATGGGTTTCTATCATCACGATCACAAGGGTCACCTTAAGTCAGAGTCAACGCCCTTAACCGGTGATTGAACTCCGATGTGAGACGAGCTCGAGTCCCCGAAGCCAAACTGCCCGCTAACATCGACGCGATTCGATAGTGACAACTTCCGAAACATACTCTGTCGTTCTGGTTCTGCTGACGGCCCTGGCCGCCGGACTCGTGGGCAGTTTCGCTTTGATGAAGCGTATGAGCCTGGCCGGAGACGTGGTCTCGCACATCGCGCTGCCGGGATTGGGTGTGGCGATGTTGCTCAAGATCAATCCACTGGTTGGCGCGGCGATCGCTCTGCTGCTCGGCACGGTGCTGATTTGGCAGTTACAAAACAAAGCGACCATGACGACCGATGTCGCCATCGGGGTGATCTTTACCGCGGCGCTCGCGATTGGAACCGTGCTGACTCCGAGCGAAGATTTGATCGAAGCATTGTTTGGCGGTTTTCAGGGCTTGACTCTGCTTTGGTTCGCCATGGGGCTGCTGGCAGTTGCGGTAATCGTTGTCTTTGTGCTGACCTTTCGATACAAACTGATCCTCTCGCTCTTTTCGCCAGAGCTGGCCGCGGCCACCGGCGTAAACGTGTCCCGGCTCAATCTCTATTTTCTGCTCGTGTTTAGCCTCACGGTGTTGCTCGGCTTGCGGTTTTGGGGGCCCTGCTGGTCGGCGCGCTGATCATTATCCCGGCCGCTATCGGCCGCCAGTTAACTCACACGCTCACGGCCTTTCTGGTTACGTCCTCGTTAGCGAGCGTCCTGTCGGTGATGCTTGGCTTTTCAATTAGTCATTTTTACCCGCACCTGCAGATTGGAAAGGTGAGTCTGAATCTGACCTTGGGGCCGGCGATTATCGCGGTGGCAACCATCCTGTTTCTGCTGAGTTTACTGCGCAAAAAGATTTAAGGTCCGACAAACTTCAGTTTGTCGCCGAGCTTCGACCAGCTAAAGCTTGTCGGACATCAAACCGCATCACCAAGTTCTCCGGCAATAGTCTTGTTTTTGCGCAGAAGGATGTCGTATATTCGAAAGCCGGAAGTTTTCAAAATCTCGCCCCAACACTTCCGTTCAAATGACAGCTGCTGAATAGCTGTCCGCCCCTGAATCCTCTCGGAATTGATAGCATGGAATTGCGCGTGCGCTGACACGCTTGATTAAGCGCGCAGGTGGATTGAACAGACTTACTTTCTTAATGAACAACCCGTCATCACCTGATTTAAGGGCCGGAGCAGGCTCGAAGCGGCTGACCGTGGGCGCGGTGTTGCAGAACCGCTACCGCATCATCCGAGAGCTGGGAACCGGCGGCATGGGCGCCGTTTATGAAGCGATCGATCAAAGGCTCGAAGCGACCGTCGCTCTGAAAGAAACGTTCTCAACCGATGATCGCCTGCGCAAGCAGTTCGAGCAGGAAGCTCGGCTGCTGGCCCAGCTTCATCATTCGTGTCTGCCGCGCGTCAGCGATTATTTCTGCGAATCCGGCCGAGCGTTTCTGGTGATGCAATTCATCTCAGGCCCGGATCTGTCTCAAATCCTTGCGCAGCAGCCGGCGCCATTTCCGCGCGACCAGGTCATTGCCTGGGCGGATCAATTGCTGGACGCGCTGGTTTACCTGCATGAGCGCGATCGCCAGATCATTCACCGCGACATTAAACCGCACAACCTCAAACTGATGACCAACGGCCGGGTGGCGCTGCTCGATTTTGGTCTGGCGAAAACCTATGGCGCAGATCATTCGACAACGAATTCGTCGCATAGCATTTTTGGCTACACCCGCCGCTATTCGCCGCCGGAACAGATCCGGGATTTGGGTACGACGCCGCAGAGCGACATTTATGCATTAGGCGCGACGCTCTATCACCTGCTAACCGGTGTTAAGCCGCCCGATTCTCTGGAGCGGGCCGCAGCCGTGGCTAATTCCGAAGCTGATCCGCTCGCGCTCACCGGAAAAGGTGTCGTTGACGCGGAGCTTTCTGCGGTCCTTAACAAAGCGATGGCGCTGAATACCAGGGAACGCTTCAAGAGCGCAAAGGATTTTCGCGAAGCGCTCAGCCGCGTCGGTCGTCGAGAATTGGTTTCTTCAACCATGCAAGCTCGGATTGGAAAAGGATTTTGGCGTTAAGCCGGGTACTGCGAGCAGGGCTTCGGTTGACCCATTCGATAGCTACGCGATACTCAGGCCGGGCGACCAGGTATTTCGCATTGCGGAGCCGCGCCGCAGTCGAGCGACCGCGTTGATCGCTGCGTTGGCGATAGCCTTGATTGCGATCGTGGTGGCGTATCCCAGCGGCTTGATGGAATCTGCGTCGGGAGTAGTAAATTCGCCGCATGACATTTCAGCTCGCGAAGCGACGGGCGCGGCGGTTGTTCGCCAGGCCAGGCCAGAAAGTACAACGCCAAAAGCCTCTGGCATCAGACCGCAGTCGATCGGCGCCAACGGAGAGATCAATCGACGCAGTGATTCGCCGAAGCGGCGGCCATCCCATCCTGACACGCCAAAGCCGCGGCAGCTCAAGCCTCCTCGCTTTTCGATTGCTCCCTAAGCCTCGAAGATCTAGTGATTGTCCTTGAGAGCGATCGTCACTCGCTGCATTTTGACGACGGCGTCTGCCGGCATCTCAGTGACGATCACATCCATCACGCGAAAACCTCCACCCTCGGGCAGTTGAAACGACACCTCCAGATAACCACTGCGACTGTCGATTACATCAGAAACGATTTCGCTCATCTGCGTCGGCTTGACGCTGCCGCTGGATTCCATGCCTCTGGTTGCGTCCCTGACTGACCAGTCGACGGTTCCGCGCGTCACACTCAATTTCGCATACATCAAATAACGATGACCGGACTGCACCTGCACGCGCTGCCAGAGTCTGCCTCCGGCCTGCGCCGCCATTCCTGGCCGCCAAGCGTGGTAAGAACTTCGACCGGCCCTTCAATCGACCAACCATCCGCGACGCCCTCCGACTCGCTTGAGAGATTGAATGAACCGTTGGTGACCAGGTTGCGCCCTTGAAATATTCCCAACTCTTCGGCGCGCCAATGTTCATAGGCGCAGACCCTGACCGTGCCACTCGAAGAACGAACGCGAATGCCGCGATTCTGGTCGCGGCGGTCTCTGACAAAAATAGTGTCGCCGATAGCCTGCACAAAAATGCCCGGCACAATCTCGCCGCGCCGCTCTGTGATCGTGGCGCCGTCGGTGTCGAGATTTTGAATCACTTTAGGATCGTCGGTCTGAATCCAGTATCGATCTCGCATGTTGAGGGGCTCGAGTCGTCCGTCGACGAAGTACAGCAGCGGTCCCCCGGCTTGTACTCGTACGAGATGTGACGGAAAAAGAGCCGGGGATCCACATAGTAGTTACGCACCAACGCTTCCGACTGTCGACTTGGAGTCACCAATTTGATCTCGCGTCCATCCATCAAGGCGTCGTGGAGTTGCAGCGCGTTCGCAGGTTTGCCGTCAATCTCCCAGTAACAGTTGAAGGTTGAGTCCTGATAAACCCAGGCTCCCAGCTCGGGCACCCACACTTCAGCCCCGGCATGCGTATCAGTGCCGAAGGTTCCCTCCCGGACCATCAAGCTCAGACCGACGGTGCGTGCCACCAGGCCGGCACTCTCGCAGAGGGCGACGTAGATTTCCGCAAGGTTCCCGCACAGCACGGGCTTGCCCTGGCGCATTTCGACGTAGGCCTCCCGCGGAATTCGGGTCGCCAGTCCAGGCAGGGCAGTTCGAAACTGTGTCGAGGCCAGCCAGTTGCGGATGCGGGTTGCTCTTTAGCAGGGTGGAATCCGCGTTGCCGATAACACCGGCAAGTTCACGACGGAAGAAAGATATGTCGTCGAAACTCAGCTTGTGCCGCGGCTCGATGTGCCTCTCAGATTCAGGAATCCCGCTTATTGCCTCGCCAACCCGACGAACAGTGAACTTAACCAGTTCGCTCTTCTCGAGCTTCGGATCGGTGATGGTGATTATCGTTTCGCCTTCAGGCAGGGTGATATCAAAGTCCGTAGGCGTTATTAAGCTGGAGGCAAGCTGTGGTTTGGGGCGGAGAAACTCGGCGGCGCCAAAGCCGAAAAGAAAGGTGACGATTATGGTTACGCAGGCAAGAAGAAAGAGACCAGTCCGTCGTTTCAAGACCAAATGGATGGCCGAAGGCTGCAGCGCTGAAGACAATTTTCCCGCCCTTTCAAATTATCGCCGTGCGACATCGGCGGCCAGAGATCGTCGAAAATCGGGGAGACAGCGCAAAATCGTTTGAGGGGTAACGAAACAGAAAATCTATTTCAAGGTCCGGTCAATTGAGTGAGACGCTGCGGCCGAGCTTTCAGTTACAAGTTTCAGGCGCCGGCGATGCTCGCCGTGGTCCATTTTCTTGTTGACAGAATGGAGTCTGCGAGGCAGAGTCTGGCGATCCCAGAACTTTCTGATTTCAACGCCGTGCAGCCACTCCATCCTGGACGTGAACCTTCAACAGAGCTGCGGAGCAGCGATCAGAGTTAAGCCCAGGGCGAGGCTTTGCGAGGGCAATCATATACTTGAGGAATCAACGATCTTTTGCCACCGGTTCCCAATAGCGCCGAAGGCGCGGCATTCAATAGCCACGGCCGTAAGGCCGTGGTTCGAGTTGAAGATAGAATCAAGGCCCGAAGGGCCGACAGATCACGGGCCACCATCCTGGCCGGAATTGCGTATGGCTGGCGACCTCATGCCGCACCTTCGGCGCTCGACTATCAGGTTTCGACCTTCCACGGCCTAACGGCCGTGGCTATTCCATGACGGTCCTTCGGACCTCCAAAGCCGTCGTTGACCCAAGGCTCACAAAGCCTCGCCCTGGGCTTAACTCTGATCGCTGCTCCGCAGCTTTATTGCCTGTTCACGTCTCGCCCTGTCCCCGACCCTCTCCCAAAGTAGTAGGGAGTCAATCTGTACCACTACCGACGATCCGGACTAGTTGGCTAACGGGTTTGGGCCATAGAACTTCCAGGTGGTCCGGTAATCCCGCGTCAATTTCTGGTTTATCAGGACTGCCCGAATCATCTCGATCGGGATCCGGTTCTCATGCAACAGCGCATCGTTAAACTGGCGATTCGTCATCTTGCCTGAATCAACCAGATCACGATGCAGCGAGTATTGCTGCAAGCCGCCAATCAGATAGGCAATTTGATAGAGCGGCCCATAGCTGCCATCGAATGAGCGGCGCACTTCAGCTGTCGCGTTGTCGCGTTCGTGCCCGACCCGATTGACCAGGAAGTCTATGCACTCCTGTGGAGTCATCTTTTCCAGATGGAAGCTGAGCGAGAAGATGATCCGAGCGCAGCGGTGCATGCGCCAGAAGAGCGCGCCAATCTTGTCCTCAGGCTTTTGCTGGAATTTCAAATCCCACAACAGCAGTTCCCAGTAGAGTGCGTTGCCTTCGGACCAGAACGGCGTGCTGAATAAACCTCGATACGGCTTGTAACGCAGCCGCCATGAATCCTTGTAGATGATGACCCGGTATGAGTTCGTGAAAGACCGTGGCCCGCGAGAAGGAAGGATTGTTGCCGCGCATGCTCATCATCTTCTGTTCGTGCGACATGGTGTTCGTCGGGTAAGAAACCAGAATCGTTTCGCCGCCGAGGAAGAAAGGGACTGACCAGTTGGCGCTCCGGCGTCATCATTTCCATCCGCCAGGTGTCGCGCGCGAGTTGGGGGACGGTGACGAGATCGTGATCGTCGACGAACTTGATGGCTTCGACGGCGAGGTCCTTGATCATCTGCGGTTGCTTGCCTGGTTCGACGTAAGTGTTCTTGACATGCTCGAGCGGCCTTCTTCCAATCGTCGCCGTAACCCAGATCCGCGCGAAGCCTTCTTCATTTCGTTTTCACACCAGGCGAATTCTTTGTTGGCGATCGCAATCAATTCCTCGGGCGTGTAGGGAATCATTTCCGACTGCAGTTCGCTCATCAGCGCGTCGTGACCGATGGGATCGCCGATGATGTCGCTGGTGTCGCCCGGCCGCGCCGCCACGCCTGAGCCTGGACGTTGGAAACCCTGCGTGCCACCTCCACCGCCGCCCGGCGGTGCGCCGGTGCCGCCCGCGCCGCCACGCGGGCCGCCTTGTTGGCCCGTTTGCCCCGTACCCGGTGCGCTGCGCAATCCAACCACCCGTTCGCTCAGGAATGACGCATAGCTATTGAGCGCTTCGTCCACCGTCTTGTAAGGCTCTTCGTTCCACCAGGTGAAGACGGGATCGTAACCGTTGTAGAACGTATACCAATTCCGCAGATTGCCGCGCAGGCTGTTGACGGCGTTGACGCCTCTGAAGGCCACGGTCTTCTTGATCTTGATCGCATCGGGATCGCTGCCACGGAGTCCGGCTTCCACCATCCGCCTCGTATCATCAATCTGCTTCTTGAGCGCGGTTAAGACGACGGCGGCTTTCGCTGACTCGATTGGTTCCATACGCCGACGGGTCTCTTCCATGTCGACTATCGTCTTGCCGAATGGAATCAGGGGCGCAATCTCGGCAAGTTGTTTTTCCTCAATATCGAGTTGTCGCAGTTCATGCTCGAGGTGGGTGCGGAACAGGATGTAATCAACCTTGCCTTCCTGACTCATGCCGTCGAAGTTGAGTTTCTGAATTTGCTCTAACGCGTCGGAATAGAATTTCCGAAAACGCTCGCGCCGGGCCGGCGAATTGGCAACTGGATAGGAACGCTGCAAGCTGCCGCGATCGACGACGTAATATTCGAGAATCGGGCGCATCTCGCTGGGTGCGACGTCGTTAAGCGCATCGTTGTCGGCCAGGGCCTTGCCGGTGCTGCGCGCGCCTCGAGGTTTTTGCGCAGACGCCTGGAAAAGGTATCCAGCAACTACAACGACAACCAGAAGAATTGCGGCGGTGGACAGATAGCGGAATCGAGTCATGTCGAAGCTCCTTGCCTGGGGTTTTCGGAAAGCGACGGCGCGGTATAGTATCAGAAGCCCGACCGTAAGGGAGGGCATCTCCGGTTACTGGCGGCTCAATGAGCGAGATGTTTGCCCTCCCTCACGGTCGGGCTTCTGACCCGGGTGCTTGCGCATGATCTAAGGCCTTTGTTATGATTCGGCTTCGTTTTGATACGAAAGATGAGCTGTTGCTTGTCTGATTCGAATTTTTGATAGAAGCTCCGGAAGACCTTCGCATGAATCGAACTACGACACGATTCACATTTTGATTGCCGATCCCGACCAGTTGGGATGGCGGCGAAGGCGCTCCTATCGAATCCGATCATTTGCAGTAAGTAAATCGTGAATCGTAAATCGTGAAGGGAGCGCCAGAGTCTCCCGGTGTTCCTGCGGCTTTGTCGCTGAGCGCGGAGGCGCAGCCTGCGCAGTCAATGCTAAGGAGCATGACCTGCCACGGGAAACGGCGCAGCCTTTCGCCATCGAGCAGCAGAGCGCTAACGACATCAGGCGGCGAAACCGCGAACGATTGTTATCGGTAGATGAGCGAGATCAACGTACAACTGAAAGACGGCACGCCGGTGGCGGTTCCAGCCTCGACGACCGTCGCTGAGGCTCTCAAAAGCTCGACCGCGACGCGGCCAAACAGGCTTTGGCTGCGCGCGTGAATGGCCGTGAGGTCGATCTCGCTTATTCGCTTGAAGGCGGAGCGAACGGCGACGCGATCAAGATCGAGCCGGTGCTGCCGCAAACGCTCGCCGGCCTTGACGTCCTGCGGCACTCAACGGCGCACCTGCTGGCGGCCGCCGTGCTCGATCTGTTTCCCGGCGCAAAACTGGAATTGGGCCGGCGCTGCTCGAAGATCCTCGCTACGGATTTTTCTACGACGTGATTGCGCCGCGCGCTTTGACCGAGGCTGATCTTCCGGTGATTGAGAAAAAGATGCGCGACATCGCGAAGCGCAACATGCCTTATCGCCGTGACGAAATTCCGAAAGCCGAAGCTCTGCGTATCTTCAACGAACGTGACGAACCGTTGAAGTGCGAACTCATCGACGAAAAAGCCGGCGAGACGGTCAGCGTCTATTACATCGATGGTTCACCGTTTATTGATTTCTGTCTCGGCCCGCACGTTCCCAATACGAATCGTTTGAAAGCCTTTAAGTTGTTGTCGCTCGCCGGCGCTTATTGGAAAGGTGATGCAGAACGCCCGCAGATGCAGCGCATCTACGGCACGGCGTTCTTTAGTCAGGAAGAACTGGACGCCTGGTTGAAACAACGGGAAGAGGCCGAGAAGCGCGATCACCGGCGTCTTGGTCGCGAACTGGATCTGTTTTCAATTCAGGAAGACTACGGACAGGGACTGGTGCTGTGGCATCCGAAGGGCGGCGCTATTCGCAGTCAAATGGAGAACTACCTGCGCGACGAGTTGGAGCGGCGTGGTTATGGACTGGTCTTTACCCCACACATCGCCAAGCGCGAGTTGTGGCGGGTTAGTGGCCACGAAGAGAATTATGCCGACGTGATGTTTGCGCCGACAGAGTTGGAAGAGACCGAGTTTCGTCTGAAGCCGATGAATTGTCCCTTCCATATCGGGATATACAAATCGCATCAGCATTCTTATCGTGATTTGCCACTTCGCTATGCCGAGCTGGGAACCTGTTACCGGGCAGAACTATCTGGAACTCTGCATGGCTTGATGAGGGTACGGGGATTTACCCAGGACGACGCGCACATTTTCTGCACTCTGGAGCAGGTACGCAGCGAAATCGTCAGTTGCGTTCACTTCGCTTTCGATTTGCTGGGGGCGTTCGGCTTTGACGAATTCAAGATCGAACTATCGGTCAGGGGTTCTGACTCGACCAAAAAGTATCTTGGTTCAGATGAAGAATGGGAGAGCGCGGAGCGTGCTCTGGTCGAGGCGTTGAACGAACAAAATCTTCCTTATGAACGCATGGAAGATGAAGCTGCTTTCTATGGACCGAAGATTGATATCAAGGTCAAGGATTCGATCGGCCGGTTATGGCAATTGACGACGGTGCAGTTCGATTTCAACTTGCCCAAGCGTTTTCGGCTGGAGTACATCGGAGAGGACAACACTCCGCATCAGCCAATCATGATTCATCGCGCCTTGTTCGGATCTATGGAACGGTTTTTCGGAGTGCTGATCGAGCATTACGCCGGGGCATTTCCGATGTGGCTGGCGCCCGTGCAGGTCGCGGTGTTGCCGATTACCGATCGGATTAATGAATATGCTGAGCAGGTCGCGCAGGAATTGCGCGCGGGCGGACTGCGGGTTGAAGTGAATATTCGCAACGACAAGATCGGGGCCAAGATTCGCGACGCACAAATGCAAAGGTCCCGTTCATGCTGGTCCTCGGAGATCGCGAAATGGAGCAGGCACAGGTTGCGGTTCGCGAGCGGTCCAAAGGCGACATCGGCGCGATGCCGCTGGATGAATTCAAGCAGATGGCGCAGCGTATTGTTGCCACGCGAGCGCTGAAAAACGATTAAGTTTCGAGTTTCGAGTTTCGCGTTTCGGGTTTTAGAACTCGAAACTACAAACTCGAAACTCGAAACCCTAACTTAGGAGGTGCTGCAATAGCTACAGGTTTTCGCGGCCGCGGTCGCCCGGATTTTCGGCGAGCGCCGGTGACTCGAATCAACGAACGGATCCGCGTGCCCCAGGTGCGCGTGGTTGGTGATGATGGCGAACAGTTTGGGGTGATGGACACGCGCGAAGCCATTCGCACGGCGCGTGAACGAGGAATGGATTTGGTCGAAGTTGCGCCAAATGCCGATCCGCCCGTTTGCAAAATCATTGATTACGGAAAGTTTCAGTACGAGCAAAGAAGAAGGCGAACGAGGCCAAGAAGAAGCAGGTCGTCATCACCGTCAAGGAAGTTAAGTTTCGCCCGGGCACCGACGATCACGACTACGGCTATCGCATGAAGCATGCCCGCGAGTGGCTGACAGAAGGCGATAAGGTGAAAGCGACGATCTGGTTTCGCGGGCGCGAAATGACGCACCGCGAATTAGGCGCACGTATCCTGGAGCGACTTGAAAAGGATCTGGCGGACATCAGCGAGGTCGAGATGCGGCCCAAAATGGAAGGCAACCAGATGTTCACGATCTTCGGACCCAAGCGGCACAAGGGCGGCAGCCACAAACCGGCGACTGAAGTTAAGAGTCCGGTGCCCGGAGCAGGGCAGCAGTAGCAAGGCCGTATCGGGCTGTTCGTTGCGAACGTTGTCCGGATTAACTGCTTTGATTTTTTGAGATCTCAAATTTGAGATCTGAGATTTTAGATAAGGGAGTAATCATGCCAAAACTAAAAACACATAAGGGAGCGGCCAAGCGATTTCGCATCACCGCAACCGGCAAGATCAAACGCGGCCATTCGCATGCGCGTCACATCTTGACCAAGAAAACTAACAAGCGGAAACGGTATTTGGATGTCGATGTGATGGTCGCTGATGGCGATCAAAAGCGCGTCGAGCGGATGTTGCCATACGGCCGCGATTGAATCATTGAATCATTTACCCCATTGAATCAATGAAAAAATGAATCAATGGTCCAATTTTTTCGGAGGTTGTCATGCCAAGAGCAAAACGTGGAAATAAGCGCCTCGAACGGCGCAAGAAGATACTGAAATTAGCCAAAGGGTATCGCGGGACCAAATCAAAACTCTATCGCTCGGCGAAGGAATCCGTTGAACGCGGACTGAAATTCGCTTACACCGGGCGAAAGCTTAAGAAGCGAGATTTTCGATCACTCTGGATTGTCCGGATTAGCGCCGCCGCCCGTTTGAACGGCCTGAACTATTCCCAGTTCATGCACGGATTGAAGCTGGCCGGCATTGAACTCGATCGCAAGATCCTGGCGGATTTTGCCGCCAAGCAACCAGAGGCCTTTGCCGAAATGGCAAAGCAGGCGAAGACGGCTCTCGAGAACAAGCCGCAGGAGCGCGCGGCAGCGTAAGCTTTCACCTGTCGAAAGGGAAGAGTTATGGATCACTCGTCAAATCAGCACCGTTTAGTGAGGTTCCTCAGCCTCTCGATCCTTTTGTTGGTCGCTTCGGTGACGGTTCTGGCTCAGGCTAAGGACCCGGGCGCAGATCAGTTCGTAGGTCATTACAAGGGAACGGTGAAGCGGGCCTCGGGCCAGACGGATCTTACCCTCGACCTCAAGTGGGCTGACGGCAAGTTCTCAGGACGGGCGCTCGCGGCTGACGGTGAATATCCGATCTCATCCGGAGAAATAGCCGGCGGGAAGCTGACGCTCAAGTTTGGAGCTCCGGCCGAGGGTGCGTCACTGACGCTGCAGAAGCTCGAGGACAAGCTCACCGGCGATTGGGTCCGAGGCGCCGAGAAGGAACTGTTGAATTAAAGAAGGCGCCGGTGGAAGCCGTCACCACCGAATCGATCAATGGCGACTGGGACGCCGTCGCTGACGCTCAAGGCCAGCCATTTCCCTTCACGCTCACGCTGAAAATTGATGGTGATAAGGTGACCGGTTCCAGCACGTCGCAATTGGGCACTTCGCCTATTACCAGCGGCAGCTGGAAGGACGGCAAGCTCGCGGTCGTCCTGGAAGGAGGCGCCGGCCAGATTGCCTTGATGGCAACCATGATCGAAGGAAAACTTTCAGGCGATTATGACTTTGCCGGGCAACTGTCGGGCAAGTGGGTGGCGATCAAAAAGAAATGACGGACCAGGTCAACGATCCGGTACAAGAGGTTGAATCCGCCCGCGAAGCGTTCGAACGAGAGTTCGAGCGCTTTGCGCGCTTTACAGGCGAGCCGGGCGCAGAAATCTCTTCACTAAAAGACGCCGAGGCTGAGCTGCGGGCCTGCGGCGAACTGCGGGTTCGCCACACGGGTAAGAAGAGCGCCATCGCGGCCACTAAGAAACTGATTGGCCGGGTCCCGGCCGAACAGCGGGCGTCTTTTGGCCAACTCGTTCAGCGCGCAGAAGCTCAAATAACCGAGTCTATCGAGACTGCTGAGCTGGCGCTGAAAACCTTTATCGAAACTGCCCGCATCGCCCGCGAGACTATTGATGTGGCAATTCCGGGTCGTCGTCCGCGGGCAGGGCATCTGCATCCCATCACCCTGATGCGGCAAAGGATCGAAGACATTTTCGTCTCGCTTGGTTATGCCGTCGAAGACGATCGCGAAATGAAACTGATTTCTACAACTTCGACGCGCTGAATATTCCTGAAGGCCATCCGGCCCGCGATCCGCAGGACACTTTTACACGACCCGGGGATTTGCGCTGCGCTCGCAGACCTCGACGGTGCAAATTCACGCGATGCAACGGCGCGGTGCGCCGGTGCGCATGATTGCGCCCGGGCGCGTGTTCCGGCGCGACACACCCGATCCGACTCACAACCCGATGTTCTATCAAGTGGAAGGGCTGTGCGTGGATCGCGGGATCACCATGGCGCACCTGAAAGGAACATTGGCGGAGTTTGTTCATCGGTTGTTCGGGCCTGAGACCAGGACTAGATTTCGGCCCTCGTATTTTCCCTTTACTGAGCCGAGTGCCGAAGTTGATTACAGTTGTTTCAATTGCGGGGGCGCTGGTTGTCGCATTTGCAAACATTCGGGATGGATTGAGCTCGGGGGCTCGGGCATGGTGCATCCGAATGTCCTGCGCGCGGCTAATATCGATCCGGAGGAATTCAGCGGATTTGCCTTTGGTCTCGGCATCGACCGCACCTGCGCGCGCATCTACGAGCTCGACGATATCAGGTTGTTGTTCGAGAACGATGTGAGGTTTCTGGAGCAGTTTAGATAGAAACTGAGCTTAGTACTTTGTGCTTTGTACTTTGTTTTTTCCGCCGTTGCTAAATTGAATCCAGGCATTCCGAATAACCTCGGCAGAAAAGACAAAGTCCAAAGTCCAAAGCACAAAGACCAAAGTTAATGTTCATTAGTTACAACTGGCTGAAAGAGCTGACCGGCACGAAGCTGAGTCCTGACGAAATCAGGGATCGGCTGACAAATGTTGGTCTGGCGGTCGATGCGGTTGAAGCGCGCGGAGATGACTCTGTGATCGACGTCGAAGTGCCTTCAAATCGTGGCGACTGCCTGTCGCACGTGGGCATCGCGCGCGAACTGGCGGTCATTGAGAAGTCTCAAGTCCAAAGTCCCAGGTCCAAAGTCCAAAGCACCAGTGGCAAAGCCTCTGATTTTGCTTCAGTTGAAATTCGCGACCCGGACCTTTGTCCGCGTTACACGGCTCGAATCGTTCGTGGCGTAAAGATTGGCCCATCGCCCGAATGGCTGGCGAAAAAACTTGAAGCCATCGGCCAGCGTCCCATCAACAACGTCGCCGATATCACGAATTACGTTTTGCATGAACTCGGCCAGCCGCTGCATGCGTTTGACCTGGCCAGGCTGGCTGAGAAGTCCATCATCGTGCGCCGCGCGGCCGCAGGTGAAATGCTGACGACGCTGGATGGCGTCGAACGAAAACTCGATCCGGAAATGCTGGTCATCGCCGATGCGAACCGCGGAGTTGCAGTCGGCGGAGTGATGGGTGGCCAGGATTCGGAAATCTCAAATGCCACGACCGACGTTTTGATCGAAAGCGCGTACTTCAATCCGTCATCGGTGCGCCGCACAGCAAAACTTCTCGGCCTGCATACTGAGGCGTCGCATCGTTTCGAGCGAGGCACAGATCCCGAAGGTGTCTTGCTCGCTCTTAATCGATGCGTCGCTTTGATCTGCGAACTTGCCGGTGGCGTCGCCACTGAAGACGCGATTGATGTCTATCCCAATCCGGCTCAAACCAGGTCGGCTAATCTGCGGCCGGAAAAAGTTGAAGCGATTACCAGCCTGCGAGTTGAAGAGAATGAGATGAAACGCATCCTCACCGGGCTGGGATTCAATTTGCGCGCCGAACACCACCCTGCGCTGACCTTCGATGTTCCTTCCTGGCGTCATGACGTGGCGATCGAAGAGGACCTGGTCGAAGAAGTTGCCCGGCACACGGGTTATGACAACATCGAAACGGCTCTGCCGCCGGCCAGCTTTGCCGGTGAGTATCATGCCAGCGAAAAACGTAAGCGCGCGCTCAGATTGGCACTGAAGGGCCGCGGATTCAACGAGGCGATCAGCTTTAGCTTTATTGAGTTGACCAGCGATTTCGAACCAATTCCCGCGTTTGCAAATCGGGATCACCTGGTGACTCTCACGAATCCGATCATCGAAGAGGCTTCGCGCATGCGTCAGACCTTGCTGCCCGGCCTGCTCAATGCGTTGCGCCACAACCTGAATCACGGGATGCGCGACATTTGCTTGTTCGAGACGGGCCGGGTCTTCGTCGCGTCGGCCGATGAATCACAACTGCCTGATGAACGCGAGGCGCTGGCGCTGGTGGCGACCGGCGGAATTCTTGAAGCTGATCGGGCCGACGCTGTGCGCGATCTGGACTTCTTTGATTTGAAAGGCGCACTCGAATCAGCGCTCGAAGCGATGAATTTGCCGCCCGCGTTGTTTTCGCTGGCCAACGCGAAACACTTGCGACCCGGACAGTCGGCGGCCATCCACGCGAACGGAGCAGCGGTTGGGTCGATCGGGCGACTAACCGAAGCCGCCTCAGCCAACTACAAGTTCCGCCAGAGTGTCTACGTGGCTGAGCTGGATCTGACAGCGCTGCTCGAAATGGATGAGCAGCCGGTGCTCTATTCTCCCTGGCGCGTTTTCCTTCCATCGTCCGCGACGTTTCTTTGTTGGTGGACCGTCAGATTTCGCTGGCCGAATTGACGGCCTCGGCCAGGAACAGCGCGGCGAACATTTCGTGGCCGCGAGTTTTGTCGGCACCTATGAAGGTGAAGGAATCGCGGACCACAAACGTTCGGTAACTCTGCGCTTCGAGTATCGCGCCCTCGATCGAACCCTGCGCGATGAAGAAATCGACGGCGTCCACTGGGCCATCGTCAAAGCACTTCAGGAAAAATTCGCGGCTGAACTTAGATAAGCTATCAGAACCGGGAGCGGCAGCGACCGGATCATGTTAGTCGTCGCCTCAACGAGATCCAACCTCCACTTAATTTTCAAAATCGAATTTAGGACCTCGGTTGTGGATCCATGTCCTGGAATAATTGGTCGGCCATCACCTGGAAAAAGACCAGTTGAAACTTGTTCGGGTTACATCTCGTTCAGATAGGAAATGCCGATGTTGCGCCGTCCAGGAAATCGTTGGGCGTACTAACAATGAAAGAAGTGAGTGCAGCAAGATCCAAAAGCAATTCCAATAATCCGACGGGAGAAGACGGTGAAGACACGATTACTTGCCACTATTGCGGTCCTTTGTTTGTGCTTCTCAGCCGTGTCCGTTACCAGGCCGGCCGGAATGGCTGCTTCGACTTCCGACTGGCCTCAATGGCGTGGGCCGGAACGCACCGGGATATCGCGCGAGACCGGCCTCCTTAAACAATGGCCGGCGGCGGGCCCGAAATTGCTCTGGCAGGTCGACGACATAGGAGACGGCTTTTCAGGGCCGTCGGTGGTCGGAACGCGAATCTATTTGATGAGCAATCGCGGCATGGATAACGAGTTTGTCCAGGCCCTCTCAACTCAGGATGGAAAAGTTATCTGGACCACGCGCGTCGGCAACGTAGGCAATCCGAATCAGGAACCGAATTATCCGAAGGCCCGGTCCACTCCGACGGTTGACGGAGATTTCATCTACGCACTTGGCTCGGACGGTGACCTCGCCTGTCTCGACGCCAAAAGCGGCCGTGTTCGATGGCAGAAAAGCCTCCGCAAAGAGTTCGGCGGCCAGCCGCACGATTGGGCCTACGCAGAGTCTCCGTTAGTTGATGGTGAGGTCGTGGTCGTCACGCCCGGTGGCGCGCAGGCCACGATCGTGGCGCTGAATAAAAGACCGGAGCGGTCATCTGGAAATCGGCGGTTCCGGGTGGCGACCCAGCGGGTTATGCGTCGGCGATTGTCGTGCAGGGCGGCGGTCGCAAACAATACGTGAATTTTTTGAGCCGTGGGTTAGTCGGAGTTGATGCGAAGACAGGTGAGTTCCTCTGGCGTTACAAGGAAGTTGTCAAAGGCCCGGCGCAGGTTTTCACGCCGGTCGCACGTGACGGGTATGTTTATGCCGGGGCTCTTAGCGTCGGAGGCGGGCTCGTCCGTTTGAAGCCGGACGGCAACGGAGTCGCCGCGGAACAGGTCTACTTCGAGCGCGGGCTTCCGAACGGTTTCGGCGGCGCGGTGCTGATCGGTGACTACCTTTATGGCAGTGACCCGGCAGGGGAGAAGGTACTCGCCGTTGAGTTCACGACGGGTAAGGTGATGTGGAAGGCCGAGAGTCTCGGCAGGTCTTCGGTAGCCTATGCCGATGGGCTCTTATATGTTCACGCCTGGAAGGGAGATGTCGGTTTGGTGGAGGCAACCCCTGAAGGCTATCGGGAAAAGGGCCGCTTCACTCCGCCGGCTCAGCCGAAGCCTAAACCGGGGGCGCCGTATTCGGATACGGCGTATGCGCATCCGGTGATTGCGAATGGGAGGCTTTATATTCGGGATTCCGGGACGTTGTGGGCCTACGACATCAAAGGCAGCCGTTAAGTTGAGTAAGTGAAAAAGAAAGTAATAAACCAGTGAACTAATCGAAGATGAATTAGAATTGGAAAGGATTTGGTTCCTTTGAATCCACGTCGAACTATTCAACCCGAGGGTAGTGACCTAATTTCATCGTGGGATTTTCTCTAGCCCAGGCGTTTACGCCTGGGTGAGAAACGTGAAGCGCTACTAAAGCCCCATTAATGGGGCTTTTAAAAACTAACCTCTTTCATTCCCAGGCGTAAACGCCTGGGCTACGGAAAAGTCATTCGAATTGGGACACCCACCAAACTGAGCACTAATGATGTCGCCCAAATCGTTGAGCCCGAATCCCGATGCCTCGGGATGTTTCTGAACTTGCGCGGTCGGTGCGAACGGTGCTTTGATTTCGCGTCGCCGCGTCAACCGAAACGCTGGGTGGCTTTCTTCTAATCAGAGCCGCGTAGCACCGCAAGAACTGTAGCCCACGGCGCGAGCCGTGTCAGCACGTACTCTCTTAATGTTGTAACGGCTTCATCAAAGACCGCACAGTTGGCAGAAAGCTTGAGATAACAACCTATGTTCATCACCACCACATTCACGATCGAAGGGTTTCAAATCACGGACTACAAGGGTCTGGTTCGTGGCATCATTGTTCGCTCACCGACTATCGTTCAGGGACTTGTTGGCGGACTGAAGAACATCATCGGAGGCAGAATCGGAGCGTACACAGAGATGTGCGAACAAGCGCGCCAGCAAGCTTACGACTCGATGCTCGAACACGCGCGGGCATTGGGAGCCAATGCGATTGTCGGCGTCAGATACGACGCTTCTGAGGTAGTCAGCAGGGATTCTGCGACTGAGGTGCTGTGCTATGGCACAGCAGTCATTATCAAGAAGTCGTAGCGTAGACTGTGTCAGAACGGCGAGCGGTAGCGACCGGATCACGGCGCAACTGGCGTGGAATGATCCCTTCGCTACCGCTCCGGGTTCTGACACGATCGCCGCGGTAATCGGTACTCACTGCACAAGCAGCGGAACCTGCGAAGACACCTGCATATCCATCAGGGCGTACAGGCGCCGGTCGATTTGGAAAAACAGCGCGGCCTTCTTACCAGGGATAGTTTTTCCGACGAGCGGAATGTACTTCTGGCGGGTCTGTGCCTGGCGCACCTGAATGTCTGCCCATCGCTTGATCATGCTGCTGGCCTGCGCATCGGTGATCGTTTTTTGATTGGCCGCATAATCCCTGATGACCGAATAAAAATCATCATTGACTTTGGTCATCTCGGCGACGTACTCATCATACACCGGCCAGAATTTGGTGGCTTCGTCTGCGGTCAGCGGCAGGTTGGCCGCTATGAGCTTCTTTTTGTCTGCCCGAATGTCTCGACGCAGCAGCGCCAGATCTTTTTCCACCTCGACGCCGTTGGCGGTTTCCCTCTGCGCAAAAGCATTACTCTCCGCTGCCGAAAAGGCGAGCAACACCACCAGAAATGTAAACAGTATCTTCATCTTAGTCTCCCCTTCGTAACTGGCCGAACAGATCACCGATCTTTCCATTTCTACGCATCGTATTTCGCGGTTTGATTTACCGAACCTGTAAGAATTGACAGGTTGGCCGGGCCTCGCAAACATCCAGCTTGCGTCAATAGTCACGCTATCGTGGCTGACGCAGCAACGGTGGCGAGCCGGACAACGCGTGAACTTGCGTGGATGATCCCATCGCTACCGCTCCGCGTTCTGAAACGATCGCCCGCGGTTTCGCTTCAGTCAAACCTGCTTGATATCATCGGCGCTCGAACAAAATCGTTTGGGACCAGATGACGACCAATCCTTTTAAACGGCAAGCCCCGACGCCAAACAGATCGGTCATAGAGTGGCTGCTTGATTCTGACCCTGCGATTCGCTGGCAAACGATGCGCGACTTGATCGGTGCGCCCGCAGACGAGGTCGCAGCCGAGCGCGCGCGGGTCGCCACCGAGGGCGTGGGCGCTCAGCTGCTGGCTCTACAGGGATCTGACGGTTCGTGGGCCGGCGCTGCGTGGAACCGCGGGTGGGACTCCACGATGCACGTCCTGTCACTGCTGCGAGAACTTGGACTCGATCCCACGAGCGACGAGGCGCGTCGGGCGGTGGACCTGGTCCGCGAGCGCGTGACCTGGCGGGGACGGGAATACGAGGGTACTCCTTCTTCGCGGGCGAGGTCGAGCCGTGCATCAACGGGCAGGTAGCGGCGAGCGGAGCCTACTTCGGCCAGGATGTTCAGCGGATCGTTGAACGCCTGCTCGGCGAGCAGTTGCCCGACGGCGGCTGGAACTGCGAGGCGGCCAACGGCTCGACGCGGTCGTCGTTCAACACCACAATCTGCGTGCTGGAGGCCCTGCTTGAATACGAACTGGCCGGTGGGATCAGAGCCGAGGTGACGCGGGCCCGTCTCCGCGGGCAGGAATATCTCCTCGAGCGCCACCTCTTACGGCGGCTGACCACCGGCGAGGTGATCGAGCGAGATCGCAAGGGCGACACCGTCTGGACGCGCTTCTCGTTCCCGACGTGGTGGCACTACGACGTGCTGCGGGGACTCGAGTACCTGCGCCGCGCCGGCGCCACGCCGGACGAGCGCGTGGCCGAGGCGATTGATCTGGTCGAGTCGAAGCGCGACAGCGACGGCCGCTGGCCGCTCGAGAGCCAACACCCCGGCGTGATGCCGGTCGAATTAGACGAGGGCGAGGGCCGGCCGAGCCGTTGGAACACGCTGCGCGCCTTACGGGTGTTGGACTGGTATTCAGCACGAGACGAGACCACATGATGGACGACTGGTTCAGCGTGATTGCCGCCGGCTGCGAGTTGTCCCCGCTTGCTATCCAGGAGTTGGGTGATTCAGGCTTTGTAGTGATTCCCGGCCCGGTGCCGCCCGAGGGCCCGGCACACCTAGCGGAGGCATATGATTCGGCGGTGGCTGGCGCGGATCTTAATGACGTCAGAGTGGGTAGTACGACAACTCGCATCCACGACTTTGTCAATCGCGGCGCTGAATTTGACAGGCTGTACGTTCACCGGCCCGTCCTCGAGGCTTGCGTGTTGCGTTATTGGTCAGCCGTTCAAGCTCAGTTCAATGTTCGCGAGAACAGTGCGACCGCACACGCCTGCACAGGACCTGCATGTGGATTACCAGGCGGATGTCGAGGGGTGGACCAGTGTTGGGTTTCATCTTCATGGTGGATGAGTTCCGAAGTGATAACGGGGCCACCCGTTTCGTTCCGGGTTCGCACCGGTGGTCCACAACTCCAGGCGGCTTAATGACTGATCCTTTGGCGGACGAGCAACGACAGGTTCAGGCGTGTGGGCCGGCAGGCTCGGTGATCATTTACCACGGAGGCGTCTGGCATGGACATGCGGCCAACCAAACGGGCGAGCCCCGGCGGTCAATACAAGGGGGATACGTCCGGCGTGAAGCCTCAGCGGGTTTCGACTTTGCCAGTCGCATGCGACCGGAAACGGTCGCGCGCCTCGATCCTCTGGCGAGGTATCTATTAGCGATCTAACAATGCGTTCGCCTAACTGCAGAGCCCGAAAACTTCCTGGCGGCTCCGCCGCTTGATGTGCGGAAAGCTCCGCTTTTCCGTAACGTGTTGCTTAGTCTCGCGCAGGCTACGCCGCCTCTGTGATCAAGAATAACCCATTCTTAAGCGCGTCGCGTTGAGTCAGCCAGCATAAACACGCCGAACGAATTGTTGAGGCGAGGGGCAGCGGCAGCCAATCCATCAAAGCGCGAGTTGAGTGGATGATCCCGTCGCTACCGCTCCGGGTTCTGACACGAGTACCGACTCTCTTCCGCGCATAAATCTCTTGCGCTCGCACTCGCGAAGACGGATAATCGGCACGAATTCCGGAACCGGTTTTTTGGAGCATACAGATGGCCGCCACCAACGGACTGGAAAATTCTCACATCTCCGAAGACAAGATCTATCGCACCATTGAGCTGACCAAGGCTCTGCGGCAGGAGAAAGATGACCTCGAGCGGCAGCTGGCCACCGCGCGCAGCGGCGAGAAGCAGGACCGGGCGGCGGAAGTCGATCAATTGCTCGCTGAACGCGAGGCCATTCGAACCAAGGTGCAGCGGATGCTGGATGCAATTGCTGCTGCCGATCCTGAGATAGCGGAGGCCATAAATCGATGAGCGCGGATGGGTTTGGCATTGACCGGAACGCGAACGTGGCGGAATCGCCAACCATCAAGGTTGAGATTTACGATCAAGCTTATACGGTTCGGTCCGACGGCGACCCGGAGTACCTCAAAGGGCTGGCCGAGTACGTGGACCAGCGCATGCGAGAGATCCCGTCGGGCACTTTGACGGTCGATTCGCGCAAAGTGGCAATTCTCGCGGCTCTCTACATCGCTGACGAGCTTCATCAATTGCGAAAAGCGCACGAACAAGCCGACGACCAGCTGGCGACCCGCAGTGTTGAATGCTCCGGAAATGCTCGACCGATTGCTAAAGGTTCCGCGCAGCCTCGACCGGCCGGCAGCGACCACATAAATCCGCAGATTACGCAGATAAATATTCAAACCAACATGACCTCTCGGGGGTGTGTTTTGTTTACTTTGTCTGTGTAATCTGCGAAATCTGCGGATGATTTTTACTAACTAACGGGGCTGAGCGTTTTATGTTAATATCCCCGCGGCAGGGGAGGTATTCTGCCGGGTTCGTCACCGATTAACGATGATTGAGCCAACGTCGTTCACAAGGGAGGCCGACATCGCGCGCCAGTGCTTTTCTTCATCGTTAAGAAGAGCCGACAGCCTGCGGTGACAAAAGGCCACCCACCTGATTACTTCAGGTTCAATTACGACTTCGGAGCGGCCAGGCGGTTTTCCCTCTGTCAATCAAATCGAATCCGTCAGCACCGCCTGCAATAGCGGGCGGTTTCTTATTTGATCCACCGAGAGCGAGTTAGATATCCAACCTCAACCGCTCGCTGCCGCAGGCGGTTCTGACACACCTTTATGAAGCTTCTCTTAATCGGCGACGTGGTAGGTAAGCCCGGGCGTTCTGCCCTGCTCGATCGTTTGCAAGACAGCTAAAAGAGCAGCACGCGATTGATTTTGCGGTGATGAATGCCGAGAACGTTGCGGGCGGATTTTCGATCACTGCCGCTATCGCTGAACTTCTATTCTCGTCGGGTATCGACGTAATGACCTCAGGCAATCATATCTTTGATAAGCACGAAGTCATCGAATACATACAGCAGCAGCCACGCCTGCTGCGTCCCGCGAATTACCCGCCTGATACACCCGGAAACGGCATGTGGGTGGGCGAGGCGAAGGGCGTTCGCATTGCAGTGATTAATTTGCTGGGACGGGTTTTCATGCAGCTCGGCCGACGACCCCTTTCGCATCGTCAATGAATTGGTCACGCTCCTTATCCAGCGACGGTGAAGATTCGCCCTCGTGGACATGCATGCCGAAGCGACATCTGAAAAGGCCGCGATGGGTTGGTATCTGGACGGGAAGGTCTCTGCGGTATACGGCACTCATACTCACGTGCAAACTGCTGACGAGAGACTCTTACATGAGGGAACGGCTTTCATTACTGACCTGGGAATGACTGGAAGTTATGGTGGCGTCATCGGGATGAAGAAAGGCGACATCATCCATCGCTTCACCACCCATCCACCGCAAGCCGGACCATTCGAAGGCCGAGGTCCGTATCTGCGGGGCGGTTGTCGATATCGATGAAGAGACTGGCCGGGCTCGATCAATTGAGCGGATCAATCTGAGTCATGAGAGTTAGTGGCGGCCATTGGTCAATTGGCTCATTTGTTCATTGTTTCATCTCGACTCGATTTGGTGATTGATTGTAGCGCATTGAGTGGCGACTGAGCAGCAGTAATGAGTCAATGGATCAATGAGCCAATGAACCAACTGGCCAACTGCCCACTGACTCAAAGCGGCGCTTCACTCTCTGGCACGCGCCGGCCGGCGTCTTCAGACTCGTTCGGGGAAGAGAGCAGTAACTCAGCCAATCCCTGCGGAAAGAGCGCACGCGCCCGCCCCCGTCTGTAACGACGTGGCCTGTTTCGCCTTCGGCAATGACCACGCCATCAGCCTGGCGGAATATTTCATAACCAAAGCGAAGTGAGCGACGGCGCAGCTCGGTGATCGAAGTTCGTACCATCAGCACGTCATCGTAGTAAGCCGGCGCCTTATAGCGGCAGTAACACTCAGCCACGACCAGAAAGGCGTTCTCGCTCTCTTCCATGTCGCGGTATGAGAATCCGCGAGCGCGGCAGTATTCAGTCCGGCCGATCTCGAACCAGATCAGATAGTTCGCATGATAGACCATGCCCATCTTGTCGGTTTCGGCGTAACGCACCCGGATCAGGGTCTCGTCCGGTTCGTCCACTACTTCGTCATCGTGAAGGTTCATTGGCATCTTCTGTTACCGGCCATCCTGACTCAGGCAAACAACCCGAACTATGGGTGAAGAAGCACAGGCTTCGACCATGATATTCACTAATCTGTAAGCGTTTTAGCGGACTATATTACCAGTATAATGCGTTAAGTCTAGAAAAACGGCAACTTGCTTAGTCCTCGACGGTTCTAAATGTTAGGTGAGACGCGTTCTCAGCGTTCTGGACGTTCCTGGCGTTCCAAAAAGGGCGCAAGATCAGCGCAACGTCTTTCACCGCCGGCGTATCAACCCAAACATCCTCGACGCCTCGCGCACTAAGTTCACTCTTCAATCGATTGACGAACTGAGTTTGCGCAGTTATTACGGAACCAGCCGCCCGGCTAAATCTTCTTGTTGCTGCCGGCAATCCGTTTCATAATCCACAGCTTTGGTGCGCAACTTCAGCGCGTCGCTTGCTCCAAAGTCCTTAGAGAGTGGATCCGAATATGACGAGGACGATCCGTCGCCTGCCGCTCTATCTACTGCTCCTTGCCGGGTGCCCGTTGATCGCTCGCGGTCAGTACTACTTTGATTCCTGACCACCGACAACGGCCTGCCCCAAAACTCAGTCAACTCAATTCTGCAAACCCGCGACGGCTTTCTCTGGCTGGCAACCGGCGACGGTCTGGTGCGCTATGATGGCGCGCGCTTCAGCATCTTCAATCGCAACAACACACCCGGGATTAACGACAATCGCTGCGCGCAACTGCTCGAGACGCGTGATGGGACGCTGTGGATTCTCACCGACCTCGGACTAATCAGTTACCGCGACCGAAAGTTTCGCAGCCTCACCGGTCAGGATGGGTTGCCGGCGAAAATCAGTAAGGAGTTCGAAAGCCCTGACGGCGGCCTGATCCTCGCCGGACGCGACGGCTTGTTCAGCTGGCAGAACGGTAGATCGATTCCGCTGTTGACTGAGGGTGTCCATCCCGGCGATGGCGACCTTATCTATCAGGATCGGGCCGGCGCGATCTGGTTTGGCCTGCACTTTGGAGCCTTCTACAAATTCAGCAACGGGAAACTGGTGAACTACCCGACCCTGTCGATTTTGCCTCAGCAACAACAGAACGATCGGGTTATTGCGGCGCTCGAGGACCGTCAGGGACGGCTCTGGTTCGGCACCACCTCGGCCTGGCGCGGCTAGAAGGCGAACGACTCTCGAAGTATTTGGTGGAGGGTTTGCCGCCCCAGGCGACGATTATTCAAATTTTCGAGGACCAACAGGAAAGCCTTTGGATCAGCACCGAAGCAGGAGAGCTGTATCACCTCGTTTTCGACGGCGGTGATGTCACCCGCCCAAACTCTGCGCGTGCCGAGGCTGTGGCCTATCATCCCGAGAGTCAGGCCTATAACCGGATCTACGCGATCTATGAAGATCGCGAAGGAACGATTTGGCTCGGCACGACCTTCGACGGGCTGAAGCGAATCAACAAGCAGGTAGTGAAGGTCTTCAGCAAGCAGGACGGGCTGAGCGTCGACAACGTCTATCCCATTTTTCAGGATCGGCAGGGCGCCGTCTGGATCGGTAGCTGGGAAGGCCGTTTGAATCGTTATGATAATGGAAAATTCACTTACTACGGCGACGTAACGCTGGTCACGGCGATCGGTGAAGATCGCGAAGGCGGACTATGGGTCGGTAAGAACCCGGGCTGGTGCGCTACACCGGTCGGGAACCTGTAATCAAAGATGACATCATTGGCATTGACGGTCCCTACGAGGTAACAGCAATTCACCAGGATGCGGACGAAACGATGTGGTTTGGCACGAGCGAGGGGCTGGTCAAATACCAACGCGGCACCCGCACCCTCTACACCACGACGCAGGGTCTCGCGGGCAATCAGGTGAAAGCAATCATTCCGGATGGGGAAGGTGGCCTTTGATCGGGACCTATGGCGGTTTGAGCCGGTTGCGGAACGGCGTCTTCACTTCCTATCGCGCGCCGGATGCCCTCGGGAGCAATCACGTCCGAGCGCTCTATCGCGATCCGGACGGGGTCCTCTGGATTGGCACCTACGACGGCGGGCTGAGCCGTTTTGCTGCCGGCCGCTTCACTACACGCATACAGCCGTTTGGGATTGGAATGTCGATAACGAGACTCCGGAGACTTCGAACGGAACAGTGGACCGAATCCGGCGGCTCCGGCTCAGTCACCAATACTCACACTTACACAACTGCCGGGGTCTATCCGGTGAAGATCACCATCACCGATAAGGACGGTGCCGCCACCTCGTCCGCGCTGGAGTATGTGGTCGTCTATGACCCGCACGAAGGTTTCGTGATGGGCCGGGGATGGCTCGATTCACCCGCGGGCGCGCTGGTCTCCCAGCCCAGGCTGAGCGGGCGCGTCCACTTCGGTTTCATCTCGAGATACCGCAAACGAACGGATGTGCCGAAGGGTGAAACGCACTTCCACTTCCGCGTCGGCAGCTTCAGGTTTGAGAGCCGGCACTATGAATGGCTGGTGGTCGACGGAGGACTCGCCCAGTACAAAGGTACCGGCAAGGTCAATGGGACGAGCGGCTACACCTTCCTGCTCACTGCCGCAGATGGCGGAGGCCCTGGTGGAGACCGCGTCGATCGAATGCGGCTCAGGGTCTGGAATACTCGTGACGGGCGCAGTCGCTTACGACAACATGATCGGCAATCCGGTGACGCCGGCGTTGAGTAATGTGCAGGCCATCGCCAGTGGCTGCATCATCGTGACTAACGGCAGCGCATTGAGCAGGCTCGGCAGGAATTAACGACCGCTTGCGGCGTGGCCGACCAGTGTGCGGAGAGGTCTTACTTTCCGCACACATTTTTTGCGTTTGATCGACCTGCGAAATACCGGAAACCCGGTAGACAAAATACCTGCTCCTGGCGATTCACCGGCGAGTGTGATCGCGAGCATACTCCGCCCACGTTTACCAGGATTAATCCTGATTGACAAAGCAAGGAGGCTACCATGGCTACGCGGAGGCGACGCCCGGGCCTACATAGCGTCGGTGATGGAGAAGGTCAAAGCCGCAAAGGAGCAGAACGAAACCTGGCGGGCATACGGCGATGAGAGTGCTGATTGTCGATGACAACGAGGCCATGCGCCGGACTATCAAGACTGTCATTCAGGATCTGGTCGACGAAATAGTGGAGTGTTCCAGCGGCGCCGCCGCGCTAAAAACATTACGCGACTTTCCAACCCGACTGGGTCCTGATGGACATCCGGATGAAAGACATTGACGGGCTGACGGCGACCCGCGCGATCAAGCGAGCCTTTGCCGGCGCGCGCATAGTGATCATCACCAGCTACGATGAGTTGAGTCTGCGCGAGGAAGCCGCGGCCGCCGGCGCCTGTGCTTACCTGATCAAAGACAATCTGAAGGACTCGCCGGCTTACTGAGCGATCAATCCAGGTCCTGAAATCCGTCAGCCTCGCCTTTAATTAAGGTCACAACTCACCCATCTATTAAGGCGCAAGAGTGAAACCGCCGAACGGTTGCACACCTGATCATCCTTACCTATATAATCGGGACATTGTAGACTTCTTACCAAGAGCGGCCTGAAAAGGGGATATTCTGGAGCGTAGAAAAAGCGCACTGAAGATTTCAACTTCCTGTAAATAATTGATGCTACATAGCGTAACGCGTCGTTGTGAATTAGCGGACGATAAGAGTGGAAACATGAGGATGTCAAAACAAATTCGAGCGGGTAGCTTCGCGGTGCGCCTGGTATCCCGTCGGGACTCTGCTGATTTTGCTTAGTCTTGCCGCTGTTTTGCTGGTTCCGGCGGCGCGGCCCAACGTGTGGCCCAGGAGCCGGCGACGACGACCACCGCCGCGGCTCGTAACGCTGCGCTGATCGCGGCCACCCAGGAAGTACTGAAGGAAACCAGCGAAGTCAGACAGCTCTCGATCATTCGACCGGTCCAAAGCTCAACGCAATCGCGCGCAGAGATTGAGCGCGCGATGATGAAAAATCTTGACGACGAAATTACGCCGGCGGACATGCATGCCAGCGAAGTTACGCTCAGAAGCTGGGCCTGGCGCCGCCCGATTTTCAATATCGCGCTTTCATGATTCGGCTCCTTACGGAACAGGTGGCCGGCTATTACGAGCCAAAAACGCGGCAATTTTATCTGGCGGACTGGATCGACATTGACGGTCAGCGACCCATCATGGCGCATGAGCTAACGCACGCGCTGCAGGATCAACATTTCAACTTACGCCGCTTTGATCACTGGCCAAAAGGAGACTCGGATGCCGAGTTGGCGGCCCATGCTCTGATTGAAGGCGACGCGACGCTGACGATGGCCTTGTATGTCGCCAATAATCCCCTGCGCACGCTCACCTTTCTGAGGTCTATGGGGCAACGAGTATTGCCACGGAGGAACTGGACAAGGCGCCGCGGGCTTTGCGCGAAACTCTGCTGTTTTCTTATCAGGAGGGAATGATCTGGACGCGCGAGTTGTACGCGCGCGGGCGGTTGGTCACAAGTCTCCCGAAGCCTATACGACGTTACCGCAATCAGCCAATACGTAAGCTCGGTATTACTTCGTTCAGTTACGTATTGCTCAGGCGGACGCAGAGCTGACCGGTTTCCTCAGGGAGCCAGAAACCAGCGGAAGGCACGTCCGCGACGGCGCGGGGTCCTGCCCGCCGTCCTGCTACTGAAATCCACGACGGTCGCCGGATGCGGCAGCCAGCAGCGCGCTGTTGCAGCTTCACCAAGCTCGTGTCGGCCGACGCCGGCATCGACGCGCTGGTCGCCGCGGCAGAAGAAGGAAGGCTCGATCACAGCTCTACTCGGCGCAAGGCACCGGTGGACGCCCCTGAACAGCCTGGCCGCTGCCTTCCGAAGAGCTTAATACCCGGGCATCGACGTCAAGACGGTCAGGGCGTCGACGGCGACCTGAGCGTGAAGGTGGAGACCGAGTTCCAGACCGGCCGGAGCATCGCGGTTTCCATCTGTTCGTCACCGAGCCTGCCCTGGGTGCAGACCGAGGCGCTAGGCCGGGGTTCTCCCACCGACCGGGCCCGAGCTGACCGGCAAGGGGCGATACACGACGTGGCGAAAGTATCCACCAGGGCAGCTTCGCCGAGACCAACGCCGCGAGGTGCTCACCTTCGGCTTGGAACAAGCTCTACCCCAGGGCCTGACCGACTACCCGACCTGCTCGATCCCGCGCTCGCCGGTGGAGAAGATCGGCGTGATCAGTTGCCTCGATCGTCGACTTCTACCGTGGCTGGAGGAGGCGTACGGCGCCACTACGGCGATAGCCTGGCCAGCAGAGCGCGCATCTATCCCAGCTCCTGCCGCGCGATGGGCGAGGCGCTGCACCTCCGGTGAGATCGCCTCGGCAGCTATTGGCACCGATCATCGTCCGGCGAGGCGGGGCGCGCCGATCGACCAGTGCCTGCCCCCGGAGGCTTGCAAAGAGCGCGCCCACGGTACTACAGCATGGTGCTCAAGACCAGCCCGCATCCCAACGCCGCGCAGCTGTTCGCCCAACTTCATGGTGACCGCGAAGGGCAGGAACTGTCACCGTCCGCCGGCTTCGGTGCTGCCGAACATCCCGCGCTGATCACCAACGATGGTGGGTCAGGATCAGCCAAGCTGACGCCGGATCGTGACCGCGTACGAGAAGAGTGTCCACTGTTCCCAGTAGGACCGACGCGGTAAAGGGCCCACATGTCGCACGATGCGGATCGAGGGTCTGACCAAACGGTTCATAGAACGAAGCCGCCGACCCTCGGTGGACGGCCTGTCGCTGATCGAGTCGGGTGAGTTCGTCGTCCTCCTCGGCCACAGCGGCTGCAGGAAGATTTTGACGCTGCGCAGCTGGCCAGTCTCGGGGAACGCGCCCGCGACGGGGGGTCATCCTCGCGCAGGCGGCCAGACGGTGCTCGACGTCAGGCGAAGGTCAACCGGCGCGAACAAAGCGGCGGATCGGGGTTGATCTTCCAGTCATTTTGCGCTGTGGCCCCACATGACGGTGCGCAACATCGGATACGGTGCAGGCCATCAGGTGGGAGGCCGCGAGCAGTCGGGAAGTGGATCGAGGAGACGGCCGCGCGCTGGTCGACTTCGACAACCTGCTCGACGCTACCGGCGCAGCTCCAGCGGTGGTCAGCAGCAACGCGTCGCCTCGCGCGGCATCGTCGCCCGGCCCGACCTGGTGCTCTTCGACGAGCCGCTGAGAGCAACTCGACGCGCGCGGCGCTGCGCGACCAGGTCAGGCCACCTGCACGAACTGCAGGCGGCGAACTGCGCCGTGTTCGTCACCCCACGATCCACTGATGAGCGCTGGCGCTCGGCGACCGCCTGGCGATCATGAGGCCGGCCGGATCGAACAGCTGGACGCCGCAGCGGGTGTTCACGAACCCGCCACCGAGTACGTCGCCGGGTTCATCGGCATGTCAACCAGCTCACCTGCACCGGCGGACGACGGCTGGGCGGCCAGCGCCCAGCCGGTCATCGGCGACCGCGTCCCCGGGGGCACACCGAGGTCGCAATCCGTGCGCCCCGACGACCTGCAACTCGCCGAGAACGCGCCACCCGCCGGCCGGGACCGCCCGCGCTGCCCAAACAGGGTCGTCGATGCAGTTCGGCGGGCGGCACATGGACGTCGTGGTCTCGATGCCGGCACCTGGCGCTGGCGGCCCCTGGGTCGGCACCTGGCGGCGAGGCGAGCAGGTCACCGCGCTGTTCAGGCAGGCGCGGCGATCCTATTCCGGCGCCGGCGGCGACGTCTGGAGCCGGCCGCGGCCGTGGGGGCGTGACATGGCGACCGTGTCAGCGCTGCCCGTCGTGTCCGCATTGGCCCACGTCCGGCGTCAACTGCCCCGGCTAGGGGCACTCGCACTCTGGCGGCATCGGCTATCTCGTCATCGCGCCGCTGCGGTCGTACCGAAACGGCTGGCCTTCGAGAACGGCGGCAGGCGCTACAACCGCAGCCGGCGCCTGTCGCCACCGGAGAGATAGTAGCCGGAACAGCCCCTGGGCTTTTACAGTCCGGCCTGGCCCTGGGCTCTGGCCATAACCACGGTCGGCACCGTTACTTTGGCCCCTGGGCGACCGGCTGCACGCGGCTGCTGCTGCGCGCGCTGCCGATCCTGCCATCAAACGGTACCGCCCGCGGTGGCGGGAGTGCCGGCTGGGCGTTCCTCTTCTCGCCCCGCCCCGTACCCCCTGGTGCCGCTGCTGCACCTGCCCTGGTGGAACCACCTCGACGAAGGGCCGGTCGACATCTACTATCGCTGCCGTGGATCGTCGTCCCTCACCGGCTTCGGCCTCGACCTCGTTCGTCTACCTCTTCCGTCAGCTCCGGCTTCAGCGACATCAACGCCGAGCTGATCAGGCCGCCCAGGGTGAGGAAACACCTCGGCCGTCAGATGTTCTTCCGGGTCACCCTGCCGCTTTGCGCCGACCTGGCTGGTCCACGGCGGCGTCGCTTGTCGGCCTGGGCAGTTCACCGGTCCGCTGCTGCTCGGCCGGACGCGCCGGCATCGGCTGATAACTCACCACCGACGCTGCCCCTTTTTCGCCGTGTCGGCCGATCTGACTACAGCCGAGCCGCGGCGATCGGTGCCCGCTGCTGCTCTTCCGATAACGCGTCGTCGTCTTCGGTGCACCTCCCTGGGCGTCCAGCCAGCACAATACCAGCGCAGCAAAGGCGTTTCGGACGCCCGAAATAAACCGTCCCCAGCTCGCGGGCTGTCGCCAGCATCATCTGTACACCGTGGTGGCCTGGGGCTGCCGCTGCGCCTAAAAACATAAGTAAAATATCCCCGTTCACCGGGCGATCGATCGACCGTCGGCGCGGCTTTCCAAACGCGGCGATCTTCCCCGCGTCCGGCACTCACCGACGCGATCCTCGCCCTCACCATCTGGTCATCTCCGTGGCGATCGCCTGCCGTCGGCTTCGCGGCAAGCCACGTGCTGCTCAAAGGGCCGCCGGTTCCGCGGTTGCTGATCCCGCGCGGCGATCGGCTTCGTCATGTGGCGATGCCTGGCATCCCATAAAGCGATCTTCGGCGCCACGGCACCTCCTGCTTTGGCGCGAACTTCATTCATGCTGTACGGCACCGCGTGAAATTGATCGTGCTCGTCTACGATCACGCTGATGCTGCCAGGCCACACCCACGCGCGTAGCTGTCGGAATGGTGAAGCTCACGGCGGCCGGATACCGGAAGCGTCGCGGACCAGCTGGACCCAGACGCTGCGTACCACCACCAGGTCATGTTGCCGTTACCGCAGCACCATCGCCAGCCGCGGCGCTCATGTTGATCTGCTGACCACAGTTCACCGCGTGCTGGCGCACGGGTTACCACCCCCAGGTCGTGGGCACGGGTTCTGTTAGGCCCACTGGGGCGGCGGTCATGTCCGCTAGTGCGCACCATCGCTTCTTGGTGATCGCGACGCTGGTGACGGCGAGCCGGTAATCAGCGTCGCGGCGTGTCCGTCGCCGCTCCGACATCTTCGACAGCTCCTGAACGGCCAGAGAGGCACCCCACGCGAGCGCGGATCGCTACGGTCAGTCGCTCCTCGATCCTCGGCGCGGATAGCCGGCCTAACCTCCGCTTTACCCGGCGGCGCGCACCTCACCAGGCCACGCGTGCCTGGTCGTGGAGAAGGGCGACACGCGGCGACTCAACGATCGCGGGTTCGCCTGGATACGCGCCGCAGCCACGGGTACCGCGCGGGTCAATCCCCTCGGCGACGCCGATGGCTGACCAGCTGATCGAGGCTTTCCCGGCGGCGTCGAGGCTGGATCCCGCTTACAAACTCAGGTCAAACCACCGCCACGGCGCGTGCCGATCACTGCGCTTCGGCCGGGACCACCACTACGTCGCGCGTGCTGCACGGTAGCTTTGCGCGCGTCGGAAGTATGGCGGTCTGCTACTGTTGGATGGCGTAGCGCGCCGCGTCATCAAACTCCTGACACCGTTCACCGGCGCCGGCACCACGTCTGCCGGACGGCAGCGCCACCATCACCACCGCGTGGACCTGCTGATCGCAGCTGACGGACCCGGACCTGCGGGCGGGACTGATCCTGCCCGCTCGCCCGCGACATCGAGCTGCGCGAAAGCGCATCCACTGGGCGCGGTGACAGCGAAGAAATACACGGCTGGGCGAGGCGGCGGGCGCGGCGTTCAGCATGGGGTTACTGCGGCTACCGGCGACACTGATCCCGCCAGCGTGCCACTCAGCGATCGCGGCTCTACCGACCAGCGCTCTACCACGCCGGCACGCCTGCTCTTCAACCTCGACGGCGGCAGCTTCATCGACGAGACGGCGCGCGGTGGCGACCACCTCACCGATCGCCCTGGTGGCTCAGCTGACGCGAACACGCGATCTGAGCGCAGTGCACTACCACGGGGACTGGATCACGCCAGACTGCTGTACCGGAGGCGACCTGCCCGGCACGAGACAAATTCACTGCACGCTGGCAGTCGTCGCGAGCCCGTGGTACGTTGCGAGTCTGGTTGGACGACATGCCTGCGGAGTGGGGCTATCACGGACGCGAAAGATCGGGCACCATCCGGCGGCGCCACACCAGGACGCCGGTTACAACCGCAGCGCTGGACGTACTGTTTTACGTGCTGGAGGCGCGCCCGCCATCCGTTCACACCTTCGGCACCTCATCGGCCGCCGACGCCGGTCCGTGCGCGATCCGGCGGCCCCTGGTCACCAGCACCGCTGGCGGGCGCCGACGCCCAGGCAGCCTCACCACCTGGCGCGCACTGCCGGCGGGCTGGCCGCCGCGCTCGTCTTCGCTGAAACCGCGGCGCGGACCGCTACCCGGACGTGAACCGCGCCGTGTAGAAGTCGATAAGCGCCACGAAAGGCCTGCGCGGCCCGGACCCTTCTCGGTCGCGACCACCTTCGCGTAGATCATCGGCCGGACGGCCACGCGCGGGCGACGGCATCCAGGCGACCGTCTCGACCGCAGCATCTGGTTAAGTCGTCAGGTCGGCGAACGGGATCTCGCGCCGGAACCAGCCGGCGCCACCTCTCGTACCCAGTCATTCCGCCCCAAATCGGTACATTAGCGCAGCGTTGGCCGCCAACGCCGGTCGTGGGTGCCTGGCAGCTGCCGCGACCGAACATCGCGATTGGCACCAGGCCACCGGACCGTGGGCGGGCAGCAGCCGGAATTGTCGACGAAGGTCGTCATCAGGCGCGAAGCGACCACCTGAACGTCCGCAGCGGCAGGCTGGGCTCGGCCCAGCTCGAAGCCAGCTGGACGGGTGATGTTAACGACGCACATTCATCGGCGGGGCAACAGCCGTTCTCCTCGTTCCGTGAACGACGGCCCCCGGGTGTGCCCCGGCGTGGGCACCACCCGCAGCGCGCGCCGGCGAGCCGGGCGCACGCCCGCGCCGAGCACCACTCATCGGGCGGCTCCCAGTCCCAGTCGTCGAAGTCGGCGCCGTCGAACATTTGCGCGGATCCGCTCGGCGAGGAAGATCATTGCTGCGGCAGAGGGATCGCAGCGACGTGACCGGCGACCGGGTGCCAGATCCGCAACAGCATCTCCGGGGCGCTCGCCGGCGCCGAGCAACGCGCACGCGCCCAGCAGCCGGCACCTGAGGCGACCGCACCCTGCGTGCTGTGGTGTCTCGATGGATGTGCGTACCAGGATCGGGTGATGGCCGCGGGGTCGTGAGCATTGGCCATGGCCTCCTCGAGCACCCGCCGGGACTCGGCAGCGCCCAGCGCCGTCGATCGCTGACGATGCCGTCGTCGTCCTCGAGCAGGTAGGCGTTGACGCCGGGTGTCCTGGGGCAGCGGCGGCAGGACGCGGTGCACGCCGGGACAGGCGGAACCGTCGGGGGCCCGGCTCGGACCAGCCTGCGGTCACGGGGAAACCTCCGTCGCGCCGCCCGGCGTGCAACTCGCGGGCGAGCTCGCGGGCGCCGGCCGGACAGCTGCCCACGGCGGTGCGGCAGATCGTCCGGCGAACACGGCTGCGGCCGCTGGCGTAACGGACGGCAGGCCGGGTCGCGCAGATGCCCGGTCACCTCGTCGATCGATCCGACGCCGCCGGCCCGCGACGATCAGCGCGCCGCCCGCTCGCCGGACCTCGATCGGGCACCGGAAGGGGCCACGCACACCGCGACAGGTAATGCGATCGCCGCTCGATCTCGGTGATGTCAGGTGGCCGCGCGGATGCGACGTCCTTCTCCCGGCCCATGATCGTGACGGTGCCGTCGTCGCCGGCGATCAGGAGGTCGCCGGTCGGCGAACCGCGCGGCGGTGAGTCAGGCGGGTCGAGCTTGCCGCCAGCCGAGGTAACGGCAAGCCCGCGGACGGCCCCCGCGGCCGATCGCCAGCGGACCAGCCGCCCGTCGGCGTCCACCGCGACCTCGGTGCAGAACAGGCGCCACGCGCGAGCCCGAATCTCCGCCAGGTCGCCGGGAACCGGCACGAGTGGCGCCCCAGGCACTCCGACATGCCAGAAATTACACGGGGATCCGGTGCCGGCGACGCCTCAGCCCGGCGGGAAGCGGCCGTCCATCAGGCCGCCGCCACGGTGATCGCCCGGACGCCGGCCAGCGCCCGCGAGCCCCGCCGCTACGCCGTGCCGAGCTGCAGGGCCATCGTCGGCACGCACATGGTCAGCACGCCGATTCTCCGCCATCCGGGGCAGCGTGGCCACCGGTTCACCGGTCCCTGGGACGAGGGGCCACTGGCGGGAGCGCCAGATAGACACACCGAAGCAGTACGCCGCGGTGGAGGACAGCGGCTATCGCAACGTCCGCGTCGCCCAGCCGCAACAATTGACCAGCGACGGTCTGCTTTCCGCCGCGGCTACGCAACGCCTCCTCGGACTGCACCACCCTTGGCCCGCCCGGTCGAGCCGGAGGTGAGCCCGATCAGGCAGACGTCCCGCGCGCCGGGCACCGATGGGCAGGCGCCACCCGTCGAGGGCGGCACGAACAGGGGCGGGCACGCCGCTGCCAGCATCACCGGCCGGCTCGGCCACCACGGCGTCGGGCTGGATGTCCTCGAAGGCGGCGGCGAACTCGGCCGCCGTCGTGTGCCGGTTGACCGCCAGCGTTCCGCCGCTCATCCCGACGGCCAGCGACGCCGCGACCGTACGCCAGGAGTTGTCGGCCACCGCCAGGACCGTGCCGGACAGCCGCCGAGCCGTTCCGCATGGCGCGGCAGCTCACGCGCCGAGTGCCGGCCCGAGTCGTCGATCACGGCCACGGCGTCCGACCTCTCGGCACGCCGCCGGAACTCCCACCACTGTTCGCATCGCGGATCCCCTCCGGCTCTAGGACGACACCGGCCAGAGTCATTACCGCAGGTCAGAAGGAGGTGCTGAAGAACGCCTTTCAATGCCGGGCTTCATCCGGCGGGCGGCGAGGAACACGGCCGCGCTGTGGAAGGCGCCAATCGGACGGCGGACTCGGTGACCACGCCGTAGACCGTCTCCAGTCCCGGTGACCCGCCTCGCGCAGGATGGCAGATTGCACCCGCTCGGTGGCGTTGCGGCCGGGAGATGTACGCGGCGGGGAGTCGGCTCGCTGACCGAGCGCGGTCACCTCGCCATGGCAGAACTTCGATCAGGAACCGGAAATCCGGCTCGGTGCAGTCGAGCGCCTTCCCCCCAGTCGGCGCCGTCCATGCAGGCCATGTACTCACGAAGCACCATCGGACGCTCCATAACTGAGTTCAGTTCGGATTGGTTGGACTGTAGTGCCGCCGGCACCACTCCTGTGCAGGCTCAGGCCTCAGGCCTTAGGGGCATCACGATCCCACACGCACGCGGCTTCGATCAACTCCCACGCGTCAGACAACGCGGCGCCCTGCGGCCAGTACCAGCGCCGGGCATACGATCATGCCTGAAGCGGGTAACCGAAACATTACGGGCGTCCCGGCGGATGAACACGCCGTCGTCCATCCCACTTTTTTGCTGGCAACCGGTCAGAGGTGCTCGATCTGCTGCACCAGCTGCCAGCGCGCGGCGGTGCGTTCGGCCTCTCGCGGGCGGACTGCCGACGCCAGCAGGTCAGGTGTTCACCGAGGATCCGCATGCGCAACACGTCGTGCTCAGGGACCTCGCGTAGCCGCCTGGCGGTATAACCACGCAGTAACG
>ERZ1370068.6984-contig-5930_pt1 | contig 68197 bp, 78 predicted proteins | sample MGYA00561227_ERZ1370068 | MGnify/ENA primary metagenome ERZ1370068 (study PRJEB38410, sample SAMEA6850437) | metagenome | study: Metagenomic assessment of the ecological functions of the soil: analysis of the soil microbiota associated with the... | reverse complement strand
CTGGCTGAACCGCCGCAAGGCCGGCCGCCTCGAACGCGTTCAACAAGCAGCTGCCCGACACGATCACCCTGCTCGCGAACGCGCTCCGCGCCGGCTCGTCGTTCCTCCAGGCCGATCGAGCTCGTCGTGCGCGAGTCGCGCGCCGCCCGATCTCGACCGAGTTCAGCCGCGTCATCCGCGAGGTCAACCTCGGCCTGCCGTTCGAGCAGGCGCTCGAGAACATGGTCCGCCGCGTCCGGTCCGACGACCTCGAGCTGATGGCCACCGCGATCTCGATCCAGCACACGGTCGGCGGCAACCTCGCCGAGATCCTCGACTCGATCGCGTACACCATCCGCGAGCGGGTCCGGATCAAGGGCGAGATCCGGACGCTCACGGCCCAGCAGCGCCTGTCGGGCTACGTCGTCGGCTTCCTGCCGATCGGCCTCGCCGGCTTCCTGTTCATCGCCGCCCCCAGCTTCATGGATCGCGATGTTCCACGAACCCGCCGGCGGTCCTCGGGCTGCCGGCTCGGCGTCGTCATCCTCGCTCTTCGGCGGATTCATGATGTTCATCGGCTTCATGCTCATCCGCACGCATCGTCGACATCGAGGTCTGAGCAGATGCCCGCCATCCTCCCGATCCTCATCGCCGCCGCCGCGGCGGCGCGCCATCCTGCTCATCGTCGTCATGGCCTCGCCGGCAGCTGCGCCGGTCGACCCGGTCCAGGCCCGGCTGCACCCAGCTCGGGCACGATGCAGGCCAAGAACCTCGAGGAGCTCGAGCTCCAGCAGCCGTTCATCGAGCGGACGCTGCGTCCGCTCGCGAGCCGGCTGCTCCGGGTCGGATGTCGCGGATCGCGAGCTCGCTCGTTCAGCGAGACGGACCGAGAAGCGGCTCGCGCCTCGCCGGCAACCCGGGCGACCTGCGCGTCGCCGACTGGCTCGGCATCAAGGCGGTCGGCGCGATCGTGCGGCGCGATCCTGTTCCTGCTCCTGTTCGGCGTCGTCGGGCTCCTGAGGCTTGCCGCCCGTCCTGCGGCTCGCTCGATGCCGGTCATCGGCCTGATGTTCGGCTACACGATCCCGGAGTTCTGGCTGGGCGGCCGCGTCAAGAAGCGCCAGCACGCCGATCCTGCTGATGATCCCGGACGCCCTCGACCTGCTGACGATCTCCGTCCGGGCCGGCCTCGGCTTCGACGCCGCGCTCGGCAAGGTCGTCGAGAAGCTCAAGGGTCCGCTCGACCGACGAGTTCCGCCGGGCGCTGGCCGAGGTCCGTGTCGGCAAGGCGCGCCGCGAGGCGCTCCGCGACATCGTCCCGCGGACCGAGGTCCCGCCGCTGACCAACTTCATCGGCGCGATCATCCAGGCCGAGCAGCTCGGCGTCTCGATCTCGCAAGGTGCTCCAGGTCCAGTCGGAGCAGCTCCGCATCGAGCGCCGCCAGCGCGCCGAGGAGCAGGCGGCGAAGGCGCCGATCAAGATGCTGTTCCCGCTCGTCGGGTGCATCTTCCCGTCGCTGTTCATCGTCATCCTCGGCCCGGCGATCATCCTGATCATCCTCAACCTGGACGACCTGAGCGGCCCGACCAGCTTCGCGGATCGATCGGTACGGCCGGCGTCCCGTGCGCGTCCGCGGAACCTGAGCCGCGAGGCCGCGTCCTCGCGCGAGCAGCTCGAGGACGCCGACGGCCTCTGGGGCAAGTTCATGGGCCTGATGGGGCCGGCCGTCGCTCGCCCGGACGCCGGCCTCGTGGCTGCCTCGAGCAGCAACGGGATCCACATGATGTTCATGCGCTTCCCGATCGACGCGGTGTTCCGTGGGCCGGCCCGGATCCGGCGCGCGACGGCGGCGCGGCCCGTGCTGTCGCGTCCACCCGGCGCTCCGTGCCTGGACGGGGCTCGTCCCGCTGGTCCGCGGCGCGAACGGCGTGCTGGAGCTGCCGGTCGGCGACGATCGCCGCGAGCGGCACGGCGGTCGGCGACCTGATCGCGCTGGAGCTCGCGCCAGAGCGGCCTCGATCGCCGGTCCGCCTGCGGTGACCGCGCGATCGCCACGATCCTGAGAGCCGGCGGACTGTCCGTCATCCATCGCCGATGATCGCGAGTGACCGCTCACGCTGCGATAAACCGCCCGATAAGCGCGTCGGGCACCATCGGCGGCATGGCATCGCTCGTCGGTCGCGCGCTCGATCTCGCGTTTCCCGCCCGCTGTCCCGGCTGCGGCGCGAGGGGCCGCCGATCTGCGCCGACTGCCTGCCGGCGCTCGACGCCCGGCTCGACGCTGCCGGCCGGGATCCCGATCGGGCTGCCGTCGGACGTGCCGCGCGCCGCTGCTCCAGCTCGAGTGGTGCGCGCCGTTCAGCCGGGCTCGTCCGGCGCGCGCTGCACGCAGCTCGAAGTACGGCGGGCGAGCGACGGCTCGCGCGTCCCGCTCGGCGAGGCCGGTCGCGCGACGCTGGGCAGCGTGCCGGCGCCGGCGGCGACGTCGCTCGTCCCGGTGCCGGTCCACGCCGACCGGGCGCGTCGGCGCGGCTACGACCAGGCGGAGCTGATCGCCGCGCGCCGCGGCGGCCGCGCCTCGGCCTGCCGATGCGCGCCGCGCCTCGAGCGCGCGCGGGCGACGATCGCCCAGTTCGACCTCGATCGCGCCGAACGGGCGACGAACGTCGCCGGCGCGTTCCGCCTGCGCCGCTGGCCGCGGCGGCGACGCCGCGCGGGCGACGTCGCCTCGCGGCGCTGGGTCGTGCTCGTCGACGACGTCGTCACGACCGGCGCGACGCTCGCGGCCTGCGCGGAGCCGCTGCTCGACGGCGGGCGCGGTCGGCGTCTCGGCGGTCACGGTCGCCCGCGAGCGCTGAGGCGTGCCGGGCCCTGACGAGGTGTAGACTCGGCGTGCGGCGGGTCGCACCCGTCGGTCCCGCCAACCGATCCGAGCCCGCGGCGAGGTGACGTCACGTCCCCTGGGGAGGTCAGCGTGAGGACGATCGTCAAGGGCAAGAACATCGAGGTCCCCGAGCGGTCCGCGCGCTACGCGGAGCGCAAGCTCAAGCGCCTGGAGCGGATCCTCGACGATCGGATCAGACGCCCTGGTCGAGCTGTCCGTCGAGCAGCACCGGAGCGCGGCCGACTCCCACATCGTCGAGGTCACGCTCGTCATCGACGGCCGGACGCCTGCGACCCATGCCGCCGCGGCTGAGCCACCGAGCGGGCGCTCGACGAGGTCGTCGACAAGCTCGAGCGGCGCGCCGTCGACCACCGCGAGAAGCCGCGCGTCCGGGCCCGCCCGGAGCAGGAGAAGCAGATCCTCCGCACGATCGCCGACGGCACGTCCGAGCGCCGGCCGCGAGCCGCGGATCGTCAAGACGAAGCGCTTCGCGATCGAGCCGATGTTCGAGGAGGACGCGGTCGGCGCGGATGGAGGAGCCTCGGCCACCAGTTCTTCGTGTTCGTCAACGCCGAGAACGAGCGCGTCAGCGATCCTCTACCGGCGGCGACGACGGCGACCTCGGCCTGATCGAGCCGATCGTCGGCGGCGAGTACACGAAGGGCCGGACGAAGGCGGCGCACGGAACGGCAGCCACTAGCCGGGCGCAGCGCGCTCCGGCCAGGGATCCGGCAGCGGGCCGTCCGCGGCCATCGGGGCGGCCCGCCGGTAGATGCCCTGGTCGCGGGTCATCAGCCCCGCGTCGACGAGGTAGCGGCGGAGCGCCGACACGTCCGGGTACATCAGCGCGAGCCGCTGGTTGACCTCCTTCTCCTCGTAGTCGCGGTCCTCCGGGAAGCACTGATCGAGGAGCCACGGCAGGAGCAACTCACGCTTGCTCGGCTTCGCCGGGATCGAGACGAGCCGGCCGTCCTTCACGAACGCCCGGATCACCTTCTCGAGCTCGGTCAGCTTGCGGGCCTCGGCTGCCATGGCAGCACGCTACCACGCTAGCGTGGTAGCAACGGGATGACGGCTCGAGCGCGGCGGAGAGGGTGCCCTGGCCGGCAAGACCGATCCGGGTGTCGGGCGGTCCGGCGGGTCGGCTAGGATGGCGCGGATGCTCCCCGACGGACGCCGGCTCGGTGCCCACCTGCCCCTCGGTGGCGGGATGGTCAAGGCGGTCGAGCGGGCCCACGCGATCGGCGCGACCGCGCTCCAGGTCTTCGGCGACAACCCGACCGCGTGGCGGCGGCGGGCCGAGCCGCCCAAGGAGCAGCCGGCGTTTCGCGAGAAGCTTCGCGAGCTCGACATCGGGCCCGTCGCGGTCCACGCCGCCTATCTCGTGAACCTGGCGGGCCGCCAGGCCGGACTTCTTCGAGCGATCGGTGGAGGTCCTGAAGCATGACGTCGACGGCGCGCCCGGGTTCGGCGCGCGGTTCGTGAACGTCCACGCCGGCTCCCACCAGCGGCGCCGGAAGGATCCTCGGTGCGGCGTACCTCGCCGAAGGCGTCCATCGGGTCCTGTCCGACGACCGGCGGCGGGCTCGACGCGCCGCTGCTCGTCATCGAGAACTCGGCGGGCGGTGGCGACACGATGGGGTCGACGCTCGAGGAGCTGGCCGAGATCGCCGAGGCGATCGCGGGACAACGGGTCGCCCCGGCGCGCGTCGGGTTCTGCCTCGACGCCGCGCATGCCTGGGGCGCCGGCTACCGGATCTCGGAGCCGACGAGGTCGACGCGCTCGTCGAGCGGTTCGACGCGCTGATCGGGCTCGACCGGCTGGCGATGGTCCACCTGAACGACACGCGGTCCGGGCTCGGCTCGCGGACCGACCGGCACGAGCACATCGGGGCCGGCCAGATCGGCGAGGCCGGACTGCGGCGCCTGCTCGTCCATCACCGCCTGGCCGGCGTCACGTACATCCTCGAGACGCCCGGCATGGACGACGGCTACGACGCGGTCAACGTCGGCCGGGCGCTCGACCTCGCGGCCGGGCGGTCCCTCGCGCCGCTCCCGCCCGAGGCGCTTCGAGCTGCGGCGCGACAGCAGCCGTGTCGCGCCGGCCGACGCCGCGGACGAGCCCGACGACGCCAGGGCCGACCTGCAGGACGGCGCCGAGTCCGACGCGCCGCGCCCCGGCCGGCCGTCCCCGGCGCCGCCGCGACGCGAGCCTGAGGCAGGTGCTCGCGGACCGCCGCACGGTCGGAGGCGTGCCGGCGCGCGAGCTCCTCGGCCTCGTCGCGATCCTCGCGGTCGCCGCGGTCCTTCGCTTCATCGACCTGCCGGGCGCGGCCAGTGGGAGGCCGACCAGGGCCACGACATGCTCGTCCTGTACCAGTTCACGCAGCTCGGGCACTGGCCGCTCGTCGGCCCGCCGACGTCGATCGGCGACTTCCACCACGGCGTCCTCTACTACTACATCCTGGCGCCGGCCGCGTGGCTGTCGGCCGCGAACCCGGTGGCCGTGACCGCGGAGATCGCGCTCGCGGGCGTCGCCGCCGTCGCCGTCACGTGGTGGCTCGGCCCGGTCGATCGGCGGGCCGATCGCGGGGCTCGTGGCGGGAGCCCCTGATGGCCGTCTCCGCGAGCGCCGTCGAGGAGTCGACGTTCATCTGGAACCCCAACCTCGTCCCGCTCGCGAGCGCGATCGCGTTCGCCGGCGCGTGGCGCGCGTGGTCCGCCGACGACGCCCGCCCGATCGCCTGGATCGTCGCGTTCGGCGGCGCCATCGCCACGATGCACTTCCACGTTCTCGGCGTGATCCTGGCGCCGGCGATCGTCGGCCCGTGGCTCCTCGACGTCCGGCGGCGGAGCGGCGCGGAGCGCGCGTCGCCTCCTGCTCGCGGGCGCCGCCGGCGTGGGCTTGCTGCTGTTGAGCTACGTCCCGCTCGCGATCCAGCTCGCCTCGACCGATTTCGGCGAGGTCCGCTCCGCGATCGGGTTCCTGACGGGCGGCGGCGAGCCGTCGGCGACGAGCCTCCCGGTCCGGATCGTCGTGATCGGCCTGCGGGTGCTGGCGTGGCCGCTCACCGGCCTGCTGACCGACGCGCCTGTGGCCGCGATCCTCGCCGCGGCGGGCGTCGTCAGGGCGATCGTCTGGCGGTCCATCGCCGGGTCGGCGCAGTGAGCGGTTCGCCGGTCGCTGGTTCGGGCTGACGCTCGTCTGGGCGACCCTCGCTCTCGCGGTCGCCGCGAGCGGCCTGGCGACGGTCGTGCCGCGCCTCCCGAACGACCACTATCACGCGTTCGCGGACCCGATCGTGTTCGTCTCCGTCGGACTCGGCGTCGCGGGCCTCGTCCGGCTCGGGCGAGCCGGATCGACCACCGCCGCGACCAGGCTCGGCCCCGTCGCGGCCATCGCGATCGTCGTCGCGCTCGCCGCGTTCAACCTGACCCGCCAGCCGCCTGCCGCGTCACCGGACGGCGGCTGGCCCGGCGGCGACGCAGCCGCGGAGCGCGTCCTCGAGGCCGTCGGCGGAGCCGGGCGCAGGCCCGCTCGTGCTGCAGAGCCTGCCCGACTTCAAGTCAGCCGACGCGATGCGCTTCCCGCTCGTCCGTCGCGGCGCGGACGCGCCGGAGGTATGGTCCGACACGCTGGGCTGGGAGACCCTCCCCCACGTCGTCCTCTGCGACGCGCTCTTCGAGGCCGCGATCGGCGCGCCAGTGCGGCGGTCAGGCAGAGGACGCGGCCGTCGCGTCGTTCAACCAGCGCCTCGTCGACCAGTGGGAAGCGGCACCGGACCGCTGGGTCTCGGTCTACCTGCCGCGCTGACCTGCGCCCGAAGCGCCGTGGCGACGCCGCGGACGCGCACACGGGACCGACACGCATGCGAACGCCGGCGCCCCAGACGCCGGCGTTCGCTGTCCCCGAGACCCGGACGTGGAGGGCGATCCGGGTCGTGCCCTGGATGAAGTCGGAGGAGTGGGCCGGCTAGGGCCGTCCCGGACGGCCGCCCATCGAACGGCCCATCGGCCGGGCGGTCGAGTTGCTCGGCATCGCCGGCCCGACGCCGGCGACGACCGGCCCGCTGCCCGACGGCTGGGAGCGCGGCATCGTCCGGTCGGGCGGGCGCTGCGTCGAGGGGGTCGACTCGGCCGGCTGGAACGCGCGGCCGAAGCGGCGCATCCGGACGGCGAGGTAGTACTCCATGATCTGGCGGACCTGCGGCTCGGAGAGCATCTCGTCCGCCCGGAGGGCGTACTCGACGCGAGCCGTCGGGTTGACGGCGCCCGCGGCCACGAGGCCGAGGTACTGCGGCCGTGTCGGCATCCTCGCGGAGCTCGCGGAGGCCGCGGGCGAGCTTGGTCGCGGTGCCCGAGCGACGGCATGCGGTCGCCGCGGATCAGGCGGGAGATCGTCGAGTGGTCGACGCCCGACTGCTGGGCGAGCTGCCGCTGGGACATCTTCTTGGCCTTGAGCTGGGCTCGCAGCCACTCGTTGAACGCGCGACCGTTCTGACTGGTGGTCATCGTCTTGTAATGGCGCTCCGCTGGTCGCATGCGCAGGAGGCGCCGCGATGCCAGCACTATCCGGTCTGATCGGCCTCACCCTGTATCACCCGTTCGTACCGGTCGCCGATCGCCACACGAAGCGGACGGCGGGCGGGTACGGTGCGGTCTGCGCCGGTGCGGGCGAGGGACCGTCGACGGACATGGGCTGTGAGCTGCTGGATCCGACACGCAGTTGGGCTCGGATGACGGGCAGCGACTCGAACGTGTTGCTCCGGGTCGGCCGTGGGCCCTCTGGGTGGACTCTGGCCGTCCGGATCCGGTGCGTTGCGGCACCGGGTCGCGGAACTATACCGTCTCGCCGTAATTGGGGCGTTTGGTCCTCAGGGACCGGCCGGCTCGGGCGTCGTCGACGCTGGTCGGGCTGCGGGTCGAGGCCCTCGCCGCGGCGCTTGCCCGACACCGCGTAGGCGATCGAGCCGAACAGGATCACCGACAGGACGCTGATCGCCCGGTCGACGAGGACGATCGCGAGCGCCTCGGTCTGGCCGACGCCGTAGACGAACGTGAGCAGGCCGACGACCGCGCCCCTCGACGAAGCCGATGCCGGCCGGCGTCAGCGGCACCGCCGTCAGGAGCGACGCGGTCAGCGCGACGAAGAACGCGCCGCTGATCCCGATGTGGACGTCGCTGAAGCCCATCGCCTCGACGACGAGGAACAGCCGCATCGCCTCGGTCGCCCAGATCAGGCCGGTGACGACGACGAGCGTCGGCAGCCGCTTCAGCCTGAGCGCCCCGAACACGCCCTCCTCGAAGCCGGTCGTACAGCTCCAGCACCCGGTGCGGCAACGGCAGGCGGTGAGCACGCGCCGGCCGAAGTTGCGCATCGTCAGCAGGGCCACCGCGAGGACGACGACGAGGATGACGCCGATCGCGAACAGGATCTGGACCTCGGTCGGGAGGCCGCTCCGGAACGCTCCAGTAGCCGGCGCCCGAGCCCGAGCACGACGATCGCGAAGAGGTCGAGGACGCGCTCGATGAACACGGTCCCGAACGTCCGGCTCAGCGAGACCGGGCGTGTTGATCTTCAGCAGGTACGCCCGATAGAGGTCGCCGAGCTTGGCGGGGACGAGGCAGTTCACCGTCCACGAGATGAAGATGATCTCGGTCGAGTCGCCGGACGCGGAGCGGATAGCCGGTGCCGCGGACGAGGATCGCCCAGCGCAGGCCGCGCAGCGGAAGCCCAGGTAGTAGACGGCGAACGCGGCGAGCAGCAGCCAGCCGTTCGCGCCGAGGATCAGCGCCGGCAGCTCCTCGAGGTGGAACCCGGGCAGCGCTCCGGCGAAGAGGATCAGCAGGAAGATCGGCAGGATCAGCGAGATGATCGTCGCGGCTGGCGCATCCGCCGGCCCAGCGACATCGCGTCGGTGTCCATCCGGTCGTTCTGGCGCCGCTCCTGGCTGGCGACGCGGCGATCGAGGCCCGTGCGGCGCTCCGTGCCGGGCGTCTCGGCCCGCTGGTGGCGTCGGTTGCGCTGGCGGCGGTCGAAGCCGGAGCGGCGGTCGGGCTGCGCGGCGTCCGCGCGGCGAGCTCGCCGAGCCCTCAGCCGTCGCTGCCAGCGTCGGCGGCCGTCGCCCGCGTCGCGGACCGTCGCCTGCGCTCGCGACCGTCGCCGGCCGGTCACGCTGCTTTCCTGGTCGGGCCGCTCGTCGTCGCTCACGGCAGCGCCTTCGTCCCGCCGGTCGGCGCACGCCGGCCGCGGCCACGGGCCCACTGGACGATCTTCGCGACCGGCGTCACCGCCCGCACGAAGTACGTCGCCCGGCCGGTGACGAGCTCCGCCGGCCGGCAGGGCCGCGAGCAGGCCGTCGGGCGTCGACGGGTCGCCGTCGAGGACCGACGTACGCGACGCCGACCTCGAGCGTGGTGTGGGCGTCGGACACGGCCACGCCCGGCAGGCCGTGCTCACGGGCGAACGCCGCCGCGCGCTCGTTGCCGTCGCCGACCATGATCCGGGCGTTGTGGGCCTCGACCCAGTCGACGAGCGGGGCGAAGCTCGGCCGGCCCGGCGCGCCTCGCTCGACCCGCGCCAGGGTCGGACTCGGCCGAGGCCTCGTCCTCGGCTGCGTCGCGGGCCTCGGCGCTGCCCTCGCTGCCGGCGAGCAGCGATCCGCGGAACTTGTCGAACGGGTGCGGGATCCCGACGAGGCCGCCCTGGGCGCGGATCGCGGCGATCGCGTCGGCCGGCGCAGAGCCCGCGCTCGATCGCCTCCCGGAGGAACACGGCGATCAGGTCGCCGGACGAGGTCCGGACCTCCTGGCCGACGAGGATCGCGACGCCGAGGCCTCGCGGGCGACGTAGGCCCTGGGCCGCGAGGCGCGCCGTCGATCGTGTCGTGGTCGGTGATCGCGAGGTGGGTGAGCCCGCGCGCGGCCGCGGCCTGCACCTGCGACTCGGCGAGGCAAGCGAGTCGAACGAGGCCGACGTGTGGACGTGGAGGTCCACGAAGGCGCGGCGGCCAGCCACGGACGCCCAGGGCCGCGTTGGCGGCTCGCGCTCGGCCGCTCACGCATGTTCGGATGCGCTCGCGCCCGTGCTCACCGCCGCCTTGCCCTGGAACGCCCTGCGGCCGGCCGAGATTTCACGTCAGACCGCGGAGACCAGCGACTTCTTGAAGAAGTCGAAGTGCTCGAGCGCGAGGCCGGTGCCCAGCGCGACGCAGTTCAGCGAGTTCTCGGCGACGTGGCACGGCACGCCGGTCACCTGGGTGAGCAGCTTGTCGATGTTGCGCAGCAGCGAGCCGCCGCCCGACATGACCATGCCCTTGTCGATGATGTCGGAGCTGAGCTCCGGCGGCGTCTGCTCGAGGACCGTCGCGGACCGCGGCGACGAGCTGCTGGAGCGGCGCCTCGATCGCCTCCATCACCTCGGAGCGAGGTGATCGGGATCGTCCGCGGCAGGCCGGCGATCAGGTCGCGGCCGCGGACCTCCATCTGGCAGCTCGCGCTCGAGCGGCAGCGCGGTCCCGATCTGGATCTTGACCTCCTCGGCCGTCCGCTCGCCGATCATCAGGTTGTACTTCTTGCGGATGTACGTGGCGATCGTGCTCGTCGAACTTGTTGCCGCCGACCCGGAGCGACGTCGAGACGACGATCCCGCCGAGCGCGATGACCGCGATCTCGCTCGTGCCGCCGCCGATGTCGATGACCATGTTCCCGGACGGGCCGCTGATCGGGACGTTGGCGCCGATCGCCGCGGCGAGCGGCTCCTCGATCAGGTACGCCTCCTTGGCGCCGGCCTTGAGCGCGGCGTCGCGGACGGCCCGCTTCTCGACCGAGGTCACGCCGGCCGGGACGCTGATCATCACCTCGGGCCGGCTGAAGCCGATCCGGCCCTTCGTCGCCTTGCTGATGAAGAAGCGGAGCATCGCCTCGGTGATGACGTAGTCGGCGATGACGCCGTCCTTCATCGGCCGGATGGCCTGGATGTTGCCGGGCGTCCGGCCGATCATCTCGCGGGCCTCCTCGCCCACGGCGACGATCCGGTTGTCGTCCGACGACCGCGACGACGGACGGCTCCGTGATGACGACTGCCCTTGCCCTTGACGTAGACGAGGACGTTGGCCGTGCCGAGGTCGATGCCGATCTTCATGAGGTGGTGGAATCGGTCCCTTCCTGCGAGGCGCTCGATCCTGGCGCCGAGATCCAGGAACTTGCGCTCGATGTTCTCATACCCCCGCTGGACGTGGTGCGCGCCGTGGATCGTCGATCGTGCCCGTCGGCCGCGAGCGCGGCGAGGATCAGCGAGCGCGCCGGCCCGCAGGTCGCCGATCTCGACGTCGGCGCCCGTGGAGCGCGCGTGGGCCGCGGATCGTGGCGTGGTGCGTTGTCGACGATGTCGACCGCGGGCGCCCATCCGGCTGAGCTCCGACGAGCCACTCGAGGCGGTCCTCGAAGATCGCCTCGTGGACGTTCGAGAAGCCCGTCGGCCTGCGTCAGCAGGACCGACGTCGGCGGCTGGAGGTCCGTCGCGAGGCCCGGATACGGCGCGGTCTCGATGTCGCAGGCCTGGAAGCCGCCGGTCGCGAGCGACGCTGCCGTCGACCTCGATCCGTGTCGCCCTCGCAGGCGACCGACGACGCCGGCCCGCCCGAGGACCTCGAGGAACGGGCCGTCATGTGGTCGCACGGCGGCGCCGGTCGAGCGTGACCTGGCCGCCGGTGACGCGCGCCGGCGATCGACGAACGTGCCGGCCTCGATCCGGTCCGGGATGACGTGCGTGCTCGGCGCCCGCGGAGCGGCGCTTGCGCCGTCGACCTCGATCGTGTCCGGGCACGTCCGCTCGACCTCGGCGCCCATCTTCTGGAGGAACGCGATCAGGTCGTCGACCTCCGGCTCCTGGGCGGCCGGGCCGGATGACCGTGTGGCCCTCGGCGAGCGTCGCCGCGAGCATCGCGTTCTCGGTGCCCATGACCGACACGAACGGGAAGCGGATCTCGGTCCCGCGGAGCCGGCCCGGCGCCGTCGCGAAGTAGTAGCCGTTGCGGTAGTCGATCGTCGGCGCCGAGCGCGCGCATCGCCTCGACGTGGAGGTCGACCGGCCGCCGCCCGATCCGGTCGCCGCCGGGGTTGCTGATGATCACCCGCGCCGAACCGGCTGAGGAGCGGCCCGAGCAGCATGAAGCTCGCCCGCATCTTCGCCGCCGCCTCGAGCGGCACGAACAGCCACTCGACGTCGCCCGAGGCGACCTCGTAGACGTTCGGCTCGGGATGGTCGACGACGACGCCGAGGTCGCGGAGCGTCTCGGCCATGACCCGGACGTCCTCGATCTCGGGCACGTTCGTGAACCGGCAGCGCTCGCCGGTCAGCGTCGCCGCGCGCGAGCATCTTCAGCGCGGCGTTCTTCGAGCCGCTGATCGGGACCGTCGCCGGACAGCGGCACGGCCGCCCTCGATCCGGAACACGCTCGCGGGCGACCGGGTTCGGGCGTCGAATTCCCAGTGGAACGGTCTCGCGTCAGCCATTCGGCTTCGCGGCTACGCCAGCGGTGCCATCGCGCCCTCGCCGGTGGCGCCGCTCGGCGACTCGGATCGCGGAGGAGCGCCGTCTGGAGCGCCGCCCGGGCCGCCGACAGGTCGGCGCCCTCGTCGTAGCCGGACTCGAGCGCCCGCTCGGCCTCGCGCCGCGCCTCCTGGCGCCTTCTCGAGGTCGATCTCGGACGCCATGTCGGCCGTCTCGGCCATCACGACGACCTTGTCGGGCAGGACCTGGACGAAGCCGCCGACGATCGCGAACGACTCCTCCTGGCCGCCCTTCCGGATGCTGCAGCTCGCCGACGCCGAGCGTCGACATGCAGCGGCGCGTGGTGCGGCAGGACGCCCGAGCTCGCCCTCGCTGCCGGGCAGCGTCGACCGCGTCGACCGTCGTCGTCGAAGGCGAGCCGCTCCGGGCGTGACGATCTCGAGCTGGATCGGCATCCGGCTAGCTCGCGAGCTTCTCGGCGTTCTCGCGAACGTCGTCGATCGTGCCGGCGAGGAAGAACGCCTGCTCCGGCAGCGTCGTCGACCTTGCCCTCGAGGATCTCCTTGAACGAGGCGACGGTGTCCTTGATCGAGACGTAGGCGCCCGGCCGGCCGGTGAACACCTCGGCCACGAAGAACGGCTGGCTCGCGAAGCGCTGCAGGCGGCGGGCCCGGGCGACCGTCGCCTTGTCCTCCTCGGACAGCTCGTCGATGCCGAGGATCGCGATGATGTCCTGGAGGTCGCTGGTAGCGCTGCAGGACGCGCTTCGTCTCCTGGGCGACGTCGTAGTGCTCCTGGCCGACGATGTTCGGGTCGAGGACGCGCGAGGTCGAGGTCAGCGGGTCGACCGCCGGGTAGATGCCGAGCTCGGCGATCGCGCGCTCGAGGCGGATCGTCGAGTCGAGGTGGGCGAACGTCGTCGCCGGCGCCGGGTCGGTGTAGTCGTCGGCGGGCACGAAGACCGCCTGGAGCGACGTGATCGAGCCCTTCTTGGTCGAGGTGATGCGCTCCTGGAGGGCGGCCATCTCGGTCGCGAGGTTCGGCTGGTAGCCGACCGCCGACGGCATCCGGCCGAGCAGCGCCGAGACCTCCGAGCCCGCCTGGGTGAAGCGGAAGATGTTGTCGATGAAGAGGAGGACGTCGCGGCTCTCCTCGTCGCGGAAGTACTCGGCCATCGTCAGGCCGGTCAGGCCGACCCGCTGGCGGGCGCCGGGCGGCTCGTTCATCTGGCCGAAGACGAAGGCGGTCTTGGCGATGACGCCCGACTCGGTCATCTCGTGGATGAGGTCGTTGCCCTCGCGGCTGCGCTCGCCGACGCCGGCGAACACCGAGCACGCCGGCGTGCTCCTGGGCGACGTTGCGGATCAGCTCCTGGATGATGACCGTCTTGCCGACGCCGGCGCCGCCGAAGATCGCCGATCTTGCCGCCCTTCTTGAACGGGCAGATCAGGTCGATGACCTTGAGCCCGGTCTCGAACACCTCGACCTCGGTCGTCTGCTCGTCGAACGGCGGCGCGGAGCGGTGGATCGGCAGCGTCTTGCTGCGCGTCGACGGCGCCCTTGCCGTCGATCGGCGTTGCCGAGGACGTCGAACACGCGTCCGAGCGTCACCTCGCCGACCGGCACGCGAGATCGGGCCGCCGGTGTCGTGGACCGCGACGCCGCGGGCGAGGCCGTCGGTCGTCGTCATCGCGACCGTCCGGACCCAGTTGTTGCCGAGGTGCTGCTGGACCTCGCAGACGAGCAGTCGCTGGCCCTCGCGCTCGGATCTCGACGGCGTTGTAGATCGCCGGCAGCTGGCCCGGCCGGGAACTCGATGTCGACGACCGGTCCGGTGATCTGGATCACCCGGCCGGTCGCGGCGGGTGCGGCGGTCGCCATGGTGTGTCGGTGCCTCCTCGTGCGTCGCGTCGCGGCTCAGCGGGCCTGGCGCGCCGGTCGCGATCTCGATCATCTCGCGGGTGATGTTGGACTGGCGGACCTTGTTGTAGGCCAGGGTCAGGTCGTCGATGAGCTCCTCGGCGTTGTCGGTCGCGTTCTTCATCGCGACCATCCGGCTCGACTCCTCGCTCGCCTTGCTCTCGAGCACCGCCTGGAACAGGCGGGTCGCGACGTAGCGCGGCAGGAGCTGCTCGAGGACCGTCGCCGGGTTCGGCTCGAAGATGAACTGGTTGCCGGGGATGCCCTCCGTGTCCTCGGTCGGCTCGATCGGCAGCAGCTGCGTCCATCGCCGGCCGCTGGGTCAGCGTCGAGACGAACTGGCTGTAGATGACGTCGATCCGGCTGTACGTCGCCGGCGAGGTAGTCGTCGGTGATGAGCCGGGCCAGCGGCAGCGACGTCGGCGAACGTCGGCCGGTCGCCGAAGCCCTCGAAGTGGGCCTCGATCGGGACGCCGGCCCGGCGCATCGCGTCGCGGCCCTTGCGGCCGACGGTGACGACGGCGAGGTCGCCGGGTGGTCGGTGATCTCGCCTGGCCGCGAACCGGATCGTGTTCGTGTTGAGCGGCCCGGCCAGGCCGCGGTCGGTCGTCACGAGGACGATCAGCCGCTTGCCGCCTTCGCGCCGGGCGAGCAGCGGATGGTCGTCGCCGCCGAGGACCGACGGCGAGGTCGGCGAGGACCTCGTCGAGCTTCTGGCTGTACGGCCGCGGCGTGCGAGCGTCGCGTCCTGGGCGCGCTTGAGCTTGGACGCGGCCACGAACTGCATCGCCCGGGTGATCTGCTTGATGTTGCGGACGGCGGCGATCCGCCGCCGGATCTCGCGCTGGCTGGCCACCTAGGCGAGGAAGCTCTCGCGGAACTCGACGAGCGCGTCGTCGAGGGCCTTGCGCCAGCTCGTCGGTCAGGTTCTTCGTCTTGCCGAGCTCGTCGAGGACTGTCGGGCGCTCGGTCTCGAGGAAGCGGTAGAACTGGGTCTCGAACTCCTTGACGCGCGGCGTCGGGACGTCGTCGAGGCTGGCCGGTCGTCGCCGCGTACAGGATCGCGACCTGCTTCTCGACCGGCAGCGGCTGGTACTGCGGCTGCTTGATGACCTCGAGCAGCTTCTCGCCGCGGGTCAGCTGGTCGCGGGTGGCCTTGTCGAGGTCGCGACGCGAACTGGGCGAACGCGGCGAGCGCGCGGTACTGGGCCAGGTCGAGCTTGAGCGGCGCCGCGACCTTCTTCATCGCCTTCGTCTGGGCGGCCGAGCCGACGCGCGACACCGAGATGCCGATGTTCAGCGCGGGCCGCTGGCCGGCGTTGAACAGGTCGGTCTCGAGGAAGATCTGGCCGTCGGTGATCGAGATCACGTTCGTCGGGATGTAGGCCGACACGTCGCCAGCCTGCGTCTCGATGATCGGCAGGGCGGTCAGCGAGCCGCCGCCGTTCTCGTCGTTCATCCGCGCGGCGCGCTCGAGCAGCCGGCGAGTGGAGGTAGAAGACGTCGCCGGGGTACGCCTCGCGGCCCGGCGGGCGGCGGAGCAGCAGCGACATCTCGCGGTACGCCCAGGCGTGCTTGGAGAGGTCGTCGTAGACGCAGAGCGCGTCCTTGACGAGGCCCTGCCCGGCGACCTCGACGCCGTTCTCCATGACCTCCTCGCCCATCGCGCACGCCCGGCGTACGGGGCGAGGTACTGGAGCGGGGCGGGCTCCTCGGCGCCGGCGACGACGACGATCGTGTGCTCCATCGCGCCGTGCTGCTCGAGCGATCGCGACGGTCTGGGCGACCGTCGACAGCTTCTGGCCGATCGCCACGTAGATGCAGACGAGGCCCTTGCCCTTCTGGTTGATGATCGTGTCGATCGCGATCGCGGTCTTGCCCGGTCTGGCGGTCGCCGATGATCAGCTCGCGCTGGCCGCGGCCGATCGGGATCAGCGCGTCGATCGCCTTGATGCCGGTCTGGACCGGCGTGTCGACCGACTGGCGGACGATGACGCCCGGGGCGATCCGCTCGACCGGGCGGCGGGCGGTCGTGGTCGCGATCGGGCCCTTGTCGTCGAGCGGCCGGCCGAGCGGGTCGACGACCCGGCCGAGCAGCGCCTGGCCGACCGGCACCTCGACGACGCGGCCGGTGGTCTTGACGGTGTCGCCTTCCTTGATCGCCGTCGGCGTTGCCGAGGATGACCGCGCCGACCGTCTCCTCCTCGAGGTTCAGGGCGAGGCCGAAGACGTCGCCGGGAACTCGAGCAGCTCGCGAGGCGAGCGCGGCGTCGAGGCCGTAGATCTGGGCGATGCCGTCGCCGACCTCGACGACCGTGCCGACGCTGCGCGTCTCGACGCCGCGTCGAACTGGTCGATCGCGGACTTCGATGATGCTGGTGATCTCGTCGGAGCGAATGGCCATGGGACGGTTCTCCTAGCAGGGCGCCCGAGGCGAGCTGGTCCCGCAGCCGCTCGAGGCGGCCCCGGACGCTCCCGTCGATGAGGTCGATCGCCGATCCGGACGACGACGCCGCCGAGGATCGCCGGGTCGACGTTGGTCTCGAGTGCGACGCGGCCGCCGGTGAGCTCTCGAGGCGGCCGCGATGGCCGCGACCTCGTCGTCGGGCAGCGGGGTCGCGCTGGTGGCGGTGGCGTGGGTCGATCCGTTGCGGCTCGTCGTCGAGGCGGCCGAACTCGGCGGCGACGCGGCAGGCTGCTCGATCCGGCCGCGCCGGACGCAGGCGGCAGGACGAGGTTGCGGACCGGCTGGCTCAGGTCGGCGAACACGCGCTGCGCCGCATCGGGCCGCTGGTCGAGCGGCATCGCCGGGTTGGCGAGCGCGCCCATCAGCGAGTCGTCCGCCGCGGTCGGCGGCGGCGGCGTCGAGCTCGCGGCGCCAGACCTCGATCGGTCCCGTCGCGGAGCCCGATCTCGAAGGCGGCGTCCGCGTAGCGGCGCGGCGCGCGTCGGCGGGCCATCAGCTGCGTCGCCAGCGCCGCCGCCGGAGCCGCCGAGCCGCGCTGCCGGTCTCGGCAGAGGAACTCCTCGACGAGGCGCCGCTCGCGGTCGTCGGTGCTGATCGTCTCGCCGACGACCCGGCTGGCGCGGCCAGGGCGAGGTCGGCGACCTCGCCGCGGAGCTCGCCGATCGCGCGCTGCTTCTCGGCGTCGATCTCGGCGGTCGCGCGCTCGCGCAGCCGCTCGAGCTCGGCCTTCGTCGCCGCGATGTCCGCGTCGCGCGAGTCCTGGGCGACCTTCTGGGCGCGGGCCAGGATGTCGTTCGCCTCGCGGCGCGCCTCCTGGAGCGTCGCGAGGCGCTCAGACTCCGCGGACTCTCGCGGTCGCTGCGCGCCTGCTCGGCGTCGCCAGGCCCTGCTCGACCCGCTGCCCGCCGCTCGTTCAGCATCCGCGTCAGGCGGCGCGCCGAACAGCCAGTACAGGATCACGGCGAAGAAGATGAAGTTCAGCGCGGAGACGATGACCCAGAACAGGTTGATCTGGAGTCCCGACGGCTCTGCCTCGCGCCGAGCGCGAGCGAGCCGTGCGGCGACGCCGCTCGCGATCGCGAGCAGGTCCACGATGCGGTCCTCCCCGGGCCCTTACTTGAGGACGAGCGCGAGGATCGCGACGACGATCGCGAGGACGCCGAGGCCTTCGGCGAACGCGGCGCCGAGGATGAACTGGGCCGCGGATCTGGCCGCGTCGCGTCGGGGTTGCGGCCGATCGCGGTGGCCGCGAGGCCGGTCAGGATGCCGATGCCGATGCCCGGGCCGATGACCCCGAGTGCCGCGAGGCCTGCGCCGATCGGCCCTGAGTCCTGTGATGTCCATGCGTGTGCTCCTCCGTTGCCTCGTAGGTTGTGCACGGTTGGCTCGGTGACCTGGTCGTCAGTGGGCCGGCGTGGCGGCCGGGATCAGCGGTGCGGCTGATGCCCTCCGGATCAGCGCGATGCGTGCGCCTCCTCGTCGTCGTGACTCTCGACGCGCAATGATCGTGTACATGAGCATGCAGCGTCGAGAAGATCAGGGCCTGGACGAAGTTCAGCAGCCCCTCGAGCAGCGAGCAACGCGGCCGGGAACGACGACGATCGTCAGCGCCGTGATCACGCCGAGCGCGACCTCGCCGCCGTAGATGTTGCCGAAGAGTCGCATTGCCAGCGTGACGGGCTTGATGAACTCGAGCATGAACTCGATCAGGCCGACGAAGAGGGCCGATGAGGCCCGTCGCCGATGCCCTCCCGGAACCCGCTGAAGCGGAAGAACTTGCCGAGGTAGCGCCCGGACGCCGAGCGTCCGGAAGCCCTGGAACTGGAAGTAGAAGAAGACGACGAGGGCGAGGCCGATCGTCACGTTCACGTCGCTCGTCGGCGCCCGCAGGAAGCTCGACCTTGCCGATCAGCGGGATCAGGCCGCTCCAGTTGCGAGAAGACGATGAACAGGAAGAACGCGACGAACAGCGGGATGTGCCGCCGGACGCCGTCGCCGCCGAGGCCGACTGACCCAGCCCTCGAGCGCCTTCCAGGCCCACTCGACAGAAGTTCTGGAAGCCGCCCGGAAGCCAGCGCATCATCGAGGCCGGGCGATAGACGGCGATGAGCAGGACGACCGCGATCACGAGCCACGGTCGTGATGATCGTGTTGGTGATGCTGACGTCGAAAGAAGGCGATCCCGGGCGGCGAGTCGATGGTCGACAGGAGAAGACGACCTCCGGGGCGGGCAGCTCGAGGTTCGCGAGGATCAGGTCGCTGATGCTCTGGACCGGCTGCGCCGGGCTCACTCCTTCGGATAGGGCGGGACGAGGACCAGTCGCGAGGACGTCGACGACGAAGATGCCGAGCGATGAGCACGACCGCGATCCGCGTCTTGCTCCAGCCGCGGGTTGCAGGGATCGCGTTCGGCGCTGGATGGGGCGTCCGGATCCGGGGTCTGCGGGCGCGTGGGGCGGTCGGCTCGGCCGCCCGATCGTCACTCGACAAGCTGGCTCCACATGCAGGAGCGCGGGCCCTCCGCCGCGCTCGGGTCAGGTCGTCAGTCTTCGATGCTGGCCAGGAACCGGGAGATCAGCCGGTAGACCACGAGGGCTCCGGCAGCGAGGCCATCGAGCAGTCCTCACGAGGAGGAACAGCGGCGTGACCCCCAGCTGCAGGTCAACCCAGTGACCACCCAGCGCTCCCGCCAAGCGTCGTGACCAGGAGGATGATGCCGATCTCCGAGAACAACGCGAGATAGGCACCAGGTTCGACCGAGGCTCGATCATGGGCGACCTGACAAGGCCGCGGGAGTATAGCAGAGGGCCCCTCGGCGTCGCCATCGGCGGCGGGTGTCGCGACGCCGCCGGCGACGCGTTTTCGGCCTGCCCCTGACGGCGCCGGGCCGAGGCCGGCTGTCGGTCCGGGGCGTCGGCTCCGGCGTCGGGGTCGGGGTCGGCGGCGGGTCAGGTCGGGGTCGGCGGCGGGTGACGTGCGTCGGGCGGCGCGGGCGTCGGAGCCGGCGTCGGCGTTCGGCGTGGGCCGGGGCGTGGGCCGCGGCGCGTGGGTCGGGGTGCGACGCGGGGTCCGCGCGCGGCGTCGGCGGCCCGACTGCGAACGTCGCCATGGCGCCGCCTGCGGCGCGACAACGGCGCCGCTCGGCGTGGTTACGGAGATCCGCGGCGGTGGCACGACCGGCGCCTCGCTGACCAGTCCGCCGCCAGGCGTCTGTGACGCGCCGCCGGATCGCCCCGCCTGCGCGGCTGGCGCGCCGGCGCCGCCGACAGCCCGGCGTGCCGGTCGCCGAAGGCACCTGCCCCGGGCCGCGCGCGGCAGCGACTGCGCGGCGAACGCGGCGAGCACGACGACGAGCACCGTGAAGACGCCCGCGATCCGGCGCTGGAGCGGCAGCGCGCGGCGCCCCTGCGCGCCATCGGCCGGGCGCCGGCGACCGGCCGCGTCGCGATCGGCACGACCGGCGCGGATCGGGTGGGCCTGCGGGGCGCGCTTTCGAGACGACGAAGCGCGTCGGCAGCGTCGGCTGGCGGCGCGCCGGGCACGCCGATCCGGTAGGCGATCTCGTCCTGGCGGAGCACGCGCGGCGGCCTCGGCCGCGGCGCGTCGGCCTCGGCTTCGGCACTGGCGGCGTCGCCGTCCGTCGGCATCGGCCGGCGCCCGAGGCCCGCGATCGCGAACATGCCGACGGACTCGTCGATGACCGCGGGCAGGCGCCGCTCGCCGGCTTCGTCGCGCGACGCGAACCGGATCGCGATCGCCACGAGGGCCGCGACCGCGAAGCCCATGATCGCGAGCTCGAGCGGCATGGCGGCCCCGGCTCAGCCCGGTCGGGGCGTCTGGAGCTCTGCGCCCGCGAGCGCCCGTCGTCGCGACTCTCGTCCCGTCTGCAGGCCGACCTGCTCGTCCGGACCGCCGAGATCGATCCGCGAGAGCGAGCAGGCCAGCCCGATCAGCACGAACACGCCAAGGAACGCGTAGACCTGGCCGGCGCCCGAGCAGCAGCAGCGAAAGCCCGCCCGAGGCCGATGCAGATCGGCGTAGATCAGCAGCACCGTCTGGCGGTGCGACAGGCCGACGTCGAGCAGGCGGTGGTGGAGGTGGCCGCGGTCCGGCGAGAACGGCGACCGGCCCTGGGCGAGCCGCCGGACGATGATCCAGAACGCGTCGATGATCGGCACGCCGAGGACGAGCAGGGCGACCGGCGACCTTGGCCGTCCCGAGGATCGAGAGGACGGCCAGCGTGTAGCCCATGAACATCACGCCGCTCGTCCCGACGAAGATCGTCGGCCGGGTGGAAGTTCCAGCGCAGGAAGCCGAGCAGCGCCCCGGCGAGGGCGAAGCAGAGGACCGCGACGAACGGCTGGCTGACGGGTCGTCAGGCTGATCAGCCCCGAGCGTGACCGCGGCGATGAAGACGACGCCCGACGACAGGCCGTCGAGGCCGTCGATGAAGTTGATGCTGTTGATCATCCCGACGATCCAGAGGACCGTGAACGCCGACCGCGAACGGCCGTCGAGGCGGATGACGTCGCCGCCGAGCGGGTTCTGACAGGACCTCGATCGTGACCCCGAGCGCCGACGGCCAAGCCCGGCGAGGACGAGCTGGCCGGCGAACTGCCAGCGGGCCCGCAGGTCGAAGTAAGTCGTCGAGGACGCCGAACGCGGCCGCCAGGCGCGCCGCCGAGCAGCAGCGCGACGAGCTCGGGCAGTGTCGATCGTCGGCGGACGGCGACGAACACGCCAGCTGCCGCGTTCGAGCCAGATGAAGGCGAGCGACGACGGCGATGAACGCGGCCGCGACCGCGACGCCGCCGCCGCGCGGGAGCGGGACGAGGTTGACCCGGCGCTGGTCGGGTCGGTCGACCGCGTCGACGCGGAGCGCGACGCCGGCGGACGAGCGGCGTGAGGACGAGCGCGATGAGCGCCGCGGCGACGAAGGCGGCGATCACGTACGGGCACGGCCGCCCGAGCGACGCGCGGTGAACCTCACGCGGCAGGCGCGCCGGCGCTCGACGCCGGGCGGGCGAGGCCCGGAACCGGGAAGCCGGCCGATCAGCTCGGCGACGCGGGCCGCGAGCCGGCTCGCGGCCGCCGGCGTCGCCGCGCTGCTCGATCGCGTCGATGATCAGCTCGCCGATCTGGCGCATCTCGTCCGGCCCATCCCGCGCGACGTCACCGCCGGCGTCCCGACCCGGATGCCCGACGACGTGTTCGGCGGCTGGCGGTCGAACGGGATCTGCGTTCTTGTTGACGGTGATCCCGACCTCGTCGAGGAGCGTGCTCGGCCTCCTTGCCGGTGACGCCGAGCGGCGTCACGTCGACGAGCATGAGGTGGTTGTCGGTGCCGCCCGAGACGACCCGCGCGCCGCGGCCGGCGAGCGTCTCGGCCAGGATCGCGGCGTTCTCGACCGTCCGCCGCTGGTCGCGCCGGAACTCGTCGCTCGAGCGGCGAGCTGGAAGGCGACGGCCTTGCCGGCGATCACGTGCATCGAGCGGCCCGCCCTGGACGCCCGGGAAGACGGTCTTGTCGACCGTCGCGCGCGAGGCGTGCCCTTGACCGTCGGGAAGTCGGCCGGGTCGACGCGCCGGCGGCAGCTCGTCGCGGCTGAAGATCAGCCCGCCGCGCGGGCCGCGGAGCGTCTTGTGGGTCGTCGTCGTGACGAGGTCGGCGTGCGGGAACGGGCTCGGGTGGACGCCGGCCGCGACGAGGCCCGCGATGTGGGCCATGTCGACGAACAGCAGCGCCCCGACGCCGTGGGCGATCGCCGCCATCCGCTCGAAGTCGATGATCCGCGGATACGCCGAGGCGCCGGCGACGATGAGCTTCGGCCGGACCTCGCGAGCCTGCGCCTCGAGCGCGTCGTAGTCGATCCGCTCGGTCGTCCTGGCGGACGCCGTACGGCGTGGACCTCGTAGCAGCCGGCCGCTGAAGTTCAGCGTCATGCCGTGGGTCAGGTGGCCGCCCTGGTCGAGCTTCATGCCCAGGATCCGGTCGCCCGGCTCGAGGACGCTGAAGTAGGCGGCCATGTTGGCCTGGGCGCCCGAGTGGGGCTGGACGTTGACGTGCTCGGCGCCGGGGAAGAGCTCGAGCGCCCGCTCCTGGGCGAGCCGCTCGGCGACGTCGACGTACTCGCAGCCGCCGTAGTAGCGCTTGCCGGGCAGGCCCTCGGCGTACTTGTTCGTCAGCCAGCTGCCCTGGGCCTCCATGACGGCGGCCGAGGTGTAGTTCTCGCTGGCGATGAGCTCGATCTTGTCGTGCTGGCGGCGGCGCTCGCCTTCCATCGCCGCCCAGAGCTCGGGGTCGATCTCCGCGATCGGGCGGAGGCGACGCCCGAGCGCTCCAGAGATGGTCATCGCTCGCATCCTCCGCTCGCCGCCAGCGGCGGTTTGGGCCGTCATCGCGCCATATCTTCCCACGTTCGCGGACCGCGACGGCAGGTTCGCGCTGTCAGGCACCCGCGGCTCGCTGCGCTTGCTGCCCGCGCCAGGCACGCGGCGACGTCGTCCTCCGGGACGGCGCCGACCCGCAGGATCCGCACCGGGTCGACCGTGCAGTCGACGACGGTCGAGGCGCGGGCCGCCGTGGGCCGGTCCGCCGTCGACGATGCAATCCACCGCATCGCCGAGCTGCGCGGCGATCTCGCGCGGCGTCGCGGGCCGGCGGCCGGCCCGACAGGTTGGCCGAGGTGACCGGCAGCGGCCCGACCGCGGCCGCGAGCGCCCGGGGACAGCGCGTGGTCGGGCACCCGCAGCCCGATCGTCGGGCGCCCGGCGGTGAGCTCCGGCGGCAGGTTCGCGCCGGGCAGCTGGTCGACGACGATCGTCAGGCCGCCCGGCCAGAACGCGCCGGCGAGGGCGGCGGCGGCCGGCGGCCACGCCCCGACGGCTCGCGCCTGGTCCGCCGCGTCGAGGAGCAGCATGATCGCCCAGTCCGGCGGGCCGCTGCTTCGCCTCGAACAGGCGCTCGATGCCGCCGATCCGCGTCGAGCGCGACGCCGATGCCGTAGACGGTGTCCGTCGGCAGCGCGACGATGCCGCCGCTTCGCAGGACGCGGATCGCGTCGCCGCGAGCCGGCGGCGTCGTCGGGGACGACGCGGGCCGTCACGCGCGGCGCCGGGACGCTCGGCCGCGAAGACGCGCGGCGGCCGTCTGCGGCGGACTGCGGATCGGCGAGGACGAGCTCCTCGATCAGCTGCGCGGCGCCCTCCTCGGCGAGCGGCGGCGCGAGGTACCGCCCGGCGGCCCGGACCGCCGCCGGCGCCGTCGGCATCGCCGCCCCGTGGCCCGCCTCGGCGATCATCTCGAGGTCGTTGAACTGGTCGCCGATCGGCGAGCACGTGCCGACATCGGGACGCCGGCCCGTCGCGCGAGCCAGCGGATCGCGACGCCCTTGGACACGCCCGGGGCGAGGAACTCGAGGAAGCGCGGGTGGCTGATCGTCACCTCGCGCCCGGCCCGCGAACCGCTCCGGGCCGCCTCGAGGACGCCGTCGGCGATCGATCCGGGGCGCGACGGCGATCACCTTCGAGACCGGCCGCCGGATCCACGCGACGAGATCGTCGGTGACGACGGCCCGGCCGCCGAGGAACGTCGAGTAGTCGTCGGCGCCCGGATCGCCGGCCTCGATGACGAACCGCTCGAGGTGGTTGAGGTGGGGCGCGAGCCCGATCTCGCGCGACTAGGCGATCGCCTCGCGGGCCGCCGCCGGCGGCCAGCGGCCGGTGGACGAGCAGCCTGCCCGAGCCGCGCGTCTCCGTCCGGCGGCACGGCCCGGATGATCGCGCCCTGGTAGCCGACGATCGGGTCGGTGATGCCGAGCGGCCGGGCGAACCGCAGCGCGCTCGTCGTCATCCGGCCGGTCACGATCGACACCGAGACGCCGCGCCGGATCGCCGCGCGGATCGGCGGCGGTGGTCCGCTGGCCGAGGACGAGGTCGTCGCCGACGAGCGTGCCGTCGAGGTCGAGCGCGATCAGGCCGATCGGGAACGTCGGCTCGGGGCGCGGCGGAAGCGCTCCGGGCAGTCGCGGCCGGCTCCGGGGCGGTGGCATCACGGACGAGCGTCGCGCTCACCGGCGGACCCGCATGACCCGCGGCAGCCCGGCGAGGTCCGGCTCGACGGCGGCGCGCCAGCCCGGCAGCACGCGCCGCGAGCGGCGGCCGGCGTCGGTCGCCCTGGTCGCCGCCGATCTCGAGCGAGCGCGACGCCGTCGTCGGCGAGGGCGTCCGGCAGGCGGGCCAGGAGCGCCCGGATGACGTCGAGCCCGTCGGGACCGCCGTCGAGCGCCAGTCGCGGCTCGAACGGACGCGGCGACCGGCAGGCCCGCGATCGCGTCGGTCGCGGACGTACGGCAGGTTCGCGCGGACGACGTCGATGCGGCGCGGCGTCGGGCAGCTCGGCGGCAGCAGGTCGGCCTCGAGGAAGCGTCACGGTAGTCGGCGACGGCGTGGCCGACCGCGTTCTCGCGGGCGAGGTCGAGCGCGTCGGGCGATCGGTCGGTCGCGAGGATGCGCACGACCTCGGCGACCGGCACGCGCCGCGTCCGGAGCTCGACGGTGCAGCGCGATCGCGATCGCGCCGCTGCCCGTGCCGACGTCGGCGATCCGGATCGGCTCGGCGTCAGCGCGGCCGGCCCGGCGCGGTGAGCCAGCCGGCGCATGCACCTCGGCGATCGCCGGCCTCGACGAGCCGCTCCGTCTCGGGCCGCGGGATCAGCGCCCGGGCGTCGGTCGCGAAGGCGAGCCCGAAGAACTCCTTGATCCCGCGGATGTAGGCGACCGGCTCGCCGCCGAGCCGCCGCGCCGAGCGCGTCCTCGAACCGCGCCGCCGGCCTCCGGGCCCGACCGGCACGTCGGGATGGGCGAGCATCGTCGTCCGGTCCAGCGCCGATCGCGAACGCCGAGCAGCAGCTCGGCGTCGAGCCGGCGCGCGTCTCGGAGCCGCCGTCCGCAGCCGCGCGACCGGCGTTCGCGAGCAGCTCCCCGGACGTGGCCACGCGGTCGGTCGGATCGGCGGGCGGCAGGACGGCGCTCAGAGCCGGATCGTCACGGAGACGTCGCCGACCTTGCGCAGGACCTCCGCGCGACGTCGTCCCGCGCCAGCGGTGGAACGAGCAGGTCGACCGACGCGTCGCCGATCCGGAGGTTCGTGAGCGTGCACTTGCCGAGCCAGTCGGGCAGGTTCGGCCGGAGCAGCTCCAGCTCGCCGCCGGTCGGCGTGGGCCCGCAGGCCGAGCATCGTCGAGAGGAACAGGAACGGACGCCCCGGCCGCCCAGGCCTGCGGCGAGCAGGCGACCGGGTACGGGACCGGCATCGGCGACTCGATCGCGGTCGAAGCCGCAGAACAGCTCCGGGCAGGCGGAACGCCTCGGAAGTGCTGGGCCGCCTCGAACACGTGGCCGACGATCCGGTTCGCCTCGTCCTGGAACCCGTAGCGCTTCAGGCCGGCCGCCGACGAGCGACGTGTCGTGCGGCCAGACCGTGCCCGGTGTGGTAGCCGATCGGGTTGTAGCCGGGCTGGTCGGCGGCGTAGGTCCGGATCCCCCAGCCGCGAGAACAGCGCCGGCCCGAGCAGCCGGTCGGCGACGGTCGCGCGCGCGGGCCGGCGACACGATCCCGGTCCAGAGGCACTGGCCGGCGTTCGAGCCGATCGCGTCCGACCTGGCGCTTGTCGCCGTCGAGGGCCATCGCGTAGTAGCGCTGGTCCTCGACCCAGAAGCGCGTCCTCGAAGCGGCGCTGGAGCGTCGTCGGCCTCGCGGTCGAGCCGCATCGGCGAGCTCGACCTCGCCGCGCATCCGCGCGAGCCGCGCGAGCCGGCGCTTCGCGTCGTAGACGTAGCCCTGGACCTCGGCGAGGGCGATCGGCGGCTCGCCGCGCGGCCCGTGCCGGTCGCGGATCGCGTCGCCCGAGTCCTTCCAGCCCTGGTTGAGCAGGCCGCGCTGCGAGCGGCGCTCGTATTCGACGAAGCCGTCGCCGTCGCGGTCGCCCGTACTCGTCGATCCAGTCGAGCGCGGCCAGCGCGTTCGGCCACAGCCGGTCGACGAGCGCCCGGTCGCCGGTCCAGTCGTAGGTCTCGCCGAGCAGGATCAGCCAGAGCGGCGTCGAATCGATCGCTGCCGTAGTACGGCGTGTGCGGCAGCTCGCCGGCCCGGGCCATCTCGCCGGTCCGCAGCTCGTGGAGGATCTTGCCCGGCTCGGCGTCGCGCCACGTCGTCGACCTCGGTCGCCTGGAGGCGGCGCCAGGACGTCGAGCGTCTCGACGGCGATCTGCGGGCCGGAACGCGAGCGTCTGGATCGCGGTGATGATCGAGTCCCGGCCGAACAGCGTCGTGAACCACGGCACGCCGGCGGCGATGTAGCGCTGGCCTCGGCCGGGACCGTCGTTGACCAGCAGGCGCAGGTCGGCGACGCTCCGGCTGACCGTGAGGTTGAACAGCTCGTGGTCGGTGGCGACGGCGGTCGTGCCGCGCGTCCCAGGCGTGGTACGCCGCCTGCGCCCTCGTCCGACGGCGATCCGCGGCGGCCTCGGGGAAGAGCGCCGTGGCCGCGTCGCCGTCCGCCCGGTCGCCGTCCTCCCCGCCGTGCCCGCTCGCCGCTGGGCGACAGTGCCGTCGCTCGACCAGACGAGCCAGCTCGAGCTCGTGCGAGGCGCCCGCGCCGAGCGGCCAGCTCCACGTGTAGCGGACCGCGCCGCCCGGGTCTCGGCCGTCGTCCGGCCGCGACGGCCTGGAGCGCGCCCGGCTCGGAGAAGGCGACGTGGGTCCGGCTGCGGTGGCCGTCGAGGCCGTCGTAGCGGAACGTCGCCCGCTCGTCGTCGGCGGCGATCGGCATCAGCGTGCCGCGGTCGCGGGGATAGCCGCGGACCTCGAAGATGTCGGCCGCGTCGTCGGCCAGCTCGAGCGTCGACCTCGACCGGTCTCGTGCGTCCTCGGCGAAGTTGACGATCGTGATCCGCTCCCGCAGCGACGTCGCCGCTGACGAGCCGCTCGCGGGTGATCCCGAGCGTCCTGCCGACGAGCCCCTGGCCCGGCCGGATCTTGTCGTCGGGGTTGCGGTCGAGCGTCGGGTTCGTGAGCTGGATCACGCCCCGGTAGTTCGACCCGGTCGAGCCCTGGAGGACGACCGGCCGCGCGCCGCCGACGCCGGATCACGGAGCACGAGAGCAGCCGCGTGTCGTTGCGGTAGAGGCCCAGCCCGCGCGAGTCCGAGTGGATGTCGCCGAACTGGTCGGTCAGCAGGAACATGTTGCCGTGCTTGAGGACCTGGACGCTGCCGAGGTCGGTGGCCTTCTCGATCGGGCCCGACGCGGGGCTCGAGGAAGCGGACGGCCGAGGCGGGCTGCGGTCGAGGCGCTCACCGGCGCGGTCGGCGGCGGCGCGCGGCGACCCGCGGCTGGGTCTCAGCGCGCCATCGTCGGCTCCGCCAGAGTTCGACAGCCGATCGGCCTGGTCGGCCATGACGAGGGCGTCGATCAGCCGGTCGAGGTCGCCGTCCATGATCCGCGGCAGCGCCGTACAGGTCGAGCTCGATCCGGTGGTCGGTCACGCGGTCCTGCGGGAAGTTGTAGGTCCGGATCTTCTCGGATCGGTCGCCGCCGCCGACCATCGACCGCCGCGGCGGCGGAGTCCTGCCTCGCGCTGCTCGGCCAGCTCCATGTCGTAGCAGCCGCGAGCGCAGCACCGACATCGCCTTGGCCTTGTTCTTGTGCTGGCTCTTCTCGTCCTGGATCTCGACGACGAGGCCCGTCGGCAGGTGGGTGATGCGGACCGCCGAGTCGGTGGTGTTGACCGACTGGCCGCCCGGCCCGGACGAGCGCTTGACGTCGATCCGGAGGTCGCTGCTCCTCGTCGATCTCGATCTCGACCTCGTCGGCCTCGGGCATGACGACGACCGTCGCGGTCGAGGTGTGGATGCGGCCGCACGACTCCGGTCGCCGGGATCGCGCTGGACGCGGTGGACGCCGCCCTCGAACTTGAGGCGGCTGTAGGCGCCGTCGCCGTGGATCTGGACGATCGCCTCCTTCACGCCGCTCGATGCCGGTCTCGTTGAGGCTCAGGACCTCGGGCGTGAACTTGTGGCCGCCGGCGTAGCGGAGGTACATCCGGAGCAGCTCGCCGGCGAACAGCGCGGCCTCCTCGCCGCCGGCGCCGGCCCGGATCTCCATGATCACGTCGCGGTCGTCGTTCGGGTCGCGCGGCAGCAGCAGGACCTTCAGGTCGTCGAGAGCTGGCGCCTCGTCGCGCGTCAGCCGGTCGATCTCGTCGGTCGCCATCTGGCGCAGCTCGTCGTCGCCGTCGCTCGCGTCGCGCAGCTCGCGGGCGCCGGCGAGCTCGCGCCCGGGTCGATTCGAGGCGGCGGAAGCGCCGCGACGACCGGCTCCGAGGCGGGCGAGCTCGCGACCGAGCCGGCGGAGCGCGTCGAGGTCCGTCGACGTCTCGGGCGGGGCGAGCTCGGCCTGGACGTCGTCGTACTGGCGGGCGACCTCGGCGAGCGCGAGTCGAGGTCGGTCGCGGCCATCGCGACGGTCATGCCCCGGGAGCGGCGGGTCGAGCGTGACGGGCGCGCCGACTCGGCCTCCGCGCGACCGGGGACGGGCGCTGCCCGCCGCCGACCGGCTTCCCGGCGAGCACCAGCGGGTCGCGCTCGAGCGTCGGCCGAGCCGGCCGGGAGCGGCCTCGCCGTCGGCCTCGAGCGCCTCCTCCATCGAGACGATCGCGACCTCGATCATGTCGTCGGTCGGCTGGCGGCGTCGTGATCTTCTGGACGAGGATCCCGGGCCACATGATCACCCGGACGATCGGCGTTGCCGCGGTGCCGCGCGCCCCAGCGTGAGGATCTCGTAGCCGACCGCCGCGATGACCGGGATCAGCAGGATCCGGCTCGAGGATCATCGACGAGCGGCTCCTGCCGGCCGACGAGGCTGAACGCGACGATCGACAGGATGATGACGACGACGAGGAACTCCGTGCCGCAGCGCGGGTGGGCCGTCGGGTACTTGCGGACCTCGGTCGACGACGAGCGGGTCGCCGTGCCTCGAGGGCGTGGATCGTCATGTGCTCGGCGCCGTGGTACTGGAACACGCGCCGGATGTCCGGGCGCCTGCGCGATCAGGAGCGAGGTAGCCGAGGAAGATCGCGACGCGGATCAGGCCCTCGACGAGGTGCTGGACGAAGCCGTTCTGGACGTTCGCGGTCGTGACGCTCGCGATGAACAGCGGCAGCAGGAAGAAGACGCCGACGCCGAGCGACGAGCGTGAGGCCGAGCATGAGCGCGATCGAGCCCTTGCCGAGCTCGACGCCCTCGTCGCGCCGCCTGGACGGCTGGCGCTCCGGACGAGCCAGCGCGTGCCGACGATCAGCGTCTCGTACAGGACGACGAGGCCGCGGACGAGCGGCAGCTTCGACCAGCGCGTGCCGTGGACGCCGCGAGTCGAGGCGCTCGGTGGCGTAGACGATGCGGCCGTCGGGATGGCGGAAGGCGACGGCGATCGCGTCGCGGCCGCGCATCAGGACGCCTTCGATCAGCGCCTGGCCGCCGTACGAGTAGCGAGGCATTGGGGAAGTCTACCGTCCGGTGCTCGTGACGGCCCATGGCCCGATCAGTTGAACCGTCGCTCCTCGCCGCGCCGGTGGTCCCTTGGTACCTCCATGGCGTAACAGGGCGCCGGATTCGACACTGTCAGCCCGCGGCGGCCGCCTTCAGCCGTGCGGCCTCGAGCCGCAGCTCCGCGGCGGCCACGTAGCCCGCGTCGATCTCGATCCCGACGAACCGCCGGCCCATCTCGACCGCCGCGACACCCGTCGATGCCGACGCCCATGAACGGGTCGAGCACGAGGTCGCCCGGCCCGCTCGCGAGCTCGAGCAGCCGGCGCACGACGCGGGCGGCTTCTGTGTCGGGTGGACCGGGTCGCGGACACGCTCGTTGCCGCCGCAGATCGGCGCCTCGATGAAGTTGTGCATGTCCCGCTGCCGGCCGAAGTTCCACGTGTGGCCGCGGTCCCAGCAAGCAGACGATCAGCTCGCACGAGTTCAGGAAGCCGGCCCGGCGGAGCTTGGGTGGCGGGTTCGTCTTGTGCCAGACGATGAACTGGAACGTGTCGAACGCCGGGTCGAAGACCTCGTGCCAGCGACCCAGCAGGTTGTAGCTCGTGAACGCGAACACCGTGCCGGTCGGCTTCAGGCACGCGGCGGAACGGCGCGAGCCATTCCTCGGGGTCGAAGGCGATCTGGTCCCAGTCGGCGACGTCGTTGTTGAAGTCCGACCGCCAGGCCATCTTGATGTTGCCGGTCGAATAGCCGCCCAGGTTGTACGGCGGGTCGGTGCAGATGAGGTCGACGCTGGCGTCGGGAGGCGGCCGATCAGCTCGCGGCTGTCGCCCTGCCAGATGGTGACGTCGTCCAGCACGGGCGCATCGTAGGCCTCTGGCGTGCTCCCGTCGCGGTCCGCACGGTTGCTGGATTCGGGCCAGGTCTGGTCGTTCGGGGTCGGCAGCGGGTTCGGCGGGAAGGTTGCGAAGCTGGTCGGTGGAACTCCGGCCCGGGCGTTCCAGACGACCGGGATTGGCCACCGGGAGGGTGCGTTCGGATCATCCGGCCCGTAGCGGGAAGGCGACGATCTCCGGCCGGCCCGATGATCGCAGGTCCGTCGAACCCGGATGTCCTGGTCGGCATCGGCGGGAGTCAGCGAGGTCGGGTGGAGGTTCCGGACGCCGGACCACGCCAGCCCCATCCCGATCGACTCCCGAGCCGTCGGCTGGAACTCCTCGCTCGTGTCGAACACGATCAGGCGGCGCCCATCGCCCGCGACCCGTGGCTCGTTAACGAGAACCGAACTGGACGTCCGGAACACCGGGTCCCACTTCGAAAGTCGCCGCGCGCCGCCAGTCGTGGCCATCGGCAGAGAACCAGGTCGTCAGGTCTGGCCGGGAGGATGATGGCTCCGGGAGGCAACCGTCGCATCGCAGACCTCCGCGTCGGCGCCGGCCGCGAGATAACCGCCGGCGATCGGCATGACCTGCCAGATCGCCCCTCCGGGCTGCCCGACCGACGCCGCCGTCCAGGGTGACGCCGACCCGGCGAGGTCCAGATGGCTCCGAGCGTGCCGCCGGGGCGGATGGTCGTCGCACCGCCCGCTCCAGTACGCCCCCGTGGCGATCCACCCTGAGCCACGCTGGACGCGAGGCCGAACAGGCGAGTGTCGTTGCTCCACGCAGCAACGGAATTCTGCCAACGCAGCTCTGCGTCGGCCACGAGAATGCGTACGGCCCGCGCCAGCGGACGGCGCTCGCGAGTGAGGATCAGGATGCCCTGCAGGTCCACCAGCGACAGGCCCCAGCGAGACCCTGCGCGAATCCGGCGTGGCGTCCTCCCCGTGCGGTGCCATCCACGGACTTCCAGATGGCGATCGACCTCGGTCGCGGCGCGTGCCGAGCGGCAACCAGTGCCTCGCCGGCGCCGGACCAGCCGGTCAAGAAAGCTTCTGATCCCCTCCAGACCGTCCACGCTTACCGACGCCCACGCGCGACCATCGGGGCTGCGCCAGATCCGACCGGTTGTCGTGTCGTTCGCCGTCGACGCTCCGACGGCGACGAAGCCGTCCCGTCAGGATGCCGTCGTTGATGTAGGCGCTGCCCGCGGCCTCGAACGCCGGAGAATCCCAGCCGTCCACCAGCTGGGTCCATGTTTACGGCGAGCGGCGGAGCGGTCGGCTCCCTATCCGGCGAACGATTGGGCAACCCTCCGGACCCAGGCGGCGGTTGCGATGCGGCCTCGCGGTTGCGCAACGCCAGTGACCCGAAGATGCCGAGCGCGATCGCGACGGCCGCTGGCTGCGGCGACGATCGAGAAGAGCCGACCTCGAGTCTGCGTCGCAAGTCGGACCTCGGGCGAACGTCGCCGATCGAGCGGCAGTACGGAGATCGGCCGGCGGGACCGCGTCCGCGCGCCGCTCGAGAGCCGCACGCCAGCTTCGTCGTCCGAGATCGCCATGCTCGCTCTGCGATCTGGCAGAGCGCGCTCCAGTTCGCGGCGCGCGCTGAACAGTCGCGACTTCACCGTCCTGTTCGGGATTCCTGAGCGCATGCGCGATCTCCGCGACAGACCGCTCTTCCTCCATGTGGTGAAGCACGAGGATCGCCCTTGCCGCTCGACCGGGATGCTTCCCGAATGCCCGGCCGAGACGCATCGCGCTCGCCGATCTCGCCATCGGGCGACGCCGTGACCCCGATTCTGTGATCGAGCGGCACTTGCCGGACACGAGTGGTGGCAGCGTCGCCTGAGCACGAGTCGACAAGCGTTGACGAGGATCCTGTCGGCCCACGCGGGGAACAACCGATCCACCCGCGCAGGCGCGAGGCAGCTCCCGCCATCACCGCCACGAGCGCCTCCTGCAGGGCGTCGGACGCGTCGGCTTCAGTTGCCCAGAGGATCGCGCCGGCGGAGTCCGTTGTCATCGCAGCCTTGCCGCTCCTCGATCAAGGCGACGCAGGCTTCGGCATCGCCGCGGCGGGCCCGCTCGACGAGCAGATCCGTCAGCCGCGCCTCCCTGCCGATCGCCACCCTCATCACATCAGAGTACGGAGAAGCCGGGTCGGTTCACCGCCAGATAAAACGGCGAGCCTTTCGGCTCGCCGTTCGGAAGTTGATCCTCGCGGGATCTAGGTGCGGACCTGGCGCTCGAGGCGCTTCTGGAAGCGCTCGACCTGGCCGGCGGTGTCGATGATCGTCTGCTTGCCCGTGAAGAACGGGTGGCAGTTCGCGCAAACGTCGACGCGCAGCTCCGTCGCGGGTCGAGCCGACCGTCCACTCGGTGCCGCACGAGCCGCAGTGGACCTTGGCTTCGTAGTACTTGGGATGGATATCGGGCTTCACGGGTTCGTTCTCCTCCGACGCCGTCCGTGCAGGGTCTTCGCCCCGCCGGTGGTCGCCGGCTGCTGGTTCTATGCCTCGGCCGAGGCCGATTCGGTTGTCGATTTGGTGGTGCGCCGCTTCGGCGCAGTTGCCGTGGTCCGTCCAGCGGCCCGCTCCGCCTTGCCTGCGCGCTTGGCTGCCGATGCGGCTTCGGCCGCCTCGGCTCGGATCGAAGCCGCCGCGACCTCGTCGGCCGAGATCACGCGGATCCGCTTCTTGCTCTTCGTGGCGTGCTCGAACCGGACGTGGCCGGCGGTCGTCGCGAAGACCGTGTAGTCGTGGCCGAGCCCGGTTCCCGGCCGGACAGGAACGTCTGGCCGCGCTGGCGGACGATGATCGAGCCGGCCGTGCACGAGCTGGCCGTCGCCGGCCTTCACGCCGAGCCGTTGGCCGACGCTGTCGCGGCCGTTCTTCGAGCTGGAACCGGCTTTCTTGTGGGCCATCTCGGTTACTCGTCCTTCTTCGCGCGGGTGGTCTTCTTGGGGGCCGGCTTCGTCGCGGCCTTCTCGGTCGCGGCAGTCTTGCCGGTGTCGGCGGCCTTCGCCCGGGTCCGGCTCTTCGCCGGGGCCTTCTCGTCGGCCGGCGCGGCCTTGGCGGTCGTGGCGCTCGCCTTCGCCCGGGTCGCGGGCTTCTCGTCGGTCTTCGCCTTCGACTGCTTCGCGAGCTTCGCGGCGAGCTCGGCGTCCGCGGCGGCCTGCTTGGCGGCGGCCTCCTGGAGGCGCTCGCGCTCGGTCTTCCTAGCGGCGTCGGCCTGGCGCTTCTCGTCCGCGGCGCTCTTCTTGCCGAGGCGGACGTCGGTGATGCGAAGGACCGTCAGCTCCGCGCGGTGGCCCTTCTTGACCCGGCTGCGGGCCTTCGGGCCGGTACCTGAACGAGATGAGCTTCTCGCCGCGCGCCCGGCGGACGACCTCGGCGCTGACGGCGGCGTCGGCGACGATCGGCGTGCCGATCGAGGACTCGTCCCGTCGGCGACGAGCAGCACGCGCTCGAGATTGATCTCCTGGCCCGGCTCGACGTCGAGCAGGTCGACCTCGAGCTCGGTGCCGACCTCGACGCGGTACTGCTTCCCGCCGGACTCGATAACTGCGTACATGGATCCTCTGGGCGTGTGCGGCGGTCGCGCGCGGCGACGGCGGTGGTGGACATGGAAAGGCGTCCGGCAAGTCCGGAACGCGGATGGCGAAGTGTATGTCCGGGTCGTGCGAGCGTCAATCGAACTCGGTCGGCGCTGCAGTTAGTTGACGCTTACGTAACCACGGATCTAACGTTACGGCCGTGATGGACGTCAGCGCTCCAGGCGCTCGCCGATCCGCGACGCCGGCAGATCCTGCAGGCTCGTGCGGGAACAGCGCAGCTCCGCCGGCTGGCGGATCGCCGAGTCAGTTCGACGCCACGCGGCCCGCGATCTCGCAGCACCTCGACGGTGTTGCGCAAGGCCAGTCTCGTCACGGAGCGGCGAGCCGGGCACCCGGCGGCTGCATCAGCGCTCGCCCGAGCGGGATCGCGTGAGTTGCGGGCATGGCTCGAGGAGTTCTGGGACGACGGGCTGGCGCGCCTCCAGCGTGCCGCCGAACAGGAGGAAGCGAGTGGACGGCACAACGGGTGGCGACTGAGGGCGTACATCGACCGCGAGATCAGGATCCGGGCCCGTCCTGGAGACGGTGTTCTCGTTCTGGACGGACCCGACGAAGATGGCCCGCTGGATGGGCCGCGACATCAGGCTCGACCCGCGACCTGGCGGCGAGCTGCCGGATCGACTACAACGGCTCGGACATCGCGGTCGGCGCGTTCGTCGAGGTCGACGCACGCCGCGACGGATCGTCCTCACGTGGGGCTGGGAAGCGCCCGGCGACGCCACGCCGCCCGGTGCGAGCCGGGTCGAGGTCGACTTCGTGCCCGACGGCAGACGCGACGATCCTCCGATTGCGGCACACCGGTCTCGCAGCCGAGGCGGTGGAGGGCCACGCCGAGGCTGGGATCACTTCCTGTCGCAGCTCGTCGAGGCGGCCGCCGGCGGCTGATCATACGTCCCAGGTCGTCCGCCAGGAGCAGGCGCCGCCGGACGATCCGTGCGCGATCGCGAGCGGCCGGCCCATGGCGTCACCCAACGCCGCGACGACCTCGTCCGGCCGGCCGGTCCCCAGCTCCGGGTGGATCCGCGTTCGCATGCGTGATGCCCGTCGTCGCCGGCCTCGAGCCGGACGATCAGCGGGCGAAGGTCGAACGTCTTCGTCACGCCGCCCTTGAGCCGGTCGCGCGGCAGCGTCTTCGCCGCGAGGGTGCGCTCGACCGCCGCCCGGAGCTCGGGCGTCGCGATGGCGCCGTCCAGGGCGACCTCGTAGTCGGCAGCCGCGACCTGGCCGCTGAGCGCCGGCGCGCCGAGCCAGATGCTCTCGAGGCTCGACGATGCGGTGGCCGGCCGGCAGGCCGGTCTCGATCCCCTCTCGCACGGCCCAGGCGGGGCGGAGCGCCGTGAGCCAGAACTCGAGCAGCTCGGCCTCGGCGGCGCAGCCGGTCGGAAGCGGCGCGCCGAGCGCGATCCGCGGCCGCTCCGACGAGAGGATCAGCACGGGCAGGCCGGAGGCGAGGAGCGTCTCCTCCCACCGGCCGATGTAGTCGCGGCCGCTCGGCACCTCGTCGCCGGTCGCCGCCGCGCGCCCGAACGTGACCCGCCAGCGCTGGCGCGGCTCGAGCGCGCAGGCGCGGGTGGCGCCGGCGTGTCGGGAACGGGGTTCGGACGAGGGATCACGTCTGGTAGTCTGCGGCAACGATGGACGAGCCCGTCCGGCCCGAGCCGGCCGCCGCCACCAGCGCGGCGGGCCCGTCATCCTCCGGGGATCCCGCAGCGGCGACGGCGGCCGTCCCTGCGCCCACCCGGCGCCCGTTGACGAGCGGCATTCCGCCGCTGACGCCTCGCGTGCTCGTCCTCTGATCGGCGCGGTCGCGGTCGGGGTGGCGCTGTACTTCGGGCGGCACTCGCTCGGGCCGTTCGTCCGTCGGCCTGGTCCTCGCCTACGTCCTCGACGTCCCGGTCGAGCGGATCTCGCGGTCCGGGTTGCCGCGCTGGGCGTGCGTCCTGCTGGTCTACGCGCTCGTCGTCGTCCGTGTTCGTCGTCGCCATCTACGTCGTCGTGCGGCCGCTCGCCGACGAGGTCGCGACGTTCATCCGCGAGTTCCCGGCGTTCACGGCCCAGGTGACCGACCTCTACGCCCATCTCGAGCTCCCGCCGGCCGTCCGCGAGGCGATCGACAGCTGGCTCGCGAAGCCTCGGCCAGGGTGTCGGCGGCATCAGCCCGGGCGACCTGCTGCCGGTCGTGACCGGGATCGCCGGCGTCGTCGGCTCGATCGTCAGCTACGTGATCGTGCCGGTCTGGGTCTTCTACCTGATCAAGGACCGGCCCGCGCTCACCCGAGCCGCTGAGGCGTCGCTGCCGGCCGAATGGCGACCGGACGCGCGGGCGGCGTCGGGACTCGGGCGTCCGGGTGTTCGGGCAGTGGCTCCGCGGCCAGGTCTTCCTGGGACTCGTCGTCGGGATCGCGACGTTCATCGGCCTCGAGGTCCTGAGCCTGACGGTCGACCCCGTGTTCGGGCGTTTCGCCGTCCTGCTCTCGGTGATCGCCGGCGTCCTCGAGCTGCTGCCGATCATCGGCCCGATCATCGCGGCGATCCCGGCCGTGATCCTCGGCCTGACCGCCGGCGTCGATGCCGCGATCGCGGCGGTCGTCCTGTACCGCTCATCCAGCAGGTCGAGAACCACGTGCTCGTGCCGAAGATCCAGGGCGACGCCGTCGAGCTCCACCCGACCATCGTCATCATGGCCCTCGTGATCGGCGGCGCGATCGCGGGCATCTTCGGCGCGATCTTCGCGGTCCCGATCACGGCCGCCGCCCGCGACCTGTTCCGCTACGCCTTCCACCGCGTCGACGACCCGCCGGCGACGCCCGACGAGGCGGTCGCGATGATCCGGGCAGATCCGCGGGTCGTCGAGCCGGATCCGGAGACGCCGGCGGCGCCGGCCGGGGCAGCGGGCTGACGTGGCGTCGCCGATCGACGCGTACAAGACGCTCCAGGTCGACCCGGAGGCCGAGGACGAGGTCATCCAGGCCGCGTATCGCCGGCTCGCCCAGAAATACCACCCGGATCGCCAGCCCGACGCCGAGGCGTCGAGCGGATGGTCGCGATCAACGCCGCCTGGGAGCTGCTGCGCGACCCGGCACGGCGGGCGGCGTACGACGCGCTCGCGAGCGTACGACCGCGACCCGGCGGCACCGGCGTCGGCCGAACCGATCCCGCCCGGCGACTCCGCCGCCGCGCGCGCTCATCCACCGCGGCGGGCGCACCCACGGCCGGTCAGGACCAGCCGCGCCCTCGGCCGGCGGCGCGAACCGGCCGCCCGAGACGGTGTCCCGCGACTGGACGTCCGGCCGCTCCGGGGCCGGCGGTGGCTACGACGCCTCGACGATGCGCAAGGCGGAGGGCCACGGCGCGCGCGGGACCGCCGCCCGGAATCCGTCGGGGACCGTCCTCAAGTTCGGGCGCTACATGGGCTGGTCGATCGGCGAGATCGCCCGGACCGACCTCGAATACCTCGAGTGGCTCGATCGGATGTCGATCGGGCGGGCCTACCGGGACGAGATCGACCAGGTCCTGCGGCGGGCCGGGCGGCGTCGAAGCTCAACCGCGGACGCGGCCGACCGACACGGCCTGTTCAGAAGGCGCTGAGGCGGGTCGGGGCCGCTACCACTCCGCCCGGGTCTGGCGGATGTTGATCGATCTGGAGGATGCCCAGCCCGACCGCGAGGCTGATCAGCGACGCCCCGCCGTGGGAGACGAACGGCAGCGGGATGCCGGTGATCGGCATGATCCCGACGACCATGCCGAGGTTCACGACGAGCTGGAACAGGATCATCGACGCCAGCGCCGGCCGCGAACATCGTCCCGAACGGGTCCTTCGAGCGCCAGCCGCCGACGAGGATCCGCCACAGGAGCGCCGCGAAGAGCACGAGCAGCAGCAGCGCGCCGAGGAAGCCCGAGCTCCTCGAGGTAGATCGCGGCCACGAAGTCGCTCTCCTGGACCGGCAGGAAGTTCAGCTGGTTCTGCGTCCCGTTCGTCAGGCCCTTGCCGAACCAGCCGCCCGAGCCGACCGCGATCTGCGACTGGTGGAGCTGCCAGCCGGCGCCCTGGATGTCGTTGCTCGGGTTCGAGGAAGCTGAGGATCCGCTGCTGCTGGTAGTCGCGCAGGATGTTGTTCCAGACGAACGGCAGCGCGGCCAGGACCGTGATCGCGATCGCGGCGAGCCAGCGCAGGCTCGCGCCGGACATGAACAGCATCCCGCCGAGGATCGCCAGCAGGACGAGCGACGTGCCGAGGTCGGGCTGCGCCATCACGAGGATCCACGGCGGGCCGACGAGGACGCACGCGCCCAGGATCGACGGCAGCGTCGTCAGCCTGCCCTGGCGGGCCCCGAGGTAGTTCGCGAGGACGACGATCATCAGGATCTTCGCGATCTCGCTGAACTGGAACTGGAGCGGGCCGATCGACACCCAGCGGGCGGAGCCGCCGACCCCGCTGCCGATCGCGAGCGTGCCGAGGAGGAGCGCGATCTGGAGGCCGTACAGCGGCCACGCGAACGTCTTGAGCCACTTGTAGTCGAAGGCGGTGGCGACCACGAACGCGATCAGGGCGATGCCGGTCCACATCAGGCCGCGGACGAACGTCGTGCTGCCGTCGAGCAGCGACTGGCCCTGCTCCACGCTGTTGCTGTAGGCCATGATCAGGCCGATCGCGCCGAGCAGCGCCGCGTAGGCCGCCAGCTGGCAGGTCGAACGCCCGCCACGCCGCGCCGATCGAGCGCGCCGCCCAGTCGCTGACGCGGGCCGGTTCGGCCGGATCACGCCCATCGGTCGACCGTCGGTGTCCGCATCAGTTCGACTGGTAGAAGTTGCCGCGCTTCAGGAGGTCGAAGTTGCGGTAGTCCTTCTTGATCCCGTAGTGGAGCTGCAGGTAGTACTTCACGATCTCGGTCGCCGGCGTTGCCCTTCGTCCGCGAGTCGTAGGCGAACGCGAGGACCACGAGCTGCGAGTCGCCCTTCGCCAGCGCCTTCAGGCCGTCGGGTCGTTCGCATGCTTGTACGGGTCCTTCGGCGTGAACCCGACGAACCACGAGTGGAACGGGCAGGCGGCCCCTTCGAGTCGCGCGTCCCGAACTCGGCCGTGCCGGACTTGCCGGCGACGATGATCGGCAGGTCGACGAGGTTGTACGTGTGCCGCAGGGTGACGACGGAACGGGCCGCCGCGCGCATCGTCTTCGAGCACGCCCGACGGCGACGTCGAGCTTGCGGATGAGCTTCGGCTGGAACGGGCGGACGACGTTGCCGTCGGGCCCGACGACGTCGTGGACGAGCTGCGGCTGATAGAGCTTGCCGCCGTTGGCGAGCGCGCGCGTAGGCGTTGATCAGCTGGATCGGCGTGACGACGTCGTAGCCCTGGCCGATGCCGGCCTGGTAGACCTCGCCGGGGAAGATCTTCTCGCCGACTTCGCCTGCAGCTTCCACTCGTTCGTCGGGACGATGCCGCGAGACCTCGCCCGGCAGGTCGATGCCGGTCTGCTGCCCGAAGCCGTACTGGTTGGCCCAGTAGGCGAGCCGGTCGATGCCCAGCTTGCCCGCCATCTGGAAGAAGAACGTGTCGCTCGAGTGCCCGAAGCCGCAGTAGATCGTGCAGGCGCCGAACCCGCGGTGGTTCCAGTCGTAGAACCGTCGTCGAGCCGAGCGTCAGATACGGCCTCGTCTGGACCCGCGTGCTCGTCGGTGATCTTGTGGTCGGCGAGCACGCCGGTCCCGGTCACGAGCTTGTAGGTGGAGCCGGGTGGGTAGTGGGCCGCGATCGCGTGGTTGAGGAGCGGCTTGTCGGGGTTCGCGAGCAGCGCGCCGTAGTCCTTCGCGCTGATCCCGCGGGCGAAGAGGTTGTCGTCGTACGTCGGCAGGCTGACCATCGCGCAGGATCTCGCCGGTCTGGGGGTTCATGACGATGATCACGCCGCGCTTGAGGCCGGCCGCCTTCATGCGCCCACTGGAGCGCCTGCTGGGCGAGCTTCTGCTCGCGCGTGTCGATCGTGAGCTTGAGCGAGTCGCCGGCCTGCGAGTCGCTGCACGGTCTCGAGGACCTGGAGGTCGCGGCCGGAGGCGTCGCGCTCGACCCGCTGCTCGCCGTACGTGCCGCGCAGGTCGCTCTCGTAGTACGCCTCGAGGCCGGTCTTGCCGAGGAGGTCGTCCGGCAGGTAGCCGTCTGTCCTTCAAGCTCGTGATCTGCTCCGCGGACACCGGGCCCGTGTAGCCGAGGATCTGCGAGAACAGCGGCCCGTCGGTGTACTGGCGGCGCGGCCTCGACGGCGACCTCGACGCCCGGCAGCTCGAAGCTCGCCTCGGCGATCAGGCTCGCGGTCTCCTTCGGGACGTCCTGGGCCACGCGCACGGCGTCGAATCGCGAGCCGGGATTGCCGTCGATCGCCTTGTTGATGTCGACGGCGGCCACGCCGGTCAGCGCCGAGAGCCGGTTGACCACCTCGTCGCGCCGGTCTTCGGGCAGGTCGGCCGGCCGGATCTTGACCGCGAACGTCGGCACGTTCGTGACGAGGACGTTGCCTGCGCGGTCGTAGATCAGGCCGCGGCTCGACGGGATCGCCTCGAGCGCGGTCCGGTTGCCCTCGGACAGGGCGGCGAACTGGCCGCCGTTGACGACCTGGAGGTAGAAGAGACGGGCGGTCAGCCCGCCGACGCTGACGATGACCGCCAGCGCGAAGACGAGGAACGCGACAGCGGCCGAGCCGGCGCTGCGGTGCCCGTCGAGGTAGCCGTACCCGCTCACCAGTCGACCCGCTCTTCCTCGACGTACCGGTCGTGGATGGCGACGGCGAGCGGGCCGACGAGCACGGCGATGAGCCGTGTCGTAGACGACGCCGGGGAGCAGCGTGCCGATGGGGTCGTGGGCCGCGGCCGACGAGCCAAGGGCGCCGAGAAGGAAGAACAAGGTCATCGAGTACACGAAGCTGAGAAGGGCGACGCGCCGGAACGACCACGAGTGGCCGGATCCGGATGAATACGCGAGCGATCGCCGCCGCAAGACCGACGACGACAATGAGTGCGAAGGACGATGTTCCGAACGGCCGCTGTGCCAGGACGTCGAGGGCGATGCCGCCCACGAAGGCCCACACCAGGCCGCTTTCGAGACCGATCGCGATCGTCCAGACGACCGCGAACACGAAGACAAGATGCGGCTGGGCATTGCCCACCCGAATGTACGGACCGACCGTGAGTTCGACGATCGCTGTCACCGTCGCTCCGATCGCGGCGACGAACAGGGACATGGCTGACGATCCTCGGCAAGCTGGCCAGGGTCGCGCCCGGCGTTGTTCGTGGCGCTGACGTTCGGGGCGTCGGCGACGTCGCGGTGGAGTATCCCACGGGGCTCCGCATCGGGCAACGCTTGGACCCGGCCGTGCTTGCCCCTCGGTCGGGCCACGCCAAATGTTTCTCGTGGAACATTCGCGAGGCAGTGAACCCGTGGTGAAGGGGTTCCGAAGCCGCAGATAAGGGCGATCTGCGACGCCTCACGGCGTCGTGGGAGGCCGTTCGAATGGTAGAATTCGTGATCGTGAGCGCATCACGGCAGGGTTGCTGAGTGGGTCAGACGATCGCCTGCGTCAACCAGAAAGGCGGCGTCGGGAAGACCACGACGGTGGTCAACCTCGCGACCTATCTCGCCCTCTCCGGACGACGGGTCCTCGTCGTCGACCTCGATCCCCAGGGAAACGCGACGAGCGGCTTCGGGATCGACAAGTCGACGGCTCGATCGGTCGATGTACGGCGCGCTCGTGGACGGCCTGCCGCTGCGGGACGTCGTCATCCCGAATGTCATCGACGGGCTCTCGTTGGCCCGTCCGCGATCGAGCTGTCCGGAGCGGAGGTCGAGCTCGTTTCGCTCGAACGGCGGGATCGCCGGCTGGCGAAGGCGCTCGACGGCGTCGCCGGGACCTACGACTGGATCCTCGTCGACGGGCCGCCGTCACTCGGCCTGCTTGACCGTGAACGCGCTCACCGCCGCGGATGCGGTGCTCGATCCCGATCCAGTGCGAGTACTACGCCCTCGAAGGGCTCACGCAACTGATCGGCGACCGTCGAACCTCGTTCGCGATCACCTGAATCCCGGCCTCGAGATCAACGGCGTCGTGCTGACGATGTATCGACGCCCGAACGAATCTCTCGGCGGAGGTCGCCGACGAGGTCCGCCGGCATCTCGGGAGTGCCGTCTACGACACCGTCATCCCGCGCAGCGTCCGGCTCTCCGAGGCGCCCAGCTACGGCCAGCCGATCGCGCTCTACCGAGCCGACTCGCGCGGCGCCGAGGCCTACGCCTCACTCGCCGCGGAGTTCATCGCGAGGAGCCGAGTCAACGACCCGAGCACAGCCCGTCCGTCAACCCGTCCAGGCAGGAGCAGCATGACCGTCCATTCCGAACGCCAGAGCGGACTCGGGCGCGGCCTCGCCGTCGCTGATCCCGCAGCGCAGCGCCGACCCGCGGCCCGACCGAGGTCCCGCTCGCGCGCATCCGGCCGAACCCGCTCCAGCCCCGGCGACGCATGGGCGAGGCGGAGCTCGAAGGCGCTCGCCGCGAGCATCACCGAGCACGGCGTGCTCCAGCCGATCCTCGTGACGCGAGACGCTCGACGGCTACCAGCTCGTGGCCGGCGAGCGGCGGTTCCGTGCCGCGCAGCTCGCCGGGCTGCGAGCGGATCCCGGTCGTCATCCGCCAGCTCGCCGATCGCGACCAGCTCGAGCTGGCCCTCGTCGAGAACCTCCAGCGCGAAGATCTCGAACCCGATCGAAGAGGCGCTCGCGCTTACCGCCAGCTGATCGACGAGTTCGGGTTCACGCAGGAGGACGTCGCCGAGCGCGTCGGCCGGGCCCGATCGACCGTCGCGAACACGCTCCGCCTGCTCGACCTGACGCCAGCGGTCCAGGCAGCACGTCGTCGACGGGCGCGCTGACCGAGGGCCACGCGCGCGCGATCGGCGGCCTGCCCGCGAGCCAGCAGGACCGGGTCGCTCGACATCGTGATCGAGCGTGGGCTCTCCGTCCGCCAGACCGAGGAGCTCGTCCGGCGCCTGCGCGAGCCGCGCCCCGAGCGGCGTCGCGGCGCCGACGGCGCCGCGCGACGCCGACCTCGAGCGCGTCGAGGAGGACCTGCGCCGGACGCTCGGCACGAAGGTGAGCGCTCGCCCGCTCGCGCGAGGCGGGCGCATCGTCATCGAGTACTACAGCGACGAAGAGCTCGGGCGGCTCTACGACCGCCTGATCGGAGGGGCCGCGTGACCGAGGAAGCCGACCTCGGATCGCGGTCGCGCCGGCGGCAACGGCGCGCGCCGCAAGCGAAGGCGGCCGGCTGCGCCGACTACAACGCCGCGAGCATCCAGGTCCTCGAGGGCCTCGAGGCCGTTCGCGAGCGGCCGGGCATGTACATCGGCTCGACCGACGAGCGCGGCCTGCACCACCTCGTCTGGGAGGTCGTCGACAACTCGATCGACGAGGCGATGGCCGGCCACGCCACAACGATCGACGTCACGATCAGCACGGACGGCATGGTCACCGTCGTCGACGACGGCCGCGGCGTGCCGGTCGGCAAGCACTCGACCGGCAAGGACGCGCTCGAAGTCGTCCACACCGTCCTCCACGCCGGCGGCAAGTTCGGCGGCGGCGGCTACAAGGTGTCCGGCGGCCTCCACGGCGTCGGCGTCAGCGTCGTCAACGCCCTGTCCGAGTGGATGCGCGTCGAGATCGGCCCGCGACGGACAGCGTCTGGGCTGCAGGAGTACGCGCGCGGCAAGCCGACGACGCCGGTCAAGAAGATCGGCCCAGCAGGCGATCGCCGCCGGGACGACGACCAGCTTCCGGGCCGATCCCGAGATGTTCGAGACGACCGAGTACTCGTTCGAGCTCATCAGCCAGCGCCTGCGCGAGTCCGCCTACCTGAACGAAGGGCGTCTGGATCACGCTCAGTCGACGAGCGCGATCGATCGCGAGCGGTCGTTCTACTTCGAGGGCGGGCTCGCAGTCGTTCGTCCGGCACCTCAACCGGAACAAGGAGGCGCTCACACAGCCGGCCGATCTACGTCGAGCGCACGCGAGGGCAGACGACGGTCGAGGTCGCGCTCCAGTACAACGACACCTACACCGAGAACGTCCTCGCGTTCGCGAACAACATCAACACGCGTCGACGGCGGCACCCACGTCACGGGCTTCCGGGCCGCGCTGACGAGCTCGCTGAACGACTGGGCGCGCAGGGCCGGCGTCCTGCAGCGACGCCGACGGCAACCTCTCCGGCGACGACGTCCGCGAGGGCCTCACCGCGGTCATCAGCGTCAAGCTGACCGAGCCCGCAGTTCGAGGGCCAGACGAAGGCCAAGCTCGGCAACGCCGAGGTCAAGGGCCAGGTCCAGACCGCGCTCGCGGACAGCCATCAGCCAGTACCTCGACGAGAACCCCGGCGACGGCCGGCGGATCATCGAGAAGTGCCTGACCGCGCGCCCGCGCGCGCGAGGCGGCCCGCAAGGCCGCGCGACCTCGTGCATCCGCAAGGGCGCGCTCGACGGGCATGTCGCTGCCGGGCAAGCTCGCCGACTGCCAGGAGCGCGACCCGGCCCGGAGCGAGCTCTACATCGTCGAGGGCGACTCGGCCGGCGGCTCGGCGAAGGCAGGGCCGCGACCGGCGCTTCCAGGCGATCCTGCCGCTGCGCGGCAAGGTCCTGAACGTCGAGAAGGCCCGCCTCGACAAGGTCCTCTCGAGCGAGAACGATCCGGCCGCTGATCATCGCCCTCGGCGCGGGCATCGGCGAGAGCTTCGACCTCACGAAGCTGCGCTACCACCGGATCATCATCATGACCGACGCCGACGTCGACGGCGCCCACATCCGGACGCTGCTGCTGACGTTCTTCTACCGCCACATGCCCGAGGTCATCGAGCGCGGGCTACCTCTACATCGCCCAGCCGCCGCTGTACCGGGTCAGCACCGGCAAGGTCACGCGCTACGCCCAGACCGAGAAGGACCGCGACCGGATCATCAAGGAGTTCAACGTCAAGAACCTGTCCGTCCAGCGGTTCAAGGGCCTCGGCGAGATGAACGCCGACCAGCTCTGGGAGACGACGATGAACCCGGAGACGCGGACGCTCGCTCCAGGTCAACAGCGAGAACGCGGCCGCCGCCGACGAGATCTTCACGAAGCTCATGGGCGAGAAGGTCGAGCCGCGCAAGGAGTTCATCAAGACCGAGGCCCGCAAGGTCCGGAACCTTGACATCTGAGGCCCGCGTCGCCCGCGCGATCGACCGAGCGATCGTCGCGTTCGAGCCCCACAACTGCTTCGCCTGCGGGACGCTGAACACGCGGCGGCCTGCAGCTCGACCTCCACGTCGATGGCGAGCGGTGCTGGACCGAGCTCGACGCTCGACCGCGCGGTTCCAGGGCTGGGACGGATCGCCCACGGCGGGATCGTCGCGCACGATCCTCGACGAGGTCATGGCCTGGTCGCTCGTCGACGCCGGACAACTGGGGCGTCACGGCCCGGCTGCACGGTCGCGTTCAAGCGGCCGGTGCCGATCGCGGCCGGCCGATCCGCGCCGAGGGCTGGATCACCGACGTCGCGGCGCCGCGTCGTCACACGGCCGGCCGGATGCGTCGACCGGCGAGACCGGCGAGGTGCTCGCGACGGCCGAAGGCGCGCTACGTCGCCGCGACCGACGACCGCAAGCGCGAGCTCGCAGAGCGCGCTACGGCTACCGCCGGCCCGAGACGGCCGACGCGATGAGACGCCGGTCGCGCGACCGGTGCGACGGCCGATGACCGCGACGCGACCGACGAGCCCGCGTCCGCCAGCGAGGCGACCGCCCGTGCCGTCGCTTCGTCGCCGCAGCACAAGCCCGGCGCCGAGGACCTCGGCCGAGCGCCTCGCCGAGCTGACGTCGGCGACCCGGACGCCTTCGCGCCGCGCCCTGACCGCGGGCCTCGCGACGCCTCGCCGACCCGGAGTACCTCGACGGCCAGCAGCCGGGTCGCGCCGGGCATCGGCCCACGTCATCGGCGTCCGCTGGCCGCTGATCGCGGCCGTCATCAGCGCGGCTTCCGCGACGCGACGCGCGCGATCGCCCGAGCACCTCGCTGTTCGTCGCCGACCGCCTCCTCCGCGAGCCGCAGCTCGAGCCGCGCTGGTTCGCCTTCGGCCTCCTCGAGCGGACGATCGCCGACGAGCCCGAGCGGACCTGGCAGCTCCTCCGGCGGGCCGCCCGCGAGGCCGGCGACTGGATCACGGTCGACGCCCTCGCCCACCCGTACGGCAAGGGCATCCTCGCCGAGCCGTACCGCTGGGCGGAGCTCGAGCAGCTCGTCTACTCGCCGTCGCGCTGGGAGCGCCGCCTCGTCGGCTCCACGATCGCGACGATGCCGTTCACGTCGACCACCGCCGCGGCCGCGAGCCCGAGGTCGCCGCGCACGCGCTCGCCGCTGCTCGCGCCAGCTGATCGGCGACGACGAGCCCGACGTCCAGAAGGCGCTCGTCGTGGGCGCTGCGCGCCTCGCTGCCGTCGTGGACCCGGCCGCCGACGGCCGACGCCTTCTGCGACGAGCAGGCGAGCATCGCCGCGCGACACGAACGACGGCCACCGCGCCTGGGTCATCCGCGACGCCCTCGCCAAGCTCGCCGCCGACCGTCGCCGACGCGATCCGTGCCCGCGCTCGACCGGGATCCGCCGCCGCGCCGGCGCGCCCGTCGACCTCCGATCGCGCGCCGAGCCGCGGCCAGCGCTTCGGCGGGCATGCCTCGGCCCGGCGCCCACCCCGAGCCGCCGCTGAACTGACGACACCGATTGTCGAGGAGCCTAGACGCACGTGACCGACAACCTGGGCGACATCCGCGCGATCCGCATCGAGGACGAGATGCGGGTGAGCTACCTCGACTACGCGATGAGCGTGATCGTGGCCCGCGCGCCTGCCGGACGTCCGCGACGGCCTGAAGCCCGTCCACCGCCGGATCCTCTACACGATGGGCGAGATGGGGCCTCGAGCGCGACGAGCTCCTACCGCAAGTGCGCCGCGATCGTCGGCGAGGTGATGGGCAAGTACCACCCGCACGGCGACGTCGCCCTGTACGACGCCCTCGTCCGGCTCGCCCAGGACTTCTCGATGCGCTACCCGCTCGTCGACGGCCAGGGCAACTTCGGCTCGCGTCGACGGCGACGGCGCCGCCGCGATGCGCTACACGGAGGCGCGCCTGACCGCGATCGCCGCCGAGATGCTCGCCGACATCGACAAGGACACCGTCGACTTCGAGGACAACTACGACGGCACCCAGAAGCAGCCGTCGGTCCTGCCGGCGAAGCTGCCGAACCTGCTCATCAACGGCAGCGTCCGGGCATCGCCGTCGGGATGGCGACGAACATCCCGCCGCACCACCTCGGCGAGATCTGTCGACGCGACGATCGCGCTCATCGACGACCCGGACATCACGACCGACGACCTCTGCAAGTACGTCCAGCGGCCCCGACTTCCCGACCGGCGGCACGATCTATCCGCTACGAGCAGCCAGCGCAACGTCGCCGGCGGGAGTGGGAGACGGTCGACGCGATCCGCCAGATGTACGCCCACGGCCGCGGCCGGGTCGTGATGCGCGCCCAGGTCGCGTTCGAGGAGGTCACGCGGCGACCGGATGGCGATCATCGTCACCGAGCTGCCGTACCAGGTGAACAAGGCCAGCGCTGCTCGAGAAGATCGCCGACCTCGTCAAGGACAAGAAGATCGACGGCATCGCCGACCTGCGCGACGAGTCGGACCGCGACGGGATGCGGATCTACATCGAGATCAAGCGCGACGCGAACCCGCACAAGGTGCTGAACAACCTGTTCAAGCACACCCCGATGCAGCTCGCCTTCAACATGAACATGCTGGCGCTCGTCGACGGCCAGCCCCAGACGCTGCCGCTGCAAGCGCGTCCTCCAGCACCACGTCGACCACCGCCGCGAGATCGTCCGGCGCCGGACCGAGTTCGACCTCGGCAAGGCCCGCGCCCGGGCCCACATCCTCGAGGGCCTCAAGATCGCCCTCGACAACCTCGACGCGGTCATCAAGACGATCCGCGAGTCGCCCGACGTCGAGCACGCGCCGCAACGAACCTCATGAAGCGGTTCGACCTGTCCGAGCTCCAGGCGCAGGCGATCCTCGACATGCGGCTCGCCCGCCTGGCCGCCCTCGAGCGCAAGAAGATCGAGGACGAGTACCTCGCGGTCATCCAGCAGATCGCCGAGCTCGAGGACATCCTCGCCAACCCGGCCCGCGTCCTCCAGATCATCAAGGACGAGCTCGCCGAGCTGAAGAAGCAAGTACGCCGGCGAGCGCCGGACCCGCGTCGCCGACGACTCGAGCCGCGAGATGACCGACGAGGACCTGATCGCCGACGAGGACGTCGTCGTCACGATCAGCGGCCGCGGCTACATCAAGCGCCAGCCGGTCGACGACGTACCGCCGCCAGCACCGCGGCGGCAAGGGGATCATCGGCCACGTCACCCGCGAGGAGGACGCGGTCGAGCACCTGCTCGTCGCGAACACCCACGACTGGGCGCTGTTCTTCACGAACCGCGGCCGCGTCTTCAGCGCCAAGGTCCACGCGATCCCGGACGCCAGCCGCCAGGCCAAGGGCATCCCGATCATCAACCTGCCGGGCGTCCAGGTCGAGTCCGGCGAGGTCCCGATGGCGACGATCATGCTGCACGGACTTCGAGGCCGGCAGCTACCTCGTCCTCGCGACGCGCGACGGGCATCGATCAAGAAGACGCCGCTCGAGCAGTTCGAGCAGCGTCCGCTCGACCGGCATCCGGGCGATCACGATCGACGACAGGCGACGAGCTCGCCTGGGTCGACGTCTCGACCGGCGACGACGACGTGATCATCGCCACGGCGCAGGGCAAGATCGCCCGCTTCCACGAGACCGAGGTCCGGCCGATGGGCCGCGACGCGGCGGGCGTCATCGGCATCCGGCTCGCCCGCGCAGGGCGACGTCGGTCGTCGTCGATGAGCGTCGTCCAGCCCGAGGCCGACCTGCTCGTGCTGACCGAGACCGGCTACGGCAAGCGCGTCCCGCTGACCGAGTTCCGGCGCAAGCACCGCGGTGGGCAGGGCGTCCGGCCTGATCGCCTCGAGGGCAAGCAAGACCGGCGACGTCGCCGCGCGTCCAGCAGGTCACCGAGGAGGACGAGGAGCTGCTCCTCATCAGCGCCGGCGGCCAGGTCGTCCGGACCGACGTCAACACGATCAACCGCTACTCGCCCAGGCCCGCGGCGTCATCGTCATGCGGCTCGCACGAGGGCGACCGGGTCGTCGCGCATCGCGGCGTTCCGCGCCGGGCTGGCGGAGCGCGACGGCATCGGCGACAATGACGCGCCCCGAGCCGGGCGGGGCCGGCCCGGACGCGGGAAGCGGCGCGTGACGGCGTCGTGAGCGCAGCCTCGGTCGGCGAGGGATGCGCCATGTACGCGGACCAGTTCGAGATCTACCACGGCAACTCGAACCCGGAGCTGGCGCCGGAAGATCTGCCAGCTACCTCGGCGTCGAGCCGGGCAAGGCCGAGGTCTTCCAGTTCGCCAACGAGAACATCTTCGTCAAGCATCCTCGACAACGTCCGCGAGAAGGACGTCTTCCTCGTCCAGCCGACCTGCCACCCGGTCAACCAGTCGATCATGGAACTGCTGATCATGATCGACGCCTTCAAGCGGGCGAGCGCCGGCCGGATCACCGCCGTCATCCCGTTCTACGCCTACGGCCGGTCGGACAAGAAGGACCAGCCGCGGGTGCCGATCACGGCCCGCCTCGATCGCCGACATGATCACGGTCGCCGGCGCCGACCGGGTCCTGACGATGGACCTCCACCAGGGCCAGATCCAGGGCTTCTTCAACATCCCGGTCGACGAGCTGACCGCGGTCCACATGCTCTCGAACTACTTCCGCCACAAGCACCTCGAGGACCCGGTCGTCGTGACCGACCTCGGCTTCGCCAAGCGGGCCCGGACGTTCGCCGAGCTCCTCGACGCGCCGCTCGCGATCATCGAGAAGCGGCGGATCGGCAACCTCGACCGGGCCGAGCTGATGAACGTCATCGGCGACGTCCGCGGGCAAGCGGGCGATCATCGTCGACGACGAGATCGACACGGCCGGCACGCTGATCGAGATCGTCCGGGCGCTCGAGCGCGAGGGCGTCACCGAGATCTACGCCTGCGCCACCCACGGCGTCCTGAGCGACCCGGCGGTCGAGCGGATCCGCGACGTCGGCGCTACGCGAGGTCGTCCTGACCGACACCGTCCCGCTGCCGCCGGCGAAGCGGATCTGCCGAGATCACGACGCTCTCGGTCGCGCCGCTCATCGGCGAGGCGATCAAGCGGATCCATCGCGGCGAATCGGTCGGCGCGCTGTTCTAGCAGCGAGGTCTCGTTCACCCAGGAGATGCTGCTCTGGGAGGACGGCAGCGAGCGGCACGCTCGATACCCGCGACGAGCCGGCGACGACGCGGACGGCGACGCCGACGGCGACGATCGGAGCCTGCACCAGCGCCTGAGCTCGCGTCGCGCCATCCGGCGAGTCCGACCGATGAGCCTCCAGCTCCACCGGCCCGACGGCGAGGGCGGCCGTCGAGCCGCGGCCGGTCGTCGATCCGCAACTGGCGCCGCCAGCTGCGAGTCGCCGCGCTGGGGCGCGGCCCTGCGAGGACGGCCAGCCTGCCGGAGCTGCCAGAACCCCGAGATGAACCCGACCTCGACGGCTCATGTCGGTCGTGTTCTGGCTCGGCCTCGGGCTGCTGACGTTCCTGCTGCTGATCGTCGGCTACGGGACGCACTTCTGGGACTGGCTGGGCCTGGGCCTCAGCCGGAGCCGATCGGCGTGGCCACCCTATACTTCTGCCGGCCATGAAGTTCTTCTCCCGATTCGTCGACTCGAACTGACCGCGAGCTCCGACGTCTCCAGCCCATCGTCGACGAGGCCAACGAGCTCGAGGCCGAGATCGCCGCGCTCACCGACGACGAGATCCGCGAGCGGTTCGCCGAGATCCGCGAGGAGATCCGCGAGGTCGCGGAGCCCGACGAGCCGTCCGAGGACGAGCGCCACCACCCGGACCTCGAGCGCCGCCGCGAGCTGGCGAAGGCCCGCCGCAAGACGCGAGAACGACCGCATCCAGTCGGCCCTCGACGACGTCCTGCCCGAGGTCTTCGCGATGGCCCGCGAGGCGATGAAGCGGACCCTCGGGATGCGCCAGTTCGACGTCCAGCTCATGGGCGGCGCCGTCCTCCACCAGGGCAAGATCGCCGAGATGCGAGACCGGCGAGGGCAAGACGCTTCGTCGCCGACGCTCGCCGCGGTCCTCAACTCGCTGACCGGCCGCGGCGTCCACGTCGTCGACCGTCAACGACTACCTGGCCCGGCGCGACCCGCAGTGGATGGGCCCGGTCTTCCACTTCCTCGGCGTGAGCGTCGGGATGATCACCCACGACGCGTCGTTCGTCTTCGAGCCCGGCTACCCGACGACCGACGAGCGCCTGATCAACCTCCGCCCGGTCAGCCGGCGCGAGGCCTACGCCGCCGACGTCACGTACGGCACGAACAACGAGTTCGGGTTCGACTACCTGCGCGACAACATGGTCACCGAGCTCGACCAGCGGGTCCAGCGCGAGCGCAGCTTCGCGATCGTCGACGAGGTCGACAACATCCTCATCGACGAGGCCCGGACGCCGCTGATCATCAGCGGCCAGGCCGAGGAATCGGCCGACCTGTACTTCACGTTCGCCCGCCTCGTGCCCGCGGCTCAAGGGCCGGCCCGAGGGCGAGGAGGAGGGCGGCGACTACTTCGTCGACCTCAAGGACAAGGCCGTCTCGCCCGACCGAGGAGGGCGTCGACAAGATGGAGGAGCTGGCTCGGCGTCGAGAACCTGTACGACGCCGACCCGCGCCTCGCCCGCCACTTCGAGCAGGCGCTGCGGGCCCACGCGCTCTACAAGCGCGACCGCGACTACATCGTCAAGGACGGCGAGATCGTCATCGTCGACGAGTTCACCGGCCGCCAGATGCCCGGCCGGCGCTGGAGCGAGGGCCTCCACCAGGCGATCGAGGCGAAGGAGGGCCTGCGCGTCCAGCGCGAGGCGGTGACGCTCGCCACGATCACGTTCCAGAACTACTTCCGCCTCTACGACAAGCTCGCCGGGCATGACCGGCACGGCGATGACCGAGGCCGAGGAGTTCCACAAGATCTACAAGCTCGAGGTCGTCGCGATCCCGACCCACCGGCCGATGATCCGCGACGACGAGACCGACCTCGTCTACCGCAACGAGGGCCGAAGTTCAACGCGCTCATCGACGAGATCGTCGAGATGCAGGAGGCCGGCCGGCCGGTCCTCGTCGGCACGATCAGCGTCGAGAAGTCCGAGATCCTCGTCGACGATGCTCAAGCGGCGCGGCATCAAGCACGAGGTCGCTCAACGCCAAGTTCCACGAGAAGGAGTCGGGCATCGTCGCCCAGGCCGGCCGGACCGGCGCGGTCACGATCGCCACGAACATGGCCGGCCGCGGCACCGACATCCTGCTCGGCGGCAACCCGGCCGGCCTCGCGTCGGAGATGCTCCACAAGCAGCGGCCTGAACCCGGCCGAGGTGGACAAGGCGACCTACGACGCGGCGCTCGCCGAGGCGAAGGCGATCACCGACGAGGACCACGAGCGGGTCGTCGCGGCGGGCGGCCTCCACATCATCGGCACCGAGCGCCACGACTCGCGCCGGATCGACAACCAGCTCCGCGGCCGGGCCGGCCGCCAGGGCGACCCGGGCTCGTCGCGGTTCTACCTGTCGCTCGAGGACGACCTGATGAAGCGGTTCGCCTCGGACCGCGTCGCCGGGCCTCATGGAGCGGCTGGGCCTCGAGGACGACGTCGCGATCGAGTCGCGGCTCGTCGGCAAGACGATCGAGAGCGCCCAGAGCCGGGTCGAGGGCTTCAACTTCGACATGCGCAAGCGCGTCGTCGAGTTCGACGACGTCATCAACCAGCCAGCGCGAGACGATCTACGCCGAGCGCGACAAGGTCCTCCGCAACGAGGACCTGAGCGAGACGGTCCGGCCTTCCTCGACGAGGAGATCGACGCGCTCGTCGACAGCCACCTCGCCGGCGAGCGACCCCGACGAGCTGGGGCATGGAGGGCCTCGCCGCCGCGCTCCAGGCGATGGGCCTCGGCACGGCCCGGGCACGACGCGAGGACGAGCTCTGGGAGCTCGGCGGCCGCGACGCGATCCGCGAGCACCTCCGCGACCTCGCCGACGCGCGAGCTCGAGCGCGAAGGCGGCGGAGGTCGGCGAGGCCGACTGGGCGATGGTCGAGCGGCTCGTCCTGCTCCGGACGATCGACTCGCTGTGGGTCGAGCACCTGACCGAGATCGACGACATGCGGCGCGGCATCGGGCTGCGCGGCTACGCCCAGCAGGACCCGCTCAACGAGTTCCGGCGCGAGGCGTACCGGCTCTACGAGGAGCTGCGCGGCCTCATCCGGCACCAGGTCGCCTCGTCGATCTTCCGCGTCACCGTGACCCGCCAGCCGCCGCGAGGCGGCGCCGATGCCGTCGACGCCAGCGCGCGCCCGGCGCCGCGGGCGGCTGCGCGCGGAGCCGCCGGCGGCGGCTCCGGTCGGCGGCGGCGCGGCCGGCACGGCCTCGTCCGGGAGCGGCGTCGCGACCGCCGGCCAGCGACCGGCGGCACGCCCCGGGCGGCGCGATCGCGGCCACGAGCGGCGGCCTCGCCGCGGATCCGATGGCGCGGGCGCTGCGCGAGTCGACGAACGGCGTGCCCTCGTCCGGCGGCGTGAAGCCGGGCTTCACCCCGAGCGGCGCCCGGATCGGCCGCAACGACCCGTGCTACTGCGGTTCGGGCCTGAAGTACAAGAAGTGTCACGGTCGCTGACGGTCGAGCAGGCGGAGACGATCCGGGCCACGGCCGCGCGTGCTGAAGGACCTCACGCGGCTCGCGCTGGCCGTGGCGGCCGGCGCGCTCCTCGTCCTCGCCTACACGACGTGGCGGATCTGGGACCAGGGCAACCAGGACGACGGCCGGCCGGCCGACGCGATCGTCGTCCTCGGCGCGGCCCAGTACAACGGCCGTCCCCTCGCCGATCTACCGGGCCCGCCTCGACCACGCGATCGACCTGTTCGAGGAGGGCCTCGCGCCGGCGCTCGTCGTGACCGGCGGCAAGGCCGACGGCGACAAGACGACCGAGGCCGCGGCCGGCCGCCACTACGCGATCGTCGAAGGGCGTGCCGGCCGACGCGATCCTCGTCGAGGACCACGGCCGGACGACGCTCGAGTCGCTCCGGACGGTCGCGGCCGATGCTGCGCGACCGCGGCCTCCACGACCGCGGTCTTCGTGTCGGACCGGACCCACATGCTGCGCGTCCTGCGGATCGCCCGCGACGAAGGCATCGAGGCGTTCGGGTCGCCGACTCGCGACGAGCCCGATCGACGCGAGCGCCGCGGAGCGCCTCCGGGCGACCGTCCACGAGCTCGGCGCGCTCGCGTTGCTACTTCCTGGCAGGCGACGAGCCGTAGCCGCGGCGGCGTCGATCCGCGCGGCGCACCGCGTGGGCCGGCGAACCTGATCGCGACCGAAACCGCGGGTGACCGGTTTCTCCCTCTTGGCTGCTGGGGATTTCTCCACGTATACTCCGCAAACCCCTCGCCCACGGGGATCGGTCAGGATCCCGTCGCCGAGACCGCGCGCCGCCCCCGATCTGCCCAGTAGAGAGAGGACACGTGAAGCAGGCCGAGGAAGCGTCGTTCGTCGATCTCATCGCCTGCGAGCGGGACTGCCGGTCCTGCAGCTATGCCGCCGCCCTCGACTGCGACGGCAACTGCGGCGTCTGCCCCCACAACGGCTACTGCCCCTGCGTGAACCCCGTCGTCGCCCGGAGCAAGATCGGCCCTGCGGCTCATCGAGCTGCGCCCGATCCTGCTCCAGGATCTCCAGGTCCGGAACTAGGTGGACGCGTCCGCCATCCGCGACCTGGCCGAGCGGATCCGGTCGACCTCGGGGCATCTTTGACCTCGGGGCCAAGGAGGCGCGCGTCGCCGCAGCTCGAGGCGCTGACCAGCGAGCCCGGGTTCTGGGACGACCAGCGCGGCCGCCCAGAAGGTCCTCCGCGAGGCCGAGCGGGCTGCGCGACCGAGATCGAGCTGTGGCGCGGCCTCGAACGCCGCGCGCGACGACCTCCTGACGACCGCTCGAGCTCGTCGAGGAGTCCGGCGACGCCGAGCTGACCGCCGAGCTCGACCGCGAGGCGGCGCCCTCGAGACGCGACTTCGCGCGCGAGCGGACCGCGCTCCTGTTCTCCGGGCGAGTACGACGAGCGCAGCGCGTCCTCATCGATCAGCGCCGGCGCCGGCGGCACCGGAGGCGACCGACTGGGCCGAGATGCTCCTGCGGATGTACCTCCGCTGGGCCGAGCGCCACCGCTTCCACGACCGAGGTCGTCGACCAGCAGGAAGGCGAGCAGGCCGGCCTCAAGAGCGTCGACGGTCGAGGTCGACGGCCGGCGGGCCTACGGCTGGCTGCGGGCCGAGCGCGGCGTCCACCGCCTCGTCCGGATCAGCCCGTTCGACTGCCCAGAACCGGCGCCAGACGACGTTCGCCCTGGTCGAGGTCCTGCCGGAGGCCGACGACGACGTCGAGATCGAGCTCGACTGGGACGAGATCCGGGTCGACACGTTCCGCTCGCAGGGCGCCGGCGGCCAGCACGTCAACAAGACCGACTCGGCGGTCCGGCTGACCCACCTGCCGACCGGCATCGTCGCCCAGAGCCAGAACGAGCGGTCGCCAGACCCAGAACAAGGAGACGGCGATCAAGGTCCTCAAGGCGCGCCTGCTCGAGCGCGCGCTCGAGGAGAAGGAGGCCGAGATCCGCAAGCTCAAGGGCGAGCACGTCGAGGCCGGCTGGGGCAACCAGATCCGGAGCTACGTCCTGCACCCCTACCAGATGGTCAAGGACCTGCGGACCGAACGTACGAGACCGGCAACACGCGCGGCGGTCCTCGACGGCGACCTCGACGCGTTCATGCAGGCCGAGCTCGAGCGGCTCGCGACCGGCGGCGGAGCGCCCGGCCGATGAGCGGCGGCGACAGCGGTCGGGCGAGCGACGACGCCGATGACGGCGACGTCGCAGCCGTGCCGCGCCGCCGATCCGCCCTCGGTCGCGGCATCCGACCGGCCACGCACCGGACGACCTGCGCGACCTGCGCCGGGATCTGGCGCGACTCGATCAACGACTACACTCGGCCGCCTCGGACCAGCCCGGACGATCCCGCGACGACCTCGGCCGCGATCCTGCGGCTGTACGACCACCTCCAGGCGACCGACCCCGACGGGCTTCGTCGTCGGCCGAGCCGCGGCGGCCGATCGCGCGGACCGCCGGCCGTCGTCGCGTTCGCCGCTCGTCGTACCGGCGCGAGCGCCTGTGGTACCTGTCGATGCTGTTCGTGCTGCCCGACGTCCAGGCGCCGGGGCTCGGCCGGGCGCTGCTCGCGCAGGTCATGCCGCCGCCCGGACGACGGCGACGGCTCGCGGCGACCGCACGGACAGCGTCCAGCCGATCTCGAACGCGCTGTACGCGTCGCTCGGGATCGTGCCCCGGATGCCGCTCGTCCGGCTCGTCGGGCTGGCCGAGCGGCCGACGCGCTTCCGGCCGCTGCCGCCGGCGATCGACGCCGTCGCGTTCGACGCGGTCGCCGGCGATCGCGACGGCCGCGGCGGCCGCCGCGACCTGGACGACGAGCTCGATCGCGACTCGACCGGGAGCCGCCGGGCTTCGCGCATCCCGTCGACCACCGGCTACGTCCGGGCCGAGGGCCGGACCGGCTTCCTGTTCCGTGGACCGCGACGGCGGCGCCGCTCGGCTACGGCTACGCGTCGAGGCCGGCCGGGTCGGCCCGATCGCGGTTCGCGACGCGGCGCTGCTCGGCCCGGTCGATCGGCCACCTGATCACGGACGGTCACGCCGCGCGGCGCGTTCGGGATCTGGATGCCGGGCGCGGCGGGCGAGGCGATGACGACGCTGCTCCGGGCCGGCTTCCGGGTCGACGGCTTCCCGGTCCTGCTGTGCTGGGACCGGCCGTTCGCCGACTTCTCGCCGCTACGTGCCGATCTCGCCCGGCCTGCTGTAGCGGCGACGCGGCGTCGCGGCCGGACCGATCGCTGCGGTCAGGCGTACTTCCGTGGGGTTGTGCCCGTTCCGGGGCCGCTGGTAGCCTCTGGCCGCGACGTGGCTCCCGATGCGTGCCCGCAGGACGACGCCCGTCGTGGCCAGCGACGGCGCCTCGTCGCCGTGACCCCGGTGCTGGAGCCGATCGTGACCGTCAGCCCCTCGCGGCCGCCGCCGACGCGCTCGATCCGGAGCCGGATCCTCGGCCGTGGCCGCGACCAGGCCGCGACCGAGCGCGCGGTCCTCGTCCTGCACGACGTCACGAAGCAGCTACCCGAACGGCAAGACCGCCCTCGCGCGACGTCGACCTCGTGATCCCCGAGGGCGACTTCGTCTTCCTCGTCGGGCCGTCGGGCGCCGGCAAGTCGACGCTGATCAAGCTGCCTGATCCGCGACGAGATCGCGACCCAGGGCGCGGTCGTCCTCGACGGCCAGGACCTCGCCCGGCTGCCGCGCCGGCAGCGTCCCCAAGGTCCGGCGCAAGATCGGGATCGTCTTCCAGGACTTCAAGCTGCTGCCCCAGAAGACGGTCTGGGAGAACGTCGCGTTCGCGCTCGAGGTCACCGGCACGCCGCGCACGAAGATCCGCCCGGCCGTCGACCGCGTGCTGGCGCTCGTCGGCCTCACCGCCCAGCGCCACCAGGTGCCCAACCAGCTGTCGGGCGGCGAGCAGCAGCGGACCGCGATCGCCCGGGCGCTCGTCCACGACCCGCGCCTGATCATCGCCGACGAGCCGACCGGCAACCTCGACCCGCTGATCAGCTGGGAGATCATCCAGCTGCTGCTCCGGATCAACGAGCTCGGGCGTCACCGTCCTGATGGCGACCCACAACGCCGACGTCGTCACCGCGCTCCGCAAGCGCGTCGTGGCCCTCGAGGAGGGCCGCGATCATCCGCGACGAGGTCGGCGGCGCCTACCACCGGGTCGACTGACGCGATGATCGGGTTCGTCGTCTTCAGCCTCCGCCGCGCCTGGCAGGGCTTCTGGCGGAACGCGCTGATGAGCCTCGCGGCCACGGCGACGATGGTCCTGATGCTCCTGCTGCTGGCCGGCTTCTGGATCATCCAGACCGGCCTCCTGGCGGCCCTCGACTTCACCGAGCAGAAGGTCGAGGTCGTCGCCGACCTCCAGGACAACGCAAGCCGTCCGAGGTCGACCCGATCATCCAGCGCCGAGCATCCAGGCGATGCCCGAGGTCGACGGCGGTCGACCGTACATCAGCGAGGACGAGGCGCTCGCCGAGTTCCGCGCAGCGCTCAAGGCCAGCAGGGCCAGGACGACCTGACCCGCTACCTCGACGCGAACCCGCTCCACGCCAGCCTCGAGGTCAAGCTCGTCGACGCGATCGGCGTTCGCCGCGGTCGTGACGAGCAGCCTCAGCCGCGACCGAGCCGGCGTCGTCGCAACGTCAAGCAACAGCAGGACCTCGTCGACCAAGCTCGTGACCGTCACGAACGTCCTGCGGACCGCCGGCACGGTGATCCTCGTCGTCGTCGCGATCATCGTCCTGTTCATCATCGTGAACACGATCCGGCTCGCGGTCGTCGCCCGGGCCGAGGAGATCGAGATCATGCGGCTGGTCGGCGCGTCGGACGCGTTCATCCGCTGGCCGTTCGTGTTCGAGGGCGCGATCGTCGGCCTGCTCGGGGCGGCGCATCACGCTGGGCGTCCTGTGGCGCTGCGCCGCCGACCCGATCGGCGACTTCATGGTCGGACTTCTTCCAGGTCCTGCCGCTGCAGCTTCGGGTCGCTCGCCCGGGACCTCGTCGATCCTCGATCGGTGGGCGCCGGCGTGGGGCTCGGCATCCTCGGCGTCGTGGGTGTCCGGTCCGGACGTACCTGATCCGCTAGGCCGACGCCGGCAGGCCGGGCCGCCGTCGCAGCGCCGGTCGGCGCGACCGCGCCGGCCGAACCGGTGCCGGTCGTCGCTTCGAGCCTTCCATGCGGTCGATGTACGCTTGACCGCCCGTCACCCGCCAGCGGAGAACCGTCTTCTCGATGCTCCCCAACGACCCAGCGCCCCAGCCGTCGTCATCGTCGGGCACCGGCGGCCGCCGATCCGGCCGCGCGCCCGACGGGCCGCCGCGACGACCTACGTCCAGCCGCCGGCCGCGATCCAGGCGCCGCCGCCGGCCGGCCCGCGGCGCGTCCGGCGACCGTCGATCCTCGCCGATCGCCGATCGCGGTCGTCGCGGTCCTCGCGGGCAGCGCCCTGTTCATGTCCGGCGTCCTCGTCGGCCAGCAGCGCCTCGCGACCAGCCGGGCACGCCGACCGCAGCCGAGCCGACCAGTTCCAGCCGTTCTGGGACACCTACCACACGATCGACGACCGCTACGCCGGCGGCGACGTCGACCAGCAGGCCTCGATCCACGGGCGCGATCCAGGGCATGGTCGACGCGCTCGGCGACCCGTACTCGGCCTACCTGACGCCCGAGGAGTACCGCGAGCGGCCTGCAGGACCTGTCAGCGGCCAGTTCGAGGGGATCGGCGCCGAGATCGGCACGCAGGTCGGCGTCGGGCCGACGAGCCAGTGCGCCACGCTCGGCGCCGACTGCGTCCTCATCGTCGTCACGCCCGATCGAGGGCTCGCCGGCCGAGAAGGCCGGGCCTCGTCGCCGGCGACACGATCCTGCGCGGTCGACGGCGCCGGCGCTCGACGGGCTGACGGTCGACGCGGCCCGCGACAAGGTCCGCGGCACGAAGGGCATCGGTCGTCGTCCTGACGATCGAGCGCGGCAGCGCCGCCCCGTTCGACGTGTCGATCGTCCGCGACGTCATCGTCCAGCAGAGGAGGTCATCACGACAGGACCTCGCCGGCGGCGCCGTCGGCTACATCCGCGTCGACCGGCTTCTCGGACAACGCCGCGGCGAAGTTCCACGACGCGCTGCAGGCCGACCTCGACGGCCGGCAGGAAGAAGCTCGATCCTCGACCTGCGCGGCAATCCGGGCGGCTACGTGACCGCCGCCCGCGCGGATCGCCAGCGAGTTCATCGGCTCGGGCCGATCTTCTGGGAGCAGGACGCCGACGGCGGCCAGGTCGAGACCGACGCCTCGCCCGGCGGCGTCGCCACCGACCCGACAGCTGCAGCTCGTCGTCCTCGTCGACAGGCGGCAGCGCGTCGGCGAGCGAGATCGTCGCCGGCGCGCTCCAGGACCGCAAGCGGGCGCACGCTCGTCGGCGAGACGTCGTTCGGCAAGGGCACCGTCCAGCAGTGGATCGGAGCTCACCGGGACGGCGGGGCGCTCAAGCTGACGATCGCGCAGCTGGCTGACGCCCGGACAAGCGCTGGATCCACGGCGTCGGGCTGACGCCCGGACGTCGTCGCGTCGCGACCCCGCCGGACGACGCCGGCTCGACGAGCGATCCGATCCTCGACAGCGGCGGTCGAGCTGCTCGACGACCAGGCGCGCCCGCCGACGCGCCGGCGCCGGCCTGACCGCGCCGGCGCGCCTGCACGACCGTCTTGCGCTCGGCCGCGCCGCATCAGGTACGGTTTCCGGGAACGAAAGGAGGTGATGTGCAGTGATCGACAGTACGCGTAGCTGCACCACCTCGCAGGAGATGGCCGTCTAGTCGGACACCCTGTGGGTGGGATAGCACTCGGACGCCGGCCCGCATAGGGCCGGCGTTCTGATCCGCCCGTAGCAGGAGCCTCCCTGCGCCTCGCGCCCAGCCTCGCTCGCGGCCCACAGCTCGCGTCCATCGGCCCGAACGGAGCCACTCCATGCGCGACGAGCAGACCGTCGCCCTCAACCGACGAGCCCGCCACGAGCTTCACGATCGACGAGACGTTCGAGGCCGGGCATCGTCCTGACCGGCACCGAGATCAAGTCGATCCGGGCCGGCAAGGTCAACCTCGCCGACGCCTACGCGCGCGATCGAGCGCGACGAGGCGTGGCTGGTCGGCGCCCACATCGCGCCGTTCGAGGCAGGCCAACCGCTACAACCACGAGCCCAAGCGCATCGCGCAAGCTCCTCCTGCACCGCTCCGAGATCGACGAGCTGCTCGGCCGGACGAAGGCCAAGGGCCAGACGATCGTCCCGCTCCGGCTGTACATCAACGCGCAAGGGCCGGGCCAAGGTCGAGCTCGGCCTCGCGCGCGGCAAGCAGCTCCACGACCGCCGCCGCGACATCGCCGACCGCGACGCCACGCCGCGACATCGCCCGCGAGCTCGCCGACGCCCAGCGCGGCCGGTAGACGGCGTGACGCGCGCTCCCGTGATCCGCTGCGGCTCGGGCCGGTCGATCCGAGGCGGTCGACGCTCCACGCCGGCCGGCGAGCCCGGGCCGGGTGATCGTCGGCGGGGTCGAGGACGTCCCGGGCGCGCACGATGTTCGACGACGATGACCTGGCTCCAGGCCAACCGCGACGACCTCCGGCTGCGGATGCTCCGCGAGCCGCGCGGCTACCCGGCCGCGAACTGCAACCTCGTCCTGCCGTCGTCGCACCCGGAGGCCGACGCCGGCTACGTGATCATGGAGCAGGTCGAGTACCCCGGGATGTCGCGGCACGAACACGATGTGCGTCGTCGACCGCGCTGCTCGAGACCGGGATGCTGCCGATGACGCGAGCCGGTCACCGAGCTGACGCTCGAGGCGCCGGCCGGGCTCATCCGCGTCAGCGCGCGACTGCCGCGACGGCAAGGTCACCGGCGTCACGTTCCGGAACGTGCCGGCGTTCGCGACCCACCTCGACGCGCCGGTCGAGGTCCCGCACCTCGGCACGGTCACCGTCGACGTCGCCTACGGCGGGATGTTCTACGTCATCGCCGACGCCGAGGCGTTCGGGCTGCGGCTCACGCCCGGACGAGGGCGCCGACATCGTCCGGATCACCGAGATGATCAAGGCCGCGGCGCAACGAGCAGCTGCCGGTCGTCCATCCGGAGCAGCCGGGCTTCGCCGGGATCACGATCGGCCAGCTGTCGGGGCCGGCCCACGACCCGGCGAACTCGACTGCGCAACGTCGTCACGGTCTCGACCGGGACGCTCGACTGGGAGCGGCCGGCGACCTGGACCGGCGCGATCGACCGCTCGCCGTGCGGCACCGGCACGTCAGCGCAGGATGGCCGACGCTCCACGCGCAGGGGCGAGCTGGCGCTCGGCGAGCGACGTTCCGCCACGAGGGCATCCTCGGCACGGTGTTCACCGGCCGGCTCGTCGAGGAGACGACGGTCGGCGACGTACCGGGCGATCGTCCCGAGCATCACGGGCCAGGCCTGGATCACCGGGCTTCGCCGACTACGTCGTCGACCCGACCGATCCGTTCCCCGACGGCTTCACGGTCGGCGACATCTGGGCACTGACGAGCGCGCGGCGACGCCGTGAGGCCGGGATCGTCATCACCGCGGGCGACCCGCGGACCCAGGCCGACGCTCGCCGCGGAGGCCGAGGCCGCGGGCTGGGATGGCGTCTTCGTGGGACGGGATCGCGATCGGTCTGACCGACACGTACGACCCGTGGGTCGTCATGGCCGCGATGGCGATGCGGACCTCGCGGGTCACGCTCGGCGCGATCCTCACGCCGCCGGCCCGGCGCGCCGGCCGTGGAAGCTCGCCCGCGGAGGCGATGACGGTCGACCGGCCTGTCAAACGGGCGGCTCGTGCTGCCGGTCGGCTCGGCACGCTCGACGACGGCGCGTTCGGCAACGTCGGCGAGCCGACCGAGCCCGCGTCCACCGCGAGCGCCTCGACAGATCGCTCGGCGATCCTCGAGGGCCTCCAGGACGGGCGAGCCCTTCGCGTTCCAGGAAGCACTACCGGTTCCGGGCCGATGACGTTCCGGCCGACGCCGATCCATGCGGCCACGGATCCCGATCTGGGTCGTGGCGGTCCGTCGGATCGGAGCGCTCGATGGCCCAGGCGCTGCGCTACGACGGGATCGTCGCCGAGGTCGAGGATCCGGCCGGCGTCGCCGACCTCGCCGACGACGCCGCGGCGCGCACTCCGGCCGCCGCGGCGACGCGACCGTTCGAGATCGTCGCTCAGGGCCAGACACCGCCCGACCCCGACAGGCGCGGCGGAGATCGTCAGCCCCGTTCGCAGCGGCCGAGCCGCGTGCGGTGGATCGACGCGGACTGGGACGGGTCGACCGTCGAGGTCGATGCGCCGCCGCATCCGGGGCAGGACCGCCGCGCGAGCGCCGGCCGCCACGAACGTCAGCGCAGGAAGTAGCGCCGGCTGAGCGGCACGTTCGAGACCGGGTCGACCGCGAGCGGCCGGCCGCCCAGCGTGACCCGCCCGTCGACGCGGGTCGATCTCGATCGGCGGTGGTCGAGCCGGTTGCGCGTGCAGGTCGGCCCGCGTCAGGCCGCGCGTCCGGCCGATCGGCGACGACCTCCCGACCCCGATGCCGGCGCGCCGTCGAGGCCGCCCGCACGCGCGCCGCCGCGAACGTGACGCCCAGGCGACGCGCAGCGCCCGGCAGCTGCCGCCCCAGTCGGGCCGGTAGCGCGTCGGCTCGGCGCGCTCGACCGAGGCGTTGCCCTCGCCGAGCGGCGCCCAGGCCGATCAGCCCGGCCTTCAGCACGAGCTCCGGCTTGACCCCGAACCAGGCCGGCGCCGCAGAGCACGATGTCGGCGAGGCGGCCCGGCCGCGAGCGACCCGACGTGGTCGGCGATGCCGTGGGTGATCGCCGGCTCGATCGTGACCTTCGCCAGGTAGCGGAGGACGCGCGCGTGTCGTCGTGCGGGTCGTCCGTCGTCTGCCGGCAGGCCAGGCGTCCCGACGGCGTCGGTCGCCCGCCAGGCCTTCATCACGTGGCGCGAGCTGGAGCGTCCGCCGGACCGTCTCCATCGATCCGGCCCATGCCCTGCGAGTCGGAGTTGACGATCCCGATCGCGCCGAGCTCGTGGAGCGGCCCCTCGGCCGCCATCGTCGCCGGGTGGACGCGCTCGCGGACCAGCGCGACGTCGTCCGGCGACGCCCAACGACGCCGCCGTGGTTGAGCACGATCATCGGCGACGTGCTCGGCCGCGGCGTTGACGCCGAACGGGAGCGTCGGCGTCGTCGACGAGCAGAGGACGTTCGCCTCGCGGACGAGCCCGAGCAGGTCCGGCACGTGGCCGCCGCCGGTGCCCTCGACGTGGTAGGCGTGGACGGTCCGCCCGGCGATCGCGGCGACCGTGTCCTCGAGCTCGGCCGATCTCGTGCGAGCCCGTCGGTGTGGAGCGAGACCGCGACGTCGCGCGCGTCGGCGAACGCAGCGACGTGCGTCGATCAGCTCCGGGTACGCGCCGTAGTCCTCGTGGATCTTGAAGCCGACGGCGCCGGCCTCGAGCAGGCGCCTCGAGCGTCCGCCGTCGTCCTCGGAGCGGGCGCCGGCCTGGAGCCCGACGTTGACCGGCCAGCGCCGTCGAGGCCGCGAGCGTCCGCTCCATCGCGCCACGGCGGCTCCTCGAAGCCGGCCGTGATCAGCGTCGTCACGCCGCCGCGACAGCGCGGCCGGCAGCAGCCGCGGGCTGATCAGCGTGGACGTGGCTGTCGACGGCGCCCGGGCGTCGCGATCAGGCCGTAGCCCATGATCGGCTGCGGTGTGCGGTCCGATCGGCGAGCTCGATGCCGTCGCTGATCGCCGGGTTGCCCGCCCGCCCGACGCCGACGATCCGGCCGTCCTTGATCCCGATGTCGGCCTTGACGACGCCGATCGATCGGGTCGACGACGACCGCGCCGGCGACGACGACGTCGAGCTCCGACGGCGCCGCGCCGGTCGGCACTGGGTCATCCGACGCGCGGAGGTTCTTGGCGTAGCCCCAGATCGGCTCGTCGCCGGGCGCCTGGCGGTCCTCGGCGACGCGGATCCACAGGTCGGTGTCGGCGAGGCGGATCCGGTCGCCGGTCGACGGGCCGTACCGGGCGAGGCGCTCCTCCGGCGAGAGGCGGCTCACCGTGCCGTCGCCTCGCCGCCGAACCGCACCGAGCGTCGACGTCCGCGTCTCGCCCGGCGCCCAGCGCGATCGAGCCCCGGCCGGGCAGGTCGAGCCGGAAGCCGGCGCGGCCGCGCGGTCGAACACGAGGCGCGCGATTCACCCGTTCGAACGGGTAGTGCGACGAGACCCGGACGACCCGCGTCGAGTCGTTGCCGGACCGTCAGTCGATCGGCGCTCGCGGTCGGCACGGACGGCCGCCGTCGCCGGCCAGGATCACGCGCGCCCGGGCCCGCTCGGCGTCGGCCGGCGCCCCGCCGCCCAGCGGGTCGACGAGCACGACGAGCCGCGTCCCGTCGTCCATCAGCACCTCGAGGCGGACCTCGTCGACGAGCTCGCGGACGCCCGGCGATGACGTCGTCCGGCGCGACCGCCGCGCGGCCCGCCGCCTCGACCGCCGCGTAGCGACGCGCCGGCCCGCGCCGCCTCGAGCATCGCGTCGCAGATGAGCGCGACCGCCTCCGGCGCGTTGAGCAGCGAGCCCGCGCGCGCGATGCCGCCGGGCCAGCTCCGCGGCGCTGAAGATCAGGAGCCGCTCCTCCTCCCAGTGCGGTCAGGCGCATCGGTCAATCGTACGGACCCGGCGGCGATCTAGTCGCGGGCATTGGACGTCGAGCCGCCGTCCGCTAGCAGTGGAGGGAACGCGTCGGACGGGCGTTGCCGGTCCTGTGGGGATGCGTGGATTCGACAGGGCCCGGCTATCGGAGAACGCGAGCCGAGGATGCTGCTCAGGCCTCGTTAATCAGGCAGCAAAACGAAGTACCTGGCAACCGCCAGTCGACTCTCGCCCTCGCTGCTTAGGCAGTAAGGTGAGCGTGGAAGCTACCTCCGTCCTCGCGGGTAGTGGAAGCGTCATTCAGCGGGGCTGCGATCCGGACCAGCGTCGCGTAGTCCGGAGTCAAGCCCGATCTAGGGGCACGTGACTGGACCGTCCGGCAGAGTGCCGATGCCCGTCCGGGCGGTCGACGACAAATCATCGGACACGCTCGTAGTGGGTTCCGGTTGAAGGGTTCTGGACGGGGAGTTCGACTCTCCCCATCTCCACCACTTCGCTCGGCGGCGCGCTTCAGCCCGCCGCCTCGAGCTCCGTCCAGGTTCGGACCGGCATCCGCGCCTCGAAGCAGCCGCGAACGTGCTCTTGCCGGCTCGCTTCGCGGCGTACATCGCGGCATCGGCCTGGATGAGCAGGTCCTCGGCGGTCGTCCCGCGCTCGGACGCGACGGCGATCCCGATCGAGCCGCCGACGACCATCGACGCGGCCGCCGAGCTGGATCGGCCGGCGCAGCTCGCGCAGGATCCGCTCCGCCGACGACGGTCGCCTCGTCGGCGCCGAGGACCCGGTCGAGCAGCACCGCGAACTCGTCGCCGCTCTGGCGGCCGACGACGTCGTCACCTCGCACGGCCGCGCGCGAGCCGCTCCGCGACCTGGCACAGGATCTGGTCGCCGGCCGCGTGCCCGAACGAGTCGTTGACCTGCTTGAAGTCGTCGAGGTCCACGAACAGGCAGCGCCACCGCGCCGCCGGCGCGCGGCCGCGGCGGGCGAGCGCCCGCTCGAGGTGATCGCGGAGCAGGACCCGGTTCGCGAGCCCGGTCAGCGGATCGTGGAGCGCGTCGTGGATCAGCTTCGACTCGAGGCGCTTGCGATCGGTGATCTCGACGAGCAGGCCCTGCGAGACGCGCGCCGGCCGCTGCGCGTGTCGTCGGCCATCGCGAACGCCTCGTCGCGGACCCAGACCTCGGTCCCGTCGCGGGCGATCATCCGGTACTCGGCGCCGGAGCGGCTCGCCGGTCCGCCAGTGCGGCCTCGTAGGCCGCGATCGCCGCGCCGCGGTCGTCGGGATGGATCCGGCTCGGGCCACAGCTCCGGGTCGCCGACGAAGTCGGCCGGCTGTAGCCGAGGATCCCGACGATCTGCGGGCTCATGTAGGCGAGCCGTCCGCCGTCCGACACGTCGGGGTCGGCCATGTCGACGTAGACCGCGGCCGGCACGTGCTCGACGAGCACGCGCAGGCGCGAGGCGGTCTCGTCGGCCTCGCGGATCGTCTGGTCGAGAAGTCGTGCCCGCGTCGCGGAGGCGCCGCGCGAGGGCCAGGCCGCTGACGAGCGACGACGACGCAGCCGAGCCCGATCAGCGGACAACGGCCGACGCGACCGCGAGCCGGCGCCGAACGCGCGCCGCCGGCGTCAGGGCCGCCAATCCGAGGGCGCCGCCGAACAGCCCGACGACGGCGCCGCCGCCGGACACGCCAAACCGCCTCGTGGCGATGCGATCCACGC
>ERZ1370068.6398-contig-5382_pt1 | contig 68219 bp, 119 predicted proteins | sample MGYA00561227_ERZ1370068 | MGnify/ENA primary metagenome ERZ1370068 (study PRJEB38410, sample SAMEA6850437) | metagenome | study: Metagenomic assessment of the ecological functions of the soil: analysis of the soil microbiota associated with the... | reverse complement strand
CTCGCCCGTCTTCTTCGCGCGGACGATGATGCCGCCTCGGCCGCCGTTTGTTCGCTCAGCGTGAAGTCGGATACCGCGATCAACATCTGGTCGGTCGCAGCCGCGTTATCGCTTTGATCGCCCGTGGCGCGATCGTCACCTCGTCGACGCAGAATTGTGTCGTGCAGAACAGGGGCTTGTCGTCCAGACATGCCGTTTCGGCACCCGGATTACACGTGCATGTGGCGGGCGCGTCGGCTGAATGCGCTGGCCCTGAGGCTGGGCGAACTCGAAGATCACCGCGAGAAAATGCGTTGCGCCGAGATTCTCGGTCGAGTGTGTGAAACCAGCCGAGCGAAAGCGTACGTCACCCGCCACGAAGGTGTCCTCGAAGGGCTCTGCGCCATCGAACGACGCCCGTACGCCCCTTGGCAACGAAGATCGAGGAGCATGTCGCGATCGTGACGGTGCAACAAGCGTGGCGCTGCCCGGTGGAATGTCCAACAGGAACACCGTCGCCCGACCGTCCTTGTAAATTTCACGGCGCAGTGTGACCTCGTCGGCGGGAATTGGCCCTGATCGTTGGGCGGTGCCAACCGTCGCCAATCCCGCGAGAAGCAGAGCCAGCATCCTCAAGAGTTGCAGCATACGCCTCGCTCGCCGGTGGCCCATGTGCCGTCTGAGCGAAGGTGTGTCGGTACTGTCGCGCGGCAAGAACGGTGCAGGATGGTGCTGATGGCGTTCGATCGACCGGCCCGCCGCCGGGCTCCGAACAGAGAGAGGTTGGAGCCCGCCGACGAAGCCGAGGAGTGACGCGTAGGTCGACCCGAATTTACCGAAAACCCCGTTAGCGAAAATGAGCGGTCCGGACTTGCCCAAGCCTCGGTGCTTCGAGGATTAGAGCCCATATCGACGCAGACAGAATCACTTCGCGCATTGGCTTCTGCGTGTGTCGCGTCCGAGCCTCGGGCAGCAACCGTGACCACGGCCACTAAAGCCAGCGCAGCCGCTGCGACCTCTGACCAAATCGTTAGATTCATCGCTACGGTGTGCGCCGCAAGTGGCGCGCGTCGATAGTGAAGAAGACCGTCGAATCCAAGCGATGCATAGAGAACCAGTAACCAGAGACCAATGAACGCGCGGCCTCGACGGTAGAGTGTGTAGCCGACAAGCCCTACGGCGGTGATGCCGCACCAGGCGCCGTAGATCTGAGATCGCGACAGCCAAGCCGGCAAGTTCGGATAGCCGCCTAAGTACTCAGCGTTGTGCATGAAGTGCACGAGACTGGTGAGCCCGTACAAGGCCAGTAGCCAAGGCAGCGGCCTTGCTCCGTCGGTCGACTGTTTCGCTATTGATCATCATCAGAAGGCCCAACATCGTGCCGCTCAGCCGCGAACGGCGGCGCACGCGATCAACGTGTGTCACGGTGGCAGCTGGAATTCCTGATTCGATACGGATTCACGTTTGGTCGAGTCTGCAACGTTAAAACCAAAGTTCGTTGCCCGATGACGGGAATTGCAGGCCTCGGTCAACGTGTCAAATGCCTGCGTGAAGTCACTACCGTTGTGAGCACCGGATCGCCTTTTCGAGCCGCTGAACAGGATCCGTCATGATCTTTTCGATCAGGGCAGGAATCGGAAGCGGCGCATCCTTGTGAGTGGGGTGGAACGTGGCAGCGTCTTGCATGCCTTCATTCAGCTCGTCCAGTTCGTATCTGGCCAGCGACCAGTTCCCAGCTTGTCCCGCGAACCAGAGCTCAGAGTGGCGCATCTGCGTCAGCGTCATGATTTCACCAAGCCCAGGAACGAAGGGAGGCGTCGGTGGCTCACGGCGACATGCCGAAACACAACCGAGAAGAACGAGCGGGCCAGAGATGAGAAATCGACGAAGCATCATGTTCGTTCACGTGTTGGTCGGTCTAACGTCCGCGTTTCAGCCGCGGCGGGCCATGATCGCACCGGCCGCCGTCGACTGCAAACGCGAGTTACCCATCGAGACCAGAGCACTTCGAGGAAATGTGGTGCAGGTCTGGTCTAGGTGGGCGCAGGAACAGCGTTCATTTCGACGGGAGCGTGTACTCGAAGTCGTAGACATGCTTGCCGTCTGGCGTGACATTGATCGCCAACTTGCCGGCTATGCCTTGCAACTCACCGGTGCCCGAATCAGGAACCACGTCGACTTCGAGCTGCTGCGCGCCGCGATTCATGACGCCGCGATGCGCGAGCAGGAACGTTCCACTACGGCCGCCGAGATTCCCGATGACGCGCTCCGTCGCGACATACACGGCCGAGCCCTTCACCTCGCCCGTTGCCGTGAGCATCTGCCCCTTGCCCGAGCCTTCGAGATCGCCGTGATACTGCTTGTCGGCTGCCACGCGCCCGAGCGCCTTCCCGTCGGCGTAATCGTCGGCCGGCATCGGCGTCATCTTGATGTCGAAAGCGCCTTTGGCGTGATGGATCAACGTGACTGACCCTTTCGAACCCGACTGCGCGAACAGGCTGGCGGCAAGGGCGAGCGCCAGGATCGCGACAATTGTGGAATGTCGTCTTTTCATTGCGGATTCACCTCACATGTAGGGCTAACGGCACTGGGTTGAGCTGCGACGCTTCAACGTGCCGCGTGCTTCGTCAGGTCCAGCCCATTGTCGGGCGGCACGAGAGCAGTCCTGGCAAACTACTTCGGATCACGATCGCCGTGAGACCCAATCCCACCTCGGTAGCGGAACGTCCTGCAACTGCACGTGGACATTGTGGGCGTCGGTGAAGAAATGCGGCTCCAGCTGTCGACGCGTCGGCGGATCAAGTTCCCTTATTCCGGCCGCCGCCAGCTTCTTCCCGTTCGCAATCATCCATGCTGAACGATGCAAAACGATGTCGACGTGCCGAACTCATTCAACGTCGCGATCTTAGCATCCCCATACGAAACGGAGGTGGCACCGGAACGCGCTTAGTGAGGCCAGCGCGGCGGCCGGCCCTCGCTCACCGCGCGTTGAACCGCTGACTCGTGCAGGTGAAAGCGGGTCGGGAGCCCAACTTGGGATGGCGGCAAAGACGCGCGGCCGGAAACACGAATTGCCAGCGCCATTCGAATGGTGCGTCCGAACACCTTTCGCGCGAGCGCATCCGGCAGCACGCCGCGCCGGATCGTCAACTCGCAACGATCGAAGTCCACGTTCTGGCGCGGGGTTCGAGAGACTCCTGCAAACGCAGCCTGGCAGGAGCACGGGTGGCAAAAGCGGTCACGGTTCTTTCCGGCCGGTTTTCGTCAGATGGGCATAGAACCCGAGATCTTCGTGCGTTGCGCGCTTGGTCATCAGGATGATCTGATAGGTGTGGCCGGAAAAATGTTCGACGACATGAAAGATGGCGGCGAGCACCGTGGTGTCGTCGCCCTGGATCGACACGGCTTCCGTCAACCGCGCGTGCGGCACGGCTCGAATCACGCGCACCGCCTCGTCCACGACCGCGCGCAGGTTCGACACCAGCGTCGGGCCGTCGGCACCGGAGCGCGCTGAGAATTCGCCGGGACGGTGGCGCGCATCAGGCACGCCGCCGAGGCCGGACAGAATCCACTGCCGCACGTTTCCCTCGAGGTGCAGCAGCAAATTGCCGACCGCGTTCTCGTTTTCCGAGTCGCGCCCACAACCAGTCGGGCGGCAGCCTCGCCACGCACGTGTCAATGCGATCGAGGTCTTCAGCCAGCGTGTCGGCTGCAGCGGTCAGGAACGTCTGCTCCACCGTCATCTTCGCAAGCATCGCTTCCTCCAACCTGTCGAAGTGGATTCAGGAGCATCATCTTGCCATGGCGCGCCACTCCGTCACCGCTGGCGCCCCGCTCTTTTGCAGGATGTCGATCAGGCGAGGACTCAAGCGATGAACAGCATCTGGGCACGCGCGCGATCGGCGCGGGTTATTCAGCGGTTCGTGGCGGCGGCCACGGTCGTCGGCCGCGTGTCAAAACGCACACTCGTGTGGCTGGCCGTCACGCTTCTTGGCCGATGGCAGTGGCAGCGGCCGGCGTGGGTGTCGTTCACCGCCGGGCATCGCTACGCGGTTCGCCGCGCGGCGTAGCAGGACGGTATCGCGCTCGAAGCCAGCACGGCGGCCAACGTGAGAAGCGTGTTCTGGTTCGACGGCAGCGCCCTGATCGCCCGGCGTCCGGTGGCCGACGGCGCGTTCCCGTGGCGGCCGGCCGCCGCCGGCATGCACGTGATCCGCATCGCCGACGATCACGGCCGGTCGGCGGTACGTGATGTCGAAGTGCGGTTCGTGTAGCTCGAGCGCGCGGAGGCATTCAAGAAAAACGGCAAGGTTGTGCCACATGACCGTTATTCGTCTTCTTTGTGTGACAGTCGTTGTGCTGAGCGTTCGGCCGATGCAAGCGCAGGAGCACGCTACCTTGCGTGCGATGCTTACACGCGCGGGTTTTGGCGATGGTGCGACGGCCGCGGGTGCGCCGGATGCTCGAGCGGGCTCTCACCAGCTCAGAGTCCGGTAAACTTCGGCCGTACAACTCTGTGGCCGCGCTACTACTTCGCCGACGAATCATCAAACCAGGTGCTGGGGCCGCTTCACGTCAGCCAGCTCCGACCGACCTACCCGTCGGTGGGTCCATGTCAATGCCATTTGACTCTGAGATCCGTGGTTCCGTTCTCGGAGTTGCGGTGAGCGCGGCTACGTGATCGTTGACCTGCACTGGAATCCGTCGGCGGGCTGGCAAGGCGTCGTGCTTGATTCCTCGACGTTGGCCCTTCTTGGGGACGTTCGACGGCTACGGCTGAGCGCGAACTCCGAGATGGCGTCATAGTTCATTCGGGCAATACGGTTCATTTCGCGCCGACTCCATAAATCTCGGTTGTTCGCATTTGAGCCGCGGTCGAGGCGAAGTACTTGAGATTTTTCCCGGGCGGCGCGAATCGACGATCGCCGTCGATTACAGGCGCAAGGTCCGCGCGGCTTACGCACAGCTTCCACCAGACAGCAGAGAACAATTCGAACACTCGGTGTACGGTGCCGTCGATGACTTCGATCGTTATTTCAGATCCTTCGTTGAGAGAGCGCGAACGGCAAGGCACTCGCTTTCATCGTGACGTGCAGGGCCACGCGGCTCGACGATTTCCCTCCGATGCAAACGGTTGTCCGGTGCCAGCACCAGTCGAACACGTGGACCTGCGAAGAGAGTTCCGTCGAGCAGGCCAGCCGCGCGACGGAGGTAACGGTCTCGCGCGGCGGCAACGCGGCTCTACGAGACGGCCGTGCTCGAACGGGTGCTGCGTGCTTTGGTCGAGCGGTGAGAACGTGCCGCTATCATCGCGCCGATTTTGGCGCGAACACCCCGCGGGTGTGCCGCAGGAAGGCAACCCGAAACCAGAAACGATCTGGGCTCGTGTGGATCGTGGTCGAGCCTCGATTCGATCATGTGTCCCGCATCGCTGGCCACGAACTGGACCAGAACTCAATCAATTAGCGTTCCCCGGTATCATTCAAACTCACTCGCCGTCACAGAGTCATAATGGTTGAAAAGGAGCAGGCATGGGAGACAAGGGTGGCAAGAAAGACAAGGAAAAAAGCAGGCAACAGCAGGTGACGAAACAGAAACAGCAGGAGCAAAAGAAGCAGGACAAGGCCCGGCCAAAGACACCGTAGCAGGAAGCTGGCAAGGCAACCACCGGCCGGGATTGCTCCGCATCAACGCCGACGAGTTCAGACGGCTAACGGCGGCCTGTATAGCCGCATCCTGCGGAACTCAACCGGCACGGTGATCTCACCGGTACGTCGCGGTCGACGAGGCGATGCGTTCCGTCCGGCCGTCGGCCGCGCCGTGCAACACGATGACGTACGCGCCTGGGGCGAGCCGGCCGAGTGAAAGGCGACCTGGTGGTTCGCCGCGGTGATCCGATTCGCTGTCCAGCAAGCTGTCCTTTGATGCGTTGCCGTCGTTCACCACCCGAACCAGTTGTGGACCCGCCGTCGCTGGCAACTCCACGCTGGCGATCACGCGATTCCCTCGCGACAATGTGAACACAACGTCACTGGAAGGGTCTTCCCCGACGCGCATCGTCGACGTCACGAATCCTCTCCGTGCGCGATCAGCTGAAGCGATCCGGACGGCACGTCGGAGAACGTGACGACGCCCTTTGCGCCCGTCATCGCGACGCGCGGCACTGCGGCCGTGTTCGCCGAGATGGAGCTCGACCACCGCATTGCGGAGGCCCGCCAGCGGTTCACGCGTGCGCGCATGCGTGAACCCTCGAGCTGGCGGCCTGCCCAAACGATGTCATCGCCTGGGACGCCCATGGTCCGCCCTTGGCGATTCTGAATCGACGCGGATGTCGATCCGGCCACCAGTCGATCGACCAGGAAGTAGCGACGGCGCCGGTAACGGTGCAAGGAGACGAAAAATGCGATTCCTATCGATGATCCGCATCAACGAGAAGGGCGGTCAGGTGCCCAGTGAGCAGCTGATGCACGACATGGGCAAGCTCATCGACGAAATGACCCGGGAAGGTGTGCTGGTTCGCACGGCCGGACTCCGACCGACGGCGGAAGGCACGCGTGTGCGCCTGCGTCAAGGCCAGCTCTCGACCGTCGACGGCCCATTCACCGAGACCAAGGAAGTCATCGGCGGATTTGCGATCCTCGAGGCGGAGTCGATGCAGAAGGCGATCGCACTCACGAAACGCTTTCTGCGGGTCCACGGCGACGAATGGGACATTGAATGTGAAGTGCGCCAGTTGGACGGACCCGAGTTCGGCAGAGACGTATGATTTCCGCTGAGTCGAGAACTCCTTCGACGATGAGGGGCTGCAGAACCTCGAGAAGGACGGCTGGCAATCGACCTAGCGCGGCGCATCAAGGGCGCCGCGCCTCATTGTCAGCAGTGTGTCCGTTGCGACCTTCGGCCGGTTCAGAGTGACCGATTGGGCGTTGCGTTCCCTGTCGGCCGCTTCGCCCTGCTCAGGAGAGCCGGACGTTCTCCGCGCGCAGTCCCTTGTCGCCGCGGCCGGCATCGAAGACGACCGTTTGGCCGTCGCGCAGCTGCTCGAAGACCGAGCCGTCCCGGACAGCGGTTCGGTGCATGAGCTGACTCCTGGCCGTCCTCGCCCTGAATAAACCCGAAGCCCTTATCCGAGATCAACCTTGATATGGTTCCGTTCATCGTTTGTCCCTTTCTGCCACCCGATCCTCGAGCTCCGGTTCTCTTACGTCGTGGTGCGCTTGACGTTCGCCGCCCGCGGACCCTTCGGACTGTCGGCAACCTCGAACTCGACTCCATCACCCTCGCGCAGATCTGCGATGCCCTCGCCATAGATAGCGCTTTGGTGAAAGAAATATTCTTGCCCCGTCTCACCCTTGATGAACCCAAAGCCTTTGTCCACTCGCAGCGTCCGAATTGTTCCCGTCATTTATCCATCTCCGATCTCTGGTTTCCGACCATCGCTGTCGAGTTCAACTCGACCGATGGCATGACTTGCTTGGTTGACCTGACCCGTCGCCGCGCTCCTGTCGCCGAATCGCAGGCAAGGCAGCGCGACGCGGTGGAGGGGCAAGGCCTGCTTACCAACGCGGCTCAGAGCGACGTCGCGATTCGCCGCCGCCGAGCCCCCGGCATACGCGGGCTTCGGCCGCGCTTCGTTGACGGAGAGACTGCGCCCCCAAGCTGATATTCATTCAGCTCTGCGATCGCCTTCTGCGCCTCGTCATCGCTGCTCATCTCAACGAACGCAAACCCGCGCGCCCGCCCCGTGGCCATGTCGCGCATCACCTTCACCGTTTCCACGGTGCCGGCACGGGCGAACAGGTCCTGGAGCTCCGCTTCTCCGGTTTCATACGGGAAATTTCCGACATACAACTTTCGACCCATGATCTGACTCCTCTGCCGCGAAACGCGACATCAACGCCGCCCAGGCGGCGCACAGTTTCCACGGCCTCGAAGGGATGAGCCGTGGTCCGGAATTTCGTCTCGTAGCTAGGAACTCGGGGAGGAGCGAGTCAGGAGAGGCTCGTTACGCCAGGAATCAGCACAGCACGCGGCAAGATCCGATGCACAAGTATACATCATGCGGAGGATGACGCGTATCTTGCGTTTGACCCCGAGCGCCAGAGGTGTTCCCGGGAGAACGGTGTCGAGCGCCCGAAGGTCGACCAGTCAGTCCTGACGCCGAAAGTGTGTATCAACCGCTTTGCACGATCAGGGCGTCGATCCAATCGGAATTCAGGAACGAGGGGAACAGAGTCTCCGACCCGCGGTTTTGAAACGCCGATGGCCTTCTCGATCTCCGCGAGGCGTGATCATCATCGTCATCGGATCGACAGGCGACTCCGGCAAATCTGTGATGCAGGTAAAAACGCTTGGCGTCGTCGTTGACAGCGTGCAGAAGAATTGCGCGGGATGCCGGCGATGTCGGCGGCGAGCAGCGTTCGCAGCGGGGCGTCTCTCAGCAGGCCAGCGCCGAGTCCCGACCCTTGATACTCGCGATCGACGCTGCGAGCCGGGCGAGCACCATCACCGGAATCGGCTCGGGCATGTTGCGCCGCACGCGGCCGGTCGCCGCCTCGGTGCGCGACAGCGCCAGTGGCCAGCGCGTGGTAGCCGACGACGCGGCCGTCAGCGACCGCGACGAACGTACGGGACGCGCGGCTCGCCTCGTCCTGCAATGCTCGCCGCTCGAGCCAGCCGTCTGAGTTCAGGAACGCACGCAATCACAGCCCGAGGTCGTGTTCCGGCGGTGAGGATTGCTCCGGCAGGACTGACCGCCCCGCTCATCGCTCCCAGGGAGCGCGCGTGGCGGAAGCTTGCCGCAGACGCGGGTTGTCTGCAGGCGGCGTATCGAGCGCCTCGTTGAAACGGCGAAGCGCGGCGCATGTCGAGGTTGAAAGAACCGGCGCTCCAAAGGATCGACTCGACGCTTCGCGCGTGGCCGCGTCCACGCACGAACTTCAGTCCGATCTTTTCCCAATGCCTCGGCCGCGCGATCGATCAGCTCGCGACGAGCCTCATCGGTTCGTGGATTGATCACTTTGGTTCAGTGGCGGTGGCGCGCATGAGTTCAGGCTATCGCCGCTATACACAATAGTCAACACACACCAAGCGCTCGATCGCGACCAAGCGGCTCGCGTCTGTGCCCTATGTGCCGACAGCAAAACGGCCTGCCGCTCCAGGACCGGTAGCGCAGTGAGCTGCGCGCTCCTAGCCAGGACGCGCCGTATTCGCGTGACCGAAGAGCGGCGACGTAATCACGCCCCGACGAACGTCGTTGGATTGATCTGGTTGGGGTTACGTTGAAGACATCAGTTCAACTCGAAGTTGTCCGTCTGCTCGCGCTTGGCTGACTCAGGATCCTTCGACGGCGGACGCGGCGCGCGGAACACGGTCGTGAAGCGCAGATCCAGGTGCGCGTAGCCGGGACCTTCGCCGGTATTCGGGACACGCCCGCTGGACGATCGGTCGCCACGAGATCGTGATTCGTGTCGGCGCCGCTGACGATATCGAAGGGCGCGCCGCTCCAGGCGGTGAATACGGTTCCCGGCGCGGATCCGATTCCTTCTTCCACGCGTGCGCGCCAGCCAGGCTGAAGCGGTGACGCCGATCGAAATCGGCCCGCCCGCGTTCGGCCACGAGGTCGTTGCTGTCGGCTGGAAGCGCGAACGCATCCGGACGAATCGTCAATCGTCCGCGACAGGCGGTACTCGATGGGTGCCCTTGAAACCGGCCAGCCTGCCGCGGAACGTGCCGGTGAGCGCGTCGGTGCGGCTCATGCGGTCGAGGTCACCGCGAAGACGTTCACCGTGACGGATCGGGCCGCTGCCCGGTGGTCGACTCGCGGCGCATTAGACGTCAGCGCGCACGAAGCGCCGTCGACGAGCGCATGGAGAGGTATTCGACGGCGACCAGGTCTTGCGCCACAGCGCGCGTTCCACACCGGCGCTGGCCTGCATCGTCATCGGCATCGCGAGACCGGGACCAACTGTCCAGATCGCGCCGGGTGCCACGACGACCGCTTCTGGCGGCAACGCGGGAAACGAGGGATTCGCAATTGCCGCCTCGCGCAAGCCGCCGTCGCCGAAGAGCCGCGTTCGCACGAAGACTCGCGGGTAGACACGGTCTGATAGAAGAGTCCGGCGCCGCCGCGAAAGACCATCTTGCTGCCGGCAGGCGCCACGGCGACAGTGACTCGCGGCGATAGGTTGTTCCAGTCGGCGACGTCGCTCTGCCAATCGTAACGGACGCCGGCTGTGACGCTCATCGTGTCCGACGGACGGAGCGTCGTGTCGACGAAAGGCGCTGCCGTCGGTCTGCACGAACGAGGTGTGAGGGTCGCCGGCCCGTCGCACGAGAAGGCACGGCGCTCGCCGCGCGAAATCCGCGAGACTTCGAAAACAGGCATGCCGCCGAAGTTGTCGACGTCCATCACGTCAGCCGAGCGCGCCTTTGATCGAACCGCCGGCACGGACCGCTCGGGCGCCGATCGTCATCGTGGCGATTTCCTGCACTTGAATCGAACCGGTGCGATCGCGCGCGAAGGTCTGCGGCGCGCCGCCGGTGAAGGCGCCGGCCACGACAACCGCGGGTGCAAATGCCGGCGAACCATCGTCGCGTTGGCTGACGACGCCTTCGACGCGAAGATCGTTCAGCGCCGCCGTCGACACGATGCGGCGATCGCCGACCAGCAGCCGGTGGCGCCGCTCGTCCGTGGTGATGGGCCTGCTCCGCCAGCCTGAACCCGCCCACTCCACGGTCGCGCTCCAGATCGTCGAAGAGGTCGTAGCGGAACGTCAGCGCATCCGTCTTGTTCAGCCGGTAGTCGGCACGCCCGGAGCATCGTGCTCCGGCGCTCGGGTGTGACGAGGTTCCTGACGGACCGGACCGGAGGGCGTTTCGGCATCGACGATTGCGGCGCTGGTCGTTCACGGTGCTGCGCGGCGGTGAAGAACGACCAGCCCTTGCCTGGCAGCGGTCCGCCCAGCGTGCCTTCGCCCGGCGTGCGGCTGCTCTCGGGCGTGGAGATCGCAAAGGCGTTGCGCGCGTCGAACCTGAGTTGCGCAGGAAGAGGGCGCCGCTCCCGTGATAGAACCGGCGCGAACCTCGCTCGGTTTCCACTTCGACGCGTGACTTTCCCGGGCTTCTGTATTCCGTCGCGTGCACGGGTTCCGATTGATGAGGAGCCGATGGATCGCCGCCGACGGCATGCCGCAGGCGCGTCGCTTTCGACGCCGTCGATCGCAACGGAGACGGCCCCCGGCATACCCGCGGCGAAGCTTTCCACGAGCGTTTGCAGATCCACGGGCCTCGGTCGGCAGACGGCGCAGCGCTTCGGGATCGAACTCCACCGCGTTCGCATTTCAGGGCCGGCAAGCATCGCCGGCGGCGGCGTCCGCCGCGACCGTGACTTCCTCGTCAAACCCCACTTTCATCTTCACCGTCACGTCGGTCCGGCCTGCTGCGGCGACCTTGACGGTCATCTCGTTGCCTGGAAGCCTGCGAGATCCGGCGAAGCCGTGCCGAGCCGGACTCGATACTCGAGAAGCGAAGTGGCCGGCGGCGTCGTGGACCGTCTCGCGCGGTTCCCGCCAGCCGCTGGCGTGAGCACGACCACCGCGCCCGGGGGCGCGGCGCCCGAGTCGTCCACTACGGTACCGGCCAGCGTGCGCGTCTGCGCTCCGGCGTACGCCGGCGCCGAGAAGGATCTGCGAGAAAGACCAACCCACCGTTGGTTGTCATGCGTCACCCCGCCATTGGGCATCGGCCGGACGTACCGCCGGGTGGGCGCCGAGCAGTTCGAGCAGTTCGCCGGGAGTGATGATCGGCCGCCATCATCACCGCATGGTGCAGCATCAGGCCCACAGGTGCCGACGCCTCCGCGACGACCCGCGCGATCGACTGCCCCCAGGCAACCGCGCCAGAGTGCGCAGCCGCGGCGGCCGGTCCAGTCGAGACCGACGGTCAGTTCGTGCAGCCCGGCGCCGCCCAGCGCGCGGCGCCGTGCGGTCGCGCGACAGAACGTTGAAGCCGGGTCACGAGCGCCGCGACCGTCTCACCCGTGCAGCGGTTCCACGGAGGTGTGAAGACTCCGTTCCCCTTTGTGCCAAGCCGGTCCTCGAGGAGGCAGCGTCCTGTCGCAATGTCCTCCGCTGCTCGCGCAATGATCGCGACGGCCCGAACTCGCTCTTCCGTCCATCCGGTTCGTGATTGGCGTGCGCGAGTCCGTGCTGGTGCACGCTGACCAGTCCATCCGAGGAGTCGAGCCTGCGCCGCAGGTCGGCGGCTGACGACGACGTCAGCGCCGCCGGAATCGCGGCGACATCGATGGGCACCCCGCGCGATTGGACGACGTCGAGCAGGACGAACAGGCGATCATTCTCCCATCCGGCGTCATCGTCGCGCACGAAGAGATCGAGCGAAGACCCTCCGCTGGTCGAGACTTTCCCCGAACCGGATCAAGCCAGGGACTCTTTCCGCATGGCGAAGCAGCATCGCCAGCGCACGCGCGCTGTACGTGGCGCCGTCGAGATCGAAATCAACATGTTGAGGGAACGAAGTCGAGGGTGCGTTCGATGGCGGCGGCGAGCGGCGCGGGCTGGAGTGCGTCAGTCGGAAGCACGCGCGCAGGACGTCGAGCCGCTCCAGACGCGACGCCCGTTCAGTCTGTTCGCTGTCGCCGTTGTCGGCGAACGGCACCACGAGCGCGGGCACGCGCGCGCGGATGGCGTCGAGGCCGTGTTGTAACCGCACTGGCTCACCGAGACGGCCGAAGCCTTGATCTCGCGGCTCAGATCCGGCACGGTCGGTGCGATCTGCACGCGCGGGTCGTTCGCCGCTGCCATGCGCAGGCGATCGACGGTCCTCAGGCGGACACAGCGGTCCGGCGACGACGAGCATCGGCGGCCGCTTCGCATCGAGCAGCGCGTGCGCGGCAATCGCGGTCAGGTAGAGCCGCTCCGCAAACCGGCCGCCGCCGCCCGACACGAGGATGCGATCGCCCGAACCGGCGGGGCCGCGGTGTCGCGGGCGGCGACGAATCCGTGTGCAGCACCGGCGGGCGAAGCGGCGTGGACGGGCGGAACGTCTCGCCCAGCCTCGAGAAGCGCGGATCGGCGTGCACGAGCACGGCATCGAAATACTCTGTCGAGCACGGCAGCCGCGCGGTCGGTCGTGACGCGGCTGCGCCGTCCCTCGATCGACGAGCAGGTCGCGGACGCTGCAGGCCACGACCGGGCACGGAGGGCGGCGCGTGGCCTCGAGAAGCGCGCATCAGCTCGCCGCGGAACTTCCAGCGGCCGAACGGGAAAAGCTCGATCACGACGGCCTGCGGGCGAATCCGTTCCGTAGACGTCGAGGATCAGGCGCTGGCGCGCGTTCATCACGTCTTCGATCGCGGCGCCGCCGTTCACGACGACGAGGCGCCCGCTCTCGTCCTGGGCGACGGCAGGGAGTTCGATCACGTCGAGGCCGGGCGGCGGATCCACACCGCGCGGCCGCGCGCCGCCCGCAAGCATCGAGACGCGGAAGTGGCTTGCCGAGCGCATCCGCTAGCGCCCACGATCGCGCGGAGATGTCCCCATCCCGAGCGAGTGCTGACAGTAGAGCAGCAGCGACGGGCGGAAGTTCATCGCAGCGAACCTCCGTCGAGCACGCGATGCGCCGCGGCGAGCAGAGACTCCATCCACGCCAACCCGAGCGGACGGACGCGGGTCACCGCCCTCGACGCGCGTTCGACGAAGAGCGCCGCCGCGGTGTGCCACGCAAGCGATCTCCGCGTCGGGAAGAGGCTGGACGATCTCGTAGCCCCGCAGGAACGCATCCGCCTCGGCATGGAAGCGCGTACGGGGCACTGGTAAGGCGGCGTGGAGGTAGAAACAGGCTTGCAACCAGACTACCGAGGTCGGCCGCTGCCGGTCCGTACGAGATATCTTCCACGTCGATGAGCGCAATCAGTCGCCTGTCGCGATCGCGTTCTTACCGGATGCAGATCGCCATGGAGGCACACGGGCGGGTCGTCAGGCCCAGGGGCGCGGTTTCGACCAGCGCCGCCGCGCGAGCGTCGCGGCCCCGTTCGCGACGTCAGGCCGAATCCGCGCGAGGATGTCCGCGTCGCTCCGAGACGTGTCTCGAGAAACGCGGTCGAACAGCGGAGCGTGCAGCACCGACAGCCCGTGGAACGCCGCGACAGGCGGACCGGGAGACGACCGATCCTCGAGTTCGTCATCGTCGTCCGTTTCCGTCAATCGCCGTCCGGGAACGACGTCGAGCCAAGAGCGTTCTCAGGGCTTCGCTGTAGTGAATGGGCCGCGGCAAGGCCAGCCACCGATTTCCGGCGCCGAGAGCTCTGCCGCAAGAACTGGTAGGTCGCACCGTCACGCTCGGCCTGATACGACGCGGCGACTTTCGCGTACGCGAGCGCAACACCAGCGTCGTCCGACGTACGCGAGCGTCGCCGATTTCTCGGGCGCGTACTGCCGCAACCCTGACCTGGCGTCGCAGCACCATCGTCCGCACACCAGCGGCGCGCTGCCCTCGAGCAATGGCGTCAGCGTTGCGATCTTGCGGTCGTTCGGAAAGACCCGCCCACGCCACTCAGCCCGGCAGTGCACGATCGCCGCGAACGATCGGACGGTCGCTCGCCTTTCGCGGCCTGCGTAAAGATCGGCGCTGCGGCCGGGGCGGACCATGCGCACGGCGACGATCATGAATTCGGTCCCGGCAACCGCAATCCGGAAGACGGCGCGCGAGGTCACTGCCGACCTGATAGTTCACGCGCACCGTGCGACAGCGGCCGATGTCGGCGTCGCCGTCCGCGCCGAGCCGCCGCAGCGCATCACGTATCAGGCATTCGTCGAGCAGGGCATCACGCCTTGCGGCAAGGCGGGATCCGGCGCGAGAGCGCGATCGGCAGCGTGTCGATCATCCGCACACCTCGACGCCGCGACCGAGCGATCCGCTGAGTCCGTTCGACGGTCTCCGAGAGACCCGTGAAGGACCGTCGACTGCTGCACGTTCCCCGCCGAAACGCTGCGCTGCCACCAGGCAACCCCGGCTGGATGCAATCCGGCTGACGGCGCCGTTGCTGCCGTCCGCCGTCCAGCCGATCCGATCGCGAACGCCGCGAAATGGCCGCTCGACGTCCGCGACCCAGAGCTCGCCTGAGCGCCGGACGACTCATCGTCGGCGGATGCTCGGCGTCGGAGCAATCGGCATCACGAGCGTCAAGAAGGTTGCGTCGCTCGCCGCTTCGAGACTGAACACCACGACGGGCGCCTGATGCCTGACGCCGTACGCCTGAGAGATCAGCCGGTCTCGATCGTCGAAACCGCGTCACCAGCGGTGACGATCGCCGCGTACGGCGTCACTGCCGCAACGCAATCGGACGTGGTCGACAGCGCCATTCGGGACCGTCGACCTCGGGCGTCAGGTGGAACCGCAGGTCGTAGCGGTGCCGGTTCTGCGCCTCGAGCACATCCCGGATCAGCGCAGTATTACCGTCGGCGACGAAGAGGATGCGCTAAGCGGTGAATCGTCTCATAGACGGGGAGCGCGCTTCGCCCCAGAGACGTCGGTGGCACGCTCACGCGATGCAGCAGCCGCGCCTCGGCGACCGGCCCCCTGGCTTGCCGCGGCGATACGGCGTCTGGTCGAGGCCGTCTGGTGACGGCAGCTGTTGTGCGCCGCCGTGCCCTTGAACCAGCGTCCGCCAGTGCGGCGGCGCGTCGCAGTAGGTATAGCGTCCCGGATCGACGACGATCGGCGATCCGCCCGCGGCAATCTCGACGCTCAGCGCATCGTAGTGTCCGTGCCCGCCGTCGCCCAGCGGTCCGCAGTCGAAGATCGAAAGCGCTCGTCCCGCAGATCGCATTCGCCCGCTGCCCCATCCGCTGCGCTGGACGAAGTAGCCGCCGTGCGGAAAGCTCGCGTGATGAGACGCGGGCGCGATGCCCGATCGACCGCGCGCGTCGCAGCGTAGGTGAAGTCCGGACACGCTCCAGCCACGAATCCGCCGAAGCCGCCGCGAGGAGGTCCGAAGTAGCTGCCGCCGTCACTGCCGGAAAGCCAGCCGGCATGCCCGCCGTCGGGTCGGTGACAGTGGAGCGCGAACTGCCAGGCACGAGCGAGGCGCTCCTCGAACGCGTCCGCTACCGCGAGCCCGAACCGTCGTGCATTCTGCGCGAATCCGACGAGCGAGCGCAGCACGACATGGTGATAGTGCGTCGAGCGTTCGCGCTGGACACCGTCGGCAAGGACGTGCAGTCAGCACGTTTCGGGTCAGCGCGTCAATCGAGAACCGCAGCAGGCGCCCGCCGGAATCGAGATCGGGAAGCGAGAGCGCCGCCGCGAACAACGCGATAGCTCGAGGCGTCCGATGATTCCGCCCTCCCTTCTCGTCAGGTGCTGCTCAAGATGCGCCACCTGCTCGCGCAGTTGCTGATCGTGCGATGGCTGGCGCTGCCAACCCCGGCGATGAAGCGTCGCGTGTCAGAGATCGAACCCCGCACGGCGAAGCGGCCTCCAGCGCATAGATCCAGTTCTGAATCCGGCGTCCGATCACGCCGCTGGGATCGGGGCGATCGATCGAACCTGCGCGATCCACGAACGCACCAGGCGCTGCCAGGCGCGTTAGCGAAGCGCGCGTCGCCGCTCTCCTCTTCGCCGCGGCGGCCAGATCGAGGCCGTAGCAGAACTTCGGGCCCACTCCAGTCGCCACTCCGGATCGTGGGGCAGCTGCGCCGCGAGCCAATCCGGCTCAGGCCGAGATCGAGCCGTCACGCCCTGGATCGCAAACACTCCACGCGCGACCGCGATGGCGATCTCGCGCGCCGCCGGTAGACGTGCTCGTGCACGCAGAACAGGGGTCGCAGCGCCCGCACGCCCGGCTCATGCCCCATGCGAACCCTGCCGTCCGACCAGCCGCAGAGCCGCCGCTGGCTGGCTGATGATGCGTCCTTCCTGGAGCCGGTAGACGACGTCGGCGCGGTCGAAGAGCGACACGCGGTGCGTGATCGCGAGGGCACGTCCGCCCGGCGCGGAATGCGCTCGAAGCGCCGAGAAGATCACGGCCTCCGACTCGGGATCGACATTCGACGTCGGCTCGTCGAGGAGCAGAATCGGGCGATTCAAAGAAACGCTCGTGCGAGAGCAGCCGCTGACGCTGGCCGCCCGACAGATCGACGCCGTCCCTCGCCGAGGCGCGTCCAGCGTGCCGGGCACTCCGCGGACGAAGTCCTCCATCGCGACAAGGGCCAGCGCCTCCCAGATCCGGCGGTCGTCGAGCCGCTCTCCCGTCGCCGTCAGCGCCTCGCGCAGCGGAGCCGGCGAACAGCTGCGTGTCCTGCGTCATGAGTGCGATCTGCGCGCGCAGTGAACGGACCGTCAGCGACCGCAGTGGTCGGCCGTCGAGCCGGATCTCGCCCGAGGTGGATCGAAGGCAGGACCAGCAGGCTGAGCAGCGTGCTCTTCCCGCGCCGCTCGCGCCGACGAGCACCGGCGCGAGTTCGCCCGGCCGCAAACACAGGTCGACGCCGTGGAGCACGACCTCTGACGCGGGCCGCCGCATGAGAAGAACACGTTGCGCAGCTCGATGATGCCGCGGGCCTCGCAAGATGTCGACCGCATCAGGCGCATCGCGGATCGTCGGCTGCTGGATCGAGCAGCGCCAGCAGGCGCTCGCCGCTCGCCATGCCCTTCGAACTCGTCTCGGCCAGATCGTTCAGGCGTTCGACCGGCTTCGGCAGCTGCGTCAGATAGGACGTCAGGACGGTGAGCGCGCCCGAGCGTCAGGCGACCGCGGAGCACGAGCAGGGGCGCCGCCGGCAAGCCAGCAGCGCCGTGGCGATGCCGTGCGCGCAGCGAATCGTGCGCTCCATCTGCGCGGCGCCACTGCGCGTTTCTTCGACGCCGGGCAGTGAGGCTGCAGCTGTTCAACTGGCGAAAGCGCTCCTCTCGCGTGGCGGTCCCCGCCATGCGCCTGGATGACCGGCAGTCCGCGGACGATTTCGCGCGAGGCCGGCGACGGCGCCTTCCCGCTTCCGGCGTTCGCGCGACGCACGTCCGAGGCGCGCGCCGTAGTAGCGGACGAGCACGCCCAGCGCGGGTACACCAGACCAGTGGCGCAGATGGCCAGCAGCGGCTGCAGCCAGAACATCAGCGTCAGCTGCTGGGCGGATCGTCGTCAGCACGTGCTCGACGAGCATCGGCATCGTCCGCGCCTGAACCGGACGAACTGATCGACGTCGCCGACCAGCCGCAGCACGAGTTCGCCGCTGCGGTGCGTGGTCCTGATCGTCGGCGGCAGCAGCTGCAGGTAGCGCGAGCATCCGATCGCGGAGATCGGTGTTCAGCCGCTCGCGGAATCGCGCGTTCAGCACCGCCTGCGCCGACTCGACCAGCGCGAAGCGCGGCGATGGCGACAATCGCCGCCGCCATCGCCACGATCAGCCGTCTCGGGTGAGCGCAGCCCGCGAAGTCCGCCGAGCGCCGTCGGCAGGCGGCCGCCGGAGAGCACGTGGTCGATCACGACCTTCAGCGGCCAGGGCGCGGCGAGCGCGAGAACGACCGCGGCGATGCGGCAGCTGTAGGCGACCCCAGGAGACCTCGGTGCTCCCACACGAACGGCGCGCACCATCGCATCACGTCGCGCGACGTCCGGTGCCCACGCGTCGTCATGCCACCCCCGTAAACAGCGTCTGCAGCTCGCCGATCAGCCGATCCCTCGTCGAACCGCGACGCGACGAACGCCTGTCCAGCGGTCGCCAAGCCTGCGCGCGAGGTCACGATCGCGATGGAGACGCAGCAGCAAGGTCGGCGGTCCGGACCGATCGTCCGGAGGCACAATCAAGCCCGTCACACCGTCGGACACGAGCTCGGGAATCCCGCTGACGTTGGTCGTCACGACGGGCAGTCCCGCGGCCATTGCCTCGACGAGCACGTTCGGAATGCCATCGCGGTCGCCGTCCGCGCTGATGCGGCACGGAGGCAGAAGACAGTCGCGCGCTGGTATTCGCCGAGCAGGGCCGACTGCGGCATCGCGCTGGCCACGCGGACCCGCCGATCGACGCCGCGGCTGCGGATGCGATCGATCACGTCCGCGGTGAGATCGCCCGGTTCGCCGATGATCGTCGCTTGAGCCGGACGCCGCGCGCGATCAGCTCGGCGCACGCATCGACCAGCACGTCGAATCCCTTCTTGCGGACGAGACGGCCGACGCCGACGATGCGCAGCACTTCTTCGTCGCGCGGCGGCGCGGCGCCGAGTTGCCGGCGCAGCAGGTCCGCGAAGTCCGTGTTCAGCCCGTGGTAGACGCAGAAGACCGGTGTGCGGCCGGCGCGCGCCTGGAGATACGCGCGGCTGGTGTCCTCGCGCAGGTGACGGCGAAGAGAGCCGCGCGGAGCTTCCGTTCGAGCAGGCCTGCGGGATTCAGCGACGGCGTATAAATGTCTTTCGCGTGAGCCGTGAACGAGAACGAGCGTCCGGTGATGAGTGCTACGCGAGCCACGTCACGGTGGTGGCACCGTGACAGAAATGGGCGTGCAGATGGCGGACGTCAGGCGCCTCGAGCACAGCCGACGCGAGCGCGACCGCCTGCAGTAACTCCTTCGCGCACACCTTTCGCGGCGCCGACAGAACGCCCCGTCGCGCGCGAATCGACTGCGCGAGCGCCGCCCGCGCAGCGCGAAGCACGCCCAAAGGTCGCCGGGCCAACGTCCGTCTCAGCGCCGGCAGGAACGGCGGGAAGGTGAAGGCGCAACCAGCGCCAGAGCGACACGTCGGACACTGACGTCGTCGGCGGAAGGTAGACCGGCCGGCGCCTTGATGCGACCGACGACAGGACGGCGGAATCCTTCTTCTTTGCTCCTGCGTGATCACGAAGATGCGGAGCGGGAGGCCGCCCTGCTCCAGCCGGTAGATCTCGCTCGCGATGAAGAGCTCGGAAATTCGCGGATATCCCTTCAACACGCACGCGACAGACGCGTCGGCAGGCGCTGACTCGATGCGTCGCGTGTCAGAGCAGACGCCTCCGGCGGACGTCGACGAACCGGTTCGGGCGCAGCAGATGGATGTCGAAATCGAGCTCGGCCCTGCGCCGCGCCGCGCCGCCGAGCGCCGCGCGGAGCGAGGGACGGCTTCCCAGACGGAGCATCGCTTTCGCGAGCGCGCGGCAGTCGCCAGCGGGAACCAGCAGGCCGCTCGCCGTCGCGAATCGCCGAGGCGATGGCGCCCGTCTAGCTGCCGACGATCGCTCGGCCTGCTCGCCATCGCTTCCGGCACGACGTTGGGCAGCCCGTCGCGATCGCCGGAGGAATCGACAATCGACGGCACGACGATGACGTCGGCTCCCCGCGTAGACGCGCGGCAGCGTCTCGTGGGTCAGCGCTCCCTCGAACAAGACGCGTTGGGCGACGCCGAGCGCGTGCGCCTGCATCCCGAGACGGTCGTCGCCCGGCCCCTCGCCGACGATCTGCAACTGCCACGGCTCCGGCGTGGCGACAGCGCGTCGAGCAGGACGTGGAAACCCTTTCTTTCGACGAGACGTCCGACGGCGAGCAACCGCAACTGTCTCTCCGCGGCGGACGCGCCCGTGGCGAACCGCTGGAGGTCGACGCCATGTGGAACGATGCGGCACGGCAGGCGCCGCTGCCGTCGAACTCGCGGGCGACGTCGGCATTGCAGGCGACGACGCAGGCGGCCTGCCGCGCGCGAGCGTGCAGCTCTGCCCGCGGCAGCTTTCGCGCATCGCGCGCGTGAACGCTGAAGCCGAAAGGAACGCCGAGCCTCGCGGCCAGCGAGGCGCCGACGGACGCCGGTGTGTGAGCGAAGTAGGCGTGCACGCCGCCCACTGGCACGCCACGGAGCAGACGCGCCGCATCGCCGGCCTGGTCTTCCGGTGCGCCGTCGAGGCGGCGGACCCGCGGCGCAAGCACGCGCCGCGGCCGGCTGAACAGGACCGGCTTCTCCCGGTTTCGTGCTGAAGACGGACGCAAGCAGCCCGCGATCGGCGAGCGCCGACACCTCAGCGAGCGCAAAGGTTTCCGAACGGCGGGAAAGCCGCTCAGCACCACGACGATCGGCCGGGCCGTCACGCGATCTGCCCCAAAAGGTTCCCGCACGCGGTCCTGGATCCGCGGCAGGCCGTCGAGCGCAATCGGGACGGGTGACGGCGGCCGCGCGAGCGCCGCACGAACGGTCGCGATGAGATGGTCGGGGCCGAGCTCATCGGGCTCGATCACTTCGAACAGGCCGAGAGACGCGAGGCGGCGCGCGCGCAGCAGCTGCTCGGCAACCGGCCGGCTCCGCGGCACGAGTACCGCGCGCATCGCGCATGACAGCAGCTCGCAGACGGTGTTGTATCCGGCCATCGACACGACCACATCCGCCGCGGCGTACCGCGCGCCGAGGTCTGCCTCGAAATCGAGGAGCGTCACATCAGCCATCGCGCCGAACCGCGCGCGCAGCCGGGTCCGCGAGACATCCGGCATCTGCGGGCCGAACACGACCGTGGATCGGAGCGCGACGCCGCGCGGCAACGCCGGAGAGGCCGTCGAGATAGGTTTCCTGATCAGGTCGGGTACCATCCTCGCCACCCCCAGTGGTGACGAGGACTTGCGGCGGGCCATCGTGCGGTTGCGTCGGGCGGCGCGGGCGTTTCAGGTAGCCGCAGTAGCGCGTTTTCTCCACGACATCCCGCGGAAAACCGCACTCGACGACGGCATCGAAGATCGACTGCTCACCGTAGATCCACACCTCGTCGTAATAGCGCGCGATCGTCTGCATGTCGCGTGCATCGTTTGAGCGAGAGACGCGTCGCTTGCGGCGCGTCCAGGATGTCGCGGATGCCGAGCACGATCTTCACCGGCCGCCGCCGCCGCCTGACCTCTCGGAGCGATTCGAGCAACTCCCCATCGATCCCGCCCGCGCGCTTGTCGACGATGATCAGGTCCGGCGCGAAACCCAGGACCGCCGTGGCGATGACGCGTTGCCGCAGCTTCGCGATCTGATCCAGCGGCGATGGGAGATAGGCCGGTGCGAACCGGTCGGTGGCGTGGCGAGTCAGACACGGGAGCTTGATGTAGTCCGTCCGCTCCGGAATGCGGAACGCGTGGATCATCGGCGAGCCCGTGACGATCAGGAGAGACGCGTTCGGATACTGCTCCCCCAGTGTCTCGGCGAGAAGCAACGTCCGCCGGATGTTGCCCAGTCCCACGGTATCGTGGATACAGCAGAATCCTGGATGGGTTCGCGGCGTCGCTCGTTCGGACGGGGAGGCACGCACCCCGAGAGAGAAAACGGCTGACCCATGTGCTGCCTCTGTGACATTTGTGCAACGCGTGAGCCAGCGGCACGCGGAGAAGGCTCGCGCAAACCATTCGCCCGCCGATGTCCGAAATTCGCTCTGAAAACAGGGGGAGCGTCGGTGTTGGTCTGGACTCATCGCGAGATCACGCTTCGACCTCAGCGCGATTGCGAATTTCGAGAAATTGGTGAAGTTTACGGGAACCGAACGGAGAGAACGGGATCGCGCCGATCCAAGGGCGCCGTCATCGTGCTGTTGGTCGTGGCAGAGCGCCGCGAAACGCGACGCCTCCGGCCGCTCGTGATCGAGCGCCCGTTTTTCCATGAGCGCATCTCAGGCGCAGCGTGAAAAGACCGACAACCAGTCCGGACGATGTACCGACGACGCGACGGCGAGACGTTTTCAGAATCTTTAGCCAGCGAGCCGCAACCCCGAAAATCGCGTACAGCGGAAACGGAAGGACGTGACCTGTGACTTCCCAAGTCGGCCGGCGAGGCCGTTGAGGAAGACAGACGATGCGCGCAAGGCCGCAGCCACGAAGAAACCCATCACGACCCTGGGCGACATCGAAGGATGCATTTCGTCGCGAGCGCGGCGAACGTCAGCACCTGACGGCGGCGCGCTTTTCCACCACGGGATCGCTGCCATGCGCCACACTGCGTTGTGCATCGCGGGCGAGCTCGCGCGCGTCGACCAGCTTCACGGCCGGATAACGCCCTGGGCGAGCCGCTTCTGACGTGCGTTCTTATCTCGGCAGAAGACTGTCCAGGTGCGCACGTCGTTGGACGTCACGCGCAGCGATAGCCTCTGGCGTCAGATCGTCGAAGTAGTCGACTGCTCCTGTGGCGGGCGGTTTGATGCTGCGAATCGAGGTGTCGTTGATAGCCTGCCGCCGTTCGAGGCGGCGCGCCGGTCGTTGGAACTGAATGGCTTCCGGCGTCGGCGAGACCTCCCAAGGGCCCAAATTTGTTGCCATGGACCCTTGGGAGGCTCAAGAATTGGTCGGGATGGCCGGATTCGAACCGGCGACCCCTTGACCCCCAGTCAGGTGCGCTATCCAGGCTGCGCTACATCCCGATGTGTGATGCGCGTGGAGCTACCGACGCGAACTGCGACGAGTCGACGACCCTGTCGGCCCTGTCGACGACGTCCGTGACGATCCGCCTCGCGTTGCGGCGGGCTTTCCTCTCGACGTCTTGACGCGGCTCGCCGACATCGGCCGCGTTCGCGCGCTCGACATCATCGCCGGCGCGGCGAGCTGAAAATCGTCGCGCGTGCCGGCCGATCCGCGACAGCAGCAGCTCGAGAATCGATCGCAGGCTCGCGCTTCACCTCGGTCAGCCGCTGTCGCGCGTTCTGACCGATCAGCTCGTCGATCACCGGCGCGTCGGCCGCCACCGGCGCCGATTCTTCCTCGAGCTTGCGCTGCGCACCCGCGAGCGTCAGCCCGTCGACCAGCAGGAGATGCTTGATGCGCAGCACCTGCTCGACGTCGGCGCGCCGATAGACGCGCGAGCCCGCCGGCGGCTTTCGCGACGCCGAGCTTCGGAAACTCCGTCTCCCACGAGCGCAGCACATACGGCTGCACTCTTGACCAGGTCGCAGACCTCCGACGCCTTGAAGAGCGCGCGGTTGGGAATCTCGACCTGAGCGGAACTCTCCGTCATCGGCGCTGAAAGTATACCAAAGCAACGGGTTACACGCCCGAGTGACCGAAGCCCTGCCCGGCGCGCACGGTCTGCGTGGCAGCAGCTCGGCTGACCTCGTCCCATGCCACGCGCATCACCGGCGCGACGACGAACTGCGCGATGCGCATGCCGCGCGTGACGAGAAACGGCTCGCGTCCGAGATTGATCAACGGCACCGGATCTCGCCGCGATAGTCCGGCGTCGATCGTCGCTGGCGTGTTCGGCAGGCTGATGCCTGCACTCACGGCGAGACCTGACCGCGGACGCACCTGACCCTCGTAGCCGTCGGGAATCGCCACCTCGAGACCGGTGGGAATCAACGCGATCTGTCCGGCCGCGAGCACGACGTCGGCGTCGACTGCGGCATGAAGATCCATGCCGGCGGCGCTCGCGCTCATGTTACGCCGGCAGCGGCAGCCCGTGCGATGAAGGCAGTCTTCGAATCTGAACGCGAAGCGGTGTGATCACGCGCGCATGGTATCAGGTCGCACCGCGACGAAAGCAACCGCAGCGTCGGCTACCGTCTCGCGCGGACTCACAGAAGCGTTCCGCGCAGGATGACGATGCCGACCGAGAAATAGATGACGAGGCCGGTCACGTCGACCAGCGTCGCGACGAACGGCGCAGACGAGGCCGCCGGATCGAAGCCGAGCCGCCTGAGCAGGAACGGCAGCAGCGATCCGATGAGCGTGCCCCAGCAGCACGACGCCGACGAGCGAGATGGACACCGTGATGGCGACGAGCAGCCAGTGCTCGCCGTAGATCGTCGAGAACGCGGACCAGACGGCGATCCGGAGGAACCCGATCGCGCCGAGGATGCCGCCGAGCGCGAGACCCGGCGCCGATCTCGCGCCGCATCACCTTCCACCAGTCGCGCCAGCGTCACTCTCGCCGAGCGCGAGCGCGCGGATCACGAGCGTCGACGCCTGCGATCCGGAGTTGCCGCCGCTCGAGATGATGAGCGGCACGAACAGCGCGAGCACGACCGCGCGCTCGATTTCCGTCTCGAACGACGCCCATCGCGGTCGCCGTCAGCATTTCGCCGAGGAACAGCGCCGTCAGCCAGCCGGCGCGCTTCTGAATCATCCGGCCGAACGCGATCTCCATGTACGGCTCGTCGAGCGCTTCCGATCCGCCGACGCGCTGGATGTCTTCGGTCGCCTCCGCTTCCGCGACGTCGAGCACGTCGTCGACGGTGACGATGCCGATCAGGACGCCGGCGGAGTCGGTGACCGGCAGCGCCGGTGCGATCCTCGTCGCGCGAAGACCCGGACCGCCGTCACCTGCGCGTCTGCCGCCTTCAGCGCGACGAATCGGCTGATCCATCAGGCTCTTCACCGTATTGGTCGGCGAGGTGAGGAGGAACTCGCGAATCCTGATGTCGTCGATCAGCCGCCCGGTGTCGTCGACGACGTAGATGACGTTGAGCGTTTCGCTGTCCTGTCCGTGCGTGCGGATGTAATCGAGGACCTGCGCGATCGTCCAGTCTTCCCGCACCGCGATGTAGTGCGGGGTCATCAAGCGACCGATCGATCCTTCCGGGATAGCCGAGCAGGCGGACGGCGACGGCGCGCTCTTCCGGCGTGAGGAGCGCGAGCAGCTGCCGCGTCACTTCAGCGGGCAGCTCTTCGAGGAACATCGATGCGGTCGTCGGGCGCCATGTTGTTCAGCAGCGCCGCGGCTTCTTCCAGACGCCATCGCGCTGGAGCAGCGCGTCCTGCGCGTCGGGCGACAGATACGCGAACGTCTCGGCCGCCTCCTTCCGCGGCAGGATCCGGAACACCAGCACGCGATCCTCGACCGAGAGGTCGGTCGAGCATCACGGCAAGATCGCTCGCCGGCTGGTTCCGGAGCATGTCGCGGACGCGGCCGAAATCGCGCTCGCGGAGGACCGCGGCCAGCTCCATGGCTGGCCGCGCCGTCTCTCGCACGAGCTGAACGACCGCGTCCCGGTCGGGACCGTTCAGTTGTTGTTCCATATAGATCAGCGCCGCGCGCACCACATCGCGATGGTGCACGCTGGGCCCACCGGCTCTGACTACCTCGAGCCAGAGACGGTGGATGTGTTCGAAGTCTTCCGGACGCAAGTCAGGTGCGTGGGCGCCGAGGTGAAACGCGGCGGTCGTGCCGCGCGGATGATGGACGACGAGCCGGACGTCGGTGGGCGCGCCTTTCGCGCCGCGCTCCCACGCTTCGCCGAGGCGGCGCGCCTGCTCTCCAGCCGACAGCGTTTCCGGATTCGCCGACGTGAATCTCCGGACGACTCCAGGCGCACGGCGGTCTCGATCGATCGAGTCGAAGACGTTGAGGCCGGGCACGATCATCAGCCGCACCGCGCGGCGCTTCACGCTCCGCCGCGGCGATCACCGCCGACAGCAGCCGCCGTTCATCGTCGGTCGCGCGCGGCCGCGATCGCTCGGATCATCCGGGACGTCGACGCCGACGAGCCGCACGGTCATCGCGACGACGTCCCGATCGCCGGCGGCGCGAAGCGCCGCGACGAGGTGCGTCATCGCGTGCGGCTTGCGGACCGGCACGAGGAAGTTGCCAGGCCGCGCGTCGACCTGCTGCGAGATCGACGTCGTCTGACGGCAGCAGCTGGAATTCGTCGAGGCCTGCCGCCTCGGGCGCCTGCGCCGTCAGTTCGCGCTCGGACACAATCAGCACGAGCGCCACGGCGTTGACGAGCACGGCGCACGCGAGCGTCGGCGGGTCGAGCATCACGATCAGCGCCGCGGTCGGAATCGCGAGCAGGACCGCGATCGCCAGCAGTCCGATCGGCCACTCGCGGCCCTTCACCGTCACGGTCAGCGGCACGCGGTAGGCGCGCTTCTCGGCGCACGCGGCGGTATCGCCACAGCGCCGCGAGCTTGAGCATCGCCGAGCAGACCACCGCGAAGGCGTATCCGCGCGAGCCAGGCGACATCGCCGTCCGAGACGAGCAGGATGACGAGTTGCGCGACCGCGGACGCGTCGATGATTCGCCACGGCGTGCCGAAGCGCTGATGCAGCGCGCGGAACTCGCGGCCGAGCACACCTTCCTCGACCAGCCGCGCGAGTGTGTCGTGTCCGCCGCTCGCACGCGGCCCGGACGGTCGACGCCAGGAACACGACGGCGGCGCTGGCGACGAATAGCAGCAGGAGGAAACGGATCCACGCGGGCGCCGCCACGGCGATCGCGACGCCGGCCAGCGGCGCCGACATCCACACGCGCCGCTGCTCCTCGGAGAGCAGGCCGACGACGAGGAACCCGGTGACCGCGGTGATGACGAGGGTGTATGCGCCGATCAGGCGCGCGACGCGGAGAGGTTCTGAATCCGCGGCTGCTCGAGGTCGAGCGCGGCATGGCCGAGCGCGTCCACGCCGCCCAGGCACGGCAACGCGTAGCCGATCGCAGCCGCGAACCACAGCAGGTTCACCGCCGGGGAACGGCAACGGCGGCAGGCCCGGCATGCGAATGGAGACCGTCACGGATCCCCAGACGACCAGCACGCCGACGACGGCGATCGCGACGCCCACCGCGCGCGACACGCGAAGGTCCGACGGCGAGCCTCCCTCGCGTTGAACGCCCCAGACCATCGCGAGGAGCGCGGCGGCGAGAATCTTGGCGGCGGTCGCGCCGGCCCCGCCGGCAAAGCGCGCGCCGAGCCAGCGCATTGACAACCGCGATGGCATACTGCCCGCCAACCGCGGCGGCCAGGGCGCTGAGCGTCAAATGCGCGGTCAGCAGCGCCGCAGCCGAAAACGTCGCCGGCCGGCGCCCGAACGTGTCGCGGACACTGCCGTAGAGACCGCCGGGAATGAAGAGGGCGCGCGCCTCGAGGTCGGCTGAGCGCAGGAACATGCTGAGGATGACCGCGACGAGCACGAACCACGGCGACGACGATCCGATGGCCGCCCACGCGACGCCGCCGATGAAGAATGCCGGCGCGCCGAGTTCCGTCAACGCGCGTGCGGCGGCGCGCCAGACGGACACATGCGAGATCAGCGTCCTCGAGGCGAGGATGACTGGAATCCGTGCGGTCGGCGGGAATTTGGCGATGGGATCCTCGTGCGACGCTATTCTGACCGCGATGATGCTTCAGTAGCGAGTCGATAACCGACCCATGGTTCGCTGATCAAGTAGCGCGGGGCGGCGGGATCGACTTCGATTTTCTTACGAAGCTGCGCCGACGAGGACCCAGAGGTGCTCCGGCTGATCGACGGCGTTCGGGCCCCAGACCGCCGTGAGAATCGCTGCGATGCGTCATCACGCGGTCGGGATTGCGGGCCATGAACGCGAGCAACTCGAACTCCTTCGGCGTGAGGCCGGATTTCTTCGTCGCCGCGCCGCACGCGGCGGCGGTCGAAGTCGATCGTCAGGTCCGCGATGCGTCACGCGGCCGCTCTCCGACTCGGTCGCGCCGACTGCACGCGCCGCAAGCCAGACGCGGATGCGTCGCGAGCAGTTCCTCGGGACCGAACGGCTTCGTCGACGTAATCGTCGGCCCCGTGATCGAGCGCGGCCAATCTTGTCGGCCTCCTGCGCCGCGGGCCGACAGGATGATCACCGGCACACGTCGACGGTTGCCGCACGCGCCGGCACACTTCGCCGCCCTCGAGGTCGGGCAGACCCAGATCCAGCACGATCAGGTCGGGAGGCGCCTCGTTCGAATGCCTGTCAGCGCCGCCGTGGCCCGTCATCGCGCTTTCGCACCTCGTAACCGCCGCGACGCCAGCAACGGCGTCAGCCCTTTCTGAATCGAAGGCTCATCATCGACCAGGAGGATGCGAGCCGGACGCGTCATGACTCGTCCGACTCCGCCGGCGCGGGACGACTCGGCGCCGGAACCAGGATCGAGAACCTGGCGCCGCCCTCGCGACGGTTTTCCGCCCACACGCGACCGTGCTCCGCCGCCAAGCAGCCCGCGGCGCGATGGCGGCCCCATGCCGGTGCCCGATCGTGTGCCGGACGCCTGCTCGCCGCGATAGAACGGTTCGAACAGGTGCGGGCCGTCGGTGTCTGCGATCCCGCGCCCCTGGTCTTCGACGGTGACGAGCAGGCCCATCGGCGCTCACGTCGTGCGCAACCGTGATTGACGAGCCCGGCGGCGAATACTGGGCGCGCGTTTTCGAGAAGTCGAGGCGCAGCGCGGCCGACGTCAAGCGTGGATCCACATGGACCACGCGATCCTCGGACCGGCCCAGCACCTGGATATGGTGAGCGCTCGAGCAGCCGGCCCGATCTGGCTCCTGGCAGCTTCGACGATCTCCGAAGGATCGACCCATTGGTCACGCATGGACGACGGCGCCGGCCTCGATGCGCGTCATCTCGAGAATGTTCTGGAACAACCGCGTGAGACGTTCGACCTCGGCCACCACGAGGTCGGCTTGTTCGTCGCGCTGGACATCTGTCAGCCACGACGCGTGCAGGTTGCTGGCGGCCACCCGGATCGTCGTCAGCGGCGTGCGGAGGTCGTGTGCGAGCGAGGCCAGCAGAGCCGACTTGAACTCGCGCGCTGCGCTGGGCCAGTTCCGCCTGCCTGCGCTCCTCGAGAAAGTGGAGTGCGCTCGATCGCGATGGCCACGAAGCTCCCGAGCGTATCCGAGCGTGTCGGGCTCGATCGCCCGGCCGGCGGTCGCCAGAATGCCGAGCGCCCGCGTCCCGAGCCGCAGCGGAACCAAGCCGGACCGGGATGCGTCGCGTCGCTCCAACACCACCTGACGTCCGTCGCGGAGCCTGCGTCGCTGATTCGATGGCGCGCTCGGCTTCGGACAGCGTGCGGCGAAGTTCATCCGGTCGTCAGCAAGTGCCCGAGGTCGAGCACCCGGCCTCGAACTCGTCGAAACCCGGCGCCGGCCGGCAGACAGATCGAGACGTAGTCGAGCTGAAACCGGCTGGAAATGTGACGGGCGAGGATTGCTGATCGCCTCCGGCCCGGCTCCGTCGTCAGCAGGATATCGCGGCTGAGATCGAACAGGCGGGCCAGCTCGTCGCGCCGGCTCGACGCTTCGCGCTGCCGGTCGCGGGCGGCGGCCGACAGGCGGCTCGCGACCAGGCTGACCGCCAGGAACGCGAACAGCGCGATCCAGTTTTGAGGATCCGCAATCGTGAGCGTCCCAGCAGGAGGGAAAAGAAGAAGTTGAACGCCAGCATCGCCACAAGCGACGTGAGCGATCGCGATCCAGAGCGGCGAGCGAGGCGGCGACGAACAGGACGACGAGCAGGTACGAGACGGCGACCGTGGTGTGGTTTGGTTACGCCCAGCCACGTCACGTAGGCCGCCATGATGCCAGCCACGCTGATAAGCGCGACGAGCAGATGGCGAGAGGTCGATTCGCCGGATGAAGGTCATGCGCGGGGGTGCGACTGTCGGCGGCACCACGCCCGGCGCGAACGCGAGGCGACCGAGCTGGCAATCCACCAGAACAGCCACAGGGTCGCCACAGCGCCACATCCGCCGCGATCAACAAAGGTTAGCACTCATCGCGCGATGACGTCGCAACCCGCACGATGAGGAACTCATGAGCCCACGGTCAGCCCGCCATGCCAGAGGGCCGCGAACAAAGTCTAAAAGTCCTAAGCTGCGCGCGAAGCGGCGGTTCAAGTGACCGTGCTCGTGGTATTTTCCGATCGTGAGCCGGCGTGAACAGCTCGACAAGGGCGGTTCTGGTGGATTCGAGCGACCGCCGCGATTGTGCTGTGCTGGCGATCACCGGGGGGCAGGCGGCAGGATGCGGCCATTCGATCGACGCTCGTCCTGACGCGAACAGAGTGGAAGCCCGCAGGCTGGCGTCGAACCTTCGTGTGCAGTTCAGCAAGGCCGCTGATGCCTCGAACAGGGCCGTGATGGCCGTCACCGACGAGGCGTCGAGCGCCGCGGCGCGCGAAGCCGAGCAGGCGACGCAGGCCGTCGAGCGGGACGCCGAGGCGCTGGACAGCGGATCCTCCAGGCACTCGCGTATCGCGATGACATCGCGGCAGCTGGACGCGTTCAAGGCGTGCTTCGTCGGATACCGGGCGTTGGATGCCGACATCCTCCCGCTCGCCGTCGAGAACACCAACATCAAGGCGCAGCGTCTCGTCCTTCGGTCCCGCGCGCGACGCCGCCAACGCCTTCCGGCAATCCCTCGAGGCCGCCGGGCGATCGATCGCGGCGAAGAGCACTGCTGCGTCGAGGCGCTCGATCGCAAGAGGCGACGGCAGCCGTGCTCGAGGTGCAGGTCATCCAGGCGCGGCACATCGCTGAATCCGACGAGGCCGCGATGTCGCGAATGGAGGCGGAGATGGCCGCGTCTGAAGCAGCCGCCCGGAGCAGGCGCTCGATACCTTGAAGGCACTGCTTCCGCCCGCCGCTGGAACCGCAGCTCGCCGCAGCCGCTGCCGCCCTCGACCGGTTCAAGACGACCAATGCCGAGACTCGTGACGCTGTCTCGTCGCAACAGCAATGTGCGATCGCTCGCGCTTGTCGCTGGGCCGGAAGCGCACGGTGACCGCCGAATGCGACGACTACTGCTTCATGCGCTCGAGGAGGCGCTGGCGAAGCACGACTTCACCGCCACTCGATAACCGCTTCAGAGCGCGTTGCAAAATGTAGTGCGGACCTTCAGGTCCGCCCCGTCAGGCAGGCCTGAAGGCCTGCACTACATCTGATTTTGCAACGCGCTCTGGACTATGATCCGCAGCGTGGACGTCGCGCCTGAGTGGACACTGTCGCCGTCATCGGTCGAGCGCTGCCGGCGGAGAGACCGAACACCGCTCGCGGCGACGGGCGATCCAGATCTGGACCGCCGCCCTGATTCTGCTCTGTGCAGGAGCGCTCTGGCTGCAGTTCCGGCACATCGAGAACTCCCTTCCGTACCCTCACCACGGCGATGAGCAGTTCGTCGCCGGGCCGGCACGTCGGATGCTGATCAACGGCGCAGATTGAATCCCGGCGAGTTCGTCTACCCGTCGCTTCCGAGTTACCTGGCGGCCATTGGAATCGGCGCCGGGTTTGTCCGCAGTGCGGGAGACCTCGAAGCAGGGACATCCGGCTGCTCGGCAGCGTCACTTATCCGTACTGCACAAACTTCCCCGGGCGATGCAAACGGCGCGGCGGTTATTTGCCCTCGTGGCGGTCATCGGTCTGGCTGCTACCGGCGTCGCCTCCTGGTTTGCCTTTCGAAGGCCTTCAACGATCTTTCTCTCCCCGCTCCTGCTGTGGACCTCCCGCTCTTTTTCGACCGTTCCTGGAGATACCTGAACGTGGATATCGTCAGCACGATGCTTCGTCATGCTGGCGCTTGCCGCGGTGTCTGCAAGGTGCCAGGCAGCCTTCGATCCGACGGTCCGCACTAATCCCAGGTCTGTTCGCGGGGCTCGCAGCGGGCAGCAGAAGTACCTCGGTGCTGGTCGCCCTCCGGTTCTTCATGGCCATCCCTGGTCTACGTCAAAAAGCGGACACAAGATCTGGGCATGCTCTGCGCGGCGATCGCGGCCATGGTCGTTGGCGTTTCTCGTCGTGGTGCCGTACGCCCATTCTCGACATCCCACGTTTCTGAACGGGCTGGCGTTTGATGCGCGGCACTACGCGGAAGGGCACATCGGCAACGACGGAGGCCCCGGTCTGCCGCAACTCTTGTTCTACGGCCGCCACTTCATCTCCGACTTGGGCGTCGGCGCCGTCGTGCTGGCCGTCGTCGGAGCCACCGCCTATTGCGCCGCCGACTGGCGTCGTGCCGCGCATCCTCGTCAGCTTTCCCATCGGGCTGATGTGGCTGCTGGCGGCTCATCGGGTGCATTTCCCCGGAACGTTCTAAACCTCTATCCCGTCGTCGCGATGTTTCTGGTCTACGGCATCGCTTGCCGTGCGCGGCTGGACGTTGGGGCTGGCCGCGCGACGCGGATGGAGCACGCCGAGGATCGAGCGGCCGCTTCGGCTCGCATCAGAGCGTGCTGTTGGCCGTGATCGCGGTTCCGTTCTGGCGCGTTCGTGACCAGCTCCGCGATCACACCGACTCGCGACGGCTGTGCGCAGGCGTGGATCCAGACGCGCTTTCCGCCCGGTTGGACGATCGTCGTTCCGTCCCAACTGGCCTTCGACCCACGTGTCCTCGAGGACAAAGGGATCGCATGTGACGGTCGTCGACTTCAAGTCGGCCAAGGACACCGGCGGGCTCCAGCAGCTCTTGAGAGGCGTCAGGCGCCGGCCGTCGTCATGCTGCCGCGCTGGGGCGCCGATCCGCGCTTCGAGGGCCAGACGCTCGCGCGATGCACTGAACGAGGCCTCACGTCCCTGGCGTGTGCTGAGACGTTCGGCAGGGAGCCGGTGCTCGTGAACTACCTCCACCGACCGTCAACGGCGACCCGGCCTTCGCCATCGCACTCCTCGATCCGGGTGAAGTGCCGCCGCGCTGGGCGCGAGAGCAACGGCGGAGGGGCCGCGCTACCACCGCGGTTTCCTCACAGGCGCGAAATTACGCAGGAGTGTGTTCGTTGACCGTCACACCGTGCGTCACGATCGCGATTGGATGTGGACGCAGGCGGCACTGTTTCTTGCGTCTGTCCAACGGGAGTCCCTCATGAGCACCAGGGTCGGCATCGTCGGATCAGGCATCGTCGGGCAAACGCTCGCCAACGGTTTCGTCAAGCACGGGCTACGACGTCACGATCGGCACCAACACGCCAGGCAAGCGCGAGGAGCTGAAGTCCAGAACGAACGGGAAGGCGAAGATCGGCTCGTTCGAGGACGCCGCGACGTTCGGCGAGATCGTCGTCCTGGCGACCAAGGGGACGGCGGCCGAGGCCGCGCTGAAGGCGGCCGGCATTGCCAATCTCAAGGGCAAGACCGTCATCGACACCACAAATCAATCGCCGATGCGCCTCCGGTGAACGGTGTCTTAGCATTGCTCACCTCGCAGAACGAATCGCTCATGGAGCGGCTCCAGGCGCTCGCACGCCGAGGCTCACTTCGTCAAAGTCGTTCAGTTGCGTCGGCAACGCGTTCATGGTCAATCCCGACTTCAACGGCGTCAAGCCGACGATGTTCATCTGCGGCAACCATGCGACGGCGCGAAGAGCGACGTGAAGGCCATCCTCGATCAATTCGGGTTCGACGTGGCCGGATATGGGGACGGTCGAAGGCGCGCGCGCCATCGAGCCGCTCTGCATCCTCTGGTGCATTCCCGGCTTCCTGAGCAACAGCTGGACGCATGCATTCAAGCTGTTGAAGCGATAGGAGCCATCATGAGAACTCTTGGAAGCAACGGGCCGTCGGTCTCGGACGTTGGCCTTGGGTGCATGGGGATGTCCGATCTGTGCGGCCCTGCGGACGAAACGGAGAGCATCGCAACCATTCACGCCGCGCTCGATGCGGGCATCACGCTGCTCGACACCGGGCGATTACTACGGAATGGGCCACAACGAGCTGCTGATCCGCGAGGCGCGCGGAAGGGCGGAACCGCGACCAGGTGGTGATCAGCGTGAAGTGCGGCGCGCTGCGCGACCGAAGGGCAACTGGCTCGGCATCGACGGCCGACCCGCCGCCGTGAAGAACTTCCTTGCCTACACGCTGCGACGGCTCCGGAACCGGTTGGGTCGACATCTATCGTCTTGGACGGAGTCGATCCCGCTGTGCCCATCGAGGACACGGTGGGCGCAATGGCGGAGATGGTCAAGGCCGGCTACGTCAAGCACGTCGGCCTGTCGGAGGCCGGATCCGCAACCGTGCGGCGAGCGCACGCCGTCCATCCGATCAGCGACCTGCAGATTGAGTATTCGCTGATTCTCGCGCGGCATCGAGAGCGACATCCTGCCGACGTGTCGGGAGCTCGGCGTCGGCATCACCGCATACGGCGTCCTCAGTCGGGGTCTCATCAGCGGGCATTGGACAAAGGGCGTGCCACGGTTCCCAACGACGTCAGGAGCCACAGTCCGCGTTTCTCGGCCGGGCGACCTCGAGCACAACCTTCGGCTCGTGGAAGAACTGCGCCGGGTTGCCGCGTCGAAGGACGCAACGGTGGCTCAAGTGGCGATTGCGTGGGTGCTATCGCGTGGTCGTGGACATCGTGCCGCTCGTCGGCGCGCGCGACGCCGGGAACGCCTCACGGAAGCACTGGGCGCGATGAAGCTGACGCTGACCGGCGACGATTTACAACGGATCGAACGCGCGGTGCCGATCAATGCGGCGGCGGGCGATCGCCATCTATCGCCAGCGGCGCACGTCGTCCAGCGACGGTGAAAAGAACCCCGTCCTCATAGCCGAACTGTCGCACGCATGAACGCCCGAGACAAGGCCGCCGGGTCAGAACGGCCGGCCGGCGCGCCGTCCATTCCCCAACACTGAAGCTTGGGCGCTGCCACGTCCCCGATCTCTGCAGCCCGTGCACGCGGCGCCCTTCCGGTCTTGCCGTGCGAGGTTTGGCCGTCAGGCTCGGCTTCTGGTTCACTGCACGACGTCCCCTGCAGGAATCAACGCCTCCGGGGTCTTGGGGTCATCATCGAACGCCCTGAACTTACCGTTTCGGAACGCCGTGACCGGCGATTTGACCTGTCCTCGTTGATGTCAAACACCCACTGCAGGTCCCAGCCCAGGGTCGGGTTCGATCGAGGTCGTTCAAGTCAGTCATCGCACCGTCGCTCGAGGAGAAACCCGTGCTGCGCGAAACTTCACGCACCTGACGGGGCCCTGCGGAGACACACAGACGCTCAGTGCGGATAGTCGGCGACCCCGGCAACCTGGTTGACGTCGTTGATGGCATAGGCGTAGCTGTTCTCGGCCGCCTCTGAACGTGCCGATATCCACGATCGACCCGTCTGCCGAATGAGACGAAGCCACGGAACGCCGGTTCCGTCGGCACTCAGCCCCCACCGACCACCGTCCGTGGCGGTGTTGATTCCCTTCGCCATAGCTTTCGTTGCTCCGGTGCGCCAAACAGGTTGATCTCGGTCATCGACTCCATCGCGGTACTAAACGCGTGGGCGACGCCGCTCGCCGAGTCCGATGATGATCCCACCACATGACCGCAGTTGTTGATATCCAAAGCCGCGCTGTAGCCGCCGAAGGACCCGATGTCCGTCATCACACCGTTGCTGTAGATGAACGCGTGAAAGTTGACGGCGTCGAGATACGAGTAGCCCGCTGCCTGTCCAAGGTCGTTGATCGCGGTCGCCACGCCGCTGAACCCGAAACTCGTGACGCCGCCGAGCGATCCGAGCGTCGTGATCTGGCCGCGCCGGCTGTCGTAGATTGCCGGGGTATACCCGCTGTTCAGCATGACGCCACTGGTGATCAATCCGCGATCGTTGATGCCCGTGGGGCCCACGGTCTGAAGGTCCCCACTGTTCAGCCGGGCTCAGCGAGATAATCGCATCGTGCCTCAACAGAAAGCTCTGCGTTTGACGTAGTCACCCGCGGTCCGTGATTGACCGACAACGTCACCTTTGTTGTTGATCGCATACGCGAAATTCTCCGTGCCGCCGAGGGTGTCGATCTCGGCGATCGTGTATCTGGCGTGGTCTGCTTGGGCCAGGGATGCGGCCGCAAGGAGCATCGACCCGGACAGCCAGCCAACGAGCCGGCCCTTAACTGCGTTTCTCCGTTGTGAAAGACTTCATCGGAACTCCTCAGGCGACCGGTTGTTTGAATACGCTGCCCGGACAACGCAACAGGCTGGCCAGTGCACACCCATGCAACCCTCTGCCACTTTTGCTGGCGTTGCATTAGTCAAACCCGGGAAGAAGTCATCCGAGGATGACTTTGAGATGACCGAAAACAGGGACTACCTGGCCTTGGTAACATCTCAGCTTCTTGAGCCGAGCCATGACTTAGATTTCCAGCAGGGGAAGGGCATGACGGGAAGGATCGCTTTCCAGATTCTGGCCGGCGGTCGCTTCATCGCGACTCGCGGATGAGCCCGAGGGCTGAGAGTGGCCTCGCTCATGCTCACGTACTCGGGCGCTGTGGAAGATCCTGCTCATGATCGTTGGCCTTTTCCTCGCGACGCCGGTGGCTGGAGTCAGACGAAGGTCTCACACGAACGCGGATTTAGGACACCCGCTGTCTCCGAACCGGGTCACGGTGACCGCCGAGCAGCTCTGCCTCCCTGGCGGCGCATCAGTTCCGGGTGCCTCGGACCTTTGACGGGCCGAGCGCCGTGACCTCGGGGTTGCAGCCGACCATGGGACCGTTGCCGATTACCAGAACACGATTCTGCCGCGCCGGTTGGATGGATCATTGTGGAGCGATCCGCCCTGGGTGGCGTGCGCGCCCGGGCCGTTCTACGTGCCGGTCTATGACCCTCCGTCCGTCCCCTACGCAACGACCGGGTCATACGGCGGCGTGCACGACGGCCGGCGGGCCCACGGGCGAGCTCGCCGGATCTCGCCCTTCAGGACGCCCGACGCGCGGCCGCTGACAGGCACGCGATCGTCCGCGTCGGAATCCACTCGTCCAGGTTGACAGGGGCTCTCACAAGGCGAATTGGCATCCGCAGGCCGGCACCGTCTCTTCTGGCGAAGGACTAACTAACAGGCTGCTGAAAAACGCGGCCGGGAGTCGAACCTAAGAACTGAGAAGCAAGAAGGCCGCTTATTCTTGGCCTGTGTTCTTCGCACTTGGCTTCGCAGTTTCGACTTCTGCCTTCGGGTTGCTGGCTTTTCAGGCAACCTGCTAATGCGGGTCACCGGCCGCCAGCCCGGCGATCCAGCTCATCGCGGCGTCGATGTCCTGCATCAGCGGCTCGGCCGCCAGCGAAGCTGTGGTTCTTCGATTGGACCTCATACAGGCGGCGAGTCGGCGTGTCGGGCCCGAGCAGGCGGCGCGACTCGACCCGACGGCACGTAACTGTCGTTCGTCGACTGGATGATCGCAAGTGGGATCGACCCCAGCCGCTCGATCGCCGGATAGGTCTGGAGCCGCCCCTTGTCGTCCATTTTCACGTTTGGCAATTGCCTGGCGTTGTCGGGGATGGTCAGGTCGTCAAACTCGCGCGTCAGCGCGATCGCTGCCGCGCCGATGCCCGTCTTCAACGTTGGATCGCCCGCCGACGCGATGACGACGTTGGCACCGCGTGAGAGGCCGGCTACGACGAGCGGCGTCCGGTCGGGCAGAGCGAGCGCGCGTTTCGCCTGGACCACGATCGAGGAGAAGGCGCCGCGCGCGGCGGCGTAGTTCGGACTCCTGTCGGACTGGGCGACGACGTTGCCGAAGGCGTCCGGCGAACTGAACGCGGCGACCCGAAGCCTCGGTCGGCCAGGTGCTGGAGCACTGCCTTGCTGACGCCGAGCAGGCCGCCGTCGCCGCTGGCGAACACGACGAGGAATGGCGGTGGATTCGACCCGACAGGCTTCACGAGCGTCAGCCTGACGTCGGTGTTCGCCACGCGCGCCATCTCCTGGTGGGACGCGAATACGTCCGGCTTCACGGCAAGTTTCCCGGCACAGCCAACGGTCCCGGCGAGATACAGCACGGGCACCAGCCGCATGACGGTGGCACGCGGGAGTCATTCGGTAGATCGTGCTGACCAATGGACGAGCTATTGTCCCCATAGCAGCTCGAGCACCATCGTGAAGTCGCGAGGAGTGGGTTGTAGGTTGTTCCGAAGTCGGGCCGCGCGACGTCACGCTGGATGTCGCGGGCGGTGTGATCGAGGCGAGGTTGTAGAGCTTCAGGCCAACTCGCGCGTTGGGCAAATGCCGCGGCAACCCGACGATCGTGTTCACATACAAGTCGGCCGATCCCAAACCAGGGGGAAGCGCTCGCCGCTTTGCGGTGGCCCGAGAATACCCAGTCGTCGTCGATCGCCGGATGCACGGGAAGCCGTCGCGAATTTCGGCGAACGGCGCGACCGTCAAACGCGCAGCTGGCAGGTGGATCAGGCCCCACGCGAGCACGCGGTCCGGGGACGATCATCGGCAGGGGACCCGCCCCGTTCGGCTGATGAACGCCTCCTTGAAGGGTCCCTGAAGCGCGTCGAAGCTGTTCAAATCGCCGCGCGCCGACGACCGGATCATGCGACACGTAAAACTCGCGCCGGGCATGCAGTCCTGTAGCCTACCGTGGCGCCCGCCGCTCCTGGCATCGGAGCGGCCTGAATTTCCGAGGGCCCAGGATGCCCGCCGCGCGCGCCCGGGCAACGAAGGACGGAATCGATAACCAGCTCGTCGCGTCCGTGCCAGCTCTGGCAAGCTCGCGCGAGCCGGCCAGCCGTCCGCGAACTGGCGATCGAACTGAACATCCCATCGGCTCGCGCGCGTGGGTCCGCAGGGGACCGGCGAGGGCATTCGCGCACAATCGGCGAGGCCGAGCATCGCATCGGCGCCATCGAACGTGCCTGGGCGGCGCGCGGCTGGAACAATGGGAAGGCGAGGGCTGCCGGGCACGAGCTTGTCGGCAAACAGCCCAACGCTGCCGCTGAAGGACTCGCCCCGCCGGTGCGGTGGCTTTTTGACGGTCCACCCGAGACTGCCCGGCGACACGGTCGGTGCCTGAGCCGGCGGCCGTGCGGTCGTAGCCCGGACCCCGCGTCGACCGAGAAAATGAACCACCTGGGGATCGCAGTTCCATGTGTCCTGCGCGTAGACTGTCCAGGACTTCGGGCAGGTCGACGCCGCGATCAACTCTCCGGCAGGAGAGAAGTGATCCGGCGGCTCAGCGTCCCATCGCTGCGCAACAGATCGACCGGTGCGCTCACATCGAACTCCGTCAACCGCCGCGCGTCCGACCGTCACGCCCGCCTTGAGCAGACGGGCCTGACGACGCCGCCCGGGTGAACACGGCTCCACCCTCGATGCGCTGGCCGTTGAGATCCTGATGATCGAAGTAGTTGCCGCCGAAGATCACGTGGGTGAGCTGAGTATGGCAGGCCGCCGTGCGGGATGACGGCAAAGGTTGGGTACGAGAATCACCGACCCGCGCAGTTCCGAGGCTCTGACGCCTTACCGTACCGCGACGCGATCCGCGACAGCGGCGCTCCAGCCGCCCTGCTCCAGGCGCGGCACGCTTGCGGCCGGGGTGAAACGCCGAAATGTTCGCGCGATCGGTGCGCTGGGTCGAATGAAACCGTCGCGATCACGTGTTGCGCCGGGGACACCCGCACATCCAGCTGCGTCCACGAGAGCAGCGCGGTAATGTGGCTGTTCTGTTCGCCGATGAGCGTGGTGCACCGGTTGCGGTCGAAGCGATAGCTGACACCTTGCTCCACGTGCGCGCGTCCCTTCACGAGGGTCCGCTCACGCCGGCATTCGGCTCCCAGTACGCGACGCCGTGGATGCCGCCGTCGGCGAAGAGCAGGCGCGTGGCAAGAGCTGTTCGCCGACATGTGGACCTGGTCCGCGCCTGCACGCGTGACCACCGACGTGACGCCACCCGTGGAACGACCGAAGCTTGCAGGATAACCGCCTGAGCACACGTACTGAATCGACCGACTCGATAGGCAACATGACGCCGGCAGCCCCGCTGATGGGATCGGTCTCGTTGAAGCCGTTCACGACCAGCGCCCCCTGGGGCGCGCGCGCCCGGCCACACTGATCTGGCCATCAGGACCGCGAATCACATTCGGCATCAGCGCAAGCACGTCGTCGTACTGACTGTTCGGAAAGCGCATGGCGCCGTCGATGACGTCGCGCGTCACGGAGACAGGCGCCTCCGGCGCCGGATCGCCATCATCGACCGCGCCATCTCGCCCTGACCGTCACCTGCTCCTGGAGTGAGGCGAGCGGCAGCGACAGATCGATCACAACAGAATCGCCCGCGATGACGACGTCGCGAGGCTCGGCGCGCCTGAATCCGGAGAGCTCAGCCGTGAGGCGATAGCGGCCCCCGGAACCTCGGGAGAACATAGACGCCGTTTGTGTCGGTGAAGGTCGTCACGTGCTCGCACCGGCGGACGTCGGACTCACAGTCACGAGCACGCCCGGAAGAGGAAGGCCGTCGGGATCCGTGATGCGGCCGCGCACGACGAGCGGGAGCCGCCGACGCCACCGGCACGGCCAGCAATCCCCACACGAGCGCCAATGTCATGAGTGTGAAAGGCGCAATACCGTGTTGGGATCGCACTGCGTGTTCCTTCTGAAGGATGTGGCAATTCGCCATCGCGCGTCAGCAGGCCGCGACTTCACTCGTGTTCATGAGGTTGGTAACACGCACCGAAATTCTCGAACCCCGGGACGCGCATGCGGAATAGTGAAGCTCATGTATGCGGGGCGGCTGGGCCGCTTGCGTTCGGCCATCATGGCCGTGGCGGTGAGCGCGGGCTGCCTGCAGCGCATGCCATCGCCTGATTCAGGCGCGCCCCGGAGTTCGAGCGTGCCCTGATGCTCAATGGGCACCAGCTCACGCTGCATCTGACAAACCCCCCGCAGTCCGGCACGCGGTCGGTCCTCCTGTATGCGACCGGCGACGGTGGCTGGCGGGGCACTGACGTCGACACCTACCGCAAGCTGGTTTCGATGGGCCACCCGACGGCGGGTTTCCAGCTCGCCTGACTATCTGAAGTACCTATGGTGGCCGATCGGCGACGACGACACCGGCTCGGTTGGCGCATGACTACGACGCCATCATCGACTTTTCGAAGGCTTCCCTGGTGCTCTCGGCAGAGACGCCTGTCATCCTCGTCGGCGTCTCGCGCGGGGCGGGACTGGCTGTCGTCGCGGCAGGACAGGGACTGCTGCAGCGCCAGCTCAGCGGCGTCGTGGCGATCGGGCCTGACGCAGGAAGAGGAACACGTGCAACGGTTCACACGGCTGTTGTGTACCACCGGGCGGGCCTCGAGTGTGGACGCCGGCCATCATCCAGACCTACGAGTACCTTCCACGCCTCGGACCACAGCCGATCTCCGTGATTCAATCGACCCATGACAACTACTTGCCAGCCGATGTCGCGCGGGTGCTCTTCGGGCCGATACGGAGCGCCGCCAGCTCCACGCGATCGAGGCGCGCAACCATGGCTTCGCCAACGCGCGGCCTCTCATGTGACGACGCGATTCAGGCCTCGCTGGCCTGGATCGACCGGCTCACCTCCGAAACCCAGCAGCATCAATGACAGCAGCGCCGTGTCCCGTCCGTCCTCGCGCCCTGGCCGACCGGGCGCCTCATCGCCCTCCGTGCGACGCCGCACTTCGGAGACGCAACAATAGCCGTCCAATGCCGAATCGTGCTCGCGATTGCGTTCGTGCTATTGGCCGTCCCTGCCCGGGCAACGGTGGGCGAGCGGGTCGATGTGACGGTGCGCGGTAAGCCGGTCGCCCTCACGATTTACCGACCGCTCACGCCGCCCGCGCAGGTGAAGGGGACGGTGATCATGGGAAGCGGCGACGTCGGCTGGCTCGGTCTTGCCGCATCGATGTCGGCGTTTCTGAGCGACGAAGGGCGTACGTCGTCGTCGGGGTCAACATCCGACGTTATCTGACGGTGTTCACCGCCCGCGATACCCATTTGACACCATCCGTGGCGCCAGACGACTATGCCGCGATTGCGGCGTATCTGCGGACTCGCGACCTGCTGCGACCACCTGTCGTCGTGTCGGGCGTCTCCGAGGGCGCAGCGTTTGCCGTGTTGGCCGCCTCGACGGCGGCCAGCCACGCCTGGATTACCGGAGTGATCACGATGGGGCTGCCCGATACCGCCGAGCTGGCGTGGCGCTGGTCCGACTTCACGACCTGGCTGACCAAGAAGGACGCGACCGAGCCCTCATTTGCCCCAAAGGACTTCATCGCCTCGGTCTCGCCAGTGCCCCTGTGCATGATTCAGTCAACCAAGGACGAATACGTGAGCGAAGCCGAATATCGTGCGCTCGCGGCCGCGGCACGCCCTCCCAAGAAGCTCGTGCTCATCAACGCCAGCAACCACCGCTTCACCGACCGGCTGCCGGATCTTCATCGCGAGTTCCTCGCGGCCCTGGCCTGGATTCTGACGGAGAGCAAGCCCGCTGCCGCATCCTTGACGAACGCACGCTGAGGGTTCCAGGTGTCACCCTCTCCTGATCTTGAACGCGGCCGCTCGCGGATGATGTCCCGGGTCGAGGTGAGCCTTGTCTGGCTGCTCGGCCACGCGTCGCAAATCCTGCCGTTTCTCGTGTTCGCCATCGTCCTCGCCCTCTCGTGGGGCCTTGAGGGAGATGACGACGCGCGACGTCCGGGCGGCGCTCGGCGCACTGGAGCCCAGGTATGGCTTCTCGTCGCCGCCACGGCTACGATCGCGAATATCGCAGTGATGGGCCTTTACGACGTCATCGCGTTCCGCCACACGCGAGCGTCCCGGTCCGAGCGGTGGCGCTTCGGCGCCGTCGCATTCGCATGGAGCAATTTCCTGACCCTGGGCCCGCTGGCGGGGCCCCGCGATCCGCTTCTGGCTGTATCGCCCGGCGGTTGACCAGCTCTCCGACTTGCACGCTGGCGTGGTTGCCCGTCGCCATCGCGTTCACCACGGGGTTGACTGGGTGGACGCTGGCCGTCCTGGTCGCAAGACGTGCTGGCTCACCCTTTTCGTGCTGAGCGTGGGCCTCTTCGCTCTCGTGTTGACCGCCACGTGGCTCGTGCGCACGATCATCCGCCGCACCACTCGGTTCTCAGCGGCCCGCACAGGCGACACCCAGGTGCTGGAGCTCGCCGTCGTCGGCTGGCTCTGACTGGCTGCTCGCCGGTATCGGGTTCATTGACCTGCGCGACCACGCGCCGCTGGCGCTGATGTGGCGGTAACGAGCCTGACTGAATCGTTCTTCCTGGGTCAGGCAATCGGGCTAGCGAGCCTTGTTCCTGGGGGATTTGGCAGCAGCGACGCTCTTCTGAGTTGCTCACATGGGCGCTCCGCGGGCCTCGGCCGCCGCGAGTCCTGATGGCGTATCGCCTCATTTACCACGTGGTGCCTGGGCGCGATCGCGCCGCTGCTCTTGCCGACTGATTGGGCGGTCCGGCGGGCTCCGCGGCGCCTGGAGGTGGCCCGCCGCATCATTGCCGGGCTCGTCGGCGGCGGCGGAGTGCTCATCATGTTGAGCAGCGCCTCTCCTGCCGTACCGCACGGCTCGAGCTGCTCGAACGCTGGGTGCCCTCCCCGTCGTCGAAGCGGGCCAGGTCGTCGCGGCACTCGCCGGGCTCCTTCTCCGGTGCTCGCGCGCGGCCTGGCGCGCGGCTATCGTGCCGCCTTCCGAGCGACGCGCTCACGCTCCTGTCGCTGGCTTGCCTGGCCGCTATTCTGAAGGGGTTCGATTGGGAAGAGGCGGTGGTCCCTCGGCGTCGTGGCGGTCGCCGCCTCGCCGCAGGCCACGCTGTTCGACCGCCCCAGCCACGGCGACTGGCTTGAAGGACCCGATCTCGTCGTTGCCTTCGCAGCGCTGGCGTTGTTCCTGACGTTCGGCACGCTGTCGCATGAAGTGAGCGCCGCGACACTCGAGCGCTGGACGCGAATCGGCTACCGTTTCCAGGTGGCGCGCTTCGCACGGACCGCCGCCTCGATGGCGCTGGCCGTCGGTGCCGGCACGTTGTATGTGCTCATGCGTTCCCCGGTAGGGTTCAGACGACTGTCGGAGCCGGAAATCGCCCGCGCTCTTGCGCTGCACCAGCGCTTTGGCGGCAACACGAATCCGCTGATGGTCGCCACCGGTGACAAGGCGCTCTGTCGACGACGACCGGGGCTTCTGTCTGTACTCGACCATCGGCCCATACCTGGCCATCTTCTCCGACCCTGTGGTGCGTTCCCCTTCCGAACGGACGGCGTTCCTGGACGCCCTTTTCGATCTCGCCGGCGAGCTCGATCGCCGTCCGGTCTTCTATCAGATTTCCCTGGACTGGATTCCTATCTGCACGACCGAGGCTACGACTTTTTCAAGCTTGGCGAAGAAGCGCAGGTGCGACTCGATCGAGTTACGCCTGAAGGCCATCCAGGAAAAATGCACAGGCAGGCCCTCCGCCGGGCGGAGCGCGACGGTGTCAGGTTCCGGATCCTGGCACCCGAACAGATAGCAGAGCGGCTACCGGAGTTCGCCAGCATCTCCCGAGACTGGCTCCGAGCCAAGAAGGTCGTCGAACGACAGTTCTCAATCGGTTTCTTTGACGAAGCCTATCTGCGTCGTTTTCCCTGTGCCGTCATTGAAGAGGCAAGGCCGGACGGCCGCCTCCCGGCGTTCGCCAACCTGCTGGAAGGTCCCAATCGTGAAGAGAGCTCTCCGTCGATCTGATGCGGTATCGACCCGACGCGCCCGAACGTGATGGACTTCCTGCTGGTGTCGTTATTTCTCGAGGGAAAGCGCCTGGGGGTACCAGCGCGTTCAACCTGGGCATGGCCCCGCTCGCCTCGGTCGGCGAGCTGCCCGGTGCACACGTGCGCGAGCGGCTGGCCCGGCTGCTCTTCCAGCGCGGGAAGCAGTGGGTACAACTTCCAGGGACTGCGGCGTGCTACAGAGAAGTTCGATCCCGAATGGGTGCCGCGCGTATGGCGTATCCAAAGTGCGTGGGAATGGCCGATGGCGATCGCCCACGTCAGCGCGTTGATTGCCGGCAGCTGGAGCAGCGTTGTGATGCCGGGGCGATCGGCTGGCGCTGCGGTCGATGCCACCCCTGTTATGAACCGGGAGTCAGTTCTGCGCGCATGCGGCGCTCAACGACAAGCTCCGCCATTTGACGCAACGCAAGCAACGGCTGAGATTACGCCGTACGTCCGGCGCGTCTCGAGACGGCGATCGGGCTCCGTTCTCAGCCGCTCGCCAGCCCTCACAGACGAGTGCCAACCTGAAGGCCTCAACGAAAATCAACGCTAAGCCTTCTATTCCCAGCCATTTACCTGAGAATGCAAACCTCAACATCGTTTTTACGTCTAACAATGTTATACGACCGAACACTGTTCACATTCAGGAAGGCAGCCGAGGACATGGGCATCAAGGAACGCCAGGAACGCGACAGGGAGGCCGTCCGCCGATCGATTCTCGACGCGGCGCGCGAGCTGTTCGTCAACGAGGGTTACCACAATGTTTCGATTCGAAAGATCGCCGAGCGCATCGGAATACAGCCCGGCAGCGCTCTACGGCTACTTTCCTTCGAAGGACGACATCTTCTTTGCGCTCGCCGAGGAAGGCTTCCATCTGCTGCATCGGCCTCTCGGCCATGCCGACCCCTCGGAATCTCCCTCTCGACGCCGTTCGCCGGATGCTCTGGCACTTCTGGGAGTTCAGCGTCGAACAACCCAATACTTCGCGCTGATGTTCTTGGACAGGTCGGTACCGTCGATTCGACGGGTTTACGAGCAATTCGCCTTCGCGCGGGAGACCAAGCTCGAGCTGATGTCCCACCTTCAGCGCGCCATCGATGAAGGCACTCTTCCGGAAGTCCGTTGTTCCGGCCGTCGCGTTTCGACTGCTCGTCACGGCGTTGATTGGCGTCGCCACGATGCGACTGTCGGATCGACTCAGTCCTGGCGAAAACGCCGACGACCTCGCGCGCGACGCGCTCAATGTCACGCTCGCCGGTCTGCAGTCGGGCGTTGCCCTCCGCTCGCAGGCCGGGTTGCCGTGCGATACCCCGAAGACCGTGAACGAGCTCGCCGTGAGCACTACACGACAGGAGCCGTCATGACCGGCCGTACTTCTTCCATTGCGTTCATCGCTGTTGCCCTGGCCAGCGCCACCGCGCTCCTCTCTGAAGGATGCAGAGCCGTCGATGGCAAGACCAGCGATCGCCCGCCATCCGCGGCAGCCATTTCCGCCGCACCGGCTTCCGTCGTCGAACAGCCGGTCGCCCGGTTTGTGCAAGCCACCGGAAGCCTGATTGCGGACCAGCGCGCTGAAGTGGCTGCCGAAACCCGTGGCCGCGTCGTCCGGGCGCCCATCGAGCGCGGCACGCCCGTCGCGGAAGGCGACGAACTGGTTCGCCTCTCCTCGACCGAAACGGAAGCCCAGGCGCGTGAAGCCGAGGCCAACGCGTCGCAGATTGAAGCGCGTCTCGGGCTGGCCTCGGATTCAACGTTCGATGCCGCGAAGTACCGGAGGTGCAAACGGCCCAGGCTGGCTACGAGTTGGCCAAGAGCGATTTCAACCGCGTCCAGTCGCTGCTCGAGGAGCGCGTCGTGTCGCAGGCCGAGTTCGATCAGCGACGGGCGCAGATGGAGGCGACCCGCCAGCAGTACGAGAGCGCGCGAAACGCGGCGGCGCAGCAGTATCAGGCGCTTCAGGCGGCGCGCGCCCGGTAGCCCTCGCACACAAGGCCCTGGCCGACACGGTGGCGCGCGCGCCATTCTCGGGCCTTGTCGCTGAGCGCCTCGTCTCGGTCGGAGACTTCGTGACGAGCGGAACGAAGGTGGCCGTGGTCGTCAGAGTCGATCAACTGCGCGTGCAGCTGACGGTTCCGGAACAATTCATCGCGGCGGTCGCCGTGGGGCAGCCGGTGTCGTTCGAGGTCGATGCCTATCCGGGCCGCCTGTTCGTCGGGCACGTTCGCTACGTGTCGCCGGCTCTCGAGTCGAATCAGCGGGCTCTCACCGTCGAGGCCGTCGTCCCTAATCCATCGCGCGAGCTGAAACCCGGTCTCTTCGCGACAGCTCGCGTCGAACTGCCGAAGCGCACGCCTGCGCTGCTGGTGCCGGCTGATTCGGTGAGGACGAGCAGCGGCACGAGCCGCCTGTTCGTGGTCACCGATCATCGGACCCAGGAGCGAATCGTGACACTCGGCCAGACGGTGGGTGGCCTGATCGAGATCACCAGCGGCGTCATCGCCGGAGAGCGTGTCGCCACGAAGAACGTCGCACAACTCGCGGATGGAGTCGCCGTCTCGGAATGAACCGTGCCGCGGCGATGTTCGCCATCCGTCCTGAAGTCTGAAGCCTGAGTAGGTGTTCCCATGCAGTGGCTTGCCGCAATCTCCGTTCGTCGTCCGGTCTTCGCGACCGTCCTCATTCTGTCGCTGACCGTCGTCGGTGCGTTCTCTTTCACGCGCCTGGGCGTCGATCGCTTTCCGAAGGTGGACTTCCCCACCGTCGTGGTCACGACCGTCCAGCCCGGAGCGTCTCCAGAGCAGATCGAAACCGAGATCTCCGACAAGATCGAAGAGGCCGTCAACACCATCAGCGGCATCGACGAACTTCGATCGGTGTCGTCCGAGGGCGTCTCGATCATCTTTGTCGGCTTCCTGCTGGACAAGGACAGCAACGTGGCGGCCCAGGAAGTGCGCGACAAGGTGAACGGCGTGCTGCCGCTGCTGCCGCGCAACATCCAGCAGCCTCGCGTCGAGAAATTCGACCCCGATGCCGCCCCGGTACTTGAGCATCGCCGTCAGCGCGAAACAGCCGGTTCGCGAGGTCACGGAGTACGTCGACAAGGTCCTGCGCCGTCAGATCGAGAGCGTGAGCGGCGTTGGACAGGTCCTCGTGCTCGGCGGTCGTCAGCGGCAGGTCAACATCTGGCTCGACGGCGATCAGGCTCCGCTCGCACAACCTCACCGTCACCGACGTCTCGCGCGCGCTCCAGGTCGCAGAACATCGAGATCCCCGGCGGGCGCATGGAACAGGGAGCCCGGTCTGTCACGCTGCGGACTCAGGGCCGTGTCAAGAACGTCGGACGAGTTCAACGACATCGTCGTCCGCGAGCAGAACGGACATCCGGTGAGCGATCGCCGACGTCGCTCGCGTCGAAGACGGCGAGGCAGAGCCGAGACGATCGCAAATGTCGAACGGCAAGGGAACGGTGCTGCTGCAGGTGCGCCGCCAGTCCGGGACCAACACCGTCGAGGTCGTCAAGATGGTCAGGAGACGGCTCGCCGAAATCAGGGCTGCGCTGCCTCCCGGCTACGACATCCGCGTCGTTCGCGATCTCTCGGAGTTCATCGAAGCCTCGATCCACAGCGTCGAAGAGCACCTCGTCCTGGGATCGATCCTGGCTGCGCTCGTCGTGCTGCTCTTCCTCACGAACGTCCGCTCGACGCTCATCGCCGCGATCGCCATCCCGACGTCGATCATCGCGACCTTCGGCCTCGTCTGGTGCATGGGCTTCACACTCAATTCCATGACGATGCTGGCGCTGACGCTTGCGGTCGGCATCGTCATCGACGACGCCATCGTCGTGCTGGAGAACATCTTCCGGTTCATCGAAGAAAAGAACGTCGATCCGTTCACGGCGGCCGTCCGCCGCCACCAAGGAAATCGGCCTGGCCGTGCTGGCGACGACGCTCTCGCTCGTCGCGATCTTCGTGCCGGTGGCATTCATGGGCGGCATCGTCGGACGGTTCATGGAGAGCTTCGGCCTGACGATGGCCTTCGCCATCATGGTGTCGCTGCTCGTCAGCTTCACGCTGACGCCGATGATGGCAGCCCGCTGGCTGAAGCCCGGCAGCGCACGGCGGCAAGACACTCGTCGAAGGAGTCCAGGATCTTCCGCGTCGTCGACGCGTTCTATACGGTCGTCTGCTCGACTGGTCGATGGCGCACCGCGCCGCCGTCGCCGGACTGGCCGTGCTCGTGCTGCTCTCCAGCGTCCCGCTCTTCATGTTCGCCGACAAGAACTTCCTGCCGCAGGACGATCAGGCGAAGTTCGAAATCAACGCTGCGCGCGCCTGAGGGCACGAGCCTCGAGTCGACCGAAGTCGTCGCCAACCGGATTGCCGGCCGTGCTGCGCGAGCGACTGCCGGAAGTGGACTACACGCCTCGTCACGGTCGGCGGCGATCCGTCGCACACGCGCAACCTGGCGAGCGATCTACGTCCGCCTGAGCCCGCTCGAGCAGCGGACGCGCGATCAGTTCCAGGTGATGGATGCAGTCGCGTCGGAGATCCTGCCGCCGCTGGCGGCGAATCTGCGGACCTCGGTGCAACCGGTTGCCACCATCGGCGGCAGCGGCGCGCAGAACGCGGACGTCCAGTTCTGATCAACGGGCCCGATCTGAAGATGCTCGAACAGATCGGCCGGACAGCTGCGTCGAGCGAAGTCAAGACCGTGCCCGGCGTCGTGGACCTCGACGCGTCGCTCTATGTCGGCGAAACCTGAACTGTCGGTGCAGATCGATCGGCCCAAGGCCGCCGATCTCGGCGTGTCAGATCGGCGACGCGGCCGAGGCGCTGCGCCTTCTCGTCGGCGGCGATCAGGTGACGACCTACAACGAGGCGGGTGAACAGCATGAGGTGCACCTGCGGGCGCGCGCCGAGCAATCGATCGACCGAACAGGCCGATCGGCGTCGCTGACCGTCCCTTCGTCGAGGCTGGGCAGCGTTCCGCTCGACAACGTCGCGAGCTTTGCGCCGGACTCCGCGCCAGCCGACATCAACCGCGCTCGGCGCGTCAGCGCCAGGTGACCGTCTTTGCCAACCTGCTGCCGACCGCGTCGCAGGCCGAGGTGCAGAACGCGATTCAGGCCGAGTTCGACGAGCTGAGCCCGGGCCCCGACTATCGCGGCGCCTTCACCGGCCGGTCGAAGGAACTGACGGGCGCGCGGCCAGAATTTCGTGCTCGCCTTCGTGCTGTCGCTGGTCTTCATGTATCTGATTCTGGCCGCGCAGTTCGAGTCGTGGCTGCATCCGATCACGATTCTGCTGTCGCTGCCGCTGACGCTGCCCTTCGCGCTGCTGTCGATCATCATCTTCCGGCAGTCGCTGAACATCTTCTCGGCGCTCGGCCTGCTCGTGCTGTTCGGCGTCGTGAAGAAGAACTCGATTCTGCAGATCGATCACGCGAACCAGCTGAAGGAGACCGGCCTGCACACGCACGACGCGATCGTTCAGCGCCAGCCGCGATCGCCTGCGGCCGATTCTGATGACGACGTTCGCGTTCGTCGCCGGCATGATCCCGCTCATCGTCTCGAGCGGCGATCGGCTCCGGCACCAACCGCGCGATCGGGTTCGTCGATCTTCGGCGGGCAGTCGCTCGGCGCTGCTGCTGACGCTGCTCGTCACGCCGGTCGCCTACTCGCTGCTCGACGACTGGTCCCGCATCCGCTTGTTCCGGCGGAGCGAGAAGCCGGAAGGCGCGGTCAGCGAAGCCGCCGAAGTCCGAGCGTGATCCTCCATTCCAGGTGCCATGATGCGCAAGATATTCCTTCGCTCTGATGTTCGCCGTCGCTTCACCGTCCGCGTTCGCGCAAACGACTCCGCCGGCGTCCTCGATTCGTTTGACGGTCGACGGCGCCGTCACGCTTGCGCTGGACCACAATCCCGATCTGGCGGCCGCCCGTTTCGATCCCCTGATCGGCGACACGCGCGTGGCCGCCGCGGCCGGTGCGTTCGCGCCGACGCTGGGATCCAGCCTTGGCCGCAACAATCAGCTCCAGCCGCCGGCCGGTCTGCTCCTGCCCGCTGCCACGCGCACCGACAGCGTGTCGTCGAACATCAACTTCAATCAGAAGCTGCCGCTCTTCGGCACGTCGTACGCGCATCGGGTGGGAGGGATCCCACACGACGAGCAACAGTTTCCTGAACAGCTGGCAACCCGATTCTGCGATCGGGGCTCGCGTTCAACGTGTCGCAGCCGCTGCTCAAGGACTTCAAGACCGACAGCGCCAGAACACAGCTCGTGCAGAGCCTCGCTACAGCCGCGATGTTGCCAGACGCCAGCCTTCGGGAGCAGCTCGTCCAGACGACCGCGAATGTGAAGAGCACCTGCTGGGCACTTGTCTCGGCCATCGCGCTCGTCGAGGCGCGGCAGACCGCCGTGGACCTCGCCGAAGAGCTCCGCACGGGTGAACATGGTCAAGGTCGACGTGGGTCAGTCGCCACCGCTCGACCTCGTCTCGGCCAGGCCGAAGTTGCGGCGAATCGGGAGCAGCTGATGATCATCGCGGAGACCGCGGTGCGCCAGGTGGAAGACCGGCTGAGAGTGTTGATCTTCGACCCGACCGACCGCTCGATGTGGAACGTGAAGATCGAGCCGATCGACACGCCGCCGGTTGGCATGATCGCCATCGACCTGGACGGCGCTGTGGCCGCCGCGCTCAGAGACCGCACCGATCTCGCGCGGCTCGCATCCGGCGTCGCCAGTGCCGACGCCAGCATCGCGCTCTCGACCAGTCAGCGACTGCCCGACGTGCGAGTGAACGCCGGTTATCTGGCGAGCGGACTTGGCGGGACCGAGGTGCTTCGCACGGGCGGTTTCCCGGGGTCGTCGCCGGCCCCGGCGGCGTCACGCGTTTCGGGACGGTCCTCGATCAGCTGGTCGCCAACAGTTACCCGACCTGGTCCGTTGGGTTGAGCGTGTCCTACCCGATCGGGCGCAGCACCGACGAGGCGAACCTGGCGAAGAATCGCCTGGAACGCGCACAGGCGGCCGAGCGCGTGAAGAGCGCCGAAGCCCGCGTGGTGCAACAGGTTCGCAATGTCGCCTGGAGAATAGACATGAACGCGAAGCGCATCGGGGTGGCGCGCCGCCGCGCTGGCGGCTGGCCGACCAACGGCTCGATACCGAGCGCAAGCGATTCGACGTCGGGCTGTCGACGAGCTTCCTGGTCATTCAGGCGCAGCGCGATCTCGCGCAGGCCAAACAGACCGGAGCTCGCCGCCGTGCTCGGCTACGACCTCGCGCTCGTCGAGTTCGAAGCGATTCAGCGGGCCGCGCCCGACAACCGCCAGTAGATCGCGCGTCTGCGGGCAGCCACCGCCGAGTAACATCCGCGGCGTGCGGGACGCAAGCCGGCGTGTCGACTCCCCCTGCTGCCGAGCACGTCAGAATACGTCAGTGAAATCCTCTGTCCTTCCCGAACGATAGGTAAGGACCATGCGAGAAAGTAGCGCCCGGCCGGAATTGAACCGGCGGCCCCCGCTTAGGAGGCGGGTGCTCTATCCGCTGAGCTACGGGCGCGTTCTTGTTGTAACTACTTCTTAACACTTGACTTGTCCGACTTTACCAACCGGGGACCCAGACCCAGGCTACTGGCCGCCGACCCATTTGTATGGACTTTGTATGGACTTGAGCCGGGTTTCAGGCCGGCCGCGGCCTTCGCCTGGGCCTCGGCCGCCTCGGCATCGGCCTGCCGCTTCGCGTCGTAGGCCGCCTGCGCGCCGCGCAGCGAGGAGTCGCGGGCGTGCAGATAGGTCGCGGTCTGCGCGACCGAGCTGTGCCCGAGCCGCTTGCTGATCTGCGCCAGGTCGAAGCAGCGGCTCTCGAGCCAGCGACACGCGGCCTCGTGCCGGATGTCGTGGAGGTGCAGATCGATGTGGTGCAGGCGCGCGCGCGTGGCCGCGTCGAAGTCGCCGGTCTCCGTCCAGCCCGGCTCGAGGCGATGCGCGCGGAGCAGGGTTGTCCGCCACGTCTTGTCGACGCTCTTGATGCGACCGCCGAAGGGATCGCCGAACACGTAGGCGCGGCGCTTGTGGGCTGCCCCGCGGGATCGACCGAGCGGCGCGCGAGGATCGCGTCGAGCACGGTCGAGATTTCGATGGGCCGGCTGCCGGTCTTGCCGGCGCCGATTTCCTCGCCGCGAATGTAGAGCTGTTTCTGGTCGCGGTGGACGTCGCCCCACTGGAGCGCGAGGAGCTCGCCGACCCGCGCGCCGGTTTCCCACAGCGCGATCAGGAGGTCGCCGAGCCGCACGGCCTCGTCCTTCGTCCGCCCTTCCTCCGCGGCCGCGAGGAGGTCGCTCCAGAGGGCGTCGTCGATCCGCTGATTGCGCTGGTTCGCCTTGGTGCGGCCGAGGAGCTTCAACGCCGGCTTCGGCGCGTCGACGAGGATGTCGCGCTCGAGATGGCCCTGCCAGCGCGCCCACGACCACAGCTGGCCGATCGTGGTGCGGATCTTGTTCCAGGTGCTCGTCGCGCAGGCCTTCCTGCTCACTTCGGAACGCGATCAGGTCCTGCAGCGTGAGCGCCGCCATCGGCCAGGTGCCGAGCGGCTCGGGGCGCGCGGGGACCACGGTGCGGCACAGGCGCTTCAGGTTCGCCTTGTCGTTCGTCTTCGAGTTCTTCTTCTTCTTGACGTCGGCGTCGATCTGGAGCGTCTCGAAGAGCGTGACGATCGCGTCGAGCGTTTGCCCTGGTGCGGGCGCCGTCGTGGTCGGCGGTGGGGCCGCTGGCGCCGGCGGCGTGTAGTCCTTCGCGGCGACGTAGGTGCCGAGGCGGATCGCGCGGCGCACCTCGACCGCCAGGTCTTCGGCCTCGCCTTTCGTGCGGAGCGTCTGCTGGACGAACACCTCCGCGTGGCGCGTCAGGTTGGGCGCGTAGTACTCGCCGCGACAGAGCATCTGTTTGAGGTACCACGGGTGGGGGCACTTCGGCCACTGCGCTTCGGCGCAGGGGCAGCGTTTGCAGACGGGTGAGGTCATCGGGCGCTCCCTGGCGGAAGCCGCGCGCCTGCGTCCAGCGTTTCAGGGCGCGCTCGACCTGCCACTGGACGGCGTGGCCGTCGCGTTCTTTGATGGTATCCAGGGCCGCTTTGACAGACGCATCGATCCAGACCGCCAGCTGGACGCGGGCACCGTGGCGCGCGCGCGGCTATTCGGCTTCTTCCACACCGCCGAGTCTATCATGCCTGGCGGCAATGTGTCTAGACGTGTCTAGTGTGTTGGCTTGCGCCCATGGCGGGTGAAGGGGATCGGCGTCTCGGGATGCTCGGGCGCGGCGGGATTGATCACGGTCGGCAGGCTCAAGCTGATGATCCAGGCGTCGAGCCACGTCTCGAGGATGCGGATGTCTTTGCGGTAGCCGAGGCGCGAGGCGCGCAGCCGGCCCTGCTTGATGTTGTCGTAGATCGTGCGCGTGCTGACCTTCACCAGCGCGCGGCGGCTTCCTTCACCGTCAACCATTCGGCGCGCGCGCGGCGTCCGTGAGGGGGACCGCTCGACATTACCGCCTCTCCTTCCAACGATTCGTCGTAGTACTTACAGGACATCGGTCGGTCGTCCCGCCGCTGCAAGATGATGGCGTCACCGCGGCTCAACCAGGACACGGATTCCGCCGCCGCTTCCGCGACCGGGATGGGCACGCACAGCCCGACGGTGTCATAGCCGTCGTTGACGGCCGCGCGCGTGGGGAAGTGGTCGTGCCATCGCGGCAGAGCCTGGCGGAGCGCGGCCATCTCAAACACCAACACCCGCACCGGCGTCAGAAAGTAGAGCAACCAGGTCGCGGTGCAGGTCAGCATCCACCCCGGCCGACCGGTGCGACTGTTGCTGACGGTTTCAAAAAGGCGTTGCCCGTCTGCCGCCACCGCTCGTCGCATTTGTATTCGAGCGTCGTCGTCTCGCCGTGGTCGTCGATCACGGAGCGGTCCACGCCCCGCCATTCCTCCGCGAGGGAGACCCGCGCCAGGGTGGCGAGCGGATAGCTCTCCCGCACGGCCTGATCGAGGATCGACTCCCACTTCGCCTCAATCGCCCGACTGTCGTCGAACCGGTGCAGTCCTACACCCATCCGCATTCACCCCGCCGCGGCGGCGTGCCATTGCTCGACAATAACCCCAACGGTCGCTGCAAAACGGGCGTGGCGCGCCTGTTTTACCTCGCAGCTTGTGCGTCTCATGCCGACCTCCCCTCGGACGTGAACCTATCCGCCTCAAGCCCAGACGCCACCCACCCCGCTCGCCGCGTCCGGCTGAAACATTCATACTTGCGACCGGGACAGAGGCTCTCGACCAGCGCGTAGAAGGCTTTCGGGCTTGCGCGAGTGCTCGCGCCGTATTTCGCGGAGCAGTGTCGACTGATTCGTCAGCGTCACGACCGGACGGCCGCGCACGCACAGCAAGCAGTGCTCGGTGACGTTCCGCAGCCACGACCCGAGCCCGATATGGACCTTGTCCCACGTCAGGATGGTCTTCACATCGAAGCCGGCCGCCTCGGCCAACTCGTACGCCTCGCGCATGAAACTGTTGGTCGTCCAGAGCCACAGCAGACAGTCAGGCGCCGCCGGCAGTGTCGAGACGAAGGCTTTCAACTCCGGCCAGCGACATCGTGGCGTAGTCGCACTCGCCCCGCAGGCCGGACTCACTCGGCTGTCGGTCGTAGCGCCAGGGGACATCGATCACGATGCAGTCGAAGACGCCGTCGGGTGGTGGGAGGGCGCGAGCGTGCTCACGGGCGTGCTCGTGATGGACCTGGCGGACGGCCTGCGCAGAGAGCTTCACCTCGCCGCGATGCACCTGGGCCGCGAGGTTGGGATTCGCCTGCAGCACCGTCGCCGCCTTCTCGGCCCGCTTCGGCGCGACGTTCATCGTCACGGCCGCTTCGCGCCGAGCCGGTTGCTTCGTCGCTCGAATCGAAGCACTCCTACGGGGAGGGCTTTGATTTCTCGCGCGTCGCACTGGAGATTTCTGGTCACCGCCCTTCGCCTTCGGGTGCTGCTTCGCGAGGAGGGCGGCCATCATCGCCCGTTGGTCATCGCTCAGATGGCGGCGAAGCACGGCCGCCTTGATCATCCAGGTGACCGGATCGTCGCCGGCGAGGGTGGCCTCGCGAATCGGCACGTCTTTCAACCCCAGTTCGCGCGCGATCCGCAAGCGATGCCGGCCATCGAGCACTTGGTGCGCGTGGACATCGAGCGGCACCTTGATGCCATGGGCCGCGATGTCGGCTTTCAGGGTGGCATACTCCGTCGGGCGCATCGGCGGCACGAGGTTCGCGTGTGCGGCCTCGGTCAAGCGATCAACCCGTGCTCGTTCATGCATGCGTCCTCACACCGGTCCCGCTTCCTGCCGTGCCGGGCTCGAGCGGCAAAGAACGAAACCGGCGGTGTCGTTCTTCGAGCGCACTTCGTCGCATGGCTCATGCCTCGGCCCCGTCGAGTTCCGCGAAGGCGAACGCGCGCGCCCGGTTCAGGTGCGCCATCGACGCATCGTCGCCGCCGACGTCCGGATGCTTCGCGCGCGCGAGCTGCTTGAACGCCGTGTCCGACCTGGTCCACGGACGGGCGCGTGTCAGCGCCGAACCCGAGCACGGCGCGCCAATTCGCCGCCGAGTCGGCGGGCAGCGCCTTGTAGCCCGCGAGCGCCTGCTCAATCGTGCCGACGCCGTAGCGGTCGACGCGCCGGAGCGCATCGACGTGCGCCGCGATCGCCGCGATGTTGTCGCCCACGCGGTCGAACTTGTCGCACGCGAACACGGCCGCTTTACCTTTGAACGAGAAATACAGCGCCACGCCCGGATCGCTCGGCTCGCCTTCGGATCGCGGCCGTCCGTCCAGCCGGAGACTGACGTTGGTCGAGAGGGTCGGCTGCCGGCCGCCGAGCATTTCGATCTGGCGTTCCAGTCGCTGCGTCGCGACGAACACGGAGACCGGCAGCTCGCGCTTGACGGTGTGCTTGGCCCCGTCCGGCCGCGTGGAGACGTCCGTCTTCGTCGAGCGAAACGCGGCGCGCTGCCGTTGGTGCCGGGGCGTCCGCTTCCAGCCGATCGGCCACTCCAGCGGGAAGCGTGTGATCGAGGCGCGATCGTCGCTGCTCATGACCGACCTTCCCCGCCGCTCGCCGGGAGGGGCTCCGCGAGGAGACTTCGGGCCAGGCTCACGACCTGGTCGTCGACTAGTAGCTGTTCGACGATAGCGGAACCGCTATCGTCGAACACGGTCGGCTCGAACTCATAGCACGCAGGGTCCGCCAGGACGACCGACAATGCCGCTGTCATGTTCACGTCACGCGGCCGATGCCGCTATCGAAAATCCACGCGACGGACGTGTTCGACGATCGCCATCACGATCTCCGGCCGGCTACCGATACCGCGTTGCCCCAGGAGCGCGTGCAGCTTCGGATGTGCCTTCGTGAACTTGTCGGCGCGGACGAGCAGCGTCCCGCGTCCCCGCGGCCATAGAGCGTCGCGAGCTGCTGCCGTGTCTCGACCGCCCACGCCTGCACCTGCGCGTCGTCGATCAGGTCCTCGGCCCGCGTGGCCGCCAGGGCCGCGTCGACGTGCAAGTGATAGAGCCGCTGACCCAGGCCGTACCTGTCGAGACCGGCCTCCGTCACGAGGGCGCTGGTGCCTGCGCGCGCGCCGTGCGCTCGACCTCGGTTTCGCCCAACACGTCGGCGAGCTCCGTCTGGCGGGCCACGAACGCCGGCTTGAGCGCGACGTCGTCCGGATAGAACCCGCGTGGCGTGGGACCCGGCGTCTTGTAGAGGCGGCCGGCGATCTCCTCGAGGGGATGGCTGGACGGCGCCGGCGCGTCAGTCGGTGTCGTGGTGTCGTAGAGGCTTCTGCTCATGCGTCGTCTCCTCGTCTGCTAAGTGGTTCTGTTTCGTCCAGCGTTTCACCGCGGCCTTCACGCGATCGTCCGCGTCGCGCAGCTCGCGCAGACCTTCGCGGTGCGCCTCGCGCAGCATCTCCTGGTTCGGGTCCGGCGGCGCCGGCACCGGCGGCGACACCGTCGGCCACGTCGGCCCGCCGGTCACCAGTGGCCCCCCGCGGGCGCAACGACCCGCTCGACGCGCGACGCAAAACTTTCCATCGGCGCCCGCGACGTCGACGTCAGCGCCCGCGCAACCGCAGCGTTCACGATCACGCGCCGAAGCCCCTCTCGCTCGAGCACGTCCCCCACGAGCAGTGCCAGGTGATCACCGAGTGCGCTGTCGAACACCTGCAGCGCGCGCTCGCCTTCCGTGGTGTAGGCGAGGCGGCGGTCCCCGCCCAGGTCCGTCTCGAGCTTTGTAAACCTCGCGCCGACGTCGACGATCCCGGCGACGAGGGCCTCCCACTGATCGATGCGGTTCTGTTGCGTCTCGTTGAGCATGCGGGCCTCCTGATTGGTCTGACGGTCAGCGATCCGGCGGTGCGGCCGGCAAGCTCGCGCGCGCCTCGAGCGGAGCGTCGGTCGTCTCGAGGCGATGACTCTGCGCGAGAATCAGCTCCAACGAGGGCTCGCCTCGACGTGGACGCTCGCGTCCTTCAGCCGACCTGCAGCAGCGCAACAGCACCTCGCACGCTTTCAGCGAATCGCGAAACTCCAACTGCAGCCCAAATTTCGTAGACCTCACTCACGCGAATGGCGCAGGCTATGCGCCTTGGCAGCTCGTGGATCGGAATCAACCTGCCGTTCGCGCGTCAGAACAGATCCGTGACGCATAAAGTGCGCCACGTCGCCGACCACCGCGAGCTCCTCGTCGCCCGCCTTTTTCCAGACTGTTCAGCTTCTGCTCCTGCGCCGCAGCGATCGCCGCGGCGACGCGCGGCTTGCCGAGCAGAGCGGCGCAGGCGTTCGCGCTGGCGCGACGCCGCGCTCCCTCCGAATCCGGCTTGCCTGTACGCGCGCAGCGCGCGCCCGCTCGCCGCCCCACCTACGTAGGCCGCCACAAACAGTTCCTCCCTGAGCGTCAACATTTCCGGGAATCTGCTCCTGGCGTTTGCCCGGTGGGCGCCGCGGCGTCGTCTCCGCCGCGGGACCGAGTCCGCCGTGGCGCACCTCGTCCGGACCATCGTGTGTCCATTGGTGTGTCCATGTCAGTGCACCACCCGAGGCTCCTCCACCGGAGGCTTCCTCTCACCTGACCGAACGGCGCTCCTCCCTCGGGAGCTCGACGTCCGCTCGTCCCGCCCCTCGAACAGCGAGCCGAGACCGCGCGCCCGCAGCATCACACGCACCTGGCCGAGCACAGCATCCACGCCCCATTCACCCAACAACGCATGGACCGCCGGCCCGCCGCCCGTGCCCAAGGCCATCTCGGCGGCCGCCAGGATGTCCTCAGATACGCGTCCCAGGTGTCCACGACGCGCTCAACCGCGGCGCCCAGGTCGCAGACGCCGGCGAGGACCTCGGCGGCGCATGAGGACGGCGCGTGATGTTTGCCGATAACGGACGGCCCCTTCGCTCCGCTCGCGCATCTCCGCCACCTCCTCCAGGTCGGCGCAGCGTCGCTCGCTCGCCGCGATCTCCGCCAGCACTTGCTCGAGGGCGCGCGTCTGCAGCAGCCGAAAGTTTCGGCGTCGCATCTCGTCCTCGGAGAGCTGGCGAACGACCGGCATCGGCCGGAGCGTCACCGGGGCGCTGACCGCGGCGAGGATCTCCTGCGCCTGCTCACGCGCCGGCGGCGCCGGCATCTCGGCCGAAGCCCGGTCACCTTCGCGGCCGGCTTTCAGGTCCTCCATGGGTCCCACTCACAGCGCGCGCGGCCACCCGCGTCGTCGTCGCTGACCGGGATGTCCACGCGCCGCGTCCACCCTAATTGCGATCGATGCCAGCCGCGCCGACGGCGTGCCGCCGCGTCCTCAGTCGACAGGCTGTCGCCGTTCAGGACGTCACCATCGCCCGCGCGCTCCTGTGTGTCGGCGTCAGCCCGATCGGCCCATTGGTCAACGGTCGGAAGCCGTGCAGCCTGTGCCGCAGGCGTGGCCGAAGTGACGCCTCGAGGTAGCGGCAACCACTGGCACCCAGCCGACCCGCGAGCTGTGGCCTCGTCACTGGGTCTGGTCAACGTCTGCGCGACATTTGTCGCGCGCGACTCGTCGTCGACACGGACCTTGCGCGGCCGACCGCCCAACCGCCCGTTGAGGTGCGCGCGGCCGCCGCAGCCCGTTCACTTTTCATCGTGGACTCCCCGGCTTTCGGCCAGCGTGTGATCCGTTGCTATCCAAAGCATCGAGACACCCGGCGGGCGGGGTCATGCCACATGCTCCTGCACGAACTGGCTTCAGCGCCTGGCGACCGTGCGATCACCGCCGCAGAGATCGACCAGGCACGACACCATCGCGCCTGTGATGGATCGCTCCCGCGCCTCGGGTGACAACTGCGACAACATCGCGTCGTCGACCAGCCCGTGTTGCTCGAGTGTGAATCGGCGCAGCACAGCCAGCACCGACGAGTCGAGCGCCGCGATCGCCGCCGCGGCCCGGGCTCGAGCGCAGTGCGTCGCGTCCCCGGCCCGCTGCCGAATTTTCTCCAACGCCTCCGTGGTCATGGTCATCGGTGCGCCGACGCTTGTAGCTTAAGGACGCTTGTCGAACTGGGACCGGAACACCCCCGACGGTGTAGCCTCGTCCTGCTGATCCAGTCGTCCTGGATACGGAAACCAGTCCAGAGCTCTCGCACCTCGATGTCCCCGTGCTCGGTGGCGAGCGCTTTCGCAGGAGCGTCGCATCCTTTGCCGGACTCATCGTCGGCTGCCGTCTGAACCGCCGCAGAAAGCCGTTCTCGTAGACCTCTCAGCAGCGAGACCCGGTCGTCCGGTGCCGCCTGCCAGTCTGGTGGGATTGCGGTTCGCGTGCGCAGAGCTTCAGGCGTGTCGAGGAGGCCGGCGCGTCAGCGCCATCTCTTTCTGGATCACTAATTCTGGATCTTATTAATTCTGGATCGTGTGCGCGTTCAGGGCCCCTCCCCTGTGCGCATTCAGGGCCTCTCCCAGGCCCTGACCAGAGCCTCTCCCTGGTCCCACGGCCCGTCGCCGGACGGTCGGGCGTCCCGCCTGGGTTTTCGCTGGGTTCTTCGTTGGGTTCTTCGCCAGCTTCCTGGTAAATCGGCCTAGTGAGAGGCTCCCGGTCAGGCCTCTCCCCTCCCGCCGTGAACTGGGTCCGCGTAGCGAAGGGTATAGAGGCTGGAGGTCGAGCTGGCCTGTCGCATCGACGGCGCGGCTGCATGCGCAGCGCGCCGATCTGTCCCAGCTCTCGTAGCGCGGGATCGACCGTCTGCGGCCGTTTGACGTGCACGGCCGTCGCCACGCGTGCCCCGGCTCTGAAACGCCTCGCCGGTATTGCGATCGACGAACTTGGCACCTGAGCACGGCATACAACCGCACCGCTCGATCGCTGATGTCGGAATGAAGGGAGCCACAAAGGCGACCATCCCCCACTGCCCGATGCGTCAGAGGTCAGGGTGCTCTTACGCTTCCGTCGCCCATCAGCCTATTCGCCGATGCAGGTTATTTCTGTGGGCTACGCTGCATGAGTCGGCCGGGCATTACGCCGCCTCCGGTGCCGGGGCCTCGACCCGGCCGCGCTTTTTCTCGCTCGTCAGCGAGCGCCTTCGATATTCTGCCCGCAAGAATAACCTGCCCGCGCCGGTCCACACGACCGGGCGCAGGCGACCCAGACGGGCCAGCCTTCTGATGTTGTCTGGACTGCAGTGCCTGATCCGCGCCGCTTCATCTCGTGGAGACGAGGTCTGCGAGGTTTAACTGATCCTCAGTCGCGACCGTTCTGGCGCGATGGCGGTCTGCGCTCAATCGTGTCGGCGCGCCGCAGTCGCGACCGCCCTCCGGCGAGGGCGGTCTCGCGATCCTGTCGCGCGCATCGTCGAGCGCCAATGCTGTCGCGCGCGCGAGACCGGCTCGCGCGTGATCGGTCCATCTTTGTGGTCCATCACCATGCTCGGCGCTCCTGCATGATGGACGGAACAATGATCAGGCGGATCTGTTGGGCAATTCTTGAATACTTTCGGCGCCGCTCGCCTCGCCGCCGCTGGTGCGAGACCAGGCTCCGGAGGATGACGAACCTCTCTTTCCACGTTCATGATCGCCTTGCGGAGCCACCCCGCCAATTCGTCCAGTCCCCGTCAATCAACGCCAGATACCGATCGAGCTAGACTGCGCGTGGCCTTGAGGCATACGTGTGAGCAATATCCTTGATCGCTTGTGTCTCCCCGCAGCGCCGACCGGCGCGCGCCGCTCCGCTTTCCAGTCGTCGACGAGCTCGACCACCTCTGTGGGGTGATACTTGGGTGGTCGGCCCCGACGCCCGGCGGCTTGTAGTTCGCGACGAGGACTCACCGTCGCTTTTGGGCGGGCGTCCGACCTTCCGGCTGGCGGCCGAGGATCGGGGGACCGCTGACGCTCTTGCCCCGCGCGCTCACGGGGCCGCGGCCAGCGAGCCTCGCAACAGCGAGCCGCTCCGCGCAGGGCCACAAGATCGCGCGCTGAGACGGGCCTGCCGCCACGATCGAGGGAAGCGGCGGCGGCCGACTCCGGAGAACGCGCGTCGGCCTGGCCGCTGCGTGCGGGGACGATCGCGAGCGGGCTTTTGGCCGCAGCGCGATGTCGTGTCGGCACGGACGGGCCTCCCCTGGTCGGGAGGCTCCCGTTACCATGGCAGTGGAGCCGCGCGACCTGCTCACCAGGTGCAACGGTGAGGACCGCTGGCGGGTGATGGCCCGCTGGTGGTCCGCCTGTGTTGAACGCCGTTCTTCTCGATCGAGCCAGGGTCGGCGGTCAGTCGACTCGGCAGCCCGGCTCGCCGCCAATCATGTCACAACCCTCCCAAGGGGGTCGAAACGTGTCAGACAGGCCCGAGTTGGGTCACTACACCAGTCGCCGTATCGACTACTCGATATGGCCCAACGCCCGACGAACCATGCGGCCCGCCGGGCTGATGTTCCTTCGGTTGTGGTAATCTCAAACATACTTGAAGACGTCTTCAAGAGATTCTGGGTCCTCATCGACATACGAGACGACCGCGTTACCGATCTACGATTTACCACCCGGAGATCGTGGGCATAACACGCGCGCGGCTCGGGCGCCGGCCCGAAGACCTCCTCCGCCGTCAGGCGCAGCTGGTGCTGACACGCGGACACGTCGGATCGATCGCGAGCTCCGTCTCGGCCACCGCGGCGCCGCAGAGAGCGCGCGCGACCACCCGACGCGCATCGATCTCCCTCCCACACGACGAAGTGCGTCGTCATGCCGCCACCTCGCCGCGCGCGGCCGCGACGTCGCGCGCGACCTCCGCGAGAAACAGGTGCGCCGCCGCGGCGTAGCCGGCCAGCGGGACCGCCGCTCGCCACGCGCGTGATCGCCGTCCGCAGCGTCGGCCTGAAACGATCGTCATACGACACCACGTCGCACCAGGCCGCGCCGCTCACGAGCAGGTTGTGCGTGACCTGCGCCAGGTCGCGCGCCGGCAACCGGCCGCCCTGAGCGCGTCGAGGTGCGCCCAGGACGCGCGGCACTTCACCTCGACGATCCCCTCGAAGTCACCGACGTGCCCATCGAGCGAGCACCTGAGCATCGCGTCGTCGACGGCGAGAAACCCGGTGGCCTCGCACCAGGCGCCCGGTGGTCGCCTCGTAGGCCGCGATCGCCGCCGGCTCGAGCGCGATGCCGCGGCGCATCGCCGCGGTGGCGAAGCCGTCCTCGGACCACGCGCCCCGTGAGCCGCTCCGCGACAAGCTGCTGGCGCAGCACCGCGCGACTCACCGCCTCGCCGGATCGCCCCGCGCGCGCATGTCCCCCGCGCGGGACCTCGTGAGCCGCCCGAGCCGCGCGCGGTGCCAGGCGGGGCTGCTACGCGCGGACCATGAGCACCGTGACGCGCCATGCGACCCCCACCAGCGCCGCGCGCGCTTCGAGCTTCTCCCACTCGGCCGGCGTCTCCTCGACGAGCTTCTGCCGATACGCTTTCTGCGGCTGGCGTACCCAGCACCGCCTCGAGCTGCGTGGTGCCGGCCGCCGCGACCCTCCGACGAGCGCCATCAGCCAGGCCTGATAGCCGGGGACCGCGGGCGCCGCCGGCGGGGACTCGGCGCCGGCAGGGGACAGGCCGCGCGCGGGGAAAGCGCGCGCGCGGGCGGGCGGCCTGCGTCTGTTCCGGATCGTCGCCCGTGGGAATGAGGAACGTTTTCAGGTGGAGGAAGTATTTCCGCCGCCGGTCATCGCCTTTTGTAGGCGCCCTTGTCTTCCTTGTCGGTGCCGGCGCCGATCCAGGTCGCGTCATGCGTCTCGCCGGTGTCGCCGTCGACGAAGGTCATCTCCATCGTGAGCGTCGTCAGGACGCTGCCCTTCTCGCCGACCGCATCGCGCGACATCCCGGTGATTGCCGGCAACAGCATGACGTGCCGGCTCGCGAGCTCGTGGCGAATGGCGGTGACGATGTCGGCCTCCGTCGCGTAGTCGTAGTGTGGAAGTCGTTATGGCCCCGCTTGAATCCGCTCGATCGCGGCCATGATCGCGGCGAGCTTCGTGATGAGTCCGGAGGCCGGTGGTGTTATGGTCTGCTGCAGCATCGATCGCCGCCTCCCTCAGGCTGCTGGTGGTGTAGGTCCGCGCCGCTGGCATCGTAACAGCGCGGGCCGCCTGGCTCAGGACCGTTTGCGCGTGGGTGTTCGCTTGCGATCCGGTTTCACGCTGACGCCTTTTCTTGAGCCACTCGCGGACGGATTTGTCGGATTTGCTCACTCTCCGCGATCCCCTCGTCGGCCTTTCACCTGTCGAAGCCCCTCAGCCTCGGCCTCATTGATCCAAAGGTGTAGCGCCGTTTGGGCGTGTCATCGTGCGATCCTTATCGTATGGCGAATGTTCATACGTTGTCAACCGGTGAAATCGGCGCGCTTAGCGGACGCCGAGGGCGAGGTGAATTTACTTGGCAAACGGCTCGGGGTATCCAGCCGCCGCCCGAATAACCTCCCCAGCGAGCCCAAGCCTTTCCTTCATGTCGTCATCCGGCACCGGCACCATGCCCGCCGATATTTCTGAGAGGACATAGGCGACCTCCCACCATGCCTGTTTATCCATTTCGACCGTGATCATCGCGTCTTCCATGAGTCACCTCTTCTGATCTGAATCGCCGCCGTCGTCGCCCCTCTCGATGGCCTTCCGCTCTTCCGCGGCCCACTGCACCGCGAGCGCCCGGGTGTCGAACCGTCGGCCGATCACGAGCTCGCCATCCTTCAGGATCTGCGCCTCGACGCCGACCGCGCCATGATCGCGCAGCTCGCACGACCAGGTGTGCTGATCCGCGCGGCCGAACGCCCAGAGCGGCTCGCCGGGCCGCGGCACCCGTGGAGCCGAGGTGCGGCCCGGTGCGTAGAAAGGATCGGCGTCGGTCATGACGTCTACGCCCTCTTGCGTCGTGCGCCCTGTCCTCAACGTCGCCTTCCGCGCGGCGCGCTCGCCGGGCCTCTTTGGCGACCCGCCGCCGCACCACCTCGCGGAACAGCTCCACCAGTTCGGGGTCCTTGATCGTCCAGGGCGCGGTGCAGACGGCAGCGCGCGGCCGGCGCGGTCTGCGCGCGCCGTTGCGCTCGCGCGCCGCCCGTCCCTGATCGCCTTGACCTGCTTGAATAGCGCCACGAGCTCGAGGTCCAGCGGCGACGTCGGCGGCAAGCTGGGAAGCCTCGCGGGCATCGACAAGGGCTTGTTGAGGGGCTCGTCGTCCTGCAGGCTCATCGGTCCTTCTCTGGCTTCGGTGTCCTTCGTCGTTGCCGGCGCGGACACGGCCGGAAGCGGGCGGCGGTGCGGCGGACGGCGCCGCGGTGCTCCGCGGCAGCTTTGGCGGCAGCGAGGAAAGCCGCTCGGGCCTCTGGAGTAAATCCTCCAGCAGCACCTTGGACGCCGCGGCTCCGCCGGCGTCAGCGGCCGCCGCAGCAGGGAAGGCTCCCCGTCCGCCTGCTCCTGGCTGTCGAACGGCTTGATCCCTGTCAGATCCAGCTCGCCGCGCGCCTCCAGGCGCTCGTCAGGCGGTGCGCGGGTCGGGGCCACATTCGGCGTCGCGTTCGGTCTGGCGCGGCGCGCGGCCTCTTGCAGAGCCGCAGGCGCAACGACTCCTTCACCAGTTCCACGAGTTCCTGGTCCTGCGTGAGGTCCACCTGGGCCAACTTCCGGATTCAAGGGCTTCAAGGGCGGGCCCTCGCAGCCGCCCGTTTCTTCATCGCCGCCCCGGCGGTGCGGCGGACGGCGCCGCGTTGCTCGGCGGCAGACCCCCCCCAGGCTTCCTGCAGCTCCTGAACTCCCGAAACAGCCGCACCAGTTCCTCGTCTTGGGCGGTGCGCGGTGCAGGCGGCGGCGCGGGCGTCGAGGGGCGGGCCGTCGTCATGGCGCGGCGCGCCTCCTCGCGGCTGAAGCGCAGGTGCAGCCAGTCCCGCACCAACGCGATCAGCTCGCGGGTCCTGCGTCAGGTCCACCTGGCGTACATTCGGATTCAAGGGCTGTAAGCGGCGCGTGGCCCTGACCGACGACGTATGGGCATAACGGAGACCTTCCCGGTCGGGAGGCCCCGTTACAATGGCGGGAGCCGTGCCGACCTGCTGACTCAGGTTGAACGGTCAGGACTGCCAGCGCGTTCATGCGCGCTGGTGGTCCGGTTTCACGACTCAGTCTACCACACAAATGTCTGCATGATGCTGTATACTGAATGCAGATGCGAACCACCCTTAATCTCGATGACGACAAGATTGCCCGCGCCCGTGAATTGACCGGCGTGGCAGGAGAAGACGGCGCTGATCCACGCGGGCCTCGATGCGCTTGATTGCGCAGGGCCAGCGCGCAGCGGCTCGCCGACCTGGGCGGGCGGTTTCCGATGGCGACGCCGCCCCGGCGCCGCCGGCCGCGGCGGGCGCGCCGATGATCCTGGTCGATACCTCGATCTGGATCGACCACGGCCGCCGGCGTCATGAACCCGCCTGGCCGCCTGGCTCGACGGAGGGGCTGGTGCTGGGGCATCCGTTCGTGCAAGGCGAGCTCGCCTGCGGGCAGATGCCGCGACGGGCCGAGGTGCTCGCGCTCTTCGACCAGCTCCCGCCCGCCACCGTCGTCCCCCACCGGGAGCTGCTGCAGTTCGTCGATCGGCATCGGCTGATGGGGCAGGGTCTCGGCTGGATCGATCTGCATCTGCTTGGCGTCCGCCCTGGTCAGCCACGCGACGCTCGCGACGCGCGACGGGCGGCTGGCGCAGGCCGCGCGCGATCTCGGCGTAAAGTCACGGCCGCGTGTCAACCGCCCGACCCCGTTGCACGCTCGCCGGCGACACATTCAGCAAACGCGCGGCGGCGACTCAGCTTGTAGCCGATCCCTCATATGAGGGATCGAGATTATCGCCGCGCGACAAGGTCGCCACGCGAGCCGCCACCATCGCGCGCTGGCTGGTGTTCAGGTGCCGGCGGTGCAAGTTGGCGCTCAAGACCACGGCCACCTGGGAGGCTGCTGATTGTGTGCACCCTATTACGCTTCCGCCGCGACCCGCCGCCGCTCGAGATCCGCATGTTACTCGGCATGATGATCGACGACCTCGCAGATCCTCGCACTCAATGACTCCGAGGCCCTCTACGTAAGTGCCCGGCTGATCGCTGAGCGCGCGGACGCCGTGCGCCCCCGGCTCGGCGCGCCCAGCTCTAGCGATCCGCCCTCACGACGACCTGCATCGCTTCACAATGCGCAAACTGCAGCTGCTCGCCGCCCACGACGCGCCCACGCTGCGCGTCCCCGCGATCGAGCATCACCGACCTGGCGCAGACCGTCCGCATCCAGCTCGCCGGCAGCGTGCGATCGTGGCGAAACGCGGGCATCGTGTTCAAGCCCACCGTTAGCACTCTCGCCGTGAGAGTGCCAAGATTTGTGTGGACTTTGTATGGACTTGGGGCGGAACGGAGGGCCTGAGCGGTGGACGAGTCAGCACGTCACGCGCGATATTGCTAATGAATTGCGACATGCGACATCACCCTCGTCTCCCGTCCAAGGGACGCAACCGCTTAGGAGGCGGGTGCTCTATCCGCTGAGCTACGGGCGCGTTCTTGTTGTAACTACT
>ERZ1370068.9852-contig-860_pt1 | contig 68222 bp, 80 predicted proteins | sample MGYA00561227_ERZ1370068 | MGnify/ENA primary metagenome ERZ1370068 (study PRJEB38410, sample SAMEA6850437) | metagenome | study: Metagenomic assessment of the ecological functions of the soil: analysis of the soil microbiota associated with the... | reverse complement strand
GTTTGCCGAGATGCAGGTGCGCGTCGCCGCGCTGGCCGGCACGTCGTCAAGGTGAGCAACCTTGGCCGACGCGTCGCCAAAGGTGGCGCCGAGCCACGCCTCGCGCACGCTGGGGGCTAGCGCAAAACACGGCCGACACTAGACGCCAGGTGCCGGTGCATGAGGTCGGGCTGAGCCTTGAGCTCGTGCGGACGTCCCTGGAAAGACGATCTCGCCCTTGACCAGGAATGACGATGCGATCGGCGATGGCCGTGACCGCGGCCACCGCTCTTGTCGACGATGAGCGTGGCCATGCCGGTGGTGCGGATCAGCCGGATGGTGCTGCCAGATCTCGTCGCGCATGATGGGCGCGAGCGCCTTCGGTGGCCTCGTCGAGGAGCAGCAGGCGCGGGTTGGTCAGCAGCGCGCCGGCCGATGGCCAGCATCTGCTGCTCGCCGCCCGGAAGCTGATCGCCGCGATTGATCAGGCGCTGCGCGAGCCGGGGAAACAGCTCCAGCACGCGCGGCACGGTCCACGGCTCGCGCCGTCGCCGCCCGCGCCGTCCGGCGATCGCCGAGGTTCTCGGCCACGCTCAGGCTCGCGAAAATGCCGCGGCCCTCCGGCACATAGGCGATGCCGCGGCGCGCGATGGCAATGCGTGGGGGGCTCGCGTCATGTCCTCGCCGTCGAGCAGCACCTGGCCCGTTGCGGCGCGCACCGAGCCCACGAGCGTGCGGATCAGCGTGGTCTTGCCCATGCCGTTGCGGCCCATCAGGCCGATGGTCTCGCCCGTGCGCGATGCGTGAGCGACACGCCGCGCAGCGCTGGCTCTGGCCGTAGTAGGTGTCGAGCCCGCGCCTCCAGCAATAGTGCGGCTGGGACGCGCGGCGGCATCACACGTGGCCTCTCCGAGATAGGCGTCCTGCACCGGCGCGTGTTGGCGCGAATCGCCGCAGGCTTGCCTGCGGCCAGCACCGTGCCTTCGGCCATCACGGTCATCCAGTCGGCGACCGCGAACACGAAGTCCATGTCGTGCTCGATCAGCAGCACGGGCATGCTCGCGCGCCAAGGCCCTGCAGCAGTGCCACCATGCGCTGCGATTCCTCGACGGCCCTATGCCGGCGCAGCGGCTCGTCGAGCAACAGCACCTTGGCGCTGGCCGGCCAGCGCCATGGCGATCTCGAGCTGGCGCTGCTCGCCATGCGACAGGGTACGCCGTGCGGTTGCGCAAGCGTCCGCCGAGCCCGACCCGTGCCAAGCTGGCGGCGCCGCTGCGATCAGGCATGGCGGTCACGTGCACGTTCCCGCAGCAGGATCGGCGCGCGGGACGCGTGACCGCCTGCACGGCGAGCCGGACGTTCTCCGAGCACGCGTGCAGCGAGGCAAGATGTTGCTGCGCTGGAACGAGCGCCGACCGCCGAGACCGGTCATGCGCCAGGCGGCTCGCCGGCCACGTCGCGCTTATCGAGCAGGATGCGCCCGGCGGTCGGCTGCCAGTCGCGCCGGACAGCATGTTGACGCAGCGTGGTCTTGCCGGCGCCGTTTGGGCCGATGACGGCGTGCAGCTCGCCATGGCGCAGCGCGATGGAGACGTCGCGGACGGCCGCGAGCCCGCCGAAGTTGCGGCTGAGCCCGTACGTGGCCAGCACGGCGGCGTCGAGCGGCGTGCGCGCCTCAGCCATGGCGGCCGCGCCTCGGCATACGGAGCCGTGGCGGGGTCGGCACGGCGTCGATCCGGCGGAGACAGCGCGGCAGGGCGATGCCGCTCAGGCCCGCTCGGCAGGGCAGGATCACCACGAACGAGCATGACCAGGCCCTTCCACCAGCAGCTGGCGCTCGGTGACCAGCTGCGCGACCTCGCCCAGCGCCGTAGAAGGCGAGCGCGCCGATGATGGGGCCGTGCAGCGTGGCCAGGCCGCCCAGCAGGATCATCAGCAGCGCCTCGGCCGAGCGGTGCCAGCCGACCAGCTCCGGGTTCACGAAGCCCCGTGTGCATGCGCATACATGTGGCCGGCGACGCCGGCCAGCATGCCGCGCGATGGCGAAGGCCGGCGAGCTTGTAGCGATAGGTGTTGAAGCCCAGCGCCTGCATGCGCGTGCTCTGTTGACGCGGATGCCTGTCGAGCACGCGGCCGAACAGCGGAGCGCAAGCAGGCACGCGAGGACGCCGAGATACATGCGCCAGCAGGCACCAGCGACGACGTATAGTAGACGGCGAGCGGGCGCTGCGCGCCGACGTGAAGGGCAGCTGCCAGTCCGAACAGGCGATGCAGCGGGCCGGGCCAGGTAAGCGCCGTCGGTGCCGCCGCCGAGCTTGGTGTCGTGGAACGACGAAGAACATCATCTGCCCGAAGGCGAGCGTCACCATCAGGAAGAAGAAGCCCCGCGTGCTGCAGCGACAGGGCGCCGACCACCAGCGCCGCCAACCCGGCGACGGCCACCGCCAGCCGGCAGCGTCAGGATCAGATCGAGAGGGCGTGGCCTGCCGGCGTGATGAGGTAGACCGTGTAGGCCCGCAAGGCCGTAGAAGCGCGGCGTGGCCGAGGCTGACACAGGCCCGGTGCAGCCGACCAGCAGCTGCAGGCTGCGAGGCCAGCATGGCCGGCGATCAGCGCCGTAGGTGCACGAGGCCCACGTAATACTCGGGGATGCCGGAGCGGCGAGCACCGCGCAGCAGGGCCGGCACCCAACCCTAACAGGAGCCGGTGCGATCGGACTCTGGCGGCAGCCAGTTCGGCCCTCGCTTGCAGCATCCATCATGTGCCGCCGCCCGAACAGGCCCAGTCGGCCGCCAGAGCAAGCACGGCCGCCATCAGCACGTAGACGGCAAGCCCTGCCAGCTTCGGCGCGTAGGCCGCGCCCAGCGTGTCGACGAGACCGAGGACGCAGCGCCGACCAGAACGCGCCGGAGACGGAGCCGAGCCCGCCGATCACGACCACGACGGAAGGAGATGATCAGGACGCCGTCGCCCATGCTGGGGTAGACGGAGTGAAAGCGGCGGCGGCCAGCGCGCCGCGCGATGAGCGCCAGCGCGGTGCCGACGGCGAACACCTGTCATATGCACGCGCCGCGCATCGATGCCGAGCACGTCGACCATCTCGGGTTTCTCGGCCGCGGCCCGGATGCATGGCTCCCATCGCGCGTGCGCTCGATCCACGGTGCACGCAACGCGGCCAACAGCGAGGCAGATGGCGATCACGGCGAAGCGATAGGCCGAGTAGATGAAGTGGCGGCGTGATCGGCACCGAGAAATCCAGTAGCGCGGGGGACCGGAACGGAATGGAAGTCGTTGCCGACCGAGAAGCGAGCGCGAAACTCCTCGAACAGCAAGATGAGCGCGAAGGTGAGCAGCACCTGGTCGAGGTGCTCGCGGGCGTAGAAGTGGCGAAACAGCCAGCGCTCGAGCGCCGAGGCCGGCGAGGAGTGCCGCCGAGCGCGGCGACGGGCAGGGCCAACCAGAGCGAGCCCCTGCTGCGCGTGACCAGGAACGCCACGTAGGCGCCGATCATGAACATGCGAGCCGTGCGCCAGGTTGATGACGCCCATGACGCCAAAGATCAGCGTCAGCCCGCTGGCGATCAAAAACAGCAGCAGGCCGTATTGCGAGTCCATTGAGGAGCTGCGCGAGCAGTCCTGGAAAGTCCATGCGATCGCGCCGCTGGCGACTGTCAGATGACAAGCCTGTCCGCCATTGTCCAGCGGACCGGCGAGGCTTTCCTCAAGCTCAGGCCAGCTTGCAGCCCGTGTCCGGGGTCAGCCAGAGTTCTCGGCGGCAATGCCGATCACCTTGTTTTGGCCGCCTTCGGCCCGGCGCAGATAGATGTTCTGCGTGACGTTCTGCGCCGGCGACATGGCAGATGGGCCCGCGCGGGCGAGTCGAGCTTGGCGGCCCGCAAGGCCTTGTAGAGGTTGGCCTCGTCCTCGATGTTGCCCTTGACGGCATCGAGCCCCACGCGCCAGCAGCTGGGCGGCATCGTAGCCCTGGACGGCATAGACGTCGGCGTCGCGCCCGGCCTTGTCCCTGAAGGCCTGGCGGAAGGCGGCATTCTTGGGATTGTCGAGCCCGTCGCCGTAGTGCAGCCCGGTCTCGACGCCCTCGGCGGCCGCGCCCTGCGCTTCGAGCGTCCCTCGGTGAGGAAGCCCGAGCCGCACAGCGGCGCTTTGAGGCCGGCCGCGGCGTACTCCTTGACGAACTGCACCGCGCCGCCGCCGGCAAAGAAGGAGCCCGACCGTCGACAGCCGAGGCCTGAGGATCTTGCGCCAACAGGCGGTTGGGAAATTGGTCTGCGGGAAGGGGCGACGCAGGTCGGCAGCACCTGGCCGCCGCCCTTCTCGAACGCCTTCGCTTGAAGCCCGCGCCGCTTTCGCGTGCCGGCGGCGTAGTCCCAGCGTGACCCAGACGCTCTTCTTGTGCCTCTTCTTCGGCGGCGGCGACAGACCCATGCCGTAGGCGCGGCTGCCAGTTCGGTAAAGGACGAGCGAGACGTACGTTCTTGGCGCACAGACTCGCGCGTCACCGCCACGTTGCCGGCGTTGGGCACGATGGTCAGCGTGCCGCTGTCCTGCACCACCTTGTGGATGCCCATCTGCACGCCTGAGTGCACCGTGCCGATCAAGCACGTCGACGCCGATCGCGCTTGACGAGACGTTCGGCATTCTGCGGCGCAGTTCTCGGGTTTGGATCACATCGTCGAGCTTGATGATTTGGATCTCGCGGCCGGCGAGCTTGCCGTGCCCTTCTCGGCGATCAGGATTTCGATGGCGTAGGTGATGTTTTCGCCGAGCTTGGCGAAGGTGCCCGAGTAGGGCAGCATCAAGCCAACTTTGAGCGGTTTGGCCTGGGCGATCGCCCAGCGCGTGGGCAGGCTCGCCGCGCCGACCGCGGCGGCGCCAGCCCCGAGCACGGCTCGACGCGAAACGAGTGTTGCAAAGCGCCTTCCATGGTTTCCTCCCGCCCTTTGGGCCCCGAATTTGAGCGGTGCTGTTGGAGGTTATCGGAGGTTCTTGGGCTCGCACACCGGGGCGGCAATTGCAACGCCGGCCCACCGGTGTCGACGTGTCGGGACGCCTCATGGCCCCCTTGGCCCCCTGGCCGCTCATGCCCCCCGACAACCTCGCGGCCTGACGTGCAAGGCTGGTGGGACCAGCGGGCCGCCGTTGACCGGCAAGGAAGGCCCCCGGCGAGGGCCCTCAAGCGACCAAAAGGCTTCAGCGCCACGCAGCTGGTCCCGGGCCGAAAGGCTGCCCCACTTCTGGCGGCCGGCCGCCGCGTCAACTGCTTCTTTACAGACTTTAGGGCAGTAGTTGCACTACTTTAGTCCGATAATAAGGCCAGACTTCCTCATCTCTTCGCACGCTCTAAGGGGGCATAAATTGCTGTCAGGAGGCCACCCTGCCAGAAGCCTAGACCTCCCGGCGATGCGGCCGGTGCCGGCTCCAACCTCCACCGCGGCGCGGGGGCCCGGTGAGCTTCGTCGCCAACCACGGTTGTCGGGCGCTCAATGGGATAGTTGGTGAGAGAGAAAGGATACAGCGTTGCCGTCATTGATCCCTATCCGTTCTTCCGGCAGGGATCGTCCAGACCATCGTGCACGCCAGCGAGCTTGGGCTGGTGGCCGAGGGGGCAACGCTGCTCGACGCGCAGCGCGCGGCCCGCGAGCATCGCCCCGACTGCTCATCATCGACATCGGCGGCCTGCCCTGACGGCGGCGTGGGACGGGCGTACGGGAGTTCATCCAGGCGCACCGGAGTGCAAGCTCGTCGTGCTGACCTGCTCGACGACGTCGCGAGCGTCTCCAAATGCGCTCGCCGCCGGTATCAAGGCTACATTCTCAAGGGTGTCACGGGGACCGAGCTTGTGGAGGTCATCAAGACCATCCACTACGGTCAGCCCTACATCACCCCGAAACTGGGTCACGCCTGTTCGACGGAGGCCAGGGTGGGCCGCTGTCGGCCATTCGCGAGCCAAGCCCGAAGCTCGAGTCGAGTATCGCGAGCAACAAGTCTGGATCCGGATTTCCAGGGGCTGACCAGCAAGGAGATCGCCATTCAGCTCGGCTTGAACAGAGCGCACCATCAAGCACTACCTGACCCAGCTCTTCAAAAGATGCGTGTCGCAACCGCTTGCAGGCGATCCAGACCGCCAAACGGTTGACGAGCTCTTTGTTGAGGGCCTCTCGGGGACCGATCCCCGAGCGCGACCATCAGCCAGTGTGGCGGGCAAACCGGAAAAACCGGGCTCAGAGCGTCTTGACGACCACTTTGCCGTCGCCGCGGCGTTGGCGCGCATTTTCACTTCCTGGCCCTTGAATTCCTTTTCCTTGAGCTGTTCGAGGAATTTCGGGATGGCGCGCCGATCGCCGGCCACGGCCATCAGCCAAACGATGTTTCCCGAGGCCCGTATTGGTGGTGCAGGCGCACGGGCTTGTCGAGATTTTCCGACAGCCCCTTGTCGATCTGCGGCGAGACCCGGGCCCAAAGGCGACGGCGACGGGGACGAGTACCCGCTTTTCTCATCCGGCTTCGGCTCTCCCGGGGCGGGAGGTGCCGGCATGTGCGCCAGCCGGGAACTGCCCCGCCATCACCGGAGCAGGACCAGCCATTCCAGATCGGCGATCTGCATGTTCTCGAGTTCTGATCGCGCATCAGCACGGCGATGATCTGAGAAAACGATTGACCGAACCGTGCCTGCGTGTCGCGCGTCCCCGGTCGTCGGGCCGGTGCGCCGGCGCGCGCCGTCCCCGCTTTCCGCCCTTGGCCGCTTTTGCTTTGGCGTCCCGCTGGTCGACCATGGTCCAACCACCCCACAATACATTTCCTTAGAATCGCGGCCAACCCTATCGCGGGCGTCCCTCGAGGGTCAATCGGACGTTGGCCCATTAGGGCATGGCGCCAACTTCGCCCGAGACCCTCAGACCCAGGCGCCGGCCGCTGGGATCGGGCCAAGCGCCTTGATTTTGCTGGCAATCCGCGCGCGGGCCACCCACCCAGCCCTGAGATCCACCTTGGCTATCGGACCCTTGGGACAAAGCCACGGCGCACACCGGATGCACGTAGGTCCCGCTGGCGCCGCCCTTCCAGTCTTCCTACATTCGGGCAAGATCGGCGCAGGAGCCGGTAACCAGGAATTTTCAGCCACTTGCACGCGAGTGATGCAAGCGGCGGGGCGCAGGAGAACGTCATGCGTTGGATTTATCAAGTCTGATCTCGAATTCATTCTTGCGCAAATCAAGATCGCCGAGCAGCACGCGCTGGGTTTTGATCTCCTCACTTTGTTGCCGAATTCGCTCGTGCCGTTCTGGCCTGCGCACGGTCGATGGCTCGTTCAACAACCTGGTGCCGGGCCAGAGCGAATTCGGTTCCGCCGACAATCTCTTCCCGCGGCTGACCGATCCGTTTTTCCAGGATGCATCGGGCGGGACGATCCTACGCAGCAGACCAGCGGCACGGTTGTCGACTCGAGCCGCGCATCATCTCCAACCTGATCGTCGACCAGACCACGCAACAATCCGGCGGCGGTGGCGGTGGCGGAAGCGCCGGTGTGGACGGCGTTTGGGGCACCGCCGACGATGTCTTGAACGATGGCGTGTCGATCCTGCGCACAGTGCCGGTCTTGGATGGCCTCCCCGGTACCGCCGACGATGTCGCCGACTTCTCCTTCGCCAACGTGGCGCCGGACGCGGCCTGCACTCGGCGCCGTTCAACTCTGTGGTTCGTGTTCTTCGGCCAGTTCTTCGACCACGGCCTCGACCTGGTGCAGAAGGGCGGCAGCGGCACGGTGTTCATTCCGCTGCAACCGGACGATCCGCTGATCAGCGGCCTGATGGTACGCCCGGCACTGACGACGATCTGCCGGCGATCTGCAGTTCATGGTGCTGACCTGGGCCACCAATCAGCCCGGCCCCGACGGCTTCCTGCGACAACCCCCGACGCTGGAGATCGACGAGGCGCTGACGACATCCACGAGCACACCAACCAGACCTCGCCGTTCGTCGACCAGAACCAGACGTATACGTCGACCCCTCGCACCAGGTGTTCCTGCGCGCCTACGAGCTTCAACGGCGACGGCGATCCGGTCGCGACCGGCAAGCTGATCACCAACCGCAATCTGGTCGATGGCGATATTCGGCAACGACGGACGACATAGAACTCGGCGGCATGGCGACCTGGGGCGGTGGTGAAGGCGCAGGCGCGCGACCTGCTCGGCATCGAGCTCAGTGACTACGACGCCGTCAACGTGCCGCTGCTGCGCGTCCGACCCCTACGGCAACTTCATTCCCGGTGCGAACGGCTTTGCCCAGCTTATCGTCTGGGCTCGGCGCCGACGGCATTGCCCGGCACCGACGACGACGTGCTGATGGAAGGCAATCCGGCGGCTCCGGTCAGCCCAGCTGCGGTCAGCGCGCTGCGCACCGGCCAAGATGTTCCTGGCCGACATTGCGCATGACGCCAACCCGTTCAACAGCCAGACCGGCGCGCCGCTGCCGGCGGACACGGACAATGTCGTCCGGGCTGTCAGAGCCCGGCAGATACGACGACGAGCTGCTGGACGAGCACTTCATGGCGCGGCGACGGCCGCGTCAACGAGAACATCGGCCTCACCGCCGTGCACCATGTGTTCCATTCCGAGCACAACCGTCTCGTCGAGCACACGAAGCAAGTGGTTCTCGCGTCTCGACATGACCTCGCCTTCCTTAACGAATGGCTCTCGGCCGACGTAGGTACGATCCCGACAACCCCAGCGCGGATCGCCGCCCTGCAGTGGGACGGCGAGCGCCTGTTCCAGGCGGCAAGTTCGGCACCGAGATGCAGTACCAGCATCTCGTGTTCGAGGAGTTCGCGCGCAAGATCCAGCCGCAGGTCGACGTCTTCCTCGCCCCGGCCGGGTATGATACCACCATCGATGCCGTCGATCGTCGCCGAGTTCGCGCACGTCGGTCTATCGCTTCGGCCACTCGATGCTGACTGAGACGGATCGACCGCCTCGACCCCAACTTCGCGTCGAGCGAGATCGGCCTGATCGAGGCCTTCCTCAATCCGCTGGCGTTCGACGCGGACGGCGCGCTCGAGCCCCGAAGAGGCGGCCGGCGCCATCGTGCGCGGCACCACCCGTCAGGTCGGCAACGAGATCGACGAGTTCAAGACCGAGGCGCTGCGCAACAACCTGTTGGGCCTGCCGCTCGACCTCGCCGCCATCAACCTGGCGCGCGGCCGCGACACCGGCATTCCGTCGCTTGAACGCGGCGCGGCGCGAATTCTTCGAGATGACCGGGCGACAGCCAGCTCAAGCCCTACACGAGCTGGGTCGACTTCGCGGATCACCTGAAGCATCCCGAATCGCTCGTCAACTTCATCGCCGCCTACGGCACGCATGGCGCTCATCACGGCGGCCGATGTCGATACACTGGCAGAAAAGCGCGCGGTGACGCCGCCCTGGTATTGGCGGCAGCGCCGTCATCAACGACGGTCGCGCCGGACGAGCGCGAGTTCGTTGCCGATGACGCCGACCGGATCGCATTCCTGAACAGCACCGGCATTTATGCCAGCGACCCCCTCACCGGCGTAACCACGACCGGCGTCGACGACATCGACCTGTGGATCGGCGGCCTCGCCGAGGAGACCATGCCGTTCGGCGGCATGCTCGGCTCGACCTTCAACTTCGTGTTCGAGAACCAGCTCGAGAACCTCCAGAACGGCGACCGGCTCTACTACCTTGCAGCGACTCGCGGGACTGAACTTCGTCAACGAGCTTGAGAACAACTCGTTCGCCAAGCTGATCATGCTGAACACCGACGCCAACCACCTGCCGGGTGACGTGTTCTCGACGCCCGGCTTTATCCTCGAGGTCGAACAGATCGGCAGTTCACCGGTTTGAACGAACCCGGTCTTGACGGCGTCCAGGGTGACGATCCCTCACGCCCTGATTGATGACGCCGACGACGTGGTCGGAGCGGACGGAATCGACGGCAATTCTGATCCCGACGGCGACGTAATTCGGGACAACCCGGCGACGCCCGGCCACTGATACCAATTATCTCCACTACACCGGCGACCAGCATGTCGTCCTCGGCGGCACCGACCGTCAATGACACTCTTCATCTCGAGCGAAGGCGACGACACGCTCTATGGCGACGGCGGCAACGACCGCCTCGAGGGCGGCGTTGGCAACGACCTGATCCAAGGCGGCGCCGGCGACGACATCATCACCGACATCGGCGGCGACGACAATCTCCAGGGCGAGGCCGGCAACGACGTCATTCACGGCGGCCAAGGCATCAACCTGATCATTGGCGGCACCGGCAGCGACTTCATCATCACCGGTGAGGACATTTCCGAGGTCTTCGCCGGCCCGGGCAACGACTTTATTCTGGGCGCCAAGACCAACGAACCGAATTTCGGCAACGAAGGCGACGACTGGATCCAGCTCGGCACCCAGGATGGTGCGCCCGGCGACAATTTCGGATCCGGGCATCGCAAGATCCGATTATCGGCAACGACGTCTTGATGGGCGGCGGCGGCTTCGATGAATTCCTCGGCGAAGGCGGCGACGACATCATGGTCGGCGGTGACGGCGAGGACCATTTTGACGGCGGGTCCGGCTTCGACTGGGGCACCTACAAGTTCGATCGCTTCGGCGTAACCGTCGACATGCTGGTGAGCGACTTGTTTGAAGCCACCGGTGGCGCCATCGAACGCCGGCATCCTGGACCGTTTCGCCTTCACGCGAAGGGCTTGTCGGGATCGGCCTTCGGCGACTTCCTGCGCGGCGACGACGCCGATGCGGATGCGATTGCCAACACCAATGGGGCGCAGGGTAGCGTCGCTCACCAACATTGGGCTCATTGACGGCCTGCAAAGCTTCTTGGGCGCGGAGTAACCTCGTTCGGTTCCGGCAACATCCTGCTCGGCGGCAGCGGCAGCGACATCCTGGAAGGCCGCGGCGGCGATGATTTGATCGACGGTGACAAGTGGCTCAACGTCCGCATCAGCGTGCGCGCGAACCTGGACGGCACCGGCGCGGAGCTTGCCACCTTCGACAGCTCTGGTCCCGCTCGTCCCGCTGATGCTCAACGGGACCTATAACCCCGGTCAATTGCAAATCGTGCGTGAGATCCTGGAGGGGACCGACAACTTCGACACCGTCAACTTCTCCGATGTCGCGGCCAATTACTCCATCGTCACCGACGCCAACGGTGTGACCACCGTCACGCATGAGGCCCCGCCCGAAGGCGGTCTTGTCAGCGACGGCATCGACCGGCTGACGGGTGTCGAGCGCCTGCAGTTTGCCGATGTGTCCATCACCCTGCCTCAGGGCCTCGGGCTCAACCAAGATCCGGTCGGCCAGCTGACGATCCTCGATGCCGAAAGCAACACCGCCGACAACGAGCCGACCGAGGGTCAGCGGCTGTCGCAGCGTCGATCGCCGGCGTGACCGACGCGGACAACCCCGGCGATGGCTCGATTGTCGGTCCCGTCGCCTACCACTGGCAGGTCGAAGCGCGCCCGGGCACAGGCATCTTCGAAGACATCCGGGCGGAGGTGCGCGGCAACGAGCCGGCCAGGGCCGAGGGTGCAACCTTCATCGTGACCCCGGATCTCGCCGGGCTGTCGATCCGGGTCAGGGCCGTCTCATCAGGACGCCAACGGCGTGCTGGAGCAGGTGTACCTCTGCCGCGACCGCTCCGGTCATTGACGTCGTGCTACCCACCCCCACGCCGGCGGCAGTTCTCCCCGACGGAAGCGATGTGTTCAGCGCCGGTGTGCATCTGGTTCGCAGCGACCTCCTGAATTCATTCTGCAGCAAATCCAGATCGCGGAACGCCATGCGGACGGGGAGAACCTCCTCAACATCATTCCGAATTCACGCGTGGCGTTCGGTCTGCGCACGGTCGATGGCTCGTTCAATAACCTGGTGCAGGGCCAGAGCGGGTTTGGCGCCACCGACGAGCTGTTTCCCGCGGCTGACCGATCCGTTTTTCCAGGATGCATCGGGCGGGACATCCTACGAGCAGACCAGCGGCACGGTTGTCGACCCTGAGCCGCGCATCATCTCCAACCTGATCGTCGACCAGACCAGCAACAATCCGGCGGCGGTGGCGGTGGCTGGAAGCGCCGGTGGACGGCATTTGGGGTACCGCCGACGATGTTTTGAACGATGGCGTGTACGATCCTGCGCACACGTGCGGGTCTTGATGGCCTCCCGGTACCGCCGACGATGTCGCCGACTTCTCGTTCGCCAACGAGGCGCCGGACGCGGCCTTATCGGCTCCGTTCAACTTGTGGTTCGTGTTCTTCGGCCAGTTCTTCGACCACGGCCTCGACCTGGTGCAGAAGGGCGGCAGCGGCACGGTGTTCATTCCGCTGCAACCGGACGATCCGCTGATCAACGGCCTGGATGGTACCCCAGGCACTGACGACGATTTGCCGGCGTTCTTGCAGTTCATGGTGCTGACCCGGGCCACCAATCAGCCCGGCCCCGACGGCTTCCTGGGTGACAACCCCTGACGCTGGAGATCGACGAGAGCGCCGACGACATCCACGAGCACACCAACCAGACCTCGCCGTTCGTCGACCAGAACCAGACGTATACGTCGGACCCCTCTCACCAGGTGTTCCTGCGAGCCTACGAGCTCAACGGCGACGGCGAGCCGGTGGCGACCGGCAAGCTGATCACCAACCGCAATCTAGTCGATGGCGTATTTCGGCAACGAGGACGACATAGAACTCGGCGGCATGTCGACCTGGGCGGTGGTGAAGGCGCAGGCGCGCGACCTGCTCGGCATCGAGCTCAGTGACTACGACGCCGTCAACGTGCCGATGCTGCGCGTCGACTCCTACGGCAACTTCATTCCCGGTGCGAACGGCTTTGCCCAGCTTATCGTCGGGCTCGGCGCCGACGGCATTGCCCAGACCGACGACGACGTGCTGATGGAAGGCAATCCGGCGGCTCCGGTCAGCCCAGCTGCGGTCGGCGCGCTGCGCACCGGCAAGATGTTCCTGGCCGACATTGCGCATGACGCCAACCCGTTCAACAGCCAGACCGGCGCGCCGCTGCTGGCGGACACGGACAATGTCGTCGGGCTGTCAGAGCCCGGCAGATACGACGACGAGCTGCTGGACGAGCACTTCATGGGCGGCGACGGCCGCGTCAACGAGAACATCGGCCTCACCGCCGTGCACCATGTGTTCCATTCCGAGCACAACCGTCTCGTCGATTACAACAAGGAAGTGATATTGGCGACAGCGGCGACCGGCGACGTCTCGTTCCTGAACCAATGGCTGCTCGCGCCTGTCGGCGAGGTTCCAGGGGACCTGTCGACCCTGTGTGGAATGGTGAGCGACCTGTTCCAGGCGGCGAAGTTCGGCACCGAGATGCAGTACCAGCATCTCGTGTTTGAGGAGTTCGCGCGCAAGATCCAGCCGAACGTTGACCCATTCTTTGCCACAACCCAGGTGTACGACAGCGATATCAATCCAGCGATCGTCGCCGAGTTCGCGCATGTCGTCTACCGCTTCGGTCATTCGATGCTGCTGGACGAGATCGACCGGCTCGACCCCAATTTCGCGTCGAGCGAGATCGGCCTGATCGAAGCCTTCCTCAATCCGCTGGCGTTCGACGAGAACGATACGTTGACCGCCGAACAGGCGGCCGGCGCCATCGTGCGTGGCACCACCCGCCATGGCGCCAACGAGATCGACGAGTTCAAGACGGAGGCGCTGCGCAACAACCTGCTGGGACTGCCGCTCGACCTCGCCGCCATCAACCTGGCACGCGGCCGCGACACCGGCATTCCGTCCTTGAACGCGGCGCGGCGTGATTTCTATGACGTTACTGGCGACAGTCGCCTGGCTCCCTATACGAGCTGGGTCGACTTCATGGAGCACCTGAGGCATCCCGAATCGCTCGTCAACTTCATCGCCGCCTACGGCACGCATGACGCTCTCACGGCTGCCGATGTCGATACACTGGCAGAAAAGCGCGCGGTGGCGACCGCCCTGATATTGGCGGCAGCGCTGTCATCAACGACGGCGCGCCGGACGAGCGCACGTTCGTTGCCGATGACGTCGACCGGATCGCGTTCCTCAACAGCACCGGCGCCTATGCCAGCCTGGCGAGCGGCGTGACGACCACCGGCGTCGACGACATCGACCTGTGGATCGGCGGCCTTGCCGAGGAGCAGATGCCGTTCGGCGGCATGCTCGGCTCCACCTTCAACTTCGTGTTCGAGGAGCAGCTCGAGAAGCCTGCAGGACGGCGACCGCTTCTACTACCTGGAGCGCACTGCCGGCATGAGCTTCCTCTCCGAGCTCGAGAACAACTCGTTCGCCAAGCTGATCATGGCGAACACCAACGCCACCCACCTGGCGGGCGACGTCTTCTCAACCCCAGGCTTTTTCTTCGAAATCACCCAGACGCAGCAGTTCAACGAGGGCCTGGGCACTGCCGATCCGGACGGCGATGTGGTCCGCGACAACCCGGCGACGGTTGGCACAGATGGTAATTACTTTAAGTACAGTGGCGACCAGCATGTCGTCATTGGCGGAACCAATCTCAATGACATCATCATCTCCAGCGAAGGCGACGACACGCTCCATGGTGATGGTGGCAACGACCGCCTCGAGGGCGGCTTTGGCAATGACTTCTTCCGCGGTGGCGCCGGCGACGACATCATCACCGACGTCGGCGGCGACGACATCATGACAGGGCGATGACGGCAACGACGTTCTCCACGGCGGCCAAGGCGTCAACCTTCTGATCGGTGGCTTCGGCAATGACTTCCTCATCAACAACGAGGACATCGGCGAGTGGTTCGGCGGCCAGGGCGACGACTTCATCCCTAGGCAATCGTGCGAACGAGGAAGGCCTGGGCGGCGAAGGCGACGACTGGATCGAGTTTGGCACCCCCGACGGCGGGTCGGGCGACAACGCCGATCCGTTCGCCCGCGACCCGATCGTCGGCAACGACGTCTTCATCGGCGACAGCATATCCGACAGAATGGATGGCGAAGGCGGCGATGACATCCTTGTTGGCAACCACGGCGGCGGCGAAGGCGACCGCCACATAGGCAAGTCCGGGTTCGACTGGGCCGTGTTCAAGGACGATCCGTTCGGGGTGACGGTCGATTTGGACATCCGCGCCTTCGACGAAACCACGGTGCCGCGCTCGAACAATGCGATCCTTGCCCGGTTCGAAAGCATGGAAGGTCTCTCGGGATCGAAGCGTGCCGACATCCTGCAGGGCGACAATGCCGACGCGGCTTCGATCGCCGTCTCGGGCTTCACCGGCAGCGTGCTCACCAACATTGCGCTTATCGATGGTCTAGACGACTTACTCGGCGCCGGCGTGACCTCGTTCGGTTCGGGCAACATCATCCTCGGCGGCCAGGGCAGCGACATCATGGAAGGCCGCGGCGGCGATGATCTGATCGACGGCGACAAATGGCTGAACGTCCGCATCGGCGTCTTCGAGAATCTTGATGGCACCGGCGACGAGATTGCCTCCTTCGACAGCATGACCGACATGGTCGCGCTCATGGTCAACGGGACCTATAACCCCGGTCAGCTTAAGATCGTTCGTGAGATCCTGCCCGGCGATGTCAACGCTGTCGACAACTTCGACACCGTGTACTTCTCGGGGCCGCTGGAGGACTACACGATCAGCATCGACGCCAACGGGACAATCGGTGACCTGAGGGACGATATCGTCACCGTTACGGACAATGTCGGCGACGATGGCACCGACCGCCTCACCAATATCGAGCGGCTGCAGTTCGGAGATCAGACGGTCGTCCTGCGGACGGGTCTCAATGAGGAGCCGGAGGGCTTGCTGACGATATCAGACCCCACACCGACAGAAGGCCAGACCCTCACGGTGTCGATCGCGGGTGTGACCGATGGTGACAATCCGGGCGCAGGTGCAATTACCGGACCGGTCAGCTACTTCTGGGAGGTGGAGGAAGATCCGGGTTCGGGCCGCTTCGCCACCATCCTGCACGACAATGTCGGTGGCGAACTGGTGCGGGCGACGGGCACGACCTTTACGGTGACCCCGGAGCTTGCCGGGCTGGCGATCCGCGTGCGCGCCGTCTACAAAGACGCCCATGAGGTGCTCGAGACCGTGTATTCGGCACCGGCAACTGTCGCCAACACGAATACTGCCCCGGTCGGCACGGTGGTCATTTCCGATACCTCGCCCACCGAAACGCAGCCGCTAATCGCCACCAACAACTTTCTCGATGCCGATGGGCTCGGTGGTGTGCTGTTCACGTATCAATGGCAACGGCTCGACGGCGCCGTCTGGACGAATGTCGGTGCGGCCTCAACCGTCTCTCTGTTCACGCCCGGCGCGGCAGAAGTCGGCCATCAGCTGCGCGTTCAGGTCAGCTACACGGACGCCCAGGGCACGCCCGAGACCGTCATCTCGGCGGCAACCGAGGTGGTCGGCGACTTCATAGAGGCGAACGCTGTAGGGCAGACGCTTGACGGCACCGAGGGCCAGGACATCATCTTCGGCGGCGGCGGCATTGATATCATTAACGGCCTCGGCCAGGACGATCTCCTCGACGGCGGTTCCTCAGCTGACAATATCCTCGGCGGAGCCGGTAACGACACGATCATTGGCGGGGGTGGCGGCGACGCGCTGAGCGGGCAGGCCGGCGACGACATCTTCAACTACACGATGGGTGACGGTGCCGATGCGGTCAATGGTGGAGATGGTCTAGACACCCTGAACATCACGGGTGCCGGGCAGCTTGACGTTGTCTTCAACGGCACGTCCTTGACGGCCTTCGAGAATGGGTCGGTCACCTTGGTCGAGAGCGTGACCGCCAGTCTGGACGGTGCTAACGACACGCTAAGTTACGCCGGCACGACGGCCGCGGTGACGGTCAACTTGGCCGGGACGGCCTCGGCCTCGGCTTCACCTCGATTGCCGGCATCGAAAACGTCACCGGCGGTAGCGGCAACGACGTGCTGAGAGGTAATGCAGGCTCCAACATCCTGAACGGCGGCGCTGGTAATGGGAGCGACACCTTCATCGCTAGCCTCAATGATGGCAACGACGCCTACAGCGGTGGAGGCGGCAACGATACCTACGACCTGTCGCTAACCACGGCTGGCGCCACCGTCATGACGGGAAGTTCGTCGAGCGCAGAAACGGGCACCGATCTCCTCACGTCCATTGAGAACATCATCGGCAGCCAAGGCAACGACAGCATCACCGTTAATGGCGGTAACAACCTGCTCGATGGCCAAGGCGGCGCCGATAGCATCAATGGCGGGGCGGGCAACGATACACTTGATGGTGGGGCCGGCGATGACACGCTCATTGGCGGTACCGGTAACGACACCCTTCTCGGCGGCGTCGGCAATGACGTCTTCACGTACACCTTCGGGGATGGTGTGGATAGCGTGGACGGCGGGGACGACCTTGACACCCTCAACATCATGGGCACCGCGACGGCCAACACGCTCGACGTCATCTGGGACGGCGCGCACCTCACCAACTTCGAGGGCGGGACGCTGACCAGCGTCGAGACCGTGGTCGATCTGGGGGCGGCACGGATACGCTGAGCTATGCCGGCTCCTTGGCGGCAGTGCACGTCAACCTCGGAGCCGGGACTGGGACGGCCGACGGTTTCAGCTCCATCGCCGGGGTCGAGAGCGTGACCGGCGGTGCCGGCGCCGACGTGTTGACGGGCAATGGCTCCATCAACTCCCTGAGCGGCGGTGCCGGCAATGACACCATCGACGGCGGGGCCGGCAATGACTTGCTCGTTGGTGGCGCAGGCAATGACACCTACTTTGCCGACAACGGCGACACCATCACCGAGGGTGCGACCGGCGGTATCGACACTGTGAACACTGCGAGCGCCACCTTCACGCTCAGTAACAATGTCGAAAACCTCATCTTCACGGGCGCGGGTGGCTTCACGGGCAATGGCAATGCGTCGAACAACAGCATTACGGGCGGTACTGGCGCTGATAGCCTCAGTGGCGCGGGCGGGGCAGATACTCCTGACCGGTGGTGGCGGTAACGACACGATGGATGGTGGTGCCGGTCTTGACACGTTCATGATTCGCCACTGGCTTTGGCAACGACACCATCAGCGGCTTCGATGCCAACGCGGGGGGCAGGACTTACTCAACGTCTTCGGCACCGGCGTTACGGCCGCCAACTTCGGCACCAGTGTGACCATCGCCGACCTCGGAAGCGACACGTCGGTCACGATTGGCACCGACACGATCCTACTTGTCGGCGTGAATGGGAACGGAGCCAACAGCATAACCATCGACGACTTCAGGTTCGTCTGAGGCAAGTGAGAGGGGCGGGCTCTGGCAAGACCGCCCCTTGCTCTTTGGTGTGTTGCACAAGCCCTTGCTTCAACTTTCTGTAGCCGGCCAAGCGCAGCGTCCGACCGCGAGGGTGGCGTGAACGAGAAAGCGTGGAAGCCGACATGCGGACCAACAACCTGAAACCGATTCAAAAGACGGCCTCGCGAGGCGTGCATGCGACGCTTGCAAAGCCGCCGTAATATGAGCGGCGCGCACGCCGGCAGCCTGGGGCCTGCGCCGCAGTGTGAAAGTAGCGATACCCAACAGCCCTCGAACACCCCCGCATAAGCAGACACAGGCCATGCCCCGCACAACGCGTCTTTTGCCGGCTACGCTTGTTCGGGCCATCGTGTCGCTGCCGTTGATGCTGCTCGCGACCGCGCTGTGGGCGGCGCATGCCGAACACCCCACGGCCACGGACCTCGCCATCCAGGCGATGCTGGTCCTCTTTATGGCGGCGCTGCTCGTCAACGTCGTCCTCTCCGTCGTTGCCATCCTGCGCGAGCGGCACCTCGATCCACCCGAAGCCGGAGCCAGCCCCTGGTCTCCGAGCTGGAGCAGCACCCGGCACGGGCAGCGCCTCCGGGCAAGACCCCGCCCGCCGTCGCGTCGCCAACCGATCGCACGCCGCCCCGACAGGTCCTCTCTGAGCGATAAGAAGGGCCCCCGCCCACTCCCCATTTGCTTAAGGGTTCCTTAGCGCGTGTCTCATAAAAAGTGCGCCAAGGGCTTAGCGGGATGGGGCATGTCGAGGCGCCTTTGGCACATCGCGGCGGCTGTGGCTGCGGCTCTCGCGTTCGCCGGCTGCAGCTCCTTTGCCAGCTATGCACCGCCGATGGACATCGCCAGCGATGCGGCGGCACGGCCCTTGAAGGATGCCTGGACGCCAACGGCGGCCGTAACCAAGGTGTCGGCGACCCCAACCGCAAAAGCACGGCAGCAGGGGATGCGGTCCGGCCGCAAACGGCCACCTCCTGCAAGACCGACAGCGAGTGCGTCGTCATTTTGTCTGCGCTTATCAACGACCCCAGGCGCAGCTGGATCGGCCAGCCGCAGTCGGCGGCCGAGTACGCCAACGGGACCCGCTTTTTGCCTATCGCGCCTTGCGGACCCGGTTGAGCTGCGGCGAGCTCAAACGCGCCATCGACGATACCAAAGTCGCCGCCGCTCGCCTCGCGACTCCAGCGCTGGGCGTTTCGGTGGCGCAAGCGGCAAGCGCGCTTTCGTTGTCGACGGCGGTGGGGACCGAGCTCCGCCACGAAAACACCCAGCGCTGTCGCGCCGCACCCGCCCACACAAAGGCGCGCACCTTGGGTTCCCGCGACGAGCTGGCGCCCGGCTAGCTGAGGCTCTCACGAGGCGGAGGCGCTCCGGCACAGTCCCGGTTGTTCCTCGAGCAGCCGCGCGATAATGCGCCGAACGTCGGCAAGCACGTAGGGCTTGCTCAAACGCGGCATCTTGCGTAAGTGCTCCGGCAGCACGGCGGTGTCCGAATAGCCCGTGACAAAGGCGAAGGGCACCTTGCGGGCGATCAGTTCGTCGGCGATCGGCGCGCTGGTGTCGCGGCCGAGGCTCACATCCACCAGGGCCAGATCGATGGTCTCGTCCTTGGCCAGCGACAAGCCGGCCTGTAGCGAGCGCGCCGGCCCGACCACCGTGTGGCCCACGCTTTCGAGGTCCGCCTGCAGCTGCAGGGCCACCAGGGCTTCATCCTCGATGACCAGGATGCGCGAACGGGAGGTGCGCGCCCCCTCGCCCGGGCTTGGTGGGGCGGCATCGGCAGCCTGCGGTTGGCGCAGCGCGGTGGGCCGGCCATTGTGCGGCATCACGAAGGGCCCCTTGAGGCCGTATTCGAAGCCGGTTCCGTTCGAACCGACACTCGGCCAGCGCGCCGACGTCGGAGGCCGCCGCCTTGAGAACGGTGAGGCCAAAACCTTGCGTCGTCGGTTGTGTGACCGCGGGATCGGCCTCTTCGCGCCAGGCCAGCTGCAGCTGTGGGCGCGGCGCGGCAACGTCTAAGGTCCAGGAGATGACGACGTGGCCAGCGGGCGTGGAAAGGGCGCCATGTTTGAGCGCATTCGTCGCCAGCTCGTGCAGGGTCAGGGCTAACGATTGCGTGAGCTCGGGCAACACCCAGGCCGCCTCGCCGTCGACGCGGATGTTGTCTTTGGCGCGGGTCAGAAACGGTCTCAGCACCTCGGTTACGAGCTCGCGCAGGTCCGTTCCTGCCCAAGCGCCGCGCGCCAACAAGGCGTGTGCCTGCGACATGGCTTGGATCCGCCCGTCGAGCGCCTGCACGAACAGAGCCGACCGAGGCCGCGCGATGGCTGGAGAGGTGGGCCACCGCCGATACATTGCTCAAGGTGTTTTTGACGCGATGGTCCAGTTCGGCCATCAGCAGGCGTTGACGCTCTTCGAAGCTTGCTTGCGCTCGGTGATGTCGAGCGCGGTGCCGATGACGCGCCGGCCGCTACGCGCCGGCCGCCCAACAGCCATTGCCTGGCCCCGGTCCAACAGCCAGCGCACGCTGCTATCGGGGCGCACAATCCCTGAATTCAAGGGTGCGGCGGTCCGCCGCCGAGCTGAAGCCTTGAACGTGCCGGGCGACCATGTCGCGGTCGTCCGGGTGCACCACGTCCAGGACCTTTTCGAGTGTCAACGGCTGCTCGCCCCCAGGCCGGCGATGCGGCGCAACGATCGCGACCAATACACCTCCCCGGCGGGTAGCTTGTAGTCGTAGGTGCCGAACCCCGCCGCCTCGCTGGCGAGCCGCAGCCGCTCCTCGCTTTCGCGCAGCTGCATCGTCGAGGCTTCTAGCTCGGCGGTGCGTTCGGCGACGCGGCGCTCGAGCTCGTCGTTGAGCGACTCGAGCTGCCGCGTCTTGCGGTAGAGATCGACGAAGATCTCGCACCTTGGCGCGCAACATTTCCGGGATCACCGGTACCGGACACGTAGTCGACCGCGCCGGTCTCATAGCCGCGCAACGTGATCGACGTCGCAGAGGTGGATGGCAGAAACGAAGATGATGGCGGTCTTCTCGTAGCGCGGATGCTCGCGCAACATCTCTGCCAGCTCGAAGCCGTCGAGTTCCGGCATGTTGACGTCGATCAGTACGACGGCCACCTCGTACTTGAGCAGGACGCTCGAGCGCTTGGCGCGCGGACGTGGCCTTGATCAGGTTCGCGCCAAGCCCCTGCAGGATCACTTCGTAGGCTGAGCAGCTTGGCCGGCTGATCGTCGACCATCAGGACGTTGACATTCTCGTTGCTGATCCATGGTGTCAGCTCCGGGGCTTAGCGGTGCAGCCATGTCCTGATGCGCGAGCCAGCAACTGCTCGGTATTGACGGGTTTTGCCAGAGTAGTCCGGACGCGCCCGCGGCCACGACATTTCTCGCGGTCGCCCTTCATGGCCTTGGCGGTCAAGCGCGATGATCGGCAGGACGTCGCAACTTCGGGTTCTTGCGGATCTCGCTGCAATGGTCTGATAGCCGTCCATCTGCGGGCATCATGATGTCCATCAGCGCGATCGCACATCTCCGGCGTCGATTCGAGGAGTGCTAATGGCCTCGTGGCCCGTCGTCGCCGTCAGCACGCTGCATGCCGCGCCGCTCCAGCACGCTGCGACAGCGCAAAGATGTTGCGGGCGTCATCGTCCACCAGCAGCGCGGTGTTGACCAACCAGATCCTCATCGGAACTATTGCAGCCGCTCGAGCATGCGCTGCTTCTGCGACCGGCAGATTCCGTGATCACACGGTGCAGAAACAGCGACGTTTCGTCGAGCAGGCGTTCCGGCGACTTCCGACGCCTTTCACCACGATGCTCTCGGGCCATGGTGTGAAGTTCCGCATCCTCCTCGGCAGAAAGTTCCCGCCCCGTGAACACCACGACGGGATACGTTCGATAGCGCTTCGTCGTTGCGAAGCCGGTCGAGCACCTCGAAGCCGCTCATGTCGGGCAGCCGCAGATCCAGCACGACGCAGTCCCATGGCTGGTCTGCGCAGCATCGACAACGCATCGGCGCCGGTGTCGGCGGTGAGGATCTCGATGTCGTCGTGGCCGAGCAGTTCGGTGATGCTCATCTGCTCGGCGGCATTGTCCTCCACGATCAGCAGGCGCTTGCGTCGGGGTTTTGCGTATTCCTTGATCTGCGACAGCGCCGCGCTGACGCCCTCGGTCGTCGTCGGCTTGTTGACGAAGGAGAACGCGCCGCGCGCCAGCGCATGCTGACGGTCTTCGTCGAGCGTGATGATCTGCACCGGAATGTGCCGCGTCAGCGGATTGTGCTTGAGCTGGCTCAGCACGGTCCAGCCCAGCATGTCCGGCAGGAACACGTCGAGCGAAACCGCGGTCGGCTGGAATTGCTTGGCGAGTTCGAGCGCCTCGGCGCCGCGGCTGGCGACCAGCACCTTGAAGCCCTTGTCGCGTGCCAGATCGATCAGCACCCGCGCATAATGCGGATCGTCCTCGACGATCAGGAGGATGGTATCTCCCGGCTCGAGGTTGAGCGCGGTCGTCCGGCAACTGCTCGATGACCGCGCTCCTGCGTCGCCGCGGCCTGCAGCGCCTGCGCCTGGCGCGAAGGACGACGGGGCAGGGGACGCGCGGTCGCCACGGTGGGACCGGAATATTTCAGCGGCAGATAGAGCACGAAGGTAGCAGCCCTTGCCGGGCGCGCTGCGCAGATGGATTTCGCCGCCGAGCAGGCTCGCAAGTTCGCGGCTGATGGCAAGGCCGAGGCCGGTGCCGCCATATTTGCGGCTGGTGCCGGCGTCCGCCTGCTGGAACGCCTCGAAGATCAGTTTCTGCTTCTCCAGCGGAATGCCGATGCCGGTGTCGGTCACCTCGAAGGCGACGACGGCGGGCGCGTGATTGAGGATCGGGTGCTCGACGCTCCAGCCGCCGACGGCGGCCGATACGTTCAGCCTCACGCCGCCCTCCGCGGTGAACTTGAACGCGTTCGACAGCAGGTTCTTCAGAACCTGCTGCAGGCGCTTGAGTCGGTCACCATGCTGCGGGCGAGGTTCTCGTCGACGTCGATGTTGAACGAGAGCTGGCGGTTTTCGGCCTCGTGCCTGAACGGGCGGCCCGACGGTCTCCAGCAGGCTCGATGTCAGGATCTCCTCGGCATCGACGGTCACGGTGCCGGATCTCGATCTTCGACAGGTCGAGGATGTCGCTGATCAGGTTGAGCAGGTCGGTGCCGGCGCCGTGGATGGTGCGGGCGAACTCGACCTGTTTTGCCGACAGGTTGCCGTCCGGATTTTCGGTGAGCTGCTGGCCGAGGATCAGGATGCTGTTGAGCGGCGTGCGCAGCTCATGCGACATGTTGGCGAGGAATTCGGACTTGTACTCGAGGTCAGCGAAAGCTCGGTCGCCTTTTCTTCGAGCGCGCGCCGCGCCTGCTCGATTTCCCGGTTCTTTCGTTCCACCTCGACGTTGCGCTCGGCAAGCTGCTGAGCCTTCTGCTTCGAGCTGTTCGTTGGTCTGCTGCAGTTCCTTCTGCTGCGTCTGCAATTCGCCGGCGAGCTGCTGGGATTGCTTCAGCAGGCCCTCGGTCTGCATCGTAGCCTCGATCGAGTTGAGCACGATGCCGATAGCGTCGGTGAGCTGTTCGAGGAAGGTCATCTGCGAGGTCGTGAACGAACTGATCGAAGACAGCTCGATCACCGCCTTGACCTGGTTTTCGAACAGCACCGGAAGCACGACGAGATTCTTCGGAATGACGCGCAGCAGCGCCGAATTGATCGGCGCCGTGTCGGTCGGAATGTCCGACACCAGCCGCTGACGCTTGTCCATCGCGCATTGGCCGATCAGCCCTCGCCGAATTGCACGACTTGCGGATGCGGATTGGCCCCGTCGCCGGCATAGGCCGAGAGCAGGCGCAACTGCGGGCTATCGGCATTCTCGGTCTGGTAGATCACGCCCATATGGGCGTTGATCAGCGGCGCCAGTTCGGTCAGCAGCAGCCGGCCGACGGTCGTGAGGTCGCGCTGGCCCTGCAGCATGTTGGTGAATTTGGCGAGGTTGGTCTTCAGCCAGTCCTGTTCGGTATTCACCTGCGTCGTCAGGCGCAAGGTTGCCGATCATGGTGTTGATGTTGTCTTTGAGTTCGGCCACTTCGCCGCGGGCGTCGACCTGGATCGAGCGGGTCAGGTCGCCCTTGGTCACGGCGGTCGCCACTCTCGGCGATCGCGCGCACCTGCGAGGTCAGGTTGGCGGCGAGCAGGTTGACGTTGCCGGTGAGGTCCTTCCAGGTGCCGGCGGCGCCGGGCACGTTGGCCTGGCCGCCGAGGCGTCCCTCGACGCCGACTTCGCGGGCCACGCTGGTGACCTGATCGGCGAAGGTCGCAAGCGTCTCGGTCATGTTGTTGATGGTGTCGGCAAGGGCTGCGACTTCGCCCTTCGATTTCACGGTCAGGTTCTGCTTCAGGTCGCCGTCGGCGACCGCGGTCACGACCTTGACGATGCCGCGCACCTGTTCGGTCAGGTTGGCGGCCATGAAGTTCACGGTGTCGGTGAGGTCCTTCCAGGTGCCGGCGACGCCGGGGACCTGCGCCTGACCGCCGAGCTTGCCCTCGGTGCCGACTTCGCGCGCCACGCGCGTCACTTCGCCGGCAAAGGCGTTGAGCTGGTCGACCATCGTGTTGATGGTGTTCTTCAGTTCGAGGATTTCGCCCTTCACGTCGACCGTGATCTTGCGCGACAGGTCGCCGCGCGCCACGGCGGTGGTGACTTCGGCGATGTTGCGGACTCTGCGTGGTGAGGTTGGCCGCCAGAAGGTTGACGTTGTCGGTCAGATCCTTCCAGGTGCCGCCGACGCCGGGCACCACGGCCTGGCCGCCCAACCGTCCCTCGGTGCCGACCTCGCGCGCCACGCGCGTCACTTCGGCGGCGAACGAGCGAAGCTGCTCGACCATCGTATTGAGGGTGTCCTTGAGCAGCAGGATCTCGCCGCGAACGTCGACCGTGATCTTCTTCGACAGGTCGCCGCCGGCGATGGCGGTGGCGACTTCGGCGATGTTGCGGACCTGCGCGGTCAGGTTCGAGGCCATGAAGTTGACGTTGTCGGTGAGGTCTTTCCAGGTGCCGGCCACCTCAGGCACCTCGGCCTGGCCGCCGAGCTTGCCTTCGGTGCCGACTTCGCGCGCGACGCGGGTGACTTCGGAGGCGAAGGCGTTGAGCTGGTCCACCATCGTGTTGACGGTGTTCTTCAGTTCCAGAATCTCGCCCTTGACGTCGACGGTGATCTTCTTCGACAGGTCGCCGCGCGCCACCGCGGTCGTGACTTCGGCGATGTTGCGGACCTGGCCGGTCAAATTGCCGGCCATCGAGTTGACGTTGTCGGTGAGGTCCTTCCAGGTGCCGGCGACGCCGGGCACGTTGGCCTGACCGCCGAGCCGGCCCTCGGTGCCGACCTCGCGCGCCACGCGCGGTCACCTCGCCGGCGAAGCGGTTGAGCTGGTCGACCATCGTGTTGAGCGTTTCCTTGAGCTGCAGGATCTCGCCGCGCACGTCGACCGTGATCTTGCGCGACAGGTCGCCGCCGGCGATCGCGGTGGCCACCTCGGCGATGTTGCGGACCTGCGCCGTCAAATTGCCGGCCATCGAGTTCACGCTGTCGGTCAGATCCTTCCAGGTGCCGGCGACGCCGGTCACCTGGGCCTGGCCGCCGAGCTTGCCGTCGGTGCCGACTTCGCGCGCGACGCGCGTCACTTCGCGATGCGAAGGCGTTGAGCTGGTCGACCATCGTGTTGAGCGTTTCCTTCAACTGAAGGATTTCGCCCGACACGTTCACCGTGATCTTCTTCGACAGGTCGCCCTTGGCCACGGCGGTCGCGACTTCGGCGATGTTGCGGACCTGAGCCGGTCAGGTTGCCGGCCATCGAATTGACGTTGTCGGTGAGGTCCTTCCAGGTGCCGGCGACGCCGCGCACGCTGGCCTGGCCGCCGAGCTTGCCTTCGGTGCCTACTTCGCGCGCCACGCGCGTCACTTCGCCGGCGAACGCGTTGAGCTGGTCCACCATGGTGTTGATGGTGTCCTTCAGCTCCAGAATTTCGCCGCGCACGTCCACCGTGATCTTCTTCGACAGGTCGCCGTTGGCGACCGCGGTCGTCACCTCGGCGATGTTGCGGACCTGCGCCGTCAAGTTGCTCGCCATCGAGTTGACGCTCTCGGTGAGATCCTTCCAGGTGCCGGCGACGCCGAGCACGTTGGCCTGGCCGCCGAGCCGTCCCTCGGTGCCGACTTCGCGCGCCACGCGCGTCACTTCGCCGGCAAAGGCGTTGAGCTGGTCGACCATCGTGTTGAGCGTCTCCTTCAGCTGAAGGATTTCGCCCGACACGTTCACCGTGATCTTCTTGGAGAGGTCGCCGCCGGCGATCGCGGTGGCGACGTCGGCGATGTTGCGGACCTGCGCCGTCAGGTTGGAGGCCATGAAGTTGACGTTGTCGGTGAGGTCCTTCCAGGTGCCGGCGACGCCGGGCACCTGGGCCTGGCCGCCGAGCTTGCCTTCGGTGCCGACCTCGCGGGCGACGCGGGTCACTTCTGACGCGAACGAGTTGAGCTGGTCGACCATCGTGTTGATGGTGTCCTTTAGCTCCAGGATTTCGCCGCGGACGTCCACCGTGATCTTGCGCGAGAGGTCGCCGCGGGCAACCGCCGTGGTGACGTTGGCGATGTTGCGGACCTGGGCGGTGAGGTTGCCGCACATCGCGTTGACGGAGTCGGTGAGATCCTTCCAGGTGCCGGCGACGCCGGGGACGATGGCCTGGCCGCCGAGCTTGCCGTCGGTGCCGACCTCGCGCGCGCACGCGGGTCACTTCGGAAGCGAACGAGCGAAGCTGATCCACCATCGTGTTGATGGCTTCCTTGAGCTGCAGGATCTCGCCGCGGACGTCCACCGTGATCTTCTTCGACAAGTCGCCATTGGCGACCGCGATGGTGACCTCGGCGATGTTGCGGACCTGGCCGGTGAGGTTATTGGCCATCGAGTTGACGCTCTCGGTCAAGTCCTTCCAGACGCCCGGTCACTTCCGGCACCTGGGCCTGGCCGCCGAGCTTGCCCTCGGTGCCGACCTCGCGCGCCACGCGCGTCACTTCCGAGGTGAACACGGAAAGCTGCTTGATCATCGTGTTGACGATGTTGGCCGACTGCAAGAATTCGCCGCCCAGTGGGCGGCCGTCGACATCGAGCTGCACGGTCTGCAGCAGATTGCCCTGCGCCACGGCGGCGACCGCGCGCGTGACTTCGCGGGTCGGCCACAGCAGGTCGTCGATCAGCGTGTTGACGGATCCCTCCATGTCCGCCCACGATCCGCTCGACAGGTCGAACTTGACGCGCTGCCGGGTCTTGCCTTCGCGCCCGACGACCTGGCCGACGCGCTCCAGTTGCTGCGCCATTCGCTGGTTGGCGGCGACGATTTCGTTGAAGGTGTCGGCGATCTTGCCCTCGATGCCGATGTGATCGCCGGTCATCCGTACCGAGAAATCGCCCGCCCGCATCGCCTGCAATGCGTGCAGCAGATCCTGCAGCGGATCGGACGCGCCGTTGGCGGTGGCTGGTTGGGGTTTGGCGACCCGGCGAACGGAGGGTGATGCTCCGGGGAAAGGTCACTCATAGTGTTTCCTCGGCCAGTTCGCGCAAATCACTTCGGCTGAAATGCGATTTCACAGATAGAACCGCTGCCCCACCGGCAGATCAAGCCGGACTAACGGTTAATGTCGAGAAATCAATGACATGGAACTCAGCCCGTTTGCTCAATTCGGCGGGAACCCAATAGTTCCCATGGCCCCAAAATTATCTGGAACCCAAAATGAAAACGCCCCGGCAAGCCGGGGCGTTTGATCGTTCTGATCGACGAAGGGCTCAGGAGCCCTTCGGATTGATCTCGGTGTAGTTGCCCTTGGCGTCCCACTTGTAGACGACGTAGTCGATCACCTTGATGTCGCCCTTGGCATCGAAGGAAAGCTTGCCGAGCACGGTGTCCCAATCGCCGGCCTTGATGGTCTCCATGACCTTCTTCGGATCGGTGGTCTTCGCCTTCGCCACCGCCTGCGTCCAGACCTGCATCGCGGCGTAGGTGTAGAGGGTGTAGCCTTCGGGATCGATGTTCTTGGCCTTGAACTTCTCGACGATCGCTTTCGCGGTCGGCTTGTTGCGCGGATCGGGACCGAAGGTGAACAGCGTGCCTTCGGCGGCCGGACCCGTGATCGAGGCGAATTCCTTGTCGTTCATGGCGTCGCCCGCCATCAACACCGTCTTGAGGCCCTGGTCGCGCATCTGGCGCAGGATCAGGCCGGCTTCCTGATGGTAGCCGCCGACAAAGACCAGATCGATGTTGTCGCGCTTCAGCCGCGACACGATCGCGTTAAAGTCCTTGTCGCCCTTGTTGTAGGATCTCGAACATCTTCTCGGTGAAGCCGGCCTTGTTGAGTGCCTTCTTGGTTTCGTCGGCGAGGCCTTTGCCGTAGGTGGTCTTGTCGTTGAGGATGGCGACGTTCTTGCCCTTGTAGTTCTTGACGATGTACTCGGCGGCAACCAGGCCCTGCTGATCGTCGCGGCCGCAGACGCGCGCCACGTTCCACAGCTTGCGCTCGGTGAACAGCGGGTTGGTCGAGGCGGGCGTAATCTGCAGCACGTTGCCGTCGGCGTAAGCTTCCGACGCCGGGATCGACGACGACGAGCAGAAATGACCGGCCACGAACGGGATCTTCGCGCTGGCGAACTTTTCCGCCACCGAGCGCGGCCTGCTTGGGATCGCAGGCATCGTCGCCGACCTGCAGCGCCAGCTTCTGCCGAGCACGCCGCCGGCGGCGTTGATGTCGGCCACCGCCTGTTCGGCGCCGTTCTTCATCTGCCGGCCGAACGCGGATCTCGCCGCCCGTCATCGGGCCCGCCACGGCGATGGAGATGTCCTGCGCCAGCGCCGTTGTCGAAAGCGCCAACGATGCGCCCAAAGCCAGGCCGATGAGTTTCAGTGATTTCATGAGGTATCCTCGCAGGTCAGTCGATTTCAGGAAGCACCCGGCAGGCCGGGTACGAAAATCATGCCCATTGTCGGCTGATTTTACGGCGAAGTCATCGGCAATTTTCGGGCAAATCCACGGTCCGTTCGCAGCATCTTGCCGCAGCACGCGCCAGGATTTCGTGCCAGGGCAGGCGAGAGCGCTACTCCGCCGGCCGCCTTCCAGATAGGCGGCGCGGATTTCCGGGCGCTGCAGCAACTCGCTGCCGGTTCCGGACAAGGGTGATCAGGCCGTTGACCATGACATAGCCGCGATGCGCCAGTTTCAACGCGTGGTTGGCGTTCTGTTCGACGATCAGAACGGTCAGGCCGTCCTGCCGGTTCAGGGTCCGGATCGCATCGAAAATCTGCCGCGCGATCAGGGGGCCAGCCCCAGCGACGGCTCGTCCAGCATCAACAGGCGCGGCCGGCTCATCAGGGCCCGGCCGATCGCCAGCATCTGCTGCTCGCCGCCGGACAGCGTGCCGCCGCGCTGGGTCATGCGTTCCTTGAGCCGCGGGAACAGCGCGAAGACGCGCTCAGGCCGCTCGCCCGGTCGGCCTCGCTGCTATCGGTTGCATCGGCGCCCATCTGCAGGTTTTCCGCCACGCTCATGCGCGGGAAGATGCGGCGGCCCTCGGGCGACTGGGCGATGCGCAGTCGCGCGATCTCATGCGTCGGACGCCGGTGATGTCGTGGCCGTCGAATTCGATGCGGCCCGCGCGGGCGCGGGGCCGGCCGAACGATCGTCATCATCAGCGTCGACTTGCCGGCGCCGTTGGCTCCGATCAGGGCGACGATTTCGCCGGCGTTGATGTCGAGATCGACGCCCTTCAGCGCCTCGATCTTGCCGTAAGGCCGCGCGCAGCGAGCGGATCGCGAGCAGGGTGCTGCGGGTGACGCGCTCACGTGCCGCTCTCCATCACGGCGATGGCTTCTTCCTCGTCGGTGCCGAGATAGGCGGCGATCACCTTGGGATCGTCGCGGATCTGTTGCGGCGTGCCTTCGGCGATCTTCACCCCGTGATCCATCACCACGACGTGGTCGGAGATTTCCATCACCACGCTCATGTCGTGCTCGATCAGGAGGATCGAGGTGCCTTGATCCGCGCGGATCGAGAGCAGGAGTTCGCTCAAGGCGGCGCTTTCGCGCGCGTTGAGCCCGGCCGCCGGTTCGTCGAGGCAGAGCAGCGCGGGCTGGGTGCACATCGCGCGCGCGATCTCCAGACGCCCGCTGGTCGCCATAGGGCAAATTGCCGGCGGCATCGTCGGCGCGCTCCAGCAGCCCGATGCGGTCGAGCCAGGTCCGCGCCAGATCGATCGCGGCCTGCTCGGCCTTGCGCCAGGACGGTGCGCCGATCAGGCCGAGAAACGTCAGCCCGGAGGCGCGCATCAGCGCGTTGTGCTGCGCCACCATCAGGTTCTCCAGCGCCGTCATGCCGGGAAACAGCCGGATGTTCTGGAAGGTCCGCGCGACCCGGGCCAGCTTGGAAATCCGGAAATCGTTCAGCCGTTCGAGCTGGATGACGTGGCCGTCACTCATGCGCGAGCCGCATCGCGCCTGACGTGGGCTTGTAGAAGCCGGTGATGCAGTTGAACACGGTGGTCTTGCCGGCGCCGTTCGGCCCGATCAGCGCGGTGATCTTGCGCCGCTCGGCGTTGAAGGAGAAGGTCGTTGACGGCGACGATGCCGCCGAAGCGCATCGACAGCCGATCGACGGACAGGATGTGATCGCCGCTCATCCGTGTCCCTCCTTGACGAGGTCGGATGAGATCGCCTGATTGTGCTTCAGGAACACGGTGGGCGCGCGATGGCCGATCAGGCCGCGCGGCCGCCAGATCATCAGCAGCACCATCGCCATGCCGAACACCAGCATGCGGTACTGCTCGAGGCCGCGGAACAGCTCGAAGCCGCCGATCATGGCGAGTGCGGCGAGCGCCACGCCGAGTTGCGAGCCCATGCCGCCCAGCACCACGATCGCCAGCACCAGCGCCGATTCATGGAAGGTGAAGGATTCCGGGCTGATGAAGCCTTGTCTGGTCGCGAAGAACGCGCCGGCAAAACCGCCGAACATCGCACCGGTCGCAAACGCCGTCAGCTTGGTGGTGGTGGTGTTGATGCCGAGCGCGCGGCAGGCGACTTCGTCCTCGCGCAGCGCTTCCCAGGCGCGGCCGATCGGCAGCCGCCGCAGCCGGATCGTGACCCAGTTGGTGAGCAGCGCCAGCGCCAGGATCAGATAGAACAGAAACACGATGCGGTGCGTCGGCGAGAATTCGATGCCGAGCATCGCCGCAAGCCCGTCATCGCCCGGCGTAAGCGGAATGCCGAACAGGGTCGGGCGGGGAATGCCGGTGACGCCGTTCGGCCCGCCGGTCAGGCTCTGCCAGTTGATGATGACGAGGCGGATGATCTCGCCGAAGGCCAGCGTGACGATGGCGAGATAATCGCCGCGCAGCCGCAGCACGGGAAAGCCGAGCAGCACGCCCCAGAAGGCGGCGAGGATGCCGGCGAGCGGCAGGCAGACCCAGAACGACAATCCGAAATTGGTCGCCAGCAGCGCGTAGGAATAGGCGCCGACGGCGTAGAACGCGACATAGCCGAGGTCGAGCAGGCCGGCGAGGCCGACCACCACGTTCAGCCCCCATCCGAGCATCACGTAGGTGAGCACGAGGATGCCGAGGTCGAGAATGTAGCGCTCGTCGTAGAACAGGACCGGCACCAGAAACGTGAACACCAGCAGCACCGGCGCGACCAGGCGTCCGGCGAATGCGAGTGTGCTCTGTACCGAAGCGGGGACCACCTGACGGTTTCGACCGGTCCCCACCATTGCCGCAGCAACTCGATGAGGATGCTGCCGCCGAACACGGCCGCGACCATCGCGGCGAGGTCGCCGAACCGCGTCCAGTAGGTCAGTTGCCCGTCCGATCCCGCTTCGGTGCGCACGCCGATCATCAGCGAAAACAGCACCAGCGCGACCAGCGCGCTGATCAGCGCTTTCTTGAGGATGAAGGCTGCGCCCGGAGCGCGCGAGGTTTGGGCGGCGGAGGGTGCGCTCACGCTGCCGCCCGTCAGACTTTTTCGACTTCGGGCCGGCCGAGCAGGCCGGTCGGAAGGAAGATCAGGACCACGATCAGGATCGAGAACGCGGCGACGTCCTTGTACTCGACCGAGAAGTAGGCCGACCACAGCGTCTCGATCAGGCCGATCAGAAGCCCGCCCAGCATCGCGCCGGGCAGCGAGCCGATGCCGCCGAGGACGGCGGCGGTGAACGCCTTGATGCCGGCGACAAAGCCCATGAAGAAATCGACCAGCCCGTAATAGAGCAGGTACATCATGCCGGCGACGGCGGCGAGCGCAGCCCCGATCACGAAGGTCATGGAGATGGTGCGGTCGACGTCGACGCCGAGCAGCGAGGCCATGGTCTGGTCCTGCTCGCAGGCGCGCATGTCGCGCCCCAGCCGCGTGCTCGATACCAGCCAGGTGAACAGCGCGAGCAGCACGATCGTGGTGATGACGACGATGATCTGGATGTTGGAAAGCTGCACCACGAAGCCGCCCGCGCCCTCATGCAGGGTGTGGCCGCCGGTGATGATCGGCGGCACCGGTTTGACGCGCGCGCCCTGGGCTACCTGCGAAAAATTGGTCAGCACGAATGACATGCCGATCGCCGACAGCATCGGCGCCAGGCGGAACGAGTGCCGCAGCGGCCGGTAGGCGATGCGTTCCACGCGTCCAGCCATAGAGCGCCGTGATCGCCATCGATACCAAAGCACGATCAGGAGGATCAGGGGGATGGCGGTCAGGCCGAACGAGACCAGGATCAGGAAGGTGATCAGCGCGATGAAGCCGCCGATCATGAAAATATCGCCATGGGCGAAATTGATCATGCCGACGATGCCGTAGACCATGGTGTAGCCGATCGCGATCAGGCCATAGATCGACCCGAGCACGAGGCCGTTGATCAGTTGCTGGGCGAAATAATCCATGCGCTGCCGCTCGGGCCTGTTCAGGACTGAACAGGCCCTGGTTTTCCCTTTGACGCGTTTTCTTCACGCGAACCGGTAACCACTTCGCTCGAAAACGCTATGAAGAGCCGCGACGCGGCGAGAGCTCCGGCAGCCCAGGACGACGCGTCGTGGCATTTTCTAACAGTGGGAACCGGGGGCGGCAACAGCGCCGGCTGCGGCTTAATTGGCTTGTACAGAGCTAGTTTTGCGGCAGGGTTCCGGGCGCCACAGTCCGGACACGGCACTGCCGCGGAATGATCGCAGCGGAACCGGCGTTCCCTTGCAACGAACGCGCCCGCTCATCGTTGATCTCGGTCTACGTCTAAACAACGGAGAACTCTCAATGACCAATCAGAACAATCCGGGCCAGCAGAACCAGAACCCGGGTCAGAAACCCGGTCCAGCAGCAGGGTGGCGGCCAGAAGCCGGGCCAGCAGCAGCAGGATCCGGGCCGTGAGAGGCCGAACCCGAACCGTCAGGGACAGCAGATCCCCGATAAGGACCGCTAGCTGGATTGGTGTGTGAATAAAGAAGGCCCCGCCGAAAGGCGGGGCTTTTCTTTGTGCAACGGGCCTCTCCCGACTTCCGTTAAGGTCAACAAATGGTTTAAATTGCTGGTCGCAACTGGGGGAGCTACGTCGCTCCCTCGATCCGCCGCCTCAGCCTGGGCCGCGGAGCAGGCGGGGAAGCGACATGTCCGGAAACTGGCGGATCTCCACATTCAACGGCGCGCTGCTGGCGGCCTATTTCATCCCGGCCTGGACCATCACCGCCTTCAATATCATCCTTTCGCCGATCCACGGCCTCTATGAGCGGCCGAACATTTCGCTGGCGCTGTTCGTCAGCGATCACCTGCAGCTTTCCGGGATCGCCACCGTCCGCGTCGCCTTGCTGTTGGCGCTCGGCCGCATGACCGTGGTGGCGTTCCTTGCGGTGTTTCTGGTTTTCATCACCCGCGCCTCGACCCGCCGGAGCGGCGGCTGCAATGAGGCGCTCGGCATGGCGCTCGCGATCGGCAGCGTGATGAGTTTGCCGGCGTGGTGATGGCCTCGCAGGCCGGCCGAGACGGCTGCGCTTCGGCTGCATGCGGCCGAGCTCCTGATGATGCTCGGCACGGTCATAGTCATGCTGATCGAGCGGCCCGCGCAGCCGATAGCCGGCGCGGCGCCCGCCGGGCTAACCCTTCGGCAAACCTGATGTTGTCGCGCGGCGATACAGGACGAACAGAAACGCCAGCAGCACGGCGGCCGACAGGCCGAGCGACCAGTGAATGCCGATCGCCGCACCGGCGAGGCCCACGGTGATGCCGCTGAAGGCCGCATGCCGAGGCCTGCCATGTCTGAACAGGCCGACAACACGGCCGCGGATCTCGGCGGGCGCATTTATCTGGACCAGCGCCTGCGCCATCGTGTTGAACGACAGCTCGAAGAAGCCTGCGGCAAACAGCAGCGCGATCGCCAGCGTATAAATCCCAACGGAAGCGAAGGCGAGCAAGGACAGGCTCCACAGAATGGCGAGCACGATGGCGGTCCGGGGATTCGGGCTTGAGCCGTCCCCACGCTTCGAGCGCGATGCCCGCAAGCAGCGCGCCGGCGGCGTCGGCGGCCAGCAGCACGCTGTAGGACACGCCGGGGTCGCCGTGCCCGAGGTCGACCGGCAAAACCCGGCATCTGGGCGTGGTAGGCGTTGCCGATCATGAAGGAGGTCAGTCCGGCGAGCAGCGTCATCGAGGTCAGGACCCGCTGCGTGCCGATGTCGCGGACGGTCTGCACGATGTCGGCAAGGCCGCGGACAGGGATCCGCCGGGGCGCGGCGTCCCTGGCGCGGGTGGGCGCCCAGAACAGCCAGAGCAGCATCGGGCAGATAGAACAGCGTGTTGAAAATGATGCCGTGGGAGGGGCCGAGCGCCAGCATGATGACGCCGCCGACGGCCGGACCGACCAGGATGCCCAGATAACGCGCCGTCGCGTTCAGCCGCACCGCGCTCGGCAGATTGGCCGGGCCGACGATGTCGTAGAGCAGCAGCTGGTTCGGCGTCTGCCACAGCACGCCGGCGCAGCCATGGATGACGAGCAGCAGCATCGCGTGCCACATCTGAAGCGTGTCGGTGATGAAGAAGATGCCCCATCCCGCCGATGCCACGATGAAGAGCAGCATCCCGCACTGGATGATGCGGCGCGGATCGAACCGGTCGGCCAGCGAGCCTACGGCGACCGAAAACAGCAGGAACGGCAGCCAGTGCGACAGCACCGCGAAGCCGGCCAGCGCCGGCGAATGGAATTTCTGGAAGACCACCCAATAGCTGATCACGTGCTCGATATTGTCGGCCATCATGGCCAGCACATAGGCCGCGAACTGGGCCCGATAGGGCGCGGACTTCATGGCCGCGAACGAGCCGGAAGCCGCCACGGGGGTCGTCGAAGGTTGGGAGTTCAAGAGATCACCTGGGCAGGAACTTCACCGGCGCGGCGCTGCAATGCTGCCGAGCCGGCACTTTGCTTCGCGCCGATACACGCTCGCGGTTCGGCGCTCAAGACACTTGTACATGTGCTCAGCGCGAAATAGCCGCCCTGATCGAGATCGGCGATGAGCCCCGGCTGCTCCGGCTGCCATCCAGCGCCGATTGGGTCCGCGCGCTCGAGGCCGGCATGTCCATCGCCGGCGGATCTCGCGATCCAGCCGAAATGCTCGGCCGCCTCTTCGCGCGTCTTGGAAATAACGGGCACGCCGAGCCTGCGGCCGATCACCTCGGCGATCGCCTTGAACGGCGACGCCTCGTCGGCGACCGCGTGATAGGGGCCGCTCTCGACGCCCTGTTCGAGCGCAAGCCGGTAGAGGCGGGCGGCATCGCGCCGATGCACGCCGGGCCAGCGGTTCGCTCCATCGCCGACATAGGCCGCGACGCCTTCTCGCGCGCGATTTCGATCAGGCGCGGGACGAAGACCGTGATCGCCGGTCGCCATGGGTCGATGGCGCCAGCCGCACCGCTGATACGCGCACACCCCGTGCCGCGACGGCGGCGGCCGCCGCCTCGGAGGCGCGTGGGGATCGGGAGAGGGCCTGTCGGCCTCGGTCGCGATCCGGCCCGGCGCCAGCGACCCAAATCCTGAGGTCACCAGCATCGGCCGCGCGGATCCCTCCAGCACCGCGCCCATCGCTTCGATCGCACGCCGGTCTTCCGCGCAATTCTCCAGCGAACTTCGAGAAGTCATGGTTGAAGGCCGTGTGGATGACGGCGTCCGCCTTGCGCGCGCCGTCGCGAAGGCTTTCCAGATCTTCGAGCGAGCCGCGATGGGCCTCGGCGCCCATGGCTGCGAGCGACAAAGCTCCGGCATCGGAGCGGGCGAGACCCAGTACCTGATGGCCCGATGTGATGAGTTCGCGCGACGATGGCGGAGCCGACAAAGCCGGTCGCGCCGGTCACGAAGATGCGCATGTGAAAGTCTCCCAACAGTGTTCGAGTCCATATCGCCCGCGCTATCATCATGTTAAAGTAGTGATATTATCGTGGTATAATCGCTAACAGGATCGAACGTGACGGCCGAAACCGACAATCTGCTTGGAAGCTACCTGAAGGATCGCCGCGCGCCGGCTTGATCCGGCCGCCTTCGGTTTCGCGGTGGGACGCAGGCGTACGCCGGGGCTGCGCCGGGAAGAAGTCGCCCAGCGCGCCAACATCAGCCCGACCTGGTACACATGGCTGGAGCAGGGGCGAGGCGGCGCCCTCGGCGGACGTGTTGAACCGGATCGCCGCGGCGCTGATGCTGACCGACATCGAGCGCGAACATGTCTTCCTGCTCGGGCTCGGCCGTCCACCCGAGGTCCGCTACAAGGCCGCCGAGGGCGTCACGCCCCGTTTGCAACGCGCTGCTCGACGCGCTTGAGGTCAGTCCGGCGCTTGATCAAGACCGCCACCTGGGATGTCGTCGCATTGAATCGCGCTGCCGCAGCGGTGCTGACCGACTATGGCGCGCTTCCTCTCGGGCCAGCGCAACATCCTTCGCCTCATCTTCTGCGATCCCCGCGTGCGGGCCGCGCAGTATGATTGGGAGAGCGTGGCCCGCTTCGTGGTCGGCGCGCTTCAGGGCGGACGCGGCGCGTGCCGGCGCTGTTTCTGAAGTCGGCCAGTCTCGTGGACGAGCTTTGCAGGCTCAGCCCTGAATTCGAAGCCTATGTGGCGCGACAACAACGTCCAGCGTTTACGGCGAAGGCATCAAGCGCCTCCGGCATCCGATCCTGGGGCAGATCGCGCTGGAATATTCCGCGTTCGCCGTCGATGGTCGATCCGACCTCGGCATGATCGTTTACAATCCGGTCATGCGATCGGATGCCGACCGGATCAGGTCGTTCGTCACATCGCTGCCGGTGCAGCCATGAAGCGCTCTAGCTAGGGATTGGGGTTTAATTGCCTCGAGTACCAATTCTGCAGGACGCCGATGTCAGGCTGCGAGCGTTGAGCGCCGGCGCGCCGAACCAGATCACGCCAGGGATGAAGAGGATCCAGCGATGACGGTTTTTGTCCACGTCAACACCAGCAAGCGGGTTGGCGATGCCGAGCACGTCAAGGTCTTCGCCACCACGGACACGTGGTTCGAGGGAAAACGATCCCGAAGGCGTAGCCTTTGAGTATGAGGTTCTGGAATGAGTCGCGTCGGCCGCCGCTTGACACTAGTTCCGAGCTGGCGAGCCGACGGAATTGATCTATCCGACTCCCAGATTTTCGGCGGACGTCTTGCCACGGTTGCTCATTTCTTCGTAGCTCACCTTGGCACCCTCATTGAGGCTGCTCAGTCCCGCCTTTTCGACGGCCGAGATGTGCACGAAGACATCCTTGCTGCCGCCGTTGTCGGGTTGAATGAATCCATATCCCTTCGTCGGGTTAAACCACTTCACAGTACCTATCGCCACTGACGATCTCCCTTGAGCTCAATGGCGACAGCCTAAATCGATGGCGCAGGGCCCCGCAACCCTCCCTAAAGGCCAATAGATCTCTCGCAGCCATCGGCCTAAGCTATAGCGATGAGCGGCTTTGCCGGCGTCGGTTTCATGGCCTACTCGCCGTCGCAAGGTCGCAGCACTCGGCGCCTAGCTAGCTCTTCAGCAAACCCAGTTCGGCGATGATCGCGTTCGGCTTCCTTGCACCGCGTGGTTGGCCGCCGGCACGCCGCAATAGATCGCCTGCTGCAGCAGGATTTCCTTGATGTCGTCGGGCGTGAAGCCGCCTTCGGCAGTGCTGCGCGCACATGCAGGCGGAATTCATCCCACTGTCCGAGCGCCACCATGGTGCCGATGACGAGCACGCGGCGGGTGCGGTGGTCGAAATGCGGCCGGGTCCAGATATCGCCCCAGGCATAGCGGGTGATCAGGTCCTGAAATCGGTGTTGAACGCGTTGCGGTTCTTGATCGACTTGTCGACCCATTCATTGCCGAGCACTTTTCGGCGCTGGGCCATGCCGTCGTCGCGGCGTTGATTGTCGTCCATTGGTGTCTCCCTCGTCGTCATTGCGAGGCGCGAAGCGACGAAGCGAATCCATCGTCGCCGTTGCGACGAGAGATGGATTGCTTCGTCGCTTCGCGCCTCGCAATGACGCGTTGCTTAGCGTTGCGTCAGGAAGCCCGACCAGCGCGTCGGTGAAGGCGTGCGGCTGCTCGACGTTGGAAATATGCGCGGCATCGAGGATGGTCATGCTGGCGCCGGGAATCCGGCTGCGCATGAATTCGCCGTCCGCGACCGTCGTCGACATGTCGTGGCGGCCGGCGATGACCAGCGTCGGGCTCTTGATCTTCGGCAGCAGCTCGCGCTGGTCGAGCGTCGACAGCGCCTCGCAGCAGGCGATATAGCCCTCGACCGGCGTGGTCAGCATCATCGCCTTCATGTTGGCCGCGATCTGCGGCTCGCGCTCGCGAAAATCCGCCGTCAGCCAGCCCGCCATCACGGCGTCGGCGACCGCGGCGATGCCGCCTTGTCTTCACCGCCTTGATGCGGTCGTTCCAGCGCGTCGGGTCCGGGTAGTGGCAGGTGGTGTTGGCCAGCACGATCTTGCCGAACCTGTCTGGATGCGTTGGCGCCCAGCCATTGCCCGACCATGCCGCCCATCGACAGGCCGCACCAATGGGCCTTGGCGATGTTGAGGTCGTCGAGGATCGCCAGCACGTCGCGGCCGAAACGCTCCAGCGAATAGGGGCCGGGCGGCACGTTCGACTTGCCATGGCCGCGCCGGTCGTAGCGGATGACGCGGAACAGCTGCGTCAGCGCCTTCATCTGCGGCTCCCACATCTGCATCGGTCGAGCCCAGCGAATTCGACAGCATCAGCGTCGGTCCGCCGTCGCGGCCTTCGACGGATACGTTGAGCAGGCACCCGTCGGCGTCGATCATCGGCATCTGGAATTCTCCGGTCTCTTACTTGTCGTCGGTTGAAGCGAGCAGGCGGTCGATCAGGGCTTGCGAGGCGCCCTGATAGGCCATCGGCTCAAACAGCGCAGTAATTTTATCGGCGCTGAGCTGTGCGATGATCTTGGCATCCGCCGTCAACACGTCGCGCAAATGTTTTTTGTCGGCGACGGCCTTCTTGCTCGCCGCCTCGATCAGATGATGCGCGTCGCTCTTGCCGATCTTGTCGGCGAGCGCAAAGCGTGACGGCTTCCGCCATGATCAGCCCATGCGTCGCATCGAGATTGACTGCGCATGCGCGCCGTATCGACTTCCAGCCCCTCGGCGATATCGACGATCGCCGCCAGCGCGCCCGAGGTGACCAGCAGCAGCGTCGGCAGCGTCGGCCATTCCGCGTGCCAGGGCCGGCGCTGCGCTCATGGTCCTGCACCTGCGCCGCAAAGATCGTCGCCGCGAGATTGGGGGCCATGGTGGCCGCCGCCAGCGCGCTGGCTGCCGCGACGGGATTGCGCTTGTGCGGCATGGTGGAGGAGCCGCCGCGGCCTTCGCCCGAGGGCTCGAACGCTTCGCCGACGTCGGTCTGCATCATCAGCGAAACATCGCGCGCGATCTTGCCGCAGGTGCCGGCGATGATGGCGAGCACGGAGGCCGCCTCCGCGATGCGGTCGCGGTGGGTGTGCCAGGGCGCATCGGGCAGCGGCAGGTTAAGTTCGTCGGCCAGCTTTTCCGCGACCGGCAATCCCTTGTCGCCGAGGGCGGCGAGCGTGCCGGCCGCGCCGCCGAATTGCAGCGCCAGCGTCTCGCGGCGCACGCGCTGCAGCCGCAGCTTCGAGCGGTGCAGCGCCGCGGCATATTCGGCGAGCTTCAGCCCGAACGGCATCGGCAGCGCATGCTGCAGCCAGGTGCGGGCGACGACAGGGGTATTGCGGTGTTGACGCGCCAGCCCGGCAAAGCCCGCGATCGCGCGGTCGATGTCGGCGAGCAGCGCATCGATGCCGGCGCGAAGCCCGAGCATGGCGCCGGTATCGATCACGTCCTGGCTGGTCGCGCCCCAATGCACATAACGCGCGGCTTCCGCGTCCACCTTGGCGACGTTGGCCGTCAGCGCCTTGACGAGCGGGATGGCGAGGTTGCCGGACCGGGTCGCGGCGTCGGCCAGCGCGGCGAGGTCGAATGATTCGGCCCGGCACGCATTCGTGATCGGCCCAGCCGCACTTGCCGGAATCACCCCGAGCGCGGCCTCGGCGCGCGCCAGCGCCGCCTCGAAATCCAGCATGTTTTGCAGGGTCGCGGCATCGTCGCAGACCGCGCGCATCGCCGCGCTCGACAGCATCGGAGCCAGCAGGGGGAAAGGGACGTGCTCATCTGCGTGCGACCTAACCATCCCGGCCTGTCGCATGCCAATGCCCTTGTCGCGTTGCACTTGCTGCACTTGCGAATATGCATCGCTCGTCGCGTCAGGCGGCCTTCCTTTTGGCCCGGCCGTGCTTTACTTGGGGAGATCAGGTTGAAGTGCGATCCAGGAGGCACCCCCATGGCCATGACGATGAACGGCGAAGTCCAGCTTGCGGCGTCGCGCGAGGCCGTGTGGGCCAAGCTGAACGATCCGGAGGTGCTGAAGGCCTGCATTCCCGGCTGCGAGGAGCTGGAAAAGACCGAGGACAACGGCTTCCGCGCCACCGCCAAAATGAAGGTCGGGCCGGTCTCCGCCCGCTTCAAGGGCAAGGTCAATTTGAGCGATCTCGATCCGCCCAACGGCTACAGGATCTCGGGCGAAGGCGAGGGCGGTGTCGCCGGCTTTGCCAAGGGCGGCGCCACCGTGGCGCTCGTCCGAAAAGGATGGCGGTACCCTGCTGAGCTATAATGTCGAGGCCCAGATCGGCGGCAAGCTCGCCCAGCTCGGCCAGCGCCTGATCAACGGCGCGGCCAAGAAACTGGCCGACGAGTTCTTCACCAATTTCGCCAAGGCCGTGCAAGGCTGATCAAGGGCTGATTCTGCGCGGCCCACCCCGGTCGAACAGGCCCGTCAAGTCACTCAGGCCATGCCCCAGGCGAGGGGCTCCTGAGGTTGCTCATTACCGGGATGGCCCATATTATGGCATTTGGAATGACTTTAAACGCCTGCGCGGCCGATATGCGGCGGTGCAGCTCAAGAGAGTGCTGATGGCCAAGATTTCCCTGATCGTGAACGGTAACCCCGTAAACGCCAATGTCGACCCCCGTACCCTGCTGGTCCAGTTGCTGCGGGAAAATCTGCGGCTGACGGGCACCCATGTCGGCTGCGACACCTCGCAATGCGGCGCCTGCGTCGTGCATCTCGACGGCAAGGCGGTGAAATCCTGCACCACGCTCGCGGTCATGGCCGACGGCCACGAGGTTCAGCACCATCGAGGGCCTGGCCGCCGACGGCGCGCCGCTGCATCCGATGCAGGAAGCCTTTCGCGAACACCACGGCCTGCAGTGCGGCTTCTGCACCCCGGCATGATCATGACCGCGGTCGATCTGGTCCATCGCAAGGGCCATGACCTCTCGGACCAAGTCATCCGTGAGGAGCTCGAAGGCAATCTGTGCCGCTGCACCGGTTATCAGAACATCGTCGCAGTCGATCGCCGCCGGCGCCAAGGCGATGGCCAAATCCGACCTCGCTTAATTGATTTCATCGCGACCGCGATCAGGAAGTTCTCAATGTACGAATTCAAATATCATCGTCCGGCGACCGTGCGGCAGGCCGCCAATCTCCTGGTGAAGAACGAAGACGCCAAGGTGATCGCCGGCGGCCACACGCTGGTGCCGGTCATGAAGCAGCGCCTTGCCAGCCCGCCGCATCTGGTCGACCTCTCCCATATCGAAGGGCTCGACGCCATCGAGATGAAGGGCCGTTCGCTGGTGATCGGCGCGACCGCCAGGCATGCCGACGTCGCGACGTCGCCGATCGTCGGCGAAGCCATACCGGCGCTGGCCGAACTCGCCGGCGCAGATCGGCGATCCCGCGGTGCGCCACAAGGGCACCATCGGCGGCTCGCTCGCCAACAACGACCCGACCGCGGATTATCCCGCAGCCGTGCTCGCGCTCGGCGCCACCATCGTCACCAACAAGCGCCGCCTCAAGGCGGAAGAATTCTTCCAGGGCCTGTTCACGACCGCGCTGGAGAGCGACGAGATCATCACCAAGGTGATGTTCCCGCTGCCGAAGAAGGCCGCCTACATCAAGTTCCGCAACCAGGCCTCGCGTTACGCGCTGGTCGGCGTGTTCGTCGCCAAGCGTCCGTCGGACGTGCGCGTGGCCGTCACCGGCGCCGGCTCGGACGGCGTGTTCCGCGCCACCGCGTTCGAGGAAGCGCTGAAGAAGCGTTTTCGCACAAGGTGCTCGACGGCATCTCGGCACTCGGCCGACGGGCTGAACAGCGATCTGCACGGCAGCGCCGAATATCGCGCGCATCTGATCGGCGTCCTGACGCGCCGCGCCGTCGAAGCCGCGACGGCGAAGTAAGTTTGCCGGTTTCTGGCTTATCAAGATCTGGCTTTGCCCATGAGTGCATCGGCGCTGCCCAAATCCGTCGATGCGATGCTGGAGCTCCTGACCTCGCGCGGCTATCTGGCCGAGCGGTCGCTGGCGACGGTGACCTATCTGTCGCTGCGCATGGGCCGGCCGCTGTTCCTCGAAGGCGAAGCCGGCGTCGGCAAGACCGAAATTGCAAAGGTTCTGTCGGCGGCGCTCGGGCGCAAGCTGATCCGCCTGCAATGCTACGAGGGTCTCGACGTCGCCTCTGCCGTCTACGAGTGGAGCAGCGCGGCGCAGATGATCGCGATCCGGCTGGCGGAAGCCGCCGGCGATACCGATCGCGAGCAATTGTCGTCGGATATTTTTGCCGAGCGCTTCCTGATCAAGCGCCCGCTGCTGCAGGCGCTGGAGCCGGATGTGCGCCGGCGCGCCGGTGCTCTTGATCGACGAACTCGACCGCGCCGACGAGGCGTTCGAGGCGTATCTTCTGGAAATCCTCAGCGACTTCCAGGTCACGATCCCCGAATTCGGCACCATCAAGGCGCCGCAGCCGCCGATCGTCATCATCACCTCGAACCGCACCCGCGAGATCCACGACGCGCTGAAGCGCCGCTGTCTTTACCACTGGGTCGACTATCCCGAACGCCGAGCGCGAGCTCGCGATCGTCAAGTCGCGCGTGCCTGATATTTCCGCAAAGCTGTCGCAGCAGGTCGTCCGCTTCGTGCAGGCGCTGCGCGACCAGGATTTCTACAAGTCGCCGGGGGTCGCCGAGACCATCGACTGGGCGACCGCGCTGACCGAACTCGACGCCCGTTCGCTGACGCCGCAAATGGTCGGCGACACGCTGGGCGCGCTGTTGAAATACCAGGACGACATCGCGCGGATGCAGGGCGACACGCTGCAGAAGGTTTTGAAGGAAGCGACGAGCGATAGTTAGCGCAGCGTGTTCGTCACGCAGTCCGGGTGCGTTGGCGCGAGCCGAATCTGCGAGATCTGAGATCCTGGGTCCGCTTCGCGTCCCGGAATGACGGCCGAGGTAGTGCACCATGACTACCATCGATCATCTCAATCCGCCGACCGGGCATATGGCCGACAATGTCGTCGGCTTTGCCCGCGCGCTGCCGCGCGGCCGGCATTCCGGTCGGTCCCGGCGCGGTCATCGACGCGCTCAACGCGCTGCAGGCGATCGAGATCGGCCACCGCGCCGACGTCTACGCCACGCTGGAGGCGATCTTCGTCAAGCGGCCACGAGCATATGCTGATCTTCGCCCAGGCCTTCGACCTGTTCTTCCGCGCCGCCGAAGACTGGAAGCACATGCTGGATCTCGGTGCCGCTGCCGGACCACGCCAAGAAGAAGCCGCCGCCGGCCTCGCGCCGCGTGCAGGAGGCGCTTGGCGCAGCCCGTCGATGCGCGATGAGGCGCCGCAGGTCCAGGAGCAGGAATTGCGGCTGTCGGTCTCCGACAAGGAGATCCTGCAGAAAAAGGATTTTGCGCAGATGAGCGCGGCCGAGATCGCCGAGGTCACCCGCGCCATCGCCAATATGAAGCTGCCGCAGGCCGAACTGCGCACCCGCCGCTACCAGCCCGACGCCAAGGGCCTGCGGCTCGACATGCGCCGCACCCTGCGCGAGTTCCCTGCGCACCGGCGGCGAGATCATCGACATCCGAAAGCTCGGCCGGATCGACAAGCCGGCGCCGATCGTGGCGCTGCTCGATATCTCCGGCTCGATGAGCGAATATACCCGCCTGTTCCTGCATTTCCTGCATGCCATCACCGACGCCCGCAAGCGCGTCTCGGTGTTCCTGTTCGGCACGCGGCTGACCAATGTGACGCGGGCGCTGCGGGCGCGCGATCCGGATGAAGCGCTGGCGAGCTGTTCGTCCTCGGTGGAGGATTGGGCCGGCGGCACCCGCATCGCCACCTCGCTGCACAGCTTTCAACAAATTGTGGGGCCGGCGCGTGCTCGGGCAGGGCGCCATCGTGCTGCTGATATCCGACGGGCTGGAGCGCGAGGCCGACGACAAGCTGGCGTTCGAGATGGACCGGCTGCACCGCTCCTGCCGCCGCCTGATCTGGCTCAACCCGCTGCTGCGCTATAGCGCCTTCGAGGCCAAGGCGCAGGGTATCAAAATGATGCTGCCGCACGTTGACGAATTCCGCCCGGTGCATAACTTGACCTCGATGGAAGGGCTGATCGAGGCGCTTTCGGCGCCGCCCCGCCGCACCACATGAGCCGCATCCGCTCCGCAGCTTGAAAGGGCTTCAAAATGCTCAACCGCGACGAAGACATTCTGCAGGCCGCCGAGAACTGGCAGAAGGCCGGCCACGGCGTGGCGCTGGCGACCGTGGTCGAGACCTGGGGCTCGGCCCCGCGGCCGGCCGGCTCAAGCCTCGTCATCAACGATGACGGCACGTTCTTAGGGGCGTCTCCGGCGGCTGCGTCGAGGGCGCGGTCGTCACCGAGGCGCTGGACGTGATCGCCAGCGGCAAGCCAAAATGCTCGAATTCGGCGTCGCCGACGAGACCGCCTGGAATGTCGGCCTGTCCTGCGGCGGCACCATCCGCGTCTTCGTCGAGAAAGTGGGTCAGTCGTGAAACTCGAAACCCTGACGCAGGTCAACGTCGAGCGCGCCGCGCGCCGGCCGGTGATCGTGATCACCGATACCGCCAATGGCGAACAGCGGCTGGTGAAGGCCAAGGATATTGCCGACCGATCCGCTGAGTGCCGAACTTTCAAAGCAGCTCCGCATGGGCAAGAGCGGCACGATCGAGAGCGGCGGCAAAAAGCTGTTCCTCAATGTCTACGCACCGACCGCGCGGCTCGTGATCGTCGGCGCGGTCCATATCAGCCAGGCGCTGGCGCCGCTGGCGCGTTCGCTCGATTACGATGTGACGGTGGTCGATCCGCGCACGGCTTTTGCGAGCCCCGAACGCTTTCCCGACGTGCCGCTGATCGCGGAATGGCCCGACGTGGCGCTGCCGCCGCTCAACATCGATCACTATACGGCGTTCGTAGCCGTCACGCATGATCCGAAGATCGACGATCCGGCACTGCTGCATGCGTTCGAGCGCGACTGCTTCTATATCGGCGCGCTCGGCTCGCGAAAACCCACGCCAAGCGCGCCGAGCGGCTGAAGGCGCAGGGCGCTGATCGATGCCGACATCGCGCGCATCCATGCGCCGATCGGGCTTTCGATCGGCGCGGTGTCGCCGTCCGGAGATCGCGGTCTCGATCATGGCCGAGATCACCGCCGAGCTGCGGCTGCCGAAAGAAACCGCGAAGGTTCAGGCGGCATGAAGTTCGGTCCCGCCAATCCGGCCGACGCGATTGGCGGCGTCACCGTGCACACGCTGCGGCAGGGGTTCGCTGGTGCTCAAGAAAGGCACCACGATCGGCCCGGCCGAGGTCGAGGCGCTCAACAAGGCGGGCGTCAAGGAAGTCGTCGTGGTGCGGCTGGAAGAGGGCGACGTCTCCGAAGACGCCGCCGCCGCCAGCATCGCGCGAGCCGTTGCGGGTGAGGGCGTCAATGTCGAGCGCGCCTTCACTGGCCGCTCCAATCTGTTCGCGGCGCAGGCCGGCGTGCTGGTGGTGGATCGTGCCGCCGTCGACCGCATCAACGGCGTCGACGAAGCCATTACCTTTGCGACGCTCTCGGCCTTCAAGCCGGTGGTCGAAGGCGAGATGATCGCAACGGTAAAGCTTATTCCGTTCGGCGTCGAAGCGAAGCTGCGCGATGCGGCCGTGGCGGTCGCCGGCAAGGACACGCTGCGGATTGCGCCCTACACCATCACGAAGGTCGGCGTGGTCTCGACGCTGCTGCCCGGGCTTGCGGCAAAGGTGATCGACAAGACCCTGCGCGTCACGGCGGAACGGCTGGCGCCAGCGGGCGCCACCATCATCGCCGAGCGCCGCGTGGCGCACGACGAGGCGGCGCTGGCGTCGTCGATCAAGGAATTGCTCGGCCTCGGCGCCGAACTCGTGATCGTGTTCGGCGCGTCCGCGATCGCCGACCGCCGCGACGTGATCCCGGCCGCGATCACGGAAATCGGCGGCGCGGATCGAGCATTTCGGCATGCCGGTCGATCCCGGCAATCTGCTGCTGATCGGCAGCGCCGGCGGCGTGCCGGTCTTGGGCGCGCCGGGCTGCGCCCGCTCGCCGGTCGAGAACGGCTTTGACTGGGTGCTGATGCGGCTTCTCGCCGGGCTCAAGGTCACGCGCGCCGAGCTCACCGGCATGGGCGTCGGCGGTCTGCTGATGGAAATCGTCACCCGGCCGCAGCCGCGCACCGTTGCCGACCTCGAAGCCAACCGCAACGTCGCCGCCATCGTGCTGGCCGCCGGACGCTCGACGCGGATGGGCGGCCCCAACAAGCTGCTCGCCGAAATCGACGGCAAGAAGCTGGTGCGGATCGCCGCCGAGCAGGCGTTGGCCTCGAAAGCGACCGGCGTCATCGTCGTCACCGGCCATCAGGCCGATCTCGGTCGAGCAGGCGCTGGCGGGGCTGAACGTGAAATTCGTCCGCAACCCGGATTTCGCCGGTGGCCTCGCATCCTCGGTCAAGGCCGGCATATCAGCGGTGCCCGACAATGCCGACGGCGCGGTCGTCTGTCTCGGCGACATGCCGCTGATCTCTGCAAAACTGATCGACCGGTTGATCGAGACCTTTGCGCCGGACCGCGGCCATCTGATCGCCGTCCCCGTCAGCGATGGCCGCCGCGGCAATCCCGTGCTGTGGTCGCGGCGCTTCTTCAGGGAGTTGATGACGCTCGACGGCGATGTCGGCGCGCGGCACCTGATCGCCAAGCACGCCGAGGCGGTCGCCGAAGTCCCGGTCGATGGCGAGAGCGCGCTTCCTCGACATCGACACGCCGCAGGCGCTGGAAGCGGCGCGAGGATCGTAGCTTCGTAGGGTGGGCAAAGCGCAGCGTGCCCACCATCTTTATTCGCGGTCTTTGATTGGTGGCCACGGCGCAAGAACGCCTTTGCCCACCCTGGCGAAGTCTGTCGGACCTCATCCTGAGTGGAGGCGCGTGAGCGCCGTCTCGAAGGATGAATGGCACTCGACGGGGCCACATGGTTCGAGACGGCGCTCAGCGCCTCCTCACCATGAGGATCTAAGATCCGTTCACCAAGTTGAAACTTCCCCCGGCTAGATTCTACGCGGTTACCTCGGGGAGGGGCTCTTGATCGTTTCGACCGTCGCGGCGCAACGCCGCGCGCTGTTCATCCTTGCGCTGACGCTGATACTGGGCGTCTCGGGCTACATCAGCAAGGGCATGGGCGGCGGGCGCATTCGCCGTCGGCAAGTGCGGCGCCTATGGCCAGGCCTATGACTATCCCGCCGAGGCCGTCGCGCGCGCCGCGGCGCTGAAGCAGTGCAAGGGCAACTGCACCGCGGTCACCATGAAGCGCGCCTGCGCCGCGTTCGCGGTCGACATGGCCAACCCTGCGGCGCTCACGGCTATGCCGTGAAGCCGAAGATTTCCGAGCTCGCTCAACGCCGCGACCAAGAAGTGCTACGAATTCGGCGGCAAGGAATGCGTGATCCGCGCCTGGGCCTGCGACGCCAAGGGGTAAATTTTGCTATCGTCATTCCGGGGCGCGCGCCAGTGCGGAACTATGGGTGCGCAATTGCGCCACCCTACGAAACTGACGTTCATATCGACAACACCCGACTATCTCCAAGCGCGAAGTTGAATACGCGCCAACGGTCGATTGCCGCTGCTGAGTTGGCATTACCGTTCTGCATCGCCTTTAGCTCAACCTCTCGCGGCTACCCGTCCGCGTTCGATGTTCCTTCATCCATTGCCAAAACTCGATGGTGCCCGCACCCGGGCGCCGGGCGCCCTGCGGAAGCGGATCAATGCTGCGGTCTGGTCAGGAAGGAATCCTGACCCCAGGTGGCGCCATCTCGACACGGCCGCCGCGATCTGACCGGGATCGACCCGGCCGGTGTTGCCGGCCAGATACTGGTTCAGCAGCGCAAAGCTCTGGCTTGCCAGGGATGATCGCGGTCGAGTCGTTCGCATGCGGGGTAGCAGAACCTGACCTGCCGGCCCCTGTGTTCGTGCCGGTCGCAGGCGTCTGACCGCTGGTGACCGAGTTCGCGAAACTGGCCCCACCATCCGAAGCCCTGACCCTCCGCGGCGTGGTCGTCCCACCGCTGGCAATCCAGTCGTGATGGTGCAATTCATTCGGCCTTACGCCCAGCAAGTCGATGGTCTCGTTGCCGACTTGCAACAATGTTCCGCCGTGATGGTCAGATGATTTCCTGACATGGTCATCGCTCCAGAGTTGCAGCTTGTCCTCACTTCGGATCGAAGTCAGTGATGGTTACGGTGTTGTGTCTCCCCTTGATGTCGTCAAGGTTGATCACGAAGGTGTCGGCCCCATCACCGCCGGTCATCGTCATGTGGCCGCGCGCTGCCACCAACGTGTCATCTAGATCCCCGCCGGTCAGGGTATCCTTGCCCGCCGATCCGACCACGAGCTGCGCCATGCCGTCGGCAGCCTCTTCTCCGGTCGGGTCTACGCCTCCCAGGGTGCCGCTGTGCCGCTCGGTGGCGACGAAGGCATCACTCTGCATCGCAGTGGTATCGGTGTCGCGCAGGATCAAGTCCGACAGGGTGGTGCTCTTGATCTCATTCAGGGTCTGCCTGTCGAAGTTCTGGTTCTCGAAATAGTACCGATCGCCGTCGCGCAATGCAGTGAACTGATCGCCGATGATCTTGCCGAAGGTAGGTCCGATGATGGCGCCTTCGGCATGATCCTCCGCCAATCCACCAGCCCACAAATCGACGGCATCGATATCGAACCATAGGCTTTCTCGAACGCCGCTGCCGTCTCCGGATCAGAGCTGAGCTGATCGAAGCTGGTGTATGGCGTCAAGCCCCAGCGCCTCCCGGGTCTGGTTCAGTGTACCCAACCCAAGATCATGGCCGCGCTGGATATTGATCGCCGCCAGATCCATACCGTCAGGAGGATCGACCAGGAAGTTCCGCAAGCCATCGACAATGTGGGCGTCCAGCAGGTTCGCCAGGTCTCCCGACAGATGCCGAAGCAGAGCCATCTGCACCCGTAGCGTTGAAAGTCGCCGGATCTTCAAAGAACGATTCCGCCAGCGTCTGCTCCGACGTGAAGGCACCCAGATTGCTGATTGCGCTGATTTCGTCGGAGACGATGGAGTGACCAAAGCGATAGGCGGCGCCCGCAAACTCTTCGGTGATCCGCGCGTCTACCGTGGGATCATAGCCGTGGTACGGTTTAATGGCGTCCTCGCCCAACAGATGCGGCAGGAACTCGCTATAGGTGATGTTGACCATCTCAGCCGTGGTGATGGCCTTGGCCGTCTCGTACAACTTGTCGCCGCTCCAGTTCGGATGTTCCTCGTGCAGTCGATCGACCTGATAATTGTGCTCGCGCACAAACAAGACCTGCAAGGCCGTCAGGTCGGGGTTCTCCTGCGCCCGCACGTCGCCGGCCAGCAAAGGCCTTGCCCTGATGCGGTATCGACAACGGGAAGATTGTCGCCCTGCCGACATTTTCATATGACCGTCGGCTGTCCGCAGGCTCGCTGCGGTGGCAGCGTCGGATCCGTATATCTGTGATCCATCCAGCCAACCCGTGACCGTGTTGATGGCGGTTGCCGGCTGTCCGGGAACACCGGTCGCAGGATCGATGGCTACCCGCGTCAAGGGAATGGTGCTGCCGGACGGCAGAAACTCGATCATCAGCCGGGACTGTGATCGAGATGTCCGTGGTTGTGTCCGACTTTTTGCAGATCCAGATCGTGATCGATGAACTGGCCCCACGCATACATCATGCCTGATAGCGCGACGCCGTTGTCATCCAGTCAAATGCGGGCCGTCCTCTGCCGGCGTCCGCCTGCGCCACAACAATGTTGCTGATCTCGCGGGGGTTCGGCCCCGGTGTCATTTCACTGAACCCATCGGCGAAATTCGCCGGACCCACCCGAGCAAAGTCGGTGCCGGCTTGGTTCATGGTGGGATCGGCAAGATTGTTGTTGGAGCCGTCGATGGTACGGAAGTCGAGGGTACGGAATTTAAGTGCCATGGCTCACCCTCCCTATAGAGTGTATGGCCCCAGCTCCTGGTTGTATTGACCGCCCCTCGACGGCCCATGAAATGGCGCTCTTATGAATCATTGTGATTTGTTGCGTGACTGTTGGGAGACGGCATGCTGGCTTTCAGGGGGCGTCCCGCAGACTTTCGATCAGCTTTCATCTCGACCTCGACATATCCGTGCTCGGCATATCCGTTCCTGGCGACGCAAGCCGGGAATGACACCTCTGGGAGCAATTCAATGCAATTCGACACCAAGATCGCGGTCGTGATCCGGACCGACCTCGAACCGTGGCAGAAGCTCAACGTCGCGTCGTTCCTCGCCGGCGGCATCGCCGCTGCGTTTCCCGAATGCATCGGCGAGCCCTATGGCGACGGCTCGGGCACGAAATATCTGTCGCTGATCGGCCAGCCGATCCTGATCTACGGCGCCGACCGGGCCGCGCTGTCCGCGCGCGCTCGAGCGGGCGCTGGCGCGCAACGTCACGCCCGCGGTCTATACCGAGGACATGTTCAAGACCACGCATGACGCCGCCAACCGCGAGGTGGTGCAGCGCCGTGATCCGCGCCGAGCTCAATCTGGTTGGGCTCGCCATGCGCGCCGAGCGCAAGGTGATCGACAAGATCGTCGACGGGCTGAAGTTTCATCAGCTGGCAGCGGACTGCTGAATTCAGAGCGATCGGTGGGCCTTCGCTCGACGTGCACCTCGGATGCGAGGTGCCATCGGCTTGAGGTTCGAAAAGTGCCAGAAGGAGACCTCAGCACGAAGCTGCTCGGTTGCTTTGGTGGATCGACTGAACACAGCAAACGTAATTGCTCGGCTAGGTATCACGTTGGTCTCGGGTGACATGGAAATGGCTTTCGAAGATTCTATGGGCGCACTTTTGTGTTCACCACTTCAATCAGGGATGGCTTGGTCAGGGAAAGATCCAAGGCTGACGGCATGGCTTGGGCGCATGACCCCGCGTTCCCGTGAATGACGTTATGCGTTACCGTTCTGGAAGCATGTCTCCGGAGACGTCTTTGAACGTGAGCGGGCTCACTCGCTTGAGAGTCCGTAATGGGTCGCCAAAAGCGGCCGTCTCGGCGCCGGCTGGCTCAGCGCGCCCCCGGCGCATCGAGAGCGGCAAGCAATGACGACCGCAATCGGTCATCAGGCTCGAAATTCCCGGCAAGGGTTCGTATGACGTCCTCGAAGCGAGCTCTGTACCTGGCCGCCTCGGCCGGCTCGCCGAGGCTCTCGCAGACCTCCACTCCCGCCCGATAGACCCGCCAAGCGGCGAGCGGCATGTCGGCATCTTCGAGAGTTGAGAGGGCACGCGAGAGCTCCGCCCTTGCCTCCTCCAAATCGCCCGCAGCGAGCGCAACCCGGGTGAGCAGCCCGTGCGCCTGCGCCAGATGATTGCGATCGGGCGCCGGCGCGACGTACTCGTACAGCTTTGTCGCCGATGTCCGCGCCTGTGCGATATCGCCGACCTGAAGGCTGTATTCGCAGAGACAATGATGGAGCTGCGCGTAGATCGTGTAATCCATCATGATGCCGTCGGAATTCAGCCGTTGCATGACGTCATCGAACTGCTGGCGCGCACGCTGCGGCCTCGTTCAGGCCGACGAAGGCCTTCGCAAGAACGGCTCGCTGAAAGAAGAAGGCGAAGGGGTTTTCTTCAAGCACCGCTTGCTCGACGCCCTCGCAGAGGTCGCGGGCACCATGAAAATCCATCGCCTCGACGTGGAGCCACGCCAACGTGAGGCGGCACAGGGCGATCGCCGGGCGGTTAGCGTTTCTTTCCGCCAGCGCCAGCGCGGCGATGGTCTCTCGCTGCAATCGCCGCCATTGGCCGAGATGGATCAGCGCGGTCGACTCCATCACGTTGAACAGCACAAAGATGTAGACGTCGCCGACCTCCTGCGCGAGCTTCTTGCCATCGGTTCCCGAACGACGGCATTCCTCGTAGCGCGACCGTAAGCATTCGAGGATTCCTCGATCCCGTATCGCCGGATCAGCGTGCCGTGATCGCGCGCGTCAGCCGTTACGTGCAACGCTTTCTCGCAAAGGTGCAGCATCCTGCTCCTGCCAGCCTTTCAGCCAGAGATTGATGCTGGCGCTGCTGCCCTGCACCAGAGCCTTGAAGGCGTCATCCTCAAGCGCTTCACTCTTGGCAAGCGCTTCGCTGGAAGCGTGAAGGCACATGCGGCGGTCGGCATGAAGGCAGAACCGGCTCACCGCCAGGAGCCCGTTGACCTCATGGCGAAGCTGCCCCGCGTCCGCGGCGCAAGCGATCATCTCCTCGAGATCGCGAACCGAGCCGGCGAGATCACCCGCCGAGCGCCGCGCCCAGCTCCGCTGTCGCAACAGGCTGGTGCGCGGCCCATACTGATCGGTCGTTCCCAGACGATCGAGAATGCCGAGCGCGCGGGACAGATAATTGGTTGCCTCCTCGTGACCGAGGCGTTTCGCGGAATTTTCTGCGGCCTGGCTGAGGTAGCGCAGCGCACGCGGGAAATCACGGCTCTGCTCGAAATGCAGCGCGAGCGTAGCCGCAATGTTTTCCGTCCGGCCCGCATATCCCTGCTCGAGGCGCTCGCCCATGCGGTGATGGATCTGGAGGCGCCGTGCCGGGGTGAGCCGTTGATAGAGCACGTTCTGATAGAGAATGTGGTGGAAAGCGTAGGATCCGGAATAGGTCCCGTCGGGCCATTCAGAAACGCCGGACGACACCAGCGTGTGATCCTTGCGTGCAAGACCCTCCAGGACTTCCTCGGTCTCCACGGTGTCGCGCGACAGTCCGGCGGCCACGAGGGCTGCGGCACATTCGCTCCCGCCACGCTGGCCGCCTCGAGCAGCTGCTGTTCGTCCTCACTCAGACGATCGATCCGATGTGTGATCATATTGATCAGATCTTTTGGCACGACATCCTCGGATAGGGCGGTTCCGGATCCGAGGCGCCAGGCGCCGTCGATCTCCACAATCGACTCGTGATTGACCAGGTAGTCCACAAGCGAGGCGATGAACAACGGCTGCCCCTGGGTGCGCCCGAACATCGGCCCGGAGAGCGCCGAAGCGAGCTTCTCGTCCTGGAAACGCAAGGCGAGGTGGTGCTCCACCTCGGTTTTGGACAATCGATCGAGTTGCAGCTCGCTGCACCTCCCGTGGATCTCCAAATCCTGATGCAGACGGCGAACCGGATGTCCGCCCATGATGCTGTCGCCAACACGATAGGTGGCAAGAACGAGCACTCTGAGCCTTGCGGTCTCCGCGTGCGAAGCGCGACAGGACGTCCACCGTCTGGAAGTCGCTCCAATGCATATCCTCGATGACGAGGACCCACGGGCGATCCACACTCAACGCTTCGACCAGATCGCAGAACTCACGCAACATCCGTTCTCGTGTCGCCCCGAATACCTCATTCCGGAACGCGGCGCGGTCCGCCACATCGAGAAAACCGGGCATCTGGAGCAGCCAGGTCGGCGCATGGGCGCGCACGGCCTCCAGGACAGCCGAACCGTCCGGGCCGCGACAACGCGTCGTCAGCGAATCGATCAGCGGGAGAAATGCCTCGTTGGTGCCGAAACGCTCGGTGCAGAATCCGCACAGGGTCTCGACGCGATATCGGGAAAGCTGCTCCATCGCCATCTCGATGAACGAGGTCTTGCCGATACCAGCCTCGCCGGTGATGAAGACGACCTGTCTGTCGCCGGCGAGCATTCGCTGCGTGACCTTGTCCAGCGTCGCCAGCGGACCGTTTCGCCCGACGAGCCAGCGGGACCGGCGGGCGATTGATCCCTCCTGACTTCCTGCCGCCGGCTGCACCGGGGACAGGATGGCGAGCCTGACTCCTGGGCAGGCGGCGCCTTCTCTTCATCGGTCGCGCTGTGGTGCGAACTCGTCGTGGTCGGGCCGACGAACCGATATCCACGGCGCGGCAGGGTTTCGATCCAACGCTCCCCGCCCGGCTCGGCTGCAAGCGCTTTGCGCAGCGCCGCAATCTGCACCGACAGATTGCTTTCTTCGACGACCAAGCCTGACCAAGCGGCCTGGATCAATTCGTCCTTGGAAACCACCAAGCCTTGACGTTTCGCCAGCGCGCTGAGCAATGCGACGGCGCGGCGGCCGACGGGTAGCGGATCGTTGCCACGATAGAGAGTTGCGGTATCGACATCCAATCGGAACGATCCGATTGCGAGCGTCGCGCGCTCGCCGCCATCGTCAAGAACGGACCGGGAGTCGTTTAACACGGCGAGCCTCCCGCGATGCCATTCTGCATCGGCTGAAGGGAATACCCCGTACCGTGCCTGGCTTGCCATGGACGACGGTCCATTGGTCGCGTTTCTTATAGCACAGAATTCCGTTCCGCTGTGAAGGAGGTCACAGGAGTTGCGAGCAATGCCTTGGCCCCAGCGACCCTGGCAGGCCGCGGTGTGATCGAGTTGATCCGTGCGGACGCGAGGATGTTCCCGCGCGGGCCGAACTTTTGCCTGGGGGCCCCCGGAGGATCTCGCCACGCTGGGCGTTTGGCAGTGTCCCCTTGCGCTACTCTTCGGAAAGAGTTGGACGCCAACTCAGCAAAGCCGCTGATTACTGTCCTTACTGCGCCCTTTGGGCGACCCGGAGCTATAAAAAAGGCTACCCGCCTTTTCGGCTTCGTCAGCTTGCGCCGTCCCAAACGCGGCTATTCTTGCCTCTACCTTAACGCGGCTCATCCGAGCACGTTGCCGGCCGTCCGCCAAGTCTCGGCCGATGGAGTGAGACATGATCGTTCGCGGGTTTTCACTCGGGAGCGTGCTGTCTAATGCTGATTGCTGCCTGGGCTTGATACTGATCAAGTTCAGCAGCGTTGCGGTCGCGATCATCGCCGCGATGCCAACGAGACTCACCGCTATCTGCATCGCAAGCCCGTCCGAGATGTCGAACAGCACCATGTGGCCGGCGAACGCCAGCAGAACGCCGAGGCAGTAGATTGGCAGCGAGTTCTGGCCACAGCAGATCGCGCCGCGCATCACCGGCGTCATCAGCCCTCGCCAATTGCGAGGCACGAACCATGCTGCCAAAACCGCTATGGCCAAAAATGCAGCAATCGCAATGGATCGAGATTCTGATTTATCCAATTGGTGCAGCTTCGCCAGCGTCTGCGGGATCAGTGCTTCCAGCGGTTTGATGCGCCAGCTCAATGCGATGACCAGGCTGAAGAGCAGATACAGGACGGCAAGTCAAGCACCGTGCGTGACGTGACCCACGGCCGGACTCTCTTGTCCTCGAGCATCCACCACGCGCCAAGCACAACCAGCAGCTGCCAGGCCAGCGGATTGAAGGCCCAGTGGCCGTTCGGCCACGCCGGGACGGTCCAGCCGAAGACATGCACCAGCGCATAAAGCGCCAGCGACGCGCCAAGCGTCACGTTCGGCAGTCGCAGCAGCAGCCACAGCAACGGCGCGAACAAGAGATGAAGAAGCACGAAGATCGGCAACACGTCGGTATTGACCGGACGGTATTGCAGTATCGCCGCGTGCGCGAGCGTCGCGCCCGGATGGTCCAATAGAATGCGCGTATTGCTCTCGTCAGCGAGACGGCCGCCGCCTGCGAGGTGAACCAAGATGGCGCAGGCGAGCGTGAGCAGCAGAAATGCGACATAAATGTCCCAGCTTCGCCGCAGTGTCCGGCGGATCACTGCGGTCCAGCCCTCGCAGCGCCATGCCTTGCTGTAGGCCAGCGCGCAGGTTACGCCCGAGACGAACATGAATACTTCCGCTGCATCGCTGAAGCCGTAGTTCCGCAGCGTCAGCCAACTTCCGACGTTGTTGGGAATATGGTCGAGAAAGATGCACCACAACGCGATGCCTCGGCAGGCATCTATTCGCAGGTCGCGGCCCGCGCCTTTGAGCTCCGCCAGCTCGCCGACCAATGGCTTAGAGGTGGCTTTTCGGTCGCTCATCTCGTTCCTCCAGACTGGAAAGATGGGCCGATGTTGGAGTTTTTGGTGTGAGGGGGTCACACTCCGAGACTTATGATTGTGCTGAAAATTACAAGCCAGCATGAAAGAAGTCATCGCTCGAAGTCCTAAAGCGCTGCCGAAAAAGTTACGAAATCAGCCAAATCTCGTGCATCGGCCCGCTGCGCCAGCCGCGAGGCGGCAGGAGGGCGGTGATCCCCCGCCGAGCTCAATCTGGTTGGGCTGGCGATGCGCGCCGAGCGCAAAGGGTGATCCGACAAGATCGTCGACGGGTTGAAGCTTCACAGCTAGCGTAGTTTTCGAGCGAACCGGATACCGGTTCGCTCAAAGAAACGCGTTTCCCGGCTGGTCCATCGCTACGGTGCCCGAAGGCCAGACGAGGTTGCTTTGCGAATGTGAACCCTTTCATAGCGCCAACGCGTAAGCCAAAATATCCTTCCTCAGCTAGCAATAGAAGTTCTCTAGTCCGTCCAAGGCAACCCGGTTTCCAGCTCTAAAATCGGTACGCGATTGCCCTAGCGAGAACTCAAACCTATGAGCCGAGCGGCAAGGATTGCGCTGTTGGCCGGCGTGGTTGGCGCTGATCACTTTGGCTGGCGGTGCCAGCCTCCTCGTCAGCCAGACCAAAGTACCCCCTGATGCCATTCGTTCGTCCGTCACGCGATCAGAAGCCGCGGTTGAGAAAGCGTGGGCGTTGCCCGCGGCGTCAACCTTCAAGAGGGAACTGAGCTGGCAGTCAAATCCCTCGTTGTGCGGCCCCGCCAGTATCGCGAACGCGCTGAGATCCCTCGGCGAAACGGCAACCTCCGAGACTGCGGTTCTGGCGGGGACGGGTCGTTGCTGGACCGGCGTTTTGTTTCATGGGGTTGACCCTTGACGAACTTGGGGACGTCACACGGTTGAAGACAAATCGCACCGTCAGCGTGTTGCGAGACTCTCTCCTGAACAATTCCAACAGCACCCGCGGCGGGCCCAATTGAGCCTGGCCGCCGCTACATCATCAATTTCAGCCGTAAGGAAATCTTCGGAGCCGGGGCAGGCCATCACTCTCCGATCGGAGGGTATCTGGAGGCTGAGGACCTGGTCTTCGTCCTGGACGTGAACCGCGATTATCAGCCCTGGCTTATCGAACGCGCCCGTTTGTTTGCAGCGATGGACACTTGGGACGGGAAAAGAAACGCGGTCTGTTATTAATCGAATGAGCCCTCAAGGAGGCGTGCAATCATGCGAAACTGTGTTCGTACGCTGTCAACGATTGGCGCTGCTGCACTGATCGGTATTCTGCAGCCTGGCCATTCCGCCAAAGCTCAGTCCCAGTCGGCCACGCAAGTCGTCATGCTTGGAACCGGCACGCCGGGTCCCGACCCGATCGCTCCGGGCCGGCCACCGCGGTCGTCGTCAACGGCACGGCCTACCTGGTTGATGTCGGCGCGGGCGTGGTGCGGCGAGCAAAGGCAGCGGCCCTCGACAAAGGTATTCGCGCCCTTGAACCGATCAAGCTTGCGCGTGGTCTTTGTGACGCACCTGCATTCGGATCACACGGTGGGTTACCCCGATCTCATTCTGACGCCCTGGGTCATCGGACGCAAAATCCCGCTGGAGGTCCACTGGCCCCAAGGGGATCAAGGCGATGACCGAGCACATCCTTCTCGCTTACGGGGAGGACATCAAGACCCGCACAAATCCACATGGAAACCAGCGCGAGTTTCCGCAGGGTGCGTGGGTCAACGCGCATGAGATCGCAGCCGGCGTTGTCTACAAGGATGCAAACGTCACCGTAACAGCCTTCACCACCAAGCACGCGATGGAGAGCTACGGCTATCGGTTCGACACGTCCGACCGCAGCATCGTGATCACCGGCGACACCGCTCCAGACCCAGGCAACGATCGACGCGTGCAACGGCTGCGATGTCCTCATCCACGAGGTCAATACGCTCTCCGCGCTCGCCGCCCGTCCGGCGATGTTCCAGGCCTTTGCCGCGATGTATCATACCTCGACGGCCCAGCTTGCCGAACTCGCCGCACAGGCCAAAACCCAAACTCCTGGTTCTGTATCACGCCTCGATTTCGCTCCGGCCGCGGGTCAACGCGAATTTTCAAGGCGACGCCGCGAATTCCTCGCCCGAAGAGCTGCTCGCTGAAGTGCAGTCGCGCTATGGTGGCAAGGTCGTCGTCGCGCGTGACCTCGATGTTTATTGAGACCGCTTTCTCACGCGGCTATATCGCCGCTCACAAGTGCGAAAGCCGTGCTCGTTGATTGCTGCGCCCGAAGAATGCTGCCGAACGGGTCTTCGCGGCGGGCCAGCTTGCGATAGGTGGCCAGGTCGTCCTCTTTGAGTGCCGGTCCCTCGCCACGTCGCCCGCCGGCGCCCGTGCTCGGTCCCAACGGCAGCGAGGTGCCAACGCCGGCATAGATATACCGGTTGCCGAACGCCTGCTTCAGCGCCGCGAAGGTGGGCTCGCCCGTGCAGTGGCCGGGAGCGATGTTCTCCACCTTGAAGGTGTCCTTGAGCGCCGCCACAGCCTTTGCAATGGCGTCATCCGGCGCGACGACGAGGTGGAATCCGCCGGCGATCAGGTGGATTTTGGGATTGATGGCCGCCGCCGCCTCGACGATCTTGACGATCCCGGGGTGCGAGCAGCCGACCACAAGCACGAGGCCGTCCGGGGTATTGACGGCAAGAGACAGCTCTTTGAGTTCCCTTGGTGCCGGGGCATCGGACACGAGCGCAATCAGCGTGATGCCGGGAGCGATCTCGGTCGTCTTGTCGATAAGCTCGAAGTTGGCGCCCTGCCAGGCGGTGCCGAATTTCATGACCTCCGGCGGCTTGCCGTCGTAGTAGCGCATCTGCGGCGGCAGGGATCTGTCCTTGCGGTAGAAGCTCGATGGCAGCGACGAGCCGATAAATGCCGAAGCCGTCCTTGGGAGCGTAGATTTTCACCTTCGGGTTTACGCTCAAGACGTGGCTCAGGCCCGCCATATGGTCGGAGTGGCGATGCGATAGGACGACGAAATCGAGATTGGTAAGGTCAATGCCCTTCGCCTTAACGTTGGCGGCGAAGATGTCGCGATCATTGCCGGTGTCGAACAGGATCTGCTTGCCGGCGACCTCGACGAGCGCGGAGAAGCCCCAATCCTTCTTCATCGCGGCGTCGGTGCCGAAGGCGTCGTAGAGGATCGTGATCTGGCTGTGGTCAGCCGCGATACGCGTCGGGGTAACCAGGGACGGCGGCGGCGGCGAGTGCGGCCGCAAGAAACAAATTTGTGCGAAGTCCCATGCAAGTTCCTCCCTTCGAGGCCAGCCCCCATTGCACCTGCTTGATCAGCGCATTGAAAATTACGGCCCTGTTTCCGGAGGTGTCACCACAAATGGCGTCCGCTCAGCGTTGCGGCCATGCTGCGCCTGCCGACCGTGTCAACTAATCTGGTCGGCCTCACGACGCCTGCCGAGGGCAAGGTGATCGACAAGATCGTCGCCGGCTGAAGTTTCACAGCCAGCGGATGAACTGATAAGTTTACGTGGCTTGCGTAGCGAAGTCGGCCCGGTGGCTGGCCGACAATAATTTTGGTCGAGAAGCGCGCTGTCCTTCCCAAAAAGTCTAGCGTCCATCACAACGGTGCGTTCGCGGTCTTCGCGATTTTTTCTGATGATCGCACCGTCTCCGGCGTCTCGAATTCTCTTTGATCAACGCCGTGTTTCGTTCTCGATCCGGATGAACGGCCCGGCTTAAGCCCGTCGTGACGTTTCGTTCCAGTGAGAGCGAGACTCGCTCCCGGCTCAGCTTCCCGTGACCTGGCCGGCAGAACTGCCAGCGCGCTCTCACTGGCGAGAGCGCGGCCAAACATACCGCATGGATGCGCTCCAGCTTTATGACTTGATGAGTCAACAGCATGCAGCGGAGGCTGGTTCCCTGCAAGCGCCAGAGTATTCGCGGGTCGTTACCCGGCGACTGGCGGCAGCGCGGAATCGGAATTGCGCGGTCGCACCAGCGGTGGCCCCGCCGGTCTTGCGGCATGGCCGCAAAGCGCAAATACTCGTCCCAGTTGGGTTTCCTGAAGGGAAGCCCGGCCAAAGCGAAAGCCCGGCAGCGAGATGGCAACAAGGGAGGGACGTCATGGCGCGGGAAACCGGGGGCGATGCGGCTGAGCGGCAACAACTTCGATACCAGCCGGCGTCAGATTTCCGGACAGTTCGAGGTCTGGCCGCGATCGGGAGCCATCATCGGCGGCGCGCTGCCGCTCTCGCGAAACGGCGTCGGCATTCCGCAAGCCCACGCGCAGGCTGCTCCGGCTGCCGCGCCCGCGCCGGCGAAGGGACCGCAACTATCTGAAATTTCCCGGCAAGAACGATAGGCCCTGTCGTGCTCGGCGACAGGCCGCTGGTCGCCGAGACGCCTGAAAGCCTGCTCGACGACGACACCACGCCGATCGAGAAATTCTACATCCGCAACAACGGGCAGATCCCCGAGGAGACGAAAGATCCCGACGCCTGGAAGATCACCATCGACGGCGAGGTCAACAACAAGATCGAGATCACGCTCGGCGAGCTGAAATCGAAATACAAGGCGGTGACGCGGCGCATGGTGCTGGAATGCGGCGGCAACGGCCGCGCGGCGTTCTCGCCGCCGGCGCGCGGCAACCAGTGGACCAATGGCGGCGCGGGCTGCGCCGAATGGACCGGCGTGCCGCTCGCCGATGTGCTCAAGGCGGCGGGCCTGAAGCCGACCGCGAAATACACCGCGCATTATGCCGGCCGACCTGCATCTGTCGGGCGACGCCAGCAAGCCGACCATCTCGCGCGGCGTGCGCATCGAAAAGGCGATGGACCCCAACACGATGATCGTGTGGGGCATGAACGGCCAGCCGCTGCCGAACATCCATGGCGGGCCGGTGCGCCTGGTCGTGCCGGGCTGGGCCGGCTCGGCGTCGCAGAAATGGCTGACGCGCATCACCATCCGCGACAAGGAGCATGACGGCCCCGGGATGACGGAATTTTCCTATCGCCTCGCCATCAAGCCGATGGTGCCCGGCGGCAAGGCCGATCCGGCGAATTTCCGCATCCTGAGATCGATGCCGGTGCGCTCGATCATCACCAGTCCGGCGAACGGCGCGAAGTTCGCGGCCGGCACCAAGGAGCTGAAGCTGCGCGGCGCATCCTGGGCCGGCGATCTCACGGTCAAGCAGGTGGATGTCTCGACCGATTTCGGCGCGACCTGGCAGCGCGCCAAGCTGGAAAAGCCGAAGAACAAATATGACTGGCAGCGCTGGACCGCGACCGTGAAGCTGCCTGACCGACGGCTATTTCGAAATCTGGGCGCGCGCGACCGATTCCAAAGGCGCGATGCAGCCGCATCAGGCCGGCTTCTGGAATCCGCAAGGCTATGGCGGCAACGCCATGCACCGCATCGCCGTGCTGGTGGGATGATGCTGCGTTTCGCGTGGCTCGCAATGGCCGGACTGGTTTGGATTGCGCCGGCCATCGCGCAAACGACCTTCACGCCGCGCGACGAAAGCCCGGAGGAGTTCGCCGCCGGCGCCGGCCGCGACGAAACCTTCTACGCCTGCACCGCCTGCCACGGTTTCAAGCTGGTGGCGCAGCAGGGCATGACGCGCGCGCAGTGGGAGGATCTCGATCAACCTGATGATCCGCCGCCACAACATGCCGCCGCTCGACGACAAGGACCGCGACAGTGGTGCTGAACTATCTCGAGGCGGCCTATCCGCCGCGCGCGCCAGCCGGCCGCGGAGGCTGGGTGAACCCGTTTGCGAAGTGAATGCCCGGATATGAAACAACAAGCTCCCCGACAGGGACGGCGGAGGGTGCCCGATAACGATGTCCCCAAAATCGCGCATGATGTGGAAGTGTAAGTCCTGGGCTTATGCCCTTTGACGCAGCGCGCGCTCCCGGCCAGAATGGCCGGCGGCTTGCGCCGGGAGGCGGTCCTATGAGGTTTCTGATTACTGCGCAGGATACGGCGGGAAACGTGACCCTCAACCGGGGTCGGTTCCAGCTGCGTTGAAGAAGGCCGGGGAGCTGATATCGGACGGCTGCTGGAACGTCGAGATCGTAACGCCACGATGGCGGCCACCCATAAGCCCGGCGAGTCTCGATCAGTTGCGAGAGCGAGCTGGCCCGGCGGGCTCTGATCTGTCGCTGACCGCGCAATAGCGGACGCCCATTCGATCCGCCGGCCGTCAAGCCCGTACGCGTCAGACACGTCGGCTTCTTGAACGCACGCTTGCTCGTCCTGCTGCTCCTCGCCGGGAATTACCCTCCAGGGTAAATCCAACCCGCAAGGGGTGACCTGGTAGTGGCGCACGGATCCCATCCCTCGATGTGGCCTTCGCGTTTGCACCACTTCGAACCATTTCATGAAGCGAATGGTTTTTGATGCGCGTGGTGATCGCATTCTGAATGGCATCCTCGATGCTCTTTCGGAAGACCCGACGGTGCCCGAGGATCTTGTAAACATGGTCATGCGTTTCGGCGGGAGCTGGCACGGCGAACCTCCGCCGTGATGTGCGTGGGGCAATCCAGGACTTACCTCGGCGGAGTCTTGATCCGACGTGAGCCAACGCCATGCCTCATCCGGGTTCCGGCGACCCGTTAGGATTGGCGGGGGCAGGCGGCCGACCGTCGCATGGGCGTGTTTCGACGTCCGCTCCTGAGCGGACGCCACTGCGTTCAGCAGCCCGAGCCTTGCCGAAATCGAAGAGCCGCCGCTACCGCACCGCGATCGGCGACACCGTCGAGCCGGTGCCGCCCTGAATCTTGAGCGGCTGCATCACGAAGGCGAATTCGCTGACGCCTCTTTGCGCCAGCTCGTCGAGCTTGAGGTTCTCCAGCAGGTGGATGCCGTTCACCACCAGCGCGACCTGGTGCACCGGAAGCGACAATTGCTTGTCGGGGTTGGGCGCGACCTCGACCGGCCAGTTGTCGGCGCCGAGCAGCATCGGGTCCTTGGTGGCAAGCCAGTGCGCGGCCGGCACGCCGATGCCCGGGCAGGATTTCACGTAGCGCGGATTGTCCTTGCCGTAGAGCTTGCCCCAGCCGGTGTGGATGATGACGGCGTCGCCGGGCTGCAGCGTCAGGTTCTGCTTCTTCAGCGCGCCCTCGAGATCGTCCACCGTGATCTCGTAATTGTCGCCCAGCATCTCGACGCCCTTGAAGCCCGCGACGTCGATCAGCACGCCGCGCGTGAACAGCGCGCCGACGTTGTGGATGCCGAACTTCTTGAAGCCGTTGCGCTCGGTGTTCTCGTCGACCTTCTGGCAATTGTACCAGCTGTTGAGATGGGTCTGGTGCGCGAAGCCGTCGAACTGCGTGCCGACCTGGCCGAGCTCGGTGATGACGACCTCCTCGTTGCGAGCCGCGCATGTTGGAGAACTGCGTTCATGAACGTGCGCTTGGTGTGCACGTCGAAGCGCCGCGTCCCGAAGAACGCCATGCTGGGACCGAGCACGTGCGCGAGCTCGATCACCTCGCCGGTCTTGATCAGCTTCGCGGCGTTCATCACGGCCGCGGGCTTCATGATGATTGCCCGAGCCGCGCTCGTCGGCTGCGCCCCATTTCGACGGACAGCGCTGGCTTTCCGCCGGAACGGTCCAGCTTGGTGCTTGCGCGTAGGCGGCGCCGGAAAACGCAAGCGTGATCGCCGCACCCAATGTGAATGCTTTCTCATCTGTATCCTCCCAAGAGGGCGCTCTGGAGACGGCGCCCCTGCGACAGATAATGCTGACGCCATCCGGGCGGTTTCAAGTCCGGCAAGCGTGCCTGAGACGATGTGCCACCGGGAGTTGCGGCGGCGCGCAATGGCCTGGTGTCAGGCGACACCCGCCAAATTGGCTCAGTTTCGCGCTTCCACGCATGCCCCGAAGTTCGTTATGGTGAGGGCCGAATGGTCCCGGAAGGCACTTTGCCCCGCGCCAGTGGACTTGCATCTCAGGGAGTGAGCACATCATGAAACGCCGTACGTTCCTCAAAGGCAGCGCCGTGGCCGGCGCGACGACGCTGGTTGCGGCACCTGCGATCGCGCAAGCTGCGCCCGAGATCAAGTGGCGCCTGACCTCGAGCTTTCCGAAGTCGCTCGACACCATCTTCGGCACGGCGCAGACCTTTGCGAAATACGTGGCTGACGCCACCGACAACAAGTTTCAGATCCAGACCTTTGCGGCAGGCGAGATCGTGCCCGGCCTGCAGGCGCTTGATGCCGTGAGCTCCGCGACCGTCGAGATGGCGCAGACGCCGCTCTATTTCTACATCGGCAAGGAGCCGGCGCTGGCCTATGCCACCGGCGCGCCCTTCGGCATGAACCATCGCCATCAGCATTCCTGGTGGACGTTCGGCGGCGGCGCCGAGCTCTGCAACGAAGCGCTGAAACCTTTCAAGACGCATGCCATCCTGTGCGGCAACTCCGGCACGCAGATGGGCGGCTGGTTCCGCAAGGAGATCAAGACGGTCGATGATCTCAATGGCCTCAAGTTCCGCATCGCCGGCATGGGCGGCCATGTGCTGGCAAAGCTCGGCATCGTGCCGCAGCAGATCGCGGGCGGCGATGTCTATTCGGCGCTCGAGAAGGGATCGATCGATGCCGCGGAGTTCGTCGGCCCCTATGACGACGAGAAGCTCGGCTTCTACAAGGTGGCGAAATACTACTACTTCCCGGCTGGTGGGAAGGCGGGGCCATGTTGCACATGATCGTCAACGAAGAGAAGTGGAATGCGCTTCCCAAGCAATACCAGGCGATCCTCAACCAGGCCGGTTCGGCGGCAGGCGCGTGGATGATCGAAAAATATGACAGCGTCAATCCTGCCGCCCTGAAGCGGCTTGTCGCTGGTGGGGCCGGAGCTGCGCGCGTTCCCGCAACCGGTCATGGAGGCTCTGCTACAAGGCCACGCAAGACCATCTGAACGAGATTGCCGGAGAAGAGCCCGCTGTTCAAGAAGACCAAAGAGAGCCACGACGCGTACATGAAGGGAAGTGCTGTTCTACACGCAGATCGCGGAAAACTATTACGACAACTATCTGCTCGGCAAGATGCGTAAGGGTGAGTGCGCAATCGATGACGGTCGGAGCTTCTGGTTGGTTTGGGGCGTAAGGCGGGATTAGAAACGCTATCCGCCGTCTTATGTGAGAAGCACCTCGGATATTGCGCCTTCGGCCAACCCGCGCACCCTGCGCCGCTATGGGGTGCAGCAAAGCCGTGGGACGTTCCGCACCGCCTCGCTTTAGGTCCGTTTCAACCCCAAGATCGGACATTGTCAGTCCCGCCGCTCATGGCCGCTTTGTGCCGATATTGTTGCAAAAGTCTTTGGGGACGAACGAAATTCTTAGAGCCGCTGATGCGTTTTACGAGCGCGACGTGAGGGACCATATCGTTTCATCCAAAATCGACCAGGGACCTCCGTAGTGGCGTTGAAAAAGCGACACAGCGGCAGAGAAGGCCAGAAGATCAACTTCGCGAGATTTTTCGGGTCGCTCGATTTTCGACTTTTAAACACTATCTGCCAGGTGCGGACCTGAGCGTGGACTTCGGGAGCGCGCAACTGGCATCAACGCGATGGTGGCACGCACGTCCCGAACCTTAGTACGATGGCGCGCGAGGATCATCGGCTACGTAACCGTCCAACTGAGCCAAATTGAAGCGATGTAGCCTCTTATCGAAAACAAAGAGCTGAAATGGGCATGAATACACTGAATGACATCGTCATGAACCGCTGAGCATGAAAAACTCTTTCGCCCAGCCCTTGAAAAATTCAAGTAGGCGTTCTGTTCAGTCAGCCTGAGTGCAGTGAGTGCGCATGAAATTCTGAGGCTTTGATTTGTCATCGAACTCCTGACCGCTTCGGATCGAACTCGTAACCCGCCGACCCCCTCGTCCAAGCACCAAAGTGCGCTCATCCGCATGACCGAAGTAAGACGATGCTTAAGTGAGAAAAGCAACAATGACGACCGCTGTTTTCATTCATTACCCTTCGCAAGACCACCGACAGTAACTCAAGGTTGTTAATGCAGCCAGTTCGGCAAGTCAAAACAATCTGGTGCTTTTAGAAAAGCGTGGCGACGTAACCGTGAGGGCGCGATGTCGGCTTCGGCGTTATCAGACCGTGTAAAAGGCGGCCGCAGAGACCCTGGTCGGTGATGGCCATCACAGACGAACGGAGGCTTTGGGAGCGATAAGCGGGGTGAAAGACCGCGACGGCGAAGACAATCTGCTGGAATGGAGCAGCGTTGGAGGGAATGGAGTTGGCATGGTTTCCGATGATTTTCGGAAGAAGGTCTTGGGGTACGGGTTGACCACGGCACAGATCCTCTATCGGATGCCGGATCATCCCTCGCTGCTGCAGACCTATGTCTGGCAGAATTACGATCTGTTTCCGAAATTCCCGGCACTCCAGGATTTCCCTCGCCTTCTGGCAGGAAAACTCGATGGCCCCCTCCACTCGGCGATCGTGGCGCATTCCCGGCTGATTAAGCCAGCCGAGTTTCGCGCCATCGACGGCCTATTCCGGTTGCATTGAAAAAGCGTGGCCAAAGGCGCGCGACCCGCTGCCTAGTGCTTTGTACGCGCGTGGCAGATCGGAAAACAGACGTTAACGCCGCCAGCGACCGGGGTCCGCACCAAACTTTCCGCACTGTTTTAGCTCCCGTTCGCGAGGCCATGCTTGCGAAACCGGACTGTTGCAGTCACTCTCGTTAACGCGGTTGGATATTATGGCCAGGAAGGACAATGACCCGAAGATCTGTCATTTTGGCTGCCGCGGCGGCGCTGTTGGCCGGCGCGGGTCAGGCGCGAGGCACAAAATACTTTGACTTCCTGAATGGCGGGACCAGCTTCTACGGAGGCGACCGTCGCTTCAGCCCTGGCGGCGTCAGCCCCATTCCGCGCACCAGCGTTATTATCCCGGCAATTACGCGCCGGGCACGATCGTCATCAATACGTAACCGAACGAAGCATACCGA
>ERZ1370068.4055-contig-315_pt1 | contig 68228 bp, 93 predicted proteins | sample MGYA00561227_ERZ1370068 | MGnify/ENA primary metagenome ERZ1370068 (study PRJEB38410, sample SAMEA6850437) | metagenome | study: Metagenomic assessment of the ecological functions of the soil: analysis of the soil microbiota associated with the... | reverse complement strand
GTGTACTTCGTTCAGTTACGTATTGCTCCAATTCAGCAGCCGACCAAATTCGAGCTGGTCATCAACCTCAAGACCGCGAAGGCGCTGGGCCTCGACGTGCCGGCCACGCTGCTCGCACGCGCCGACGAGGTGATTGAATGAAGACGGCGCGAGTTCATCACGCTGCTTCGGCGGCGCGGCGGCGTGGCCGCTGGCGGCGCGGGCGCAGCAGGTGCAACGCGATGCGGCGGATCGGGTGCTGATACGCTCGCCGGTGATGACCCGGAGGCATCGGTGCGCCATGGTGCGTTTATGCAGGGGCTGCAGGAGCTAGGCTGGAGCATTGGCCGGAACGTGCGCATCGATACGCGCTGGGCAGCAGGCGACCCCGGCCGCATACGCAGCCTTGCTGTAGAGATCGTCGCGACCGGTCCCGATGTAATCTTCACAGCGGGTTCTCGACCATTCGGCCATTGCTTGCATGCCACCGAGCACGCTCCCGATCGTGTTCGCGAACGTCGTCGATCCGGTTGGCGCCGGCTTCGTCGCAAGCTTGGCCCGGCCTGGCGGCAATGTCACCGGTTTTAGCAGCTATGAATACGGCTTCCCGATCGAAGTGGCTGGAGCTGCTCAAGCAGATCGCGCCTGGCGTAACGCGCGCGGCGGTACTGCGCGATCCCGCCGATCTCCGCCCTCATCGGGCAGTTCGCGGCCATCCAGTGGGCGCGGCGCCATCTTTCGGTGTGGAAGTGAGCGCCGATCGATCGTGCGCGATGGCCGGAGAGATTGCAGCGTGCCGTCGCGGCTTCCTGCGTGGGCCGAATGGCGGTTTGATTGTGCCTCGGTGGACCTCGTTCGAATGCGCAGTCGCGACCTGATCGCTGCGATGATTGCTGGCCCGCACGCATCTGCCCGCGGTTTACGCCGCCCGCTACTTCGTTACGGCCGGCGGCCTGATCTCCTACGGGCCGGATTTTGTCGACCAGTACCGCCGCGCGGCCGGCTATGTCGACCGCATCCTCAAGGGCGAGAAGCCGGCCGACCTGCCGGTGCAGGCGCCGACCAAGTACGAGCTGGTGATCAACCTGAAGACCGCCAAGGCACTCGGCCTCGACATGCCGCCGATCGCTGCTCGCCCGCGCCGACGAGGTGATCGAATGAAGCGGCGCGAGTTCATCACGCTGCTCCGGCGGCGGCGGCGGCTTGGCCGCTCGCGGCGCGGCGCAGCAGCCCGCGATCCGGTGATCGGGTTCCTCAACGCCACATCGCCTGAGGGGTCCACGGAGCGTCTGCGTGGATTTCACCAGGGTCTCAAAGACACCGGCTATGTCGAGGGCGATAACATAACGATCATATACCGCTGGGCCGCAAATCAAACTGATCGACTGCCGGAGATGGCGGCCGAACTGGTTCGTCGGCAGGTCGCCGTGATCGCCGCGACCAGCAACTTCCCGGCACTGGCGGCCAAGGCGGCAACCGCGACGATCCCCGTCGTCTTCAGCGTCGCCGAAGACCCGGTCAAGCTTGGTCTCGTCGCCAGCCTCGCGCGGCCGGGCGGCAACCTGACAGGGATCGATTTTTCAATGCCGAGTTGACCGCAAAGCGGCTGGAACTGCTGCGCGAGCTGGTGCCGGGAGCGGCTCGTGTTGCCTTGATTGTCAACCCGATCAATCCCACTGCCGAGACCACGTTGAGAGACGCGGAACCGGCTGGTCGCGCCATGGGGCTGCAAATCCAGGTCCTCAACGCCAGCACCAGCCGCGAGATCGATGCGGCCTTCGCAACTTTTGTGCGCGAGCGGCCCGACGCCCTCTATCGTCAGCCTCGACCCCTTTTTAAACAGCCGGCGTGCCCAATTGGTCAATTTGGCGTCGCGCCTCGCGGTCCCCGCTGCATTTGCCTTCCGCGACTTTGTTGAGATCGGCGGGCTGATGAGCTACGGAGCCAACATTGCGGATGCGTTTCGCCATGTCGGCGTCTACGCCGGCCGTATCCTCAAAGGTGCCAAGCCCGCGGACCTACCAGTCGTGCAGGCATCCAAGTTCGAACTGGTCATCAACGCCCAGACCGCCAGGATGCTCGGCCTCACCGTGCCGACGACACTGCTCGCCAGCGCCGACGAGGTGATCGAATGAGAGCGGCGCGAGTTCATCGCTGGACTTGCCGGTGCGCAGCTGGCAGCGTGGCCGCTCGCAGCGCGCGCGCAGCAGCCGGCTATGCCGGTGATCGGATTTCTCGACACCAGACGCCTGACGCGATGACCGCACTCGTCTGCGTGTATTCCGCCAGAGCCTGAAGGAAGCAGGCTTCGTCGAGGGCCAGAACGTCGCGATCGAGTACCGCTCGGCCGAGGATCAAACTGACAGGTTGCCGGCTTCTGGTGGCGGACCTTCTTCGCCGGCAGGTAGCCCTGATCGTCGGCAATACCCCTTCGGCGCTCGCGGCCAAGGCCGCAACCACGACGGTGCCGATCGTCTTTGCGACCGGGGGCGACCCGGTCAGGGATGGCCTCGTCGCCAGCCTCAACCGGCCGCGGTGGCAACGTCACCGGTGTCAGCTTCATCTCGGTGGAACTTGGGGCGAAGCAGCTTGGGCTCTTGCGTGAGTTGCGGCCGGGAGCCGCGCGCATTGCCGTGCTCGTCGATCCCAAATGGCCCCATTACGGAGCGCTTTGTCTCAGAGGTCCGGGCTGCGGCTTCGGCCGTCGGGCAGCAACTCATCGTCCTCTACGTCAGCAGCGACCGCGAAATCGAGACCGCCTTTACAACGCTCGTCCAACGTGGGGCTGGCGCGCTGCACGTGGGCGTCGGCGCGTTCTTGAGCTCCCAACGGGAACGGATTGTCGCGCTAGCGGCCCGACATAGAATTCCCGCGATCTATAACTTGCGCGAAGCCGTCGCTGCCGGCGGCCTGATGAGCTACGCGCCCAGCATTACCGATGCATACCGTCAAGCCGGCATTTATGCCGGACGCATCCTCAAAGGCGAGAAGCCGGGCGATCTGCCGGTTATGCTGCCGACAAAGTTCGAGCTGGTGATCAACCTCAAGACCGCGAAGGCGCTCGGCCTCGAAATCCCGCGACAAGCTGCTCGCGCTCGCCGACGAGGTGATCGAATAAGTCGGTTTGCTGCGATTGCTCACGACCGCTTTTGATGCTGTGGACGGCTCCTCCACCGGCACGTGAGTGCCACGGATGTGGGCGCTGTTAAGGCTCCCACGATTCAGAGGAGCTACTCATGCAAGCGGTCACGACAATCGGTCTCGACATTGCAAAGTCAGTCTTCCAGGTCCACGGCGTTGATGCCGCCGGCCAGGTGCTCATCCGCCGCCAGTTGAAGCGTCGCGCCGTCCTGGCGTTCTTCCAGAAACTGCCAGTATGTCTGGTTGGGATCGAGGCTTGCGCCTCGTCGCACTACTGGTCGCGCGAGCTCAAGCACTCGGCCATTCGGTGCGGTTGATGCCGCCGGCTTACGTGAAGCCCTACGTCAAGCGTCAGAAGAATGACATGGCTGACGCAGAGGCCATCTGTGAGGCTGTCGCCAGAGCCAACATGCGGTTTGTGCCCACCAAGACGCCTGAGCAGCAGAGCTGCCTGATGCTTCACCGCACACGGCATCTGTTTATTCGCCAGCAGACCGCGGTGATCAATTCGATCCGGGCTCACCTTGCCGAGTTCGGCATTGTCGCCCCGGTCGGGCGCAAAGGAGTCACCGAACTGCTCCACATTGTTGCCGACCCGAGTGACAAACGGGTGCCTGAGGTTGCCCGCGCGGCAAGGGGCATCTGACCGGAGCCGGGTCGAAGCAGACATGCCGGGACATCAGCTCGGGCGCCGACGCGAGTGAGCCCATCTCCACGGTCAACGGATCGTCCAAGTGTCTGCTCGGTAATTTGGTAATTTCCCCCAACGACTCCGCCAAAAATGAATGGGCGTTGCGTCGCTCACCGTTGCTCGCCTTTTGGACGCGTGACATAGTTCCGTGAATTCAATGCCAATGATGTCGTTGCAGAAAGGTCAGCAAGACTGACCACCGACTCAAACTTTCGTGTCGAACGACGGGCGACATTTGATCGTTGCCAAAACCGCGGTTCGCGCTGTTCAAGTGCGAGGCTGACACCGACACATGGGGGGCTGTTGTTCCCGGGTCAGGTCGCGATGCGATGCGAAGCAATCATCACCATGTGATTGACGTTTCCCTCGCAGCCTGCCCTGCAGCTGATATACGACACGGCGCCGATCGGTCTCGCTTGCCTTCTCTCCGGACTGCCGTTATCTGCAGATCAATCAACGGCTCACTGAAATATGCGGCATCTCCGTCGAGGCCCACTTGGGACGCTCCGTTCGGGAATGCGTGCCGGCTCTGGCGGAAGCGGTCGAGGGCATCGTCCGATCGATTATGGAGACCGGCGAGCCGGTGACCGGCATCGAGGTCGCCGGGCAGCGCGCCGATCGGACCGACGAACGCTCGTGGATTACTTATTGGCACCCACTGCGTGCTCCAACCGGCGAGATCGTCGCCGTCAACGTTGCGGCCGAGGAGATCACCGAGCGCAAGCGCGCGGAGGCAGCACTGCGGGCAAGCGAACGCCAGTTTCACACCCTGGCTGATTCCATTCCGCAGTTGGTCTGGATGGCGGACGCAGGCGGCGAGATTTATTGGTTCAACAATCATTGGCACGCATACACGGGCACGCCAGATCGGGGAGACCAGCTCTCGCGATTGGCAGGCTATTCTTGCCCCGGCCTCGCTGCAGGAAGCCCGCGATCGCTGGGTGCAGGTCCTGGACACCGGATCGGCATTGGAGATGGAGCTATCGTTGCGCGGGCAGGACGGAGAGTACCGTCCATTCCTGACCCGGGTGATTCCCACTTCGCGATTCAGTGTGCCGCCGTCTATGGCTGGATCGGCACCCACATCGACATCAGTGAAGCGCAAGCGCAGCGAACAGGAGGTGCGAAACGCCAGGGATGCCGCCGAGGCGGCATTGCAAACTCTGCGGGCAACTCAGACTTCGCTGATCGAGGCGGAAAAACTCGCCGCGCTTGGGCGGCTGGTGGCGGGCGTTGCGCACGAGATCAACAATCCCGTGGGAATTTGTCTGACCGTGGCTTCGACCCTGGAGCGCAAGAGTGTTTTGTTTGCGACAGAGGTTGCTCGTGGCGATGTCAAGCGGTCGAGCCTGAATGATTTTCTCGAAACCAGCCGGGATGGTTCTGCGCAGCTGGTGGCTAATCTCAATCGCGTGGCCGAGCTGATCCAGTCGTTCAAGCAGGTGGCGGCCGACCGAGTTTCTTCTGATCAGCGCATCTTCGACCTCGGCGGCCTCACCGAGCAAGTCCTCAAGAGCCTCCGTCCAAGCTTGCCAGAGCACAAGCTAACGCTGGACGTCGAGTGCCAGCCAAATCTGTTGATAAACAGCTATCCCGGACCGTATGGGCAGGTGCTCACGAACCTCTTCCTCAATTCGGTGGCGCACGCTTTTCCTGACGGCAAGGAAGGTACCGTCGCCATCAAAGTGCGGGCATCCGGGGAAGACAGTATCGAGATTCTGTTTTCCGACGATGGTTGCGGTATGAATGCCGACGTCAGGCGGCAGGCCTTCGATCCATTCTACACGACGCGCCGCGATCTCGGCAGTACAGGCCTCGGCCTGCATATACTCTACAACATCGTGACTAATCGTTTGGGCGGTCGGCTCAATCTTGACAGTTCGCCCGGCGCGGGGACGAAAGTTCAAGATCATTCTGCCGCGAGTGGCACCTTAACTAGGGCGCCCGAAGACCAAAGAGGCCTTTTGGGGAGCTCGCGCCAACGGCGCGTGGGTCTCGCAAGGGAGGCTTCAGAGCACGCGTCGTGCGCTTTTAATCTAATCTCGAACCACCGCTCGTATGAATGTCGAACGAGTTTGCGATTGGGAAAGCTTGGTGCACTCACACTGGTCGGCCAAGAGCGAAGTGGAGGCACCAGTGATCCTGATTGCAATGACTTGCGTTGCTACACTGTTCCTGCTGATCTTTGGAGCCCTCTGGCATCAAACGCTGATGCTCGCTCGTCGGGACCACTCCACACGCCAACTTGAGCTGAAGCTCGAAGGCGGCGGCATAATCTGCACTGCAGCGTCACCTCGGCCGCTCGCGCGATTGCCCGACAAACGTTCTCCTGAACTGCTGAGGTGATCCCTGAGCCAAGTCCGTCTCCCGGAGACTGGTTGTCCGACGCAGCTCTGAGCGTCATTCGGGACCTACCGGGACCGGAGCCAACGCCATAACGTCATCGCGATCTGTTTTAGCTTTGATGTAGGCTGCTCTTGACGCGGTGCCGTTGCTGGCGGCGGCTCCTGGGCTGGCTGCGTCGAAAACGGGGACACTTGCGGCGTGTTGTTGAAGTTATCTAACCGCTTCTTTGGCGCGGCAGTGGCTGGAGCACGATTTTTCTTCGGCTTCCGTCCTCGGCTTTTGGGCATAGGTAAGCAGTGGGTTGCAGGGATCAGATAGGTCGCGACTTAGACCTGATCAGAAGGCAAGGCAATAGCCCAAGGCACCGCGCTCTGCGTCGCCGGAACATTAACGACAGCGGCCTTCGACCAAGCCGGCCGTCTGCACTGCCGAAGGGCGCCGAATGGCTCGACGCTGGATAAGCGAGGGGCCTTCGCTTGGTCTCATCGAGAGTTTTCCTTAGTCCAACACGTTCGTCTGTCGGATGAAACTGTGGCGGAACATCCGCAGTGGTCCCTGCTGGAATCCTTTGGGAACGTAGATTACCCTGGCCTCTATGGAGGTAGGGTCCCATGGCAAAGTATGTTCCCAGCCCCAGAGACTGGGTGCGCGAGCAGGTCGATCTTTACGAAAGTAGCGGTGGTACCGAAGGCACCACCCTGCGTGATACAGGGACTGCCAGTGATCATCGTGACCCATACCGGTAACAAGACCGGTGCAGTCCGTAAAACACCACTGATGCGCGTTAAGGACGGCGATAGCTACGTCCTCGTCGGGTCTCAGGGCGGCGCACCAACGCACCCGGCTTGGGTGCACAATCTGCGCGTCAATCCGGATGTTGAAATCCGTGATGAGACCGTGGTGCGACCGATGCGGGTGCGCGAGGTCGAGGACGAGGCTGAACGGTCTCGGCTCTGGAAGCTTGCCATTGCGGCGTATCCGCCTTACGCGGAATACCAAGAGCGCACCGCCCGGCGGATTCCGGTCTTTGTTGCAGAACCGTGATCGCGAAGGGCTTGGCCTGCTCTTGTTCTGTCGCCGCCACCACGTGATTGCCCTGCCTCTCATGAGTGAGTTCGGGCAAACGCGGCGCGGTTCAACCTTCGCCACGATCGCGGCACACCGCGCACCACCGTGACCTTACGATGATTCCATGACCGCCACTGTGGTATAGTCCAAAATGCAAACTGGGACTGTGAAGACGTTCAATTCAGAGCGTGGTTTTGGCTTCATAACTCGTGATGCGGGTGGCACCGACATCTTTTTCACGTTGATCAAGTCGACGAAAGCATCGAAGAACTATTTAGAGGCCAGAGAGTTTCCTTCGAGGAGGTCTGAGCCCAAGAAGCGGACGTCCGGAAGCTCGTGATGTCAGGATTGTGCAATGGTTGAGCCCGCTCTGCTAGATTGAGAATACCAGCACTCGACCTGTCGGACGTTGTCCCGACAACAGTGACATATTTCAATCCTCACGCCGTCGATGGCGGCAGCGCCAAGGTAACGTATCGTCGCGCAAAATAACGAGCGCCATTCCGGGGTCGGCACCGGTCAAGGACGGCAAGTCGGACAGAGGCCAGCCGATTTGTGGTCTTAGACACGGCCAAACCGGCGGCAGTGCTGGAGTGAAAGTTGGACGCCGTCCGGCTGTTTTGTAACGTTCACTTTGGCAGCTTGATCACCCCGGCGCCGCGCTCCTGATGGTTGCGGAGCAATTGCCTTCGCCAGAGATTGGCGGCGTAACCCTCAATCCCCGCCAACGCCTTGAGACCCGAGTCGTAAATGCCGTCGATCACCTTTTTGCTTCAGCGTCGCTGGCACCCTTTGCGTCATATTTGCCGACCCATGTCGTCATTGAGCCCGCGCCATCGGCTGCAACGCTGATGGTCGACGTGTAGTTGGCGACCGGCAAGGGGCTGCTGACGATCGAATAGGTATAGGAATGGCCGGCGGCATCCATCTTCACCAGCGCTTCGACGATAGTCCCGCCGCCCTTCAAGGACAAAGTGCGCGTCTTGCCGTCCGCGGAAAGCTCGCATTTCTCGACGGCGGGATGCCAATTGCTGATGCCGCAAAAATCGCCGATCTTCGACCACACAGCGTCGGCCGATAGTTTTGAAGCGGTTTTTGCGCTGGATTCGAGGGCCTGGGCCGTCAGCCCGGACAGCAGCAGGACGGCGCCTGCCGCGATAGCGGCTGTAATTCTCATCAAGCGCCTCCCGTGTCCGACATTCCACTGATTAAAAGCTAGACCGTCAGAATGGCCCCAGTCTGCAGGGTCTGGCAAGACCAATCGTCCCAGGCCGGAAACGTCGCCGTCACCTCGCGGATACCGCGTTGAGCCTCCGAGGACGCTGGAAATGCGAGAGCCGGGTCAGCGGCACCGGCCATCGCCTCTCCACCTCCGAAGGGTCCGCCTATGTGATCGGCTCTGTGGCGCGGCGGCGGCACTACGCTAAATGCTTGCTGTCGGACACTATGAGCCCCCACGTTTTGGGATCACACCCGCCCATGCCATATTCGCGAGCATGGCAGGACATGTCGTTATCCGAATCACCGAGCGCCTGGGGGCGGTGAGCCGCTCCGCACCGCGTATGCCGTTGCTGAACCCAATCAGCACAGAGCGGTCGCTTTATTTAAGCTAAGACCGGATCACACCGCCGACGAGCAGGTTGAGGCAGTGGTCGAACTCACTCAATCCGCGTTGGATCTCGTTGGGGCTCAAGCCGGGAATGATTAAGCCCCTATGACGGACAAGGTCAGTTTGTATAAGGCAGGTCATTGACCGACGACAGTTGCGGCGCATGGTGCAGAATGCCAGCAGGATGGAACATCCGGGTCACGACTTTCGATTCCGAGGGAAACCCTCGAATCGTGCGGAATTTTCTTGCATACGAATCCGATAAGGAAGGAGCCATCGAATTGGTTCGCAAGAGGGTCCCCGTAAACGAAGGGGAACTGGCCGAAGCCGTCGCTGAGGTGTCGGGGAACGAATTTGTCGGCCCAGGGATGAGGCCCGGCGACGTAAGGCGGCATCATATTACGGCAGGCCCCGACGAGGAGTAGCGAACTTGCCGCGCATGATACTTTCAAAACGCGAACAACGCCTAGCCGCCAACAACGGTTGACTCTGCATTTGGAAGAGATCGACTATGCCTTCGCGAAAACTGGCTTGCTTGGCACCGTTTGAGCAACAGTTGCGGACTTCATATCAACCTCCTCGCAGCGCTGCTGCCGCTTCCCGCTGGCTCGTAAACATCCCAATCGCACAGTCGCGGGCGTCGATAGCCTCGAAGCCCCAGTCACGCAAGAGAATGCTTCCGGCAAATCGCCCGGAATACATATACATACGCTAGCGGCGTCTCACTCATGGCCACAACTCCTGGCATTCTGGGTTGCTCAGTTCTACGTCTGGCGTATGAAAACGGTTCGCTAAACAAAATGTTCCATCTGCCCGCGCGCCATGGGGTGTGGCGTCATATAGCATCCGGAACTGTGAGTGCGGTGAAGCCGTTTCCGCCAAACTAAGGCGGCGGCCGCTCTCTAACGTTGAACAACGTTGCTAGCAAAGAAGGTCGTGAACTGTCTTGAGCCGTCGCCGCTGGGGACCGTCTGCGGGCACGCGTTCATTCCGCTCAGCCGTGGTGGTTGATTGCATCCAAGACAAGGCAAGCTTGGTCAAATACTCCCTCAGCCTCGGGATCGTTTGTGGCTTCAGCCAAGCGGGCGCACTCGGCGGTTCGCTTGCAGGCATTCCTGCGCGTACATGGTGGCTACCTCTCGGCGGATCGCCGTAACAACAACGGACGAACCTCGTATCGGGTTGAGTGTTGCGCAACCCACTTCTGCCCATGTCGGTGATTGCAAAGGCGGCGGGCTGGCATACAGAAAGCCTCGCGCGGAAGCTAGCAAGGCGTCTATGACGCCCGAACTCCACCCCGCGCGGCGAGGAGTTCGCGACTCGCGCTGCCGCAAGGCTCATCCTCGGCAAGCTTTAACGGACTAACGGCTTCGAGGCCGTCTTGAGCGGCTCCGCGGTGGCAAGCGTTGCCTTCTGGGCTAGCGTGGCAAGTTCCTTTGCCTGTTCGGTCAGCGACTCGAGCTGCTTGCGTGCATGTTCGGTCGAAAGTTCTACGAATGCGGAAGGCGACCTCACGCCGGACATCTTCTGGATAAAATCGAAGGCGGCATTGGTGTTCTCGTGAGCGAATTCGAAGAACTTATTGTTGTAGTCCTGCACACCCTTAACCGCAGTCAAATAACTGTTTTGGATGAGGTCGGCCGCTTCAGTCGAGGCGACACTCATTTTCTCGTACGTTTCTTTGGCTTGGGGTTGACCCTGCTCCCCTTAAGCGCCCTCGATTTTGGGTAGAGTCCGTTCCTACGGGAGACGGACATGCGCAAGAGCAGATTTACCGACGAGCAGATTATCAAGGCGCTGAAGGAGCATGCAGCCGGACTGTCAGCTAACGAGCTGTGCCGGAAGTACGGTGTTAGCGACGCGACGTTCTACAAGTGGCGATCCCGATATGGCGGGATGGAGATCTCCGACGCCCGTAAGCTAAAGGCCCTTGAGGACGAGAACCGCAGGCTGAAGAAGCTGCTGGCGGAGTCGATGCTCGACGCATCGACGTTGAAGGAGATGCTCGGAAAAACTTCTGACGCCCAGCTTGCGGAAACGAGCTGTGACCTGGGCGGTCCGGGAGAAGGGCTACTCGCAGCGGCGAGCCTGTGGGCTCGTCGGTCTGCATCCGAAGACGTATCGATATGCGTCAAAGCGGCCTCTCGATGAAGGGCTTCGCAGGCAACTGCGAGAGCTGGCGTCCCAACGGCGGCGGTTCGGCTATCGTCGTCTTGGTCTGATGTTGGAACGCCAAGGCATCAAGCTCAATCGCAAGAAGCTCTACCGGCTCTACAAGGAAGAGAGGCTGATGGTGCGCAAGCGCGGTGGCCGCAAACGGGCTCTCGGTACACGGGCGCCGATGGCGGTTCCCCAGGACCGCAATTTGCGTTGGTCGCTCGACTTCGTGGCGGACACGCTGGTGAGCGGACGGCGCTTCCGCATCCTCACGCTGGTCGATGACTTCACCCGAGAATGCCTGACCCTGGTGGTCGACACCTCGCTCACCGGTCTGCGGGTCGCACGTGAGCTGGATCGTATCGCCGAACTGCGGGGCTACCCCGGAATGGTCGTCAGCGACAACGGCACCGAGCTGACCTCGAACGCCATCCTGGCCTGGCAGCAGGAGCGTGATGTCGAATGGCACTACATTGCGCCCGGCAAACCGATGCAGAATGGCTTCGTGGAGAGCTTCAACGGCCGACTGCGTGACGAGTGCCTCAACGAGCACCTGTTCACCAACATCAAGGAGGCACGCGAGATCATCGAAGAATGGAGGATCGACTACAACACCAACCGACCGCACTCGAGCCTTAACGGGCTTACACCGATTGAGTTCGCAGCACGCCCCACACCAGGGCATAACCGGAACAGACTCTCCTTATAAACGAGGGCAAGTTGGGGAGCAAGGTCACCTGCGTTGAGTATTCGACGGACGGAACTGGTAGGCCCGGCAGTTCGTCTCTAAGGCCGCTCGGCTTAAAGCCCGTGCGGCCTTTGCGCTTTAGGCGCAAGACTTTGCTCGCACCGATCGAGGCCGAAGCACAGCACGCTGACGCCCTGAACACGCGCGCGTCCGCTCGCATCTCAGGCAGACAAGACGAGGGCTGCTTTCCGTGTTTTCGCGCTGATGTGGCCGAACGTCGATCGTGGAATGTGCCTCATTCGACAGGTGCTGGTGCCCGCTTCTTCCTAGCCGTCCCCCTCAGGGATGTGTGTCCCGCCGATGCTTGAGGGAGGCCCGATCGCTAGATCAAGCGGGTGAGCCGCGGGCCTACGCCCAAACTAGCGCAATTGCTTAGACGCACTGCGCGACACAAAGGAAATTTTGCCCATGGACGAGATGCTTGATCCCGAAATGGCCAAGGCTGCGAGCGATGCGCGTGGCAGACCTGAGGCAGAACTACCAGGCGCGGGCGTCATCATTCAATATCACTTGGAGCGAAGAATGGCTGCCGGTCCGCTCGACGATTTCAGCGGGTACGCTGGCCGTATCCTGGATGAGCTTTTGCAACTCTTCGCCCGAGGCCGGCTGGAACTCCTGCTGGGCCCTCTCAATCTCGGCGAGAAATTCTGGGTCCTTGACCATGGCATCGAATGCCGTGCGCAACACCTTCACCCGATCCGCCGGCATGCCGGGCGGCGCCACGATCGAACGACCGACCGCGGCACTGCTGGTGTAGAACGCCAAGATTTGCCTGGCTTCGGGTGTCTTGCCGAGTTCCACGTTTGTTGGAACGTCCGGCAGATCGCGGATGCCGTTCAAGCGCGCACTGGTACAGAACATTGATCTGATGATCCCGCAGCCAGTCCTGCTTCGTCCTTTTCAAAGTGTTCCATGAGGTAAATGCGCCATCCACCTCGCCCCGCTCCATCGCCAACATACTCTGGGGAGAGCTGCTGTAGCCGGAGATGACCTTGAACCGAGTGCCGGCCAGCGCATTGAGCAGTTTCGGATAACCCTCCGACGGCGAGCCGGCGCCGGTGCCGGCCACCGGCGTCTCGTATCGCCTGGCGTCGTCGATGGTTTTCGCCTTCGCGGTTTGCCCGGTCAATGCCACTTCGAGAATTGCGGTCGCGCGTCCGATCCAGGTGAACTCGCTCGCCTTGTAATGAACCGCGGGCGAATGCAAAGCGTCCTCGATCGCCAATGTCTGGGTAATGATCCCCATGGCGGTGCCATCCCTCGGCGCCGCCGCAAACAGAAAGTTGGCAGCCTGGAAGCTGCCGGCGCCGGCCATGGTCTGCGCCACTACGGTCGGATTGCCGGGAATGTTCTTGCCGATGAAACGGGCAACGAGACGGGCGTAATAGTCGTAGCTGCCGCCGGCTGCAAAGCCGATATAGAGGTTGATGACCTTACCCTTGAAGAACTGGTCGGCCGGCTGGGCAGAGGCGACTCGCGGCGCGCATGCCAACATCGCGGCAGCGAGCGCCCCCGCCGTTCGAAGCCGATATTGAATGACGTGCGTTCTCATCATCCCAATGCTTGCGCCGGACGATAGAACGGCCGGTCGCCGCGAATTGTAGTGCGGTGCATGCGGCGAATATCCGGCAGGCTGTAGCCTCCGCAGGCCTGATGATTGAGACAGCGATTATCCCAGATCACCAGATCCTGATCCTGCCACTTATGCCGGTAATGGAATCGCTCGTCCATCATGACGGCGAAGAGCTTGTCGAGCAACGGCTGCGCTTCTGAATCCGGCATGTCTGCAATGCCGATGGTGAAGCGCGGCGAGATGTAAAGCGCCTGGCGACCCGTCTCCGGATGGGTGCGCACGATCGGCTGGAGCACCTCTTTCGTCATCTTCTCGTGCTGCTTGTAGTAATCCTTGGCATCGGTGCGAGCGGCGGAAATAGTGACGCGCGGATTCTGATCTTGCTGATGTGATGGATGCCGTAGCGACCCTCGACCTCCTGCCTGAGGTCCGGCGGGAGCGCGTCGTAGACTTGGTACATGTTGCAGAATTCGGTGTCGCCGCCGCGGCTCGGATTGCGCACGGCATAGAGCACGGTGCGGTTGCAGGGCTCTTCGTGATGCGAGGAGTCCGAATGCCAGAAGTCGCCGGCATCCACGATGCCGACGGCCGTGCCGTCGGGCCGTATCTCATTCGACAGGATCAGGATGTCGGGATCATCCGGATGCGTATAGGTGGTGCGGTCCTGGGATTCGAGCGGTCCGAGCTGACGGGAGAATGTCGCTTGCTGCTTCGGCGTCAGAGTCTGGGCGCGGATAGCGATGACCGGGTATTCCAGCATCGTCCGCTTGAGCGCGCTCAGCGTCTCCGCGTCGAGCGGCTGAGAACAGTCGAGACCTAAAATCTCGGCCGCGCCAGCCTCGGACAGCTTGTTCACGGTGACGTTCATCAACGGCGTTGTCACGTTAGCGCGCGATTTAGCTTACAAACTCCGCCAGTTTCGTTGCATGGCGCTGTAGCATTTTCTATCACTTAGCGGACGCCGTCAAACCCCGATACAGGTCGAGTCTCTGTGTGCTTGGGCATGGACCTACGCATTTCCCGATCTATCATCGAAGCGCACGGTGGACAGATCGAGCCGACAACAGATCCGCCTTTGGCGGCGCCCGATCGGCTTCACCTCTGCCTGCAGCATGCGTCGTGGCCGGCTAAGCTGCCGCAATGGCAGCTTGTGACACGACCAGATCTTCCATCTGCTAAGCGGTAGCTATCCGAGGGAAAAGATCTTGGGCGAGCAGCCTTGTAAGCGCAATTTATGAAATCGACGAGATCTTCCGGATCGTTCCGCGCCACTTGCGCGAATTCGTCGCTCAAGGTCAGGCGCAGCTGGAATTTGAGATCATCGCTCATAGCGTTATGCCTGTTGCTGCCGCGTGGCCAGCGCATGCGGCAACACATCACTTAACCACGCCCGATGAATGAGCGCATGTGATTCGGCAGAATTGTCGCCTCATACAGGTTCACCTCCGGTGGCAAGCTGCACATAAGCACGACGATCTTCGCCACATCCTCAGCGGCCATCACGTAGTCGTCAGGTGTGGCACCCGGCCCAGCTTTGTCCGGCCGCGCCGGGTCGAAAGCTGCTCAGGGTTGCGCCCGGATGCAAAATCGAGGCAACGACACCGTACTTGCGGCCGTCCATGGTCAATTGGTGCGTCATGCCTTGAAGGGCAAATTTGGTTGCCGTGTACGGCAGGAGATCCGCTCGTGGCGTTTTTGCCGAGACACTACCAATATTGATGATACGCCCGCCCTGCGGAGTCTGACTCTTCATGATCTTGATGGCCTCGCGGCTGCATAGGGAATGCCGCCGTGGAGGTTCACGTCCAGAACCTCCTGCCAATATCTCAGCGTGATGTCTTCGATGGGCACATGGGTCGGGACTCCGGCATTGTTCACGAGGACGTCGACGCGACCATAGGTTTCGCATGTCTTCCTGAATAGCTGGGCGACTTGGTCTTCGCGCGTAACGTCGGTCGTCACCGGCAGGGCGGTGCCGCCCGCACTACGAATTCCGGACGCTACTTCCACGAGCATCTCAGTTCGGCGCGCCGCCAAAGCAGTTTTTGCACCGGCGGCCGCCAATGCTTCCGCAATTCCACGTCCGATACCATTGCTTGCGCCAGTGACTATGGCCACTCGATCCAATAGTTGCTTGGTCATCGTGCCCTCGCATCCTTTTCCTCCTGGGAAATCAGTGCCGCCCACCAGCATCTGTCCACGCGTCCGCGAACCGAGCCGCATGTGCAGCCTTGCTCATAACAAGTCGGGCGGCGTCCATCTTCATCATCTGGCAAACCATGTTTCGAGCTCGCGACGATGGGCGCAGGCGCCTTAGCTGGCAGGATGATTCCCCAAGCCGGCGCGGTGTCGAATTCAGGTGCGCGGAAAGGCACGTTCCGAGAAGGACCGCGGTGATTCAGCCTCCAATCTTGAAGGCTCATGGCGCGAGCCACGTTGCGCAATTCGCTCAAGCAACGATCAGCGCATCCAATGCCGTCGCCCCTTGTCCCTTGGCGTGCACCATCAGCGGATTGACGTCGATCTCAGTCAGCTCGGGAACAGTCTGCATCAGCCGACCAATGGCCATGACCACCTCCGCGACCGCCGTCGATGTCCGCTGGCGGCGCGCCGCGGAAACCGGCGAGCAGCTTGGCGGTGCGCAGGTTGTGCAACGCCTCGACGATCTGCGCTTTCGTCCGCGTCGACTGGCAAAAGCTTCACGTCGCCCAGCGCCTCGACCCAGATGCCGCCTAGGCCGAGCAGCAACACCGTACCCCAGCCGGGATCGCGCTTGGCACCCACCATCAGCTCAATCCCCTCTCGGCGACATCTTTTCGACGAGGGCGCCATCGAGCGTGATGTCGGGCGCAGCGCGTTTGACGTTTTCGACCAATGTGTCCCAGGCGGCGCGCACCGCGCTTTCATCGGCAAGATTCAGGATGACGCCGCCCGCTTCGGTCTTGTGCGACAGCGCCGCAGCCTGCGCCTTCAGCACCACCGGGTAGCCGATGCGCTTGGCCACCATGATCGCTTCGTCGGCCGTGCGGGCAAGTTCGCCGTCGGGCACCCGAATGCCAGCGGCTGCGAGAACCTTCTTGCCTCAGCCATTCGGGCTGCGCGCCCTTGCCGAGCTTGGGTAGCCCTTCGATCGGCTCGGGCGGCATGGTCGCGCTCGGACGGGCGAGCAAGCGGCCATAGCGTGTATAGAGCGCGATGGCGCGCATCATGCGATCCGACGATCGCGAGAACACAGCCGGGCTCTCGCGCACGGCTTCCATGACGTCGGGGCCGAGCGGCCAGGTGTCGCCGAGCGCGACCATCACCTTGGGCTTGGTCGATCCGACCATTCCTTTGTTGAAGCTCTCGACCGGGCGAGCGGCGTTGATCGGGAAAGGAGATGAACAGCATGCCGGTGTTCGGATCGTCGAGCAGCGCCTTGGCCGCCACGGACAGGGCGTCCGGCGCAAACCCGGCGGTGACGTCGAGCGGATTGCCGTAGTTCCCGTACGCAGGCAGTACCTCGCCGACCCTCTTCAGCGTGGCCGGCTCGAGCTCGGGAAGCTCGAGGCCGACCTCCTCGGCGAAATCGTTGGTCAGTCCCACATACGCGCCCGAGGCGGTGAGAATGCCGGGCCCCTTCGCAGGCGGTTCGGGATAGCGCACCAGGATCTGGACGAGATCCATCATCTCGTCCATGGTTGTAAGCGACGATGGCGCCGGCATCCTCGACTTGCGTGCGTATCGTGGCGAAATCGCCAATCAGCGCGCCGGTGTGCGACAGCGCGGCCTTGCGCGCCTTTGCGCCGCGGCCCGCTTGCATCAGCACGATCCGGTTTGCCGGCCGGCGCGTGCGCGGCGACAGGCGGCGAGGAATTCCGCCGGCCGGCGGATCTGTTCGCAATAGAGCGCGATCACGCGGGTGGAGCGGTCCTCAGCGAGGAACTCGACGAAATCGGTGCCTTCGAGGCCGGCCTCGTTGCCGGTCGAGATCACGTAGCTGAGCGGAAGGCCGAGGCCATCGGCGGCGCGCTGGAAGTGGCCGAGCAAGCCGCCACTCTGGCCGACGAAGGCAACCACCTCCTTCGACGTTGCGCCGTGCCTCGCGCGCGAACAGCATGTGCAGCCACATGCCGTCGACGTTGTTCGTCATGCCGAGGCAATTGGGTCCCACGACCGCAAGTCCGGCCGTCCGCGCGGTGGCGGTGACGGCGTCCTGTGTCGTTTGATCACCGACCTCGGCAAAGCCGGCGGCGAATATCATCGCCGAGCCGACCTTGCGGCGCGCACAGGCCTCGATCGCTTCGTGGACGCCGGCAGCCGGCAGCGTGAAGACGGCGAGGTCCACGCCCTCGGGCAGTTCGTCCGGGCTCTTGAGCACAGGCCGGCCGTCGATCGGTTCGGTGCTGCGGCCAACCAGATGGATGTCGCCCTTGAAGTTATTGAGCTTGAGCGATTGCGGGATCACCTGGCCCGCGCTCCCGGCGCGCGCCGACATTCCGACGATAGCCACCGATCGCGGTCGCAGGAACCTGGCGACGGCCTGAGGCCCGCGCGCGGCCTCCGGACCGGTCATGCCGCGTCCCTTGTCCGGCTGGAACATGAGCAGATGCGTGCCGTCGTCGAGCGGATGCCAATACGGCTTCACCTTTATGCCGATCTTCAGCTCCTCGGCTTTACAGTTGACGATGTTGGCGATGAAGTTAACGCCAACGTCCAGCGTCACGCTCACCACGGCGTAGGGCTCGGCACCACGGAAGGCAGGCGTTCCGCGCTCAGTGATGGTGTAGGAAAACACCACGCCCTTGCCGGACACCTCGCGCCATTCGATGTCGCGCCGCCGGCCAGTGAAGATGCTCACCGGACGCGGGAAGTGCTGGTACTTGCCGGTCGCCTTGCAATACTGGATGACGAGCTTCTTCTGCTTCGTCGCCTCCCAATACGGCTCAGAAAAATCGAAGTGCTTGATGGTGCGCTTGACGCCCAGCGTGTCGTTCAATGCTTTGGTCATGATCGCCTCGCTCATTCCGGGACCAGAACCAAGGCCGCGCTCGAGCCCCAGTTGCGTCCGTAGTTGATCCAACCGATGCCCGTCACCAGCGCATTCCTGGTGTCTTTGACCTGACGTTTGCCGCCCTCGCCGCGCAGTTGCCGCACCGCCTCGACTAAGTTGTGCGACGAGCAGGCTGCCTGGCCTGCAGAAATCTGGCCGCCACCGGTGTTGAGCGGCAGATCGCCGTTGTAGGAGAAATCATGGTCGCGGATGAACGTGTACGCCTTCGCCCGCTTTGCAGAAGCCGAAGGCCTCGAACTGCAGCATGATCGCGATGATGAAGTCATCGTAGGGATGGAACGAGGCAACGTCCGTGATGCCGATCGCAGCCGCACCGAGCGCCTTCTTGCCGCAGATTTCGTGACCGCTCTTGGTCACATCGACCAGGTTCTCGCCGCCCTTGAAGTTGGTCCGCTCGGCATAGCCAATCGGGATGATGCACTTGGAAAGCCCTTTTTCCTTTGCGCGCTTGCGGCTCATCATAAGTAAGCCTGCCGCCCCGTCGGTCCGCATGACACAGTCCAACAACCGGATCGGATCGGCGATGATGCGAGAGTTCATGTAATCGTCGATGGTGATCGGCACCCGCAGCTTCTCGCAGGCGTTCTCGTTCAAGAGCGCGTGGTTGCGCTGCGTCACCGCCAGCTTCGCCCAACATCCGGTAGTCGAGGCCGTATTTCGCCTCGTAGGCCCGGGTGAGCAAGCCGAACGCGCCGGGCGGTCCCATCAGGCCGTAGGGGTCGGTCCACTCGCGCCGGTAGGAGTGGCTGTGGTCGGTTCGGTCCTCCAGCACGTGGGTGTCGGCAAACAGCAGGAACGCGACATCGCACATCCCGTAATCGATCGCGGCAGCCGCGCGGGCGACGCAGCCTGCCGCCGAACAGCCACCGGTGTGGACCTGCTCGCAGAAGCCAACCTCGAGGCCCAGCACGTCGGCCGTGGTTTGCGCCCAGAACGGATTAGCGGCACCGGTGCCGGTCAGTCCCGCCATCACCAAGCCGTCGATCTCGTCTTTGGCGATGCCAGTCTTGTCGAGCAACTCCTCAAGATCTCGCCGGACAGTACCCAGACGTTGCGGTCGCTTTTCTCCATCACCTTGGTTTCGGCGTAAGCCACGATGGCGTTGTCACGCAGACTCATCGTTCACTCCCGTTGAATTTTGAATGTTCCGCGTCTTGTGGGTCACGCGACTCTGAGATTGCTCTATTCCGGCCGCACCCGCGGCGCGGTCTTGTCGAGGAACTGATGCATCCGCTCGATCGACTCGGGACTGCGGGTGTATTCCGCCACCATGCGTTCGAAGAACAAGCCATCGTCGTACGACATATCCTGGATGCGCGGCAGGCTGTTGGTGATCGCAAAGTTCGACAAGGGTGCGTTCTTGCAGATTTTCAAGGCTAGCTCTTTCGCCTTGGCCATCGCCTGCCCCTTCGGCACGACATACTGTACGATGCCGTAGCGCTCGGCGTCGTCGGGCTTGAGCACCCGACCGGTCAGCATCATGTCCTGCATGCGGGCAAAGCCGAGCAGCCGCGCCACGCGAACCGAGCCGCCACCGCCGATAAAAATGCCGCGCGTTCCCTCCGGCAAAGCGAAGAACGTCGTTTCGTCCGCGACACGGATGTGCGCGGCCGCGGCGGTCTCGAGTCCACCGCCCAACGTCGCGCCGTGCAGCGCCGCGATGAAGGGAATGTTGCCGCGCGCCATCGCTTCAAAATAGGTGTTGCGATTGAACGGAAACGGCAGCCGCTCCGAGCGGCCGGTTTTCCAGTTCTCCGCCGCCCAGCGCAGGTCGAGCCCGGCGCAGAAGTTATCGCCATGGCCAAAGATGATGCCGCACTTCGCCTCCTCGCCAGCGCGATCGATGGCCTCGCGCAACTGCTTCATCACAGTCGGGTTGAAGCAGTTGCGCTTGTCAGGGCGGTTGAGGCCGACAAGGGCGATGTCTCCCTCCAACTCGTAGGTGACCGTTTGCTCTTCACTCATGAATGGCTCCTGGTTCAACGGGGCATGGTAGCGCTCGCACTACGCAGTTAGGCCAGCGATTGCGACATAGCGGCGGCGCTGCGCCGCCGCATTCCCGAACAGCGACGACAGCAGCATCGCCCGCTTGAGATAGAGGCCGATGTCGTGTTCATCAGTGAATCCAATCGCGCCGTGAAGCTGGATACAGGCCTTGGTGACAAACAGCGCGTCTTCCGACGCCTTGGCCTTCACGGCGACGGCCAGCGCGGGATCGATGCGATAGGGATCATTGTTGGCCGCGACCTGAAACACCAGCGACCGGGTCGTCTCGGTCCGAATATAGATGTTGACCGCCTGGTGCTGCAGCGCCTGGAAGCTGCCGATCAGTTTTCCGAACTGCTTGCGGATGCGCAGATAGTCGAATGTGATCTCTTGCGCTTTCTCCATCACGCCAAGCAGTTCGGCAGAAACCGCCATCAGCGCGAGATTGTGGAGCGCATCCACCGCATTCCTCGATGACTGACGCGATGGAGCAAAGTCGGCCGGCGCATCTTTGAGGCTGAGCGTTGAAAGCTTGCGGCCCTCCACCGTCTGCGTCGTCGCCAGCATGCAGCCGGGCGCATTGCGCGCCACATAGCACAGCGTCGGCCCATCGCGCCCGCTGGCGCTGACGAGAAAGCCGTCGGCGCCGTCGGCGCAAACAAACATCTTCCTCCCGGTCAAACGGAGCGTTCCGTTCTCCCCGGCCACCTGCGTGCGCGGTGCAAGCGGGTTGTCGCCATAGACGCTCTCTTGCAGCGCCGGAACGATCAGCGCCTCGCCTGCCATTGCCCGTTCCAGCATCGGATGCGGCGCGTGCCCCTGCGCCAGGGCAGCAGCGGAGATCGCCGCCAGCCCAATTGGCTCGCAGACGAGCCCGCGCCCGGCCTGCTCAAGCACCAGCGCGAGCTCGGTGAGGCCGAGACCCAGGCCGTTCGCAGAACACGGAACGAGGATGCCAAGCCACCGAGGTCCCCCGCCTGGCGCAGACGTGCCGGCGCGAAGCTCGGATCCTGTTCGCGAAATACGCGCGCCACCTTCGGTCCGGCCGCCACGACGAACTGGCGGCGCTGTCGCGCAACAGAGTCTGCTCCGATGTCAGATGCAGATCCATGACCGTCTATTGGTGCTGTCCGTCAGCTCTGGGAGGTTCAGCACGCGGCGGGCGAGGACGTTGCGCTGGATTTCCGATGAGCCGCCATAGATTGTCACGCGCCGCGACTGAAGGAACGGGCGCGGCGACATCCACCTCGCCGAAATCGGTCGCGATGGGCTTGTCGGTCAGCGCGTGGCCGCCGGCCGCCTCGATCAACAGGTCGTTGAGCGCCTGAAGAAGTTCGGACCCGAAAATCTTGATCATCGACGATTCTGGGCCGAGGCTTTGCCCCTGATTGTTGAGCTCCACCGCATGACTGAACAGCGCCGACAGCGCGCGTGACATCGATACTGGCTGCCGCGAGCCGTTCCTGAAACGTCGGGTCCGCCATGATCCCGGAAGCGCGCGCCATCGTCTTGATGCGCTCGAGCGCCATCAATGCGAATTGCGGGTCTCGAGGTCGCCAAGCGCTCATGTCCCAGCAACGCATTTGCGATGCGCCAGCCATCATGCAGTTTTCCGACCAGGTTTTCGGCTGGCACGATCACATCGTCGAAGAACACCTCGCTGAATTCATCATCGCCCGCGATCGTCTTGATCGGCCTGATCCTGATGCCTGGGCTGTGCAAATCAAGCAGCAGGAAGCTGATGCCGGCCTGCCGCGGCTGCGCTTGCGGATCGGTGCGCACTAGCGCGAACATCCAGTCCGAATGATGCGCCCAGGTGGTCCAGATCTTTTGCCCTCGCACCACGAAATGATTGCCCTCCAGCGTTGCGCGGGTCGAAAGGCTGGCAAGGTCGGAGCCTGCGCCCGGCTCGGAATAGCCCTGTGCCCAGATCACAGTACCCGCAATGATGGGCGGCAGATGTTGCGCCTTCTGTGCGTCGGTCCCGAACTCCATCAGGATCGGGCCGATGTGATTGAGACCTTGCGCCGGCAGCTGCGGTGCGCCAATGCGCGCCAGCTCCTCCGTCATGATGATCTGTTCGTTGAGGGTGGCACCCATGCCGCCATGTTGCCTGGGCCAATGCGGCGCGACCCAGCCTTTGCGCGAGAGCTTGTGATACCAGGGCATCAGTTCCACCGGCGGCGGGCGTGCCGTGCGCCCTCGAAGCGCGACCGGAAGATTGGCTTCCAGCCATGTCCGTACGTCCATGCGGAACTCGGCTTCAGCAGGCGTGTCACGACGGAACATGGCGATGAAATCTCATACTGATGCGGACGCTGCGACTCTACACCGGATAGAGGTTGCGGGCAGGACAGGTTTTCGACACATACGCCGGGCGGGAGGCCCCTCGAAACCTCATTCCACTTTGATGTTGGCGGCCTTTACGACGGCGGTCCACTTCGCCAGCTCGTCGGCGAGCAGCTTTTCGAATTCGGCTGGCGTGCCGATCTTGATCTCGGCGCCGAGCGTGTCGAGCCGCGCGCGCGTCTCCGCCGGAGCAAGGCTTTCGCGGAACGCGGCATTAAGCTTCTGGATGATGTCGGGAGGCGTCCCGGCCGGTGCCACCACGCCGAGCCAGAATGTCGCTTGCAGCTTGGGATAGCCGGCCTCGATCACGGTCGGGACATCCGGCAACTTCTGGCTGCGTGTGGCGCTGGTGATCGCCAGCGGGCGTAGTTTCCCGGATTGAATGTGCGGCAGCACCGTGGTCATCGGGTCGGCGACCATCTGAACCTCGCCCGCCACGATGGCAGCGAGCATCGGCGCCGTGCCGCGATAGGGCACATGCACGATGTTGACGCCGGCGTCGAGCTTGAACAGTTCGGCGAGTAGATGCGGCGCGGTGCCGAAGCCCTGCGAACCCCAGCTGATCTTACCCGGATTGGCCTTGGCGTAGGCCACGAGCTCGGCCAGCGTCTTTACCGGCACGTCTTGGTGAACGACCACGACCTGGGGGTGTCGATGAGCTGGCCGACCGGCACAAACGCCTTGACCGGATCGTAGCCGATGTTGCCGTGCACGGCCGGGCCGGTGGTCAACGAGCCGCCCGGCGTGATCAGGAGGGTATAGCCGTCGGGATCAGAGGTCGCGACGAACTTTGCGCCGATGCTGCCGCCGGCCCCGCCGCCGCGGTTCTCCACCACGATGTTTTGGCCGAGGACTGCCCCGAGCCGGTCCGAGATGATGCGCGCCATGCCGTCGGTCGGCCCGCCGGCCGGGAACGGCACGACCATCCGGATCGGCCGATTGGGATAGGCTTGGGCGTGCGCGGTGCTCGATGCCGTGCAGCGCCCATCCGGCGCACAGCGATGCTGCAAGCAGGGCTTTCATCATCTTAGGGCTCCTCCGCGTTAGTCCGGCCACGCAGTTCGTCATTGTATCCCGGGATCCTCAGATGACTCTCGGACTGGCGTGAATATCTGCGATACGTGCCTAGAAATTTCCTGTTCGTTTGGCAGGGAATTTCCGCTAGAAGCCTTTGAATCTCACCGTTAATCTACCGGGCATTAAGACGTTGCGAAGCGCCCGAACCCGCAAAGCTCTTCCCTGATAAATTCCCTCAGCAAGAGGGGAAATGGAGGAGGAGACTGGTTCGTAGCGCACCGCGTCCCCAGCCAGCCAGTCCCCTCTCTGGAGGTGATGTCCGCCTTTGAGAAGAATCATCAAGACCGAAAAATGCTCTAGTATCCGCCGATCGCCAGGCCACCGCGAAACTTGTGACTTAGAGGCTGGGAACAGATGTTGCGCATCCGGCGAGCCCTTGCGCTCGAAATATCCGACGAGCCGATGCCGTTTGCGAAACTTCTGCAACGGAATGGATCATGATCGGAGACGATCGCAGGGCACGTCTCATCGGGGCGATGGCGGAAGCCGGCCTCGATATGCTGCTCGTCTATGGCAATGCCTGGCAGTGCGATTATCTGCGTTACGCCACGGACTTCGGTATAATCGAAGGACAGGCGCTGGCACTCGTTCGCAACGACGGCCATATCACCCTCTACCTCGACAGCCCGCTCGAGGTTGACCGTGCTGAATTGGATTGCCCCACCGCCGAAGTGATCCACGCAACCGATCTGATCGCCGAGGTCGATGCCGTACTGGACCGGTTGCGCAATCATCGGATCGGGGCCGCGCCGCAACGCCTTCTCCCGCGCCGGATCGCCGCCCGCGCCAAGCGAGCGCAATATCAGCGACCAGACCGCCCTCGCTGATCGCCTGCTGATGGGCAAGATGGAGTCCGAGATCGCCGCCATCCGCCGCGCGGCAAGGCTTGCCGACGAAGGCTATCGGGTCTTCATGAACGCTGCGCGCTCCGGCCGGGCGGACTACGAACTGATCGCTGAATCGGAAGCCTTCTTCCGCGCCAACGGCGTCGATGACAATTTCCAGATCATCGGCGTCGGCGGCGTCGAGGTGCGCGGCATGACGCCGCCGGGCGGCAAGGCGGCTCAAGCGTGGAGATCTGGTCACAACCGAACTGACGCCCTGCGTTGACGGCTATTATGCTCAGATCTGCCGCACACTGGTCGTCGGCGAACCCAGCGCAGAGCAGCGCAGCGCTCACGCGCTCTTTCGCGAGTCGATGGAAGCGGAGGATCGCCGTTGTGCGCGACGGCATCGTTGCCGCGGATATCGCCCGCGCAGAGAATGATGTCTTCCGCAAACACGGACTGGGTGAATACACGACCAACAAATACACGCGCGTGCGGGGGCACGGCATGGGACTGTTTGCCGACAGCAAGCCGCATCTGCTGGAAGACGTCACGACGCGGATCGATGCGGGCATGACGCTGATCGTGCATCCTAACACCTACCACCCTGCGGTGGGCTATTCGTCCTCGGCGACGCAGTCGTCGTCACTCGAGACGGGTGCGAGGTCCTGACTAAAACCCCGCGCGAGCTTTTCAGCGTTCCGGGCTGATCGGGTCGAATCGTGCGCCGCGGCTTGATGCAATGGAACCCGCAGGAGCTGCCGCTCGCGGCGCTCGAAGCGCGCATCGCCGCGACTGCGCGCCGGGATGACGAGCGCCGGCCTCGACGCCTTCATCATCTACACCAATCTCGTGCGGCCGAGCGCGGTGACCTGGCTGACCGGCTTCACCCCGTACTGGTCGGAAGGATTGCTGCTCGTGCCGATGACCGGCCGGCTGGCGTTCGCCACCGCATTGTCGAACCGGGTGGCCGACTGGATCCGCGCGACCAATCCGGTCAGCGATGTCGTCAGCACGCCCGCGGCCGGGGACGCTGCTGGGCGAGCGGCTGGCCAAGGACGCTTCTGGTCGAGCGGCTCGGTGTCCTGGAACTCGATGCCCTGCCGGCGGAGCTCTCCGACGATCTTGGGGCTGCCGCGCCGACGATCCGATGGGTTGACGGAAGCGCTCGAGTTCGCAATGGTCCGTCGCGACATCGATCCCGCCGAACAGCAGATCCTGATGCGCAGCGATGCAATTGCTGTCGCAGCGCTTGATCAGGTGTAACACGGCGACGACCTCCGACGCGGGAACGCTGGCCGGACTGATTGAAAGGCATGCGCGTCTTGCCGGCGCCGAGGAGGCCATATCGCCGTCGCGCCCAATCTAGCCACCGACCGAAGGCTGACCCGCGTATCGAAGCCGATACAACTGGCGGATCGCTTCGCCGTGCGTGCATCCATCGCCTACAAAGGCGCTTAGCATCCGGCGCACGCGCACATTCGCGGGGGACCATAAGGTTGCCCGTGCTGATGCCTGGTTCGAGGGCGTAATCCGTGGGATCGAAGCGGGAAGCCGATCTCCGGCCAACTCGCGGCCCGCGTCGAAGCGTTATCGGACGCTACGCTCGAGTTCTGGATGGTCGAGGGCTGCGTCGGCAGCTATCCGCTTTCGGTGATAGCCTCTTCGCGCATGCCTGGACGCGATGCGCCGATCGAGGGCGGATTCTTCGTACTGACGATTGGACTATTGCTCCGCGGCGGTCACTGGATCGGTACCAGCCCGCTGATCGTGAACAATCGCTCCTCGTAGCCTCGACCCGATTTGCTGGTGCCTGCCGCTAGCATGCCGGTCTCTACCGGCACGAACTGCGTGGTGAACATGACCTTGTCGTCGGGAATTCTCCTTCAGCAGGCCCATCTCGATGAATGATTGCTTGAGCGCCGCCACCGCCTTTGGGTCAAAGGTGCCGTCCGTGCTGAAGATGCCGATCTGCTCGTCATAGGCGCGGGCTGATAACCGCCGGGCTGAGGTTGAGCACCTTTGAAGTGATCTCGACGGTCTTGTCCTTGTTTGCCTTCATGAAGGCTATGGTCTCGAACCAGCCCTTGAGGAAGGCACGCACCGACTCCGGACGCTTTGCGATCACATCCTCCCGCACGAAGAAGACATGGGTGATGAAGTCGTCGACGAACGGCGTGGCCGTCGTGATGACGCGCCATTCCTTGGCCTCCTCCAGTGCGTAGCCTGTTTCGAGCGCGCCGATGTAGCCGTCGATCTGGCCGGTCTTGATCGCCGCCCGCGCGGGCGGCATGCCCCCAATCGGGACCGTGGTGATGCCCTCGCGCCCCAGCCCTTCAGCGCGTTGATGCGTTTGCCGATCCAGTCGGTCAAGGAGCCCACGGTGGTGACGCCGAGCTTCCTGCCCTTGAGATCATCGACGGCTTTGGCCGTCGAATTGTAGCCGACCATGACCGCCATGTTCCGCGGCACGCCTGCCATCGCAGCGACCGCCTTCGCCGGCACGCCCTTCGCCATGAAAGCCATGCCGGGGCCGCTGCCGATGCCCACGTCGAGGCTGTCGGCCGTCAACGCCTGCTGCAGCTTGGCATCGCCGGTGGCGTCCGAGGCTTCTATCTCCAGGCCGTGCTTGGCGAAGATGCCGGTCTGGATACCGATGTCCAACGGGGTGAAGGTCCAAGCGAAGGCCACCGCCTTGCCAACGCGGAGCTTTTCCGCGGCATGTGCTGGCGCGACCAGGAGCATGACAAGCAAGCAAAGGAACGCACGGGAAAATTTAGGCACGGCATCCTCCTTGACCGACGCGTTCGCGGCCTTGGCTGAAATCATTACAGAATTCGACAATTTGCGCTATGGCACGCGGGTGCGTCGCGTTGACCAGAAATGAGGCTCTAACTAGAGTCCTCAGGTTGGCAGGCAACAGGGCAGCTTTCCATGCAAATCATTGACTCGCATTTTCACTGGTGGCCCCGCTCGATTTTCGAAAGCTCTGCAAGCGCGGAAGTTTTCCCAAAGCCCGCGTGAATACGCACGGCGGTTACGACTACATGCGCCGCGCCGACAGTGGTCAGCATCTCAACAGCTGGGCGGAGTGGTTCGATCTCGACAAGCAGTTCGAGTATCTGGAACGTCTTGGCCACCAATTTGGCGTGATCCTGTCGATCGGCCCGTTCTCGGTCGCCTTCTCCGACATGCCGGTGGAGGAGGGACGCGACTACGCCCTCATGTGGAACGAGGCGATGGCGGACGCGCAGAAGAAATATCCCGGTCGGGTCTGGGCCAGCGCAGCGGTGCCGCTGCAGGACACGCGCACGGCGATCGAAACGGTAGACGATGCGGTCAATCGGCTCGGTCTGATGGGAGTGAACCTTCCCGGCAGCGTCGGCGCAGATGCACGCATCGACGCGGAGCGGCTTGAACCGTTCTACGCGCACGTGGAGAAGCTCGGCCTGCCGCTGTTCCTGCATCCGACGGACGTGATCTTCCAGGACATGCTCGATGGCTATGACGGCGCACTACATCTCAGCCTTGGCCGCGTCATCGAGGTGAGTGTCGCGGCCATGCGGCTCATCCTCTCCGGCGTGATGGAGCGCCATCCCGAGCTTAAGATCGTGATGTCGCACACCGGCGGATCGCTGCCTTACCAGGCCGGCCGCATGGACAAGAATTCCAAGGCCGCTAAGCTGCCGTCGTCCGGTCCAGGACTACATGAAGCGCATGTATACGGACACGGTGTCTCCGCACTCTGCCGGCATGAGGTTCGCGATCGACTATTACGGCATCGACCACGTTATGTACGGCACCGACTATCCTTGCTGGGATCCGGCGGCATGCCTAAAGCTGCTCGAAGACGTCACTCTGACGGCTGCCGAAAAGCAGAAGCTGTTCTACGACAACGCCCGCCGCATCTTCGGCCTCAAGGACCTGCCGACGACAAAACGCGCGAGCCGGCGTTGGTGTGACCTACCGAACGCACGAAGCGATATTCGTCACGGCCGCGTTTGTTCGTCGCGTTCCGGGCAAGTGGAATCCCGATACGCGTACGCGCGACGAGCGCAGGTACGATAAAGAGCAGTGCCGTTACTGCGGCGGCGTAAACTGATCTTCCAAGTTCTCCCATCGGTCGTATCCGACGACCGTCTTGTATTCTTCGAAGTCCATGCCGTCGTTGCGACGCGCGAATTTGCCCGATTTCATGTCAAGCAGCACGGCCTCGATCGCCTTCGCAGCGTGCATCAGCGTGTCGAGGCCGAGCACGGCGCAGTTGAAACCGAGCTCGCCGAGCTCGCGCATCGTCAGAATTGGCGTATGGCCACCCATCAGCGGGTTGCAAACCTGCGGCACGTCGAAGGCGCGGCCGATCCGCTCCAGCTCTTGCACGCTGCGCGGTGCCTCGATGAAGATGCCGTCGGCCCCGGCACGGATGTAGCGCTCGCTGCGGCGCATGGCCTCATCGAGATCGTAGACCTGGCGCGCGTCCGGTGCGCGCCAGGATCCATGTTTCCGCGCTAAGCCGCTCGGAGCAAGCTGCACGGAGTTTTGCCTCCGCCAGTTCCACCGGCACCACCTTCTTACCTTCCATGTGGCCGCAGCGCTTGGGCCATTGCTGATCCTCGATCAGGATCGCGCTCACGCCCATGCGCTCGTAGCTTTGCACCGTGTGCACCACGTTCTTGACATCGCCATATCCGTCGTCGCCGTCCACGAACACCGGCAGGTCGCAAGCCGCCATGATGTCGCGCACGGCGGCGGAGATCTCGCCAAAGCCCTTCAAGCCAATGTCCGGCACCCCGTATCGCGAGCCGACCGCCGGGAAGCCGCCGATGAAATAGGTCTCGAACCCGATCTTCTGGATCAGTCGCGCGCTCAGCGCGTCGTGGGCGCCCGGGACAACCAAAAGCCGCCTTTCTTTCACGGCCTTGTTGATGATCTGCCGAAAACTGGACTGCATTGAGCGGCTCCGGAATTGTCGATATGTTCGGCGGGGCAAATCCCACCCTTACCGAATTCAAACGCAGTTCGTCCGTCAAGACCAGTGTCCGGCGAGCTCATCATCGGGATCGGAGGCAGACGATGAAGCTCGACGCCGTCACGCTCGAGGTGCTCCGCAACGCGTTGCCGGCCGTCGCCAACGAGATGGCTGCCGATCTGCAGCGGACCTCCTACAACATGATGATCTACGAGGTCCGCGACTATTGCACCGCGCTGCTCGACACGAACGGCGAGCTGATTTCGCAGAATGTCGGCGGCGTCTCCCACTTCGTTGCCGATCTCGGCGTCCTCGTCGTCGACGGCATGAAGCGCTACGGCAGCGACGGATTCAAGCCGGGCGACGTCGTCATCACCAATCATCAGGCGGTGGCCGGACAGCATCTCAACAACGTTGTCATCTACATGCCCTATTTCTACAAGGGCGAGCTGCTGATGTTCTGCATGGTGCGGGCGCACTGGATCGACGTCGGCGGACAGAGCACCGGATTTGGGGCCGGCGCGACGGTGGCGGATCCCTGGCTCGAAGGGCTCCAGCTCGACCAGCTCAAGATCTACGAGGAAGGCAAGCTCAACGAGACGCTCTACCGCGTGATCAAGGACAACATTCGGTTTCCGGAGTCGTCGCTCGGCGATATGAAATCGCAAATGGCCGCCTGTCGCCTTGCCGCGCGCCGCATGGACGAGCTGTTCGACAAGTACGGCAAGGACACGATCCTCGCCGCCATTTCGCAAATCTTCGACGAGACCGAGCAGAAGTGCCGTAACGTGGTGGTGCAACTTCCTGACGGCATCTACGAGGCCGAGGCTTCGATCGATGACGACGGCCTGATCCGCGACGAGGAAGTCCCGATCCGCGTCAAGATCACGATCAAGGGCAGCGACATGATAATCGACCTGTCCGGCTGCTCGGCCGAGCGCAAGGCCGCTATCAATTCGCGCACCTATGCCGGCGCGCGTGTCGCCTACAAGGCGCTCACGGGTCCGCTCGATCCGGTCAACGAGGGTTCGTTCCGCGCGCTCAAGGTCGTCATTCCGGAAGGCAACATCATGATGGCCAAATTTCCGGCACCCATGTCGGGCTGGAGCGCCATCGTGCCGACCGTCGTGGACACGATCGTGGTGGCGCTCGCCAAGGCGATGCCGGACCGTGTTCCGGCTGGCCATCATGGCCTGCTCGGCGGATCTGTCGTGTTCTTCGGGCTGCACCCCAAGACCAAGCGCCGCTTTATCGTGCAGAGTATCGAAGGCGGCGGGTGGGGCGGCCGGCCGTTCGAGGACGGCGAGTCCGCGACCGTCTCGGTATGCCAGGGCGACGTGCGCAACGGCTCGATCGAGGGTATCGAGCCTCAAGTGCCCGGTGCTGGTCGAAAGCCGGGCATTGCGGCAGGATTCCTGTGGCGCCGGGAGGTACCGCGGCGGGCTCGGCTCGACATGAAAGTGCGCAACCTGGTCGAGGGTAAGTGGAATTTCGAGCGAACGAGGCGCAGCAAGTGCCCGCCCTGGGGGATCGCGGGAGGCACGGCCGGCGAGCCGGGCGGCAATTTGCTCAAGCTGCCGGGCGAAAAGGCGTTCAAGTGGATTACGGGCGCCAATCATCCCGGTCCCGCTCAACTCCCTGGCGATCGTGCGCACCGGCGGCGGAGGCGGGTGGGGCGATCCGCTGGAACGGGACGCCGCGCTCGTCGCCGCGGATGCCGCGGAGGGGCTGATTTCCCGACGGGCCGCGCACGAACTCTACGGCGTGGTGCTCCGAGGCAGCATGTCGCTCGACGAAAGCGCAACCCAGCGGCTGCGAGACCGGCTAAGGTCGAGGCGTAAGGTCCGGCCCGCGAAACGAGCCAAGCAGCAAAAGCGGCCGAGCCTGAGCAAGGGAGGAAGCGGCGTTGATCCGGACATTGGCGTTGATGCCTACCGCCGGGACGCCGGTCGTGGCGCCGATCAACGAATCGTTCCTGCCGAATTGACAGCAGCGACGTCGCGGTAACCCGTGGCAACTGCTCCAGTGTCGAGCCCAACGGGGCGCGTGCTAGAACTCCTCCAGGATCCGCCCGTGGCCGAGGACGCGGTCCTCGATGCCGCATTCGCGGATCGCATGCCAATAGGACACCACGTTGACCGCGAGCACCGGCTTGCCCAGCCAGCGCTCGGCCTCGGCGGAGACTTCCGCCGCGGGCAGCGCGGTTCCGAGCGTCAGCAACGCATCGATATCGTCGCCGTCCAGTTCGAGCAGCGCGTTGCGGATGTCCTGCGACGGCACCTGCGCGATCAGGCGCGGCGTCGCGCATTTCAGGCCCTTGAGACGCACCACGTCGAAGCCGGCTTCCACGAAATAAGCGCGGACCATCTCATCGCCCCGCGGCTGATGCGGCGTGAGAATCGCGATCTTCCTGCTGCCGAACCTGTTCAGCGCGGCCACCGACGCGGTCGATCCCATCGAAATGCCAATGCCGGCGCGCTGCGCCAGATCGGCCTGCAGCTTGTCGGCGGCTGCGACGCCGCCCCAGAACGACTCCAGCGCAATCCCCATGATGAGATGGTCGAGACCGGCGGTCATGATCTGGTCGATGGCCGTACCCATTCCGTCGCGCATCATCTGCATGTGCTCGTAGAATGCCTCCTCGGTATTGAGGGGACGCTCCTTGATCGTGACGCGGCCGGTGTGGCAGGTCACGCCCGGAACCCGCAACGCATCGGTTTCGGGTTGGACGGTCGTATTGGTCGACGGCACGACGAGGCCGATGCGCTTCCGATATCCAAGAGTGTCAGGCAAGATGTGAACTCCCAATCAATGGCGCCGGAAAACTACATGCACACCGATGGGGTCACAAGCGCGCCGCCTGGCGCGCGGGCGATTGGCGTGTGCTGCCGCGCTTTTGCTCTGTTCGGTAGGGGATAGTTCGCGCCCATGCGTCGAATTCCGGATTGAGCGCGCTGGACGCAACGGCGCGGCGACGCCGGCGGAGAGCCGCTCGTCCGCTGGCGACGGCGCTCGATCCCGTCCTCAATGCATTCGCGCAGATCGCACACATCGTCTCGTCCGCTGACGCCTGCCGGTCGGCTGGGCGGTGTGCCCTACGCCGCCAAGGACTTGTTCCAGACCTCCTCCCGCCGGCCGGGCGGCGGGTTCCTGAAGCGACCGATCTCGGCATTGTCGGAACCAGCGATCTCCTCGAACGCCTCGATGCAGCCGGCGCCGATCTCATCGGCTTCACCAACATGACCGAACTGGCCTACGAGCCGTCCGGCTTCAACGCGACGCGCGGGCGCGTCAAAAATCCGTGGAGCCTGGATTACATCTCCGGCGGCTCGTCGTCGGGCTCGGCGGCCGCTGTCGCGAGCGGCGCCGTTGTCGCTGCGCTGGGTTCCGACACCGGCGGCTCGGTGCGCATTCCCGCCCATGCCTGCGGCATCACGGCCTGGAAGCCGACCCATGGTGCAGTGTCGGCGCGGGGCACGATGCCGCTTGCTCCCACGCTCGACACCATCGGCCTCCTGCCCGCAGCGCGTCGGACATGATGCCACTGGCAGGGTCATGGCCGAGCTGCCGTCGTCGCGGCCCATGCTCCGCGCCGCCGTGCTCGCGGATGTCGTGCGGCAGAATGCGATCCGGCCATCCGGCGCGCGCTCGCGGACGCCGTGGCAGGCGCTCGCCGGGACCGGCGTCGCGATCGAGAATCGCCTCGGCACTGGCCGCAGTCGAGGCGATCGATCGCCATGCGATGATCGTGATGCAAGCAGAGAGCGCGCGGGAGCATCGCGCGCGCATCGACGATGCTGCCGTGGCGCCGGTATTGCGGCGGCGGCTGGCCAAGGGGTTGGAGATCGCGGATGCCGTGCTGGCCGAAAGCGTCGGCGCCCGGCAGCGCCTGGTGCACGACTTCGAGGAGCAGGTGCTCGCCGGAAATGACGTGGCGGTGTTGCCGGTCATGGCGATCCTGACCCCGAGCCGCCGCCGAGTGCGATCCGGCATCGGAGCGCTTCTCGCCCCGGACGCTCTACGCGCTGAGCCGCTTCACCCGCTTCGTCAACATGCTCGGCTTTTCCTGCCGTCGCCTTGCCCGCCGGCTTCGACGATCGCGGTCTGCCCATTGGCGTGCAGATCGTGGGACGCAGCGGATGCGATCTTGCCCTGCTCGAACTTGTCCGGCATGTGCAGTCGAAGACCGACTGGCACGGCCGTATCCCGACCGCCATCGCGCCATCTCGTGCCCGAACCGGAGTTTCCGTCATGACCCGGCCCACCGCGTCCCCGGCGCTCTCCCCACCTGCGCGTGCTTGATTTGACGCGCGTCCGCGCCGGGCCGACCTGCTGCCGCATCCTGGCCGATTTCGGCGCCGACGTGATCAAGATCGAGGCGCCGCCCGGCGTCGATCCGAACGAAGGCATCAGCGGGGCGCGGCACGGCTACGACATGATCAACCTGCACCGCAACAAGCGGTCGATGACGCTCAACCTGAAAGAGAGCGAGGGCGCGCCGCGTCTCATGCGCTTGGCGAAGACGGCTGATATCGTGGTCGAGAATTTTCGGCCCGACGTGAAGGATCGTCTGGGACTCGGCTACGAGGCTCTGAAGGCGGTCAACCCGCGCATCATCCTCGCGTCGATCTCGGGCTTCGGGCAGAGCGGTCCGTACAAGACGCCGCGCCGGATTCTGACCAGATCGCCCAGGGCATGGGCGGGCTCATGGGCGTCACCGGCGAGCCCGGCACCCCGCCGATGCGCGCGGGCATCGCCGTCGCCGATCCTCCGGCCGGAGTGTTCGCCGCGACGGGCATTCTGATCGCGCTGGCTGAGCGCGAGCGCTCGGGCCTCGGGACAGTGGGTCGAGACCTCGTTGCTGCAGGCTCAGATCGCGATGATGGATTTTCAGGCCGCGCCCGCTACCTGGTCGAGGGCGTGGTGCCGCCGCAGGCCGGCAACGATCATCCCACCAGCACGCCGATGGGTGTGGTCGCGACCGCCGACGGATTTATCAATATCGGTGTCGGCGGGGATGGCCAGTGGCGCGCCTTCTGCGAGGTGATCGGCCGCCCGGAGCTTGCCAACCATCCCGATTATGCCAAGGGTGCGAGCCGCACCGCGTCACCGACCGCAGATCAAGGCGCTGCTGGGGCCGATCTTCGCCGAGCGCACGTCCGCCGACTGGCTGAGCGCGCTCGAGGCCGGAGGCGTGCCGGCGGGGCCCGATCTACAAGGTCGACGAAGTGTTCGCCGATCCCCAGGTCCGCCATCTCGGCATTGCGGCGCCCTTGAAAGATCCCGAGCGCGGCGACATTCGCGTGGTGGGACAGGCGATCGGCCTGTCCCGCACGCCGGCGAGTGTCGTCTCCGGCGTACCGGAACAGGGCGAGCACACGCAGGAGATTCTTCGCGAGATCGGCTATTCCGATGACGAGATCGCGCAATTGCGAGTGGGCAAAATCGTGTGAGATCCCCATGGACCTGAATCTGGGCGGCAAGCTCGCGCTCATCACCGGCGGTTCCCGCGGCATCGGGCGCGCGGTCGGCGAGGCTCTCGGCCGCGGAGGGTTGCAGTCTTGTGCTGGTCTCGCGCAGCGCCGCCGATCTCGACACCGCCCGCAAGCAGCTTGAAGAGAAATACCAAGTCTCCGTCCGCACCGACGCCGCCGATCTTGCGGACGGCGCCAACGTGACGCGGCTGGCCGCGCAGTTCCCGCATGTGGACATACTTGTCAACAACGCCGGCGCGATCCCCGGCGGGACCTTGTTCGACGTCGACGAGGCGCGGTGGCGCACGGCCTGGGATTTGAAAGTGCTCGGCACCATCAACATGACGCGCGCCTTCTATCCGCTCATGAAGGGCGCGCGGCGGCGGCGTCATCATCAACGTCATCGGCAACGCGGCGCGCTCCCATGACCCCGAGTACATTTGCGGCGTGACCGGCAATGCCGGGCTCGCGGCGTTCACGGAATCGCTCGGAAGCGGCAGCGTACGCGATGGCATCCGCGTGATCGGGGTCAGTCCCGGGCCGACGGCGACCGATCGGGTGGTCGGTCTCGCGGGCAAGCGGGCGCAGGAGCGGTTCGGCGATCCGTCGCGCTGGCCCGAGCTGTTCCAATCCTCTGCCGCGCGGCGGTGTCGGGAGCCCGGCCGAGATCGCCGCCATGGTCGCCTTCCTGGCGTCGCCGCAGTCCGCCAATACCAGCGGCGTGGTGATCACGCTCGATGCCGGCGCCTCGTCGCGGGCGGGATCGATCTAAATTTCATCTATCGGGACGGAGACATGCGATGCCTCTTCTGACCACCGACGACGGCGTGAAGCTCCACTACGAAGAGGTCGGCAGCGGCGCGCCGCTCATCTTCGTCCACGAGTTCGCCGGCGATTGGCGCTCGTGGGAACCGCAGGTGCGTCATTTCGGCCGGCGCTACCGCTGCATCGCCTACAACGCGCGCGGTTTCACGCCGTCCGATGTGCCCGACGATGTGCGAGAAATACTCGCAGGACCGCGCGCGCGACGACATCAAGGCGGTGCTCGATGCGCTCGAAGATCGACAAGGCGCACATCGTCGGCCTGTCGATGGGCGGATTTGCGACGCTGCATTTCGGCTTCACCTATCCCGAGCGCGCGCTGTCGCTGGTCATCGGCGGCTGCGGCTACGGCGCATCCGCCGGACAAGCGCGCGCAGTTCGCGGAGGAGACCGAGGCCGCCGCCCGGCGCTTCGAGGAGGTCGGCATGAGCAAGGCGGCCGTGGGCTACGCGCTCGCGCCGTCGCGCGTGCAGTTCCAGAACAAGGACCCGCGCGGCTGGCAGGAGTTCGCCGACCAGCTCGCCGGCAATTCGACCAGCGGCGCGGCGCTGACCATGCGTGGCGTGCAGAAGCGCACGGCCGTCGCTGTTCGACCTGGTCGATCGCATGAAGACCATCACCGCGCCGACGCTCGATCATGACGGGCGACGAGGATTGGCCGTGCCTCGAGCCGCGCTGCTGATGAAGCGCACGATCGCGACCGCCGGTCTGGTGGTGATGCCGAACACCGGCCACACCATCAACCTGGAGGAGCCGGGCGCGTTCAACCAGCATGTCGCCGATTTTCTGCACGCCGTCGAGGCCGGCCGCTGGCCGAGCCGCGACCCGCGCGCGATGGTGTCGGCGATCCTGGGCAAGTAGCTGTTTGCAGCGTCCGCGGTCGCTGCGTGCATCGATCGCGGATCGCCCTCCGGCTGAAACCTTGTACCCCGCGCTATCCTCACGTAAGTTTTTTCCGGCGGCAACGGATCCGGCATGAAACCTGCTTTTGTGACTGACGCTTTCGAAACGGCGCCAGCAACATGAATTGAGGGAATGACATGCATCGTCGAACGCTCCCGATCCTGCCCGCCGTTGCGGCATTCGTCGCAATTGCCGCCCCTCTGCAGGCGGCGGACTGGCCGAGCAGGCCGGTGACCGTGGTCGTGCCGTTCGCAGGCCGGCGGCAATACCGACATGATGGCGCGTCTGGGTGCGCAACATCTGTCGGCGAAATTCGGCCAGAGCTTCGTGGTGGAGAACCGCCCCAGCGCAGGCGGCGCGCTCGGCACCGGGGTCGTGGCGGCTGCGACGCCCGATGGTTACACCCTCCTGTTCGCCGCCTCCTCGATGATCGTCCTGACGCCGCAATTGCAAAAGCTCAGTTTCGATCCGGAAAAGCAACTGGTGCCGATCACCAATGTCGGCACCGGCACGCAGATGCTCGCCATCAAGCGGGATCTGCCCGTCAAGACACTGCCGGAGTTCATCGCTTACGCGAAGGCCAATCCAGGCAAGCTGAACTTCACGGTCGCGGGCACGCAGAACATCAGCCATCTCGCCCCGGCGCTGTTGTTCGCGCGCGCGGGCGTGGATCTTGGTCATGGTCCCATCCAAGGGCGGACCGCAGGCGGTTTCCGATCTCATGTCCGGCCAGGTTGACCTCTATTTCGGCAACTCATCCGAGTTGCTGCCGCACATCGACAGCGACCGCATCCGGTTGATCGCCGTCGGCACCGCCCAGCGGCTGCCGGTCGCGCCCGACATCCCGTCGGTGTCCGGAGACCGCTGCCGGCTTTGAATTCTCCTCGTGGAACGGCTTTCTCGCCCCGACCGGGACGCCGGAGCCGATCATCACCGCGATCCGGGGCGAGATCACCGCACTGGCGAAGTCGCCCGAAGTGACGGAGCGGCTGACCAAGCTTGGTATCGTCCGGGTGGACTCACCGGCGAACAGAGCGAGGCCGTGTTCCGAAAAGATCGTGATTCCTTCGCCGCCGCCATCAAAGCGGCGGGGGATTCTGGACCACAATAGCCGGCCGCGCGATCGCGTGGTGCTGCCCAGACCGTACCCGCAGTCGAACGAAGCGAGACAGCCGTGACACCAGCACAGCAGTTGCGCGACCTTCTGGCTCAGCCGGACCGCGAGATCATGCCGGGGGTGCTACGACGCTCTGTCGGCGAAGCTGGTGGCCGATGCCGGCTACAAGGTCACGTTCATGAGCGGCTTCGCGGTCTCGGCCGCGCGCCTCGGGCTGCCCGACACCGGATTGATCTCATTCAGCGAGATGCTGGACAGCCTGCGCAACTGTTGCAGCAGCCGCCGCGAAAATTCCGCTGATCGGCGACGGCGACACCGGCTATGGCAACGCGCTCAATGTGCAGCGGACGGTGGTCGAATTATGCCCGCGCCGGCGCTGCGCGCGGTCATGATCGAAGACCAGGTCAGCCCCAAGAAGTGCGGGCATACCCGCGGCAAGCAGGTGATCTGCGCGCGACGAGGCGCGCATGAAGATCCGCGCCGCCGTGGAAGCGCGCTCCGGCGTGGACATCCTGATCATGGCGCGAACCGACGCGCGCGCCGTGCACGGTTTCGACGAGGCGCTGGCGCGCTGCCGCGATTTCGAGGCCGAGGGCGCCGACATCATCTTCCTCGAAGCCCCCGAGACCGAGGACGAGATGCGACGATTCTGCGCCGCCATGCACAAGCCGTGCATGGCGAACCTGGTGCCCGGCGGCAAGACGCCGGTGCTGCCCGCGGCGCAATTGCAGGAGATCGGCTACAAGCTCGCGCTCTATCCCGTGATGCTGCTTTCGTCGGCGATCGCCGCGATGCAGGCAACGCTCACGGCGCTGCAGCCGGGCTCCAAGGCGCCGCGCTCCGCCGAGCGTGTCCTTCGTCGATCTGCAGGGCATCGTCGGTTTTCCCGCCTATTGGGATCAGGAGACGCGCTACCAGGCCAAGGGACTGAAGGGTCCAACGCGGAGGTCACTCGATCTCCGCGGCACGGCGCAGGCTGCTGATCATCGAGGATTTCAGCATGTATTCGCGCGCGGAGCGCTTGTCGGCCGCGGTCCGCCGCATCGCATCGAGCGACTGCTTCCGCGTTTCGGGATCGCGCTCGCTGATGATCTGGTGATTTCGGTTGGTCTGCTGCTGTACCGCCTCGATCGCGACCGTCCGCCGCTGCCGGTCGTAGCGATCCAACAGCCGATCATCGGCGCCCGCCCATATCTGTGCGAGCTTGTCGGACAGGTTGAAGGCGTCCTGGATGCCGCCGTTCATGCCCATCCCGCCGAGTGGATTGTTGATGTGAGCGGCGTCGCCGGCGAGCAGGACGCGGCCGTGGCGAAAGCACTTCGCCACCCGCTGATGCACATGATAGATGGAGCGATGCGCGATCCGGTACGGCTCGGGCCGTGCGACCACGCGCTGCAGCACCTGCTGCAACGGAGTCATCCGACAGCAGCTTCTCCCGGTCCGAATTTTCCGGTGCCGGCACCAGAACGCGCCAGAGCTCGGGCACCCGGAGCAGCACCAGCCATTCGAGCGGATCGGCGATGTAATTGACGTAAGCGATGTCGGTGGAGCTTGTCTTCAAAGCGGAAGTCGGTGGACGCGATCAGAAACAGCTCCGGGTAGGTAAAGCCTTCGAAGTCGACCGCGAGCGAACGGCGCACCGCGCTGCGCGCGCCATCCGCCGCAAGCGACATACCGGCCCGTCAGTGAAACCCGGACCGGATCGCGGTCTCTGCGGCCACGGTCACGGCGTCGTCGTCCGGCCGCACCGACGTCACCTCATGGCCGAATCGGATGTCGCTTCCCGGCAGCTTGCGCAATTCCTCCTCGAGAAACCGCATCAGCTTCCATTGCTCGCATTGCACGCGATAGGGATGGTTGGTGTCGCCCGCCAGCATGGACAGATCCGAACGTCGCCACCGGCCCGGTCTCCCGGTCGCGAAACTGCCAGGTCGGCGCCTTCAGTCCCACGTCGATCATGCGGGGCACGACGCCGAACTCGTCCAGCAGGTCCAGGGGTCGGGGGATGGAAGGTCGACCCGCCGCAGCTCCATCACCAGCCCGGGTCCGGCTGCAAGCAGCACGGTGGGAATGCCGCGGCGTCCCAAGGCCAAGGCGGCTGTCAGCCCCACCGGGCCGGCACCGACGACAATCACGCGATCGTTCGACATGCGAAAACGTGTCTCCTCACGCGCCTTCAGCATTCAGGCGGAAACGCCGCCCGCCCGAAGGGGCTCAACATAACCGCCCGGTGCCAGGCGCCAAAAATCAGCGGGCTCTCCGCCTTGACGATCGGCCGGCGCTTGCACGCGGAGCGCCCGACAACGACGGGCAAGACCGATGCCGAAACTTGACGCCTCACGTCAATGCTACGCACACTCGCTGGACCTTCAGCAAAAGAACAGCCCGTGACGGCTACAGGAGCGGTCCGAAGATGAGGATGTGCTCGGCTGGCGACGCAAGTTTGGCGTGCTGGGTCCCTCGACCAATACCATCGTGCAGCCAGATTTTCGAAATGATGCGGCCGGCCGGCGTCACCAACCATTACAGCCGCATCTTCACGCCCAACGCGCAGGCGGTCAGCAACGAGACCTTCACCGCCGGCACCGAGCTCATTGGGCGAAACGTGCTGGAGGCGGTCCGTAGCGTGATGACCTCCTCGCCGGACTATCTGGTCATGGGCATGTCCGCCGTCACGTTCTACGGCGGAGCCGCCGGGGCCGACGCCTTCCAGGCCAAGGTCGAGCGGGAGTCCGGGCGTCGGCGTGAGCATCGGATCGCACTCGTGCACCGCGGCGATGAAGGCCTATGGCGGGGTCAAACGCATTGCGTTTCTCTCCCCTTACTATCCGGTCGCCAACCGGGAGGTCGCCCGCTACTTCACCGAGTCGGGTTTCGAGGTGGTCCGCGACATCTATCTCGAATGCAAGAGCTGGACGGCGATCGCGGAGGTCACCACCGACGTCCTGCGCGACAAGCTCATCGCGCTCAACGGCGACGCCGGCGATGTGGACGCGATCATCCAGGTCGGCACCAACCTCAGGCATGGTCTGCCCGGCGGCGGCAGCCGAGATGTGGCTTGGCAAGCCGGTCATCGCCATCAACACGGCGACGTACTGGCATGCGCTGCGCCAGAACGGGATCCGGACAAGATCCCGGGCCTGGGGGCGGTTGCTGGAGGATTTTTGAACCGGTCTCAAAACCGTCCCGGGTTCGTCCGCCCAGGCGCGACGGCCTCCGGTCACAGGCAGGTATTTGCTATTGACTACGTAACGAGGGTTGTGGTACACAAGGTAACAGCTCGGGATGCGGATGCGTCCCGCCGGGGCGAGAGCGGCTGTTTGAGTGGGAGTGCTTGAACACGGGGTGAAAGAAGGGAGGTGCCGGCGGTCCATTTTGGGAGAACGAACCCACGTTGCTGGAATGCAACACTTGGACATCCATGCTTTACGGCACGGCCACAGACCGGGCGGCTCTCGTTTTCCAGAGACGGCGCGACCTGCGCTAGCCCTTGCCCAGCACGGAAATGTCCGAGCCGTCGCGGTAGGCGGGATGCCTTCCAGCCGTCCTCGTCGTAATCGGCCATGCAGCGCTCGGCGAGCGCCTCCATCTCCTTGAGGGCGCCGGAGGCCTGCGCCTGCTGCAGCGGGAACAGGCGCACCAGCTCGTGGCTGCCGGAATAGTTCATCTCGTAGAGCTCGTGGCGCGCGCCGAACTCGGTGCCGACCGCGTCCCACAGCAGCTTCATGATCTTGATGCGCTCCTTGTAGTCGATGCCGTTGGAGCCGCGCACGTAGCGCGCAAGGTACTTGTCGATGTCGGGGTTCTTGAAGTCGCGGGCATGCGACGGCAGGTAGATCAGACCCGAGGCGATCACCTTCTCGACGATGGCGCGCACCGCCGGATAGGCCTCGGTCATGAACAGGCGATAGGCGCTCGACGCCCGGACGTTGGGCAGCACCGCGCCCGTTGACCCACGGCTCGGGATTGAACGCCATGGCGTCGGAGAGCGACCAGAACAGGTTTCGCCAGCCGATCACCTCGCCGATCTGCGCCTGCACGCCGCGGAACGCCTCCACGCCGGTGGCGCGCGCGGCCTTGTAGAGCAGCCCGGCGATGAAATCGAGCTTGACCGCGAGCCGCGTGCAGCCCTGCAGGGTGAAGCCGTTGAAGAAGCCGGAGCGCGGGTAGAAGCTCTTGAGGCGCTCGACGTCGCGGTGAATGATCACGTTCTCCCACGGGATGAACGCGTTGTCGAACACGAAGATGGCGTCGTTCTCGTCGAAGCGCGAGGTGAGCGGATAGTCCCACGGCGAGCCGGTGGCGGCGGCGGCGAACTCGTAGGACGGCCGGCAGATGAGCTTGATGCCGGGCGTGTCCATCGGCGCGATGAACATCACCACCATGGCTCGGATCGGTGATCTCCTGGCCCATGTTCTGGCCGAGGAAGTTGTAGTGGGTGAGCGCCGAGTTGGTGGCCACCACCTTGGCGCCCGAGACGTAGATGCCGGCGTCGGTCTCCTTCTGGATGGTGATGTAGACGTCCTTGACCTGCTCCGACCGGCTTGTTGCGGTCGATGGGCGGATTGACCAGCGCGTGGTTGAGATAGAGCACCGCCTCCTGCGCCGCGCTTGTGCCAGGCGCGGGCGTTGTCGGCGAACTTGCCGTAGAACTCGGCATTGGCGCCGAGCGTGTTGAGGAATGCGGCCTTGTAGTCGGGGCTGCGGCCCATCCAGCCGTAGGTGATGCGGGCCCAGGCGGCGATCGCATCGCGCTGCGCGATCACGTCCTGGCGCGAGCGCGCGACCTTGAAGAATTTGTGCGTGTAGCCGCCGGAGCCGGTGTCGGTCGGCGCGGTGAGCACGTCCTTGGTCTTGGGATCGTGCAGCGCGTCATAGAGCTGGGCGACCGAGACAGCCGCATTGCGGAACGCCGGGTGCTTCGTGACGTCGGCGACGCGCTCGCCGTAGATGTAGACTTCGCGCCCGTCCGCGCAGGGACTCGACGAACTCAGCCCCGGTGAACGGGCGTTTCTTGCCTTCGACAATCGCTTCCGGGGAGTGCGACATGGTGCGATCCGAAATCCTGTGCATGGGTGGAGAGAGTGGTCGCCCTCGCGAGCGGCAGCCGACAAGGCCGGTGGTAGAACGTAGCCTGGAACCGTCGGCGTCGTATCGCCAGGAATAGGTGGGCTGTTTTGTGGCAGTGAATGTAGAACCCGGCCCAAGGCCGGCATTCCACCAGCAGCCGCACCTGTTGCCCGACAATCCGGCTTTCCCCGGCACGCTGCAACCGCTGCTCTTTCATTGCAGCTTGGTCGCGTGCGGCTCCGAAGCAGTGCGGCATCCCGCGCGTTGCCGGGAGAGGCTTGCAATGAGCACGGCCACGACGCCGGTCAGAAAGACCCCGTCGAAAGTGCCGGCGCCGCCGATGGAGGCGATCGGCGCACCCAGTCCTCGCAGCTTGTCGAGATTGAGCAGATCCGCCCCGATGAGCGTGCCGAGGCTGCCGCCGATGTAAGCCAGCGGTCGCCGCATACGGGCGCGACAGCAGCAGGGCGACGAAGGCGGCGCTCAGGGCGGGAACGAGCACCGGCAGCGCGATTCCAACACCCGGCACCGGATCGGCGAGCAGGTGGCACACCGCAGTGACGCAGGCGATGGCAGCCAAGGCCCACGCCCCACAATCCATTCCTGGCAAGGAGATAGATCGACATCAGGCCGGGGATCAACGCGCCGCCGACATTGACCGCGATCACGGTCCCCGGCCAATCGACAACGACCGGCACCACGTAGTGCATTCCGAAATACATGACGTCGCGGCCCGACATCAACCTGCTCCGCGGGCAGCGCGGCGATGGGAATATTGATGTAGCTTCCGATCAGAGAGCCAAACAGCAACCACCAGGGCAGGACGCGCGCCGACACCGATGCGTGTGTAGGCGTAGCGCAGGATCCCGAGCTGGATCAGAACGACCACAACCACGAGGACACCGACGAGAAGCGAGAAGAACGCCGGGGTGAGCGGCAGGTAGTGGAACTGGCTGGAAGGCATCGACGTGTCACCAGGTCACGGCCAGGCGAACGCTATGGCGGACACACCGCAGCGGCTTGCGCTGGAATTGCGACCACTTCCGGCGCCTTGCGCCAATCTGCATTTGGACATGAGGGTCTGGCCGAAGTCTTGCTCGGCGATCCGCAGACGCAAACGCGGAGAAACGCGGCGGTGGCGCGTCAGACGCCGCCCGGCGTCACGTAGCAGAAGACTTGGCCGTTACTGCCGATGAAGATGATACCGTGCCCGGTGGGGTTGCCTTCGTCCCATTTCAGTTTCTGGTTGGGGACGGGAATTCGCGTCCCGTTCCGGGATGACACCCTTGCCGTTGGTGATGATGGCCACGTACTCGTCACCTGCTGACCTCGAAGCTGTCGGCTTCAAAGGCATCGGCTTCGCCGCAACACGACATGTGCGGGTTGTCCGGCTGCATCAGCTTTTGAAACCATTCACGCAGGTAGGCGGGCTGGTTGCCCCACTGTCCGTTATCGCGGGCCAGCGCCGGCGAGCGATACCAGCATGAAGACGATGACGATGCGGAGCATGCTGCCTACCACCATTGGGTTGCGATGCCAGGTCCCGTTACGCTCTCATGACGCTCCATGGCCGCGCGGTCTCCTGCCGGCAATGACGGCGGCGATGACGCGATCTTCCTCGAAATCCTCCGGACCCTCGATCGACAGCAGATGCGCGAGTTCCGTTCGCGCGCGATTGACCCGGCTCTTGATCGTGCCGGTCGGACATCCGCATATCTTCGCCGCCTCGTCATACGAAAGTCCCGAGGCGCCAATCATGATGAGGACTTCGCGCTGCCTGGGCTCGAGCTTAGCCGAGGGCCGCCCAGAGTTCGTTGTATTCCGCATGGGCGACTTGTTCCGGCTTGGAAGCAACGCTGTCGGCATGATCTTCGAGTGGCTTCGAACGGCCTGCGACGCCTGCGGCATTCGCGAGAAGAAGTGATTCTTCATGATCGTGCACAGCCACGCCAACATGTTCGTGCCCGGCGTGAACGACATTATGTTTGCGCATGCGCGGACGAGCGTGTCCTGAACGAGATCGTCGGCGTGGTCGCCGTTCCGGCACAAGCGAAATGGCGAAAGCGCGAAGCCGTGGCATCGCCGCCAGCATGGCTGTTCCGACGGTCGGCTCCAAGCGTTCTGACTTGTTTGCTCGGCTGGAGGTGCTGCGAGAGAGTCGAAACAGCGCTCGACTCGCGATCAGAGAGGAGCTGAAACTGGTTGCATCGACCGGCTCGATTCAATCTGCCATGCGACCCCTGCACCTTCTTTGTTAGTCGTCATTCACAAGACGCGGCTTGCCGGTTTTTGCGGGAATTGTTGCCCAATTGCACAAATAGCCGCGACGGCCTAAGGGACGGCATGCTGACGCCCGCCCACGCCCTGGCGGCGATGTGCAGGGAATATCGTCACTGCAACGCTTGAAATTGCGTGAGGCGCGGTACAGCTCTGGGGAGGTTGAGACCCCACTGCCCCAAGCGCCAATTACCCAGGAGAGATTCGATGGCGCTGACAAATCGCGACGGACAAGGGACCACGCTGCAAGCGGCCGAGGCGCGCGTTCAAGGCCGCGACGACAAAGCCGCCAGAAGAACCTGCTCCGAAGCGTCCCTCGATCCCGAATGCCAAAGAGCTGGTCTCTTTGCGCATAGACCGGGACGTGCTCGATCACTTGCAGGACGCGGGGCCCGGGCTGGCAAGACAGGATCAATGAAGCGCTGAGGAAGGCTGCCGGCGAGTAATCCCGCTCGTCGGTCATCGTGCGTGACCGGTCGACGCCGGCGCGCACCGCTCGGCGGCGCGCACGTTCCAGAGGCGCAGCAGGCGCTGCGTTCAGGCGGCGAGATCTGTCGACGTCCGGCGCTGGCCAGCCCGACGTCCACAAGCGCGGCGACCAGCGCCTCCATGTGCTCTTCGGAATGGTACGGAGTGGGCGTGATCCGCAGCCGCTCCTGCCCGCGCGGGACCGGTCGGGTAGTTGATCGGCTGGACGTAGATGCTGTGCTCGCTCGAGCAGCAGCTCGCTGGTGCGACGGCACAGATGCGCGTCGCCGATGATCAACGGGAGGATATGGCTCGGCGTATCGCGCACCGGCATGTCCGCTGCTCTGCAGCATGGCCTTCAGCCGCGCGACATTGTTCTGCTGGCGGCGTTCGCTGCTCCGGGTGCGCCTTGAGATGCCGCACCGCCGCCAGCGCGCCGGCCGCGAGGTGCGGGCAGAGCGACGTGGTGAAGATGAAACTGTCGGCGAAGCTGCGGATCACGTCCATCAGCAAGGCTGGGCCGGCAACGTAGCCGCCCATGACGCCGAACGCCTTGGCGAGCGTCCCCTCGATCAGCGTGACACGATCGGCGACGCCCTGCTGCTCGGCCATGCCGCCACCGCGCGCGCCGTAGAGGCCGACGGCATGGACCTCGTCGAGATAGGTGATGGCGCCGTGCTTCTCGGCGACATCGCAGATGGCGGCGATCGGAGCGACATCGCCGTCCATGCTGTAGACGCTCTCGAACGCCACGATCTTGGGACGGTCCGGCGCGATGCGAGCTCAGCAACTCATCGAGATGGGCGGCGTCGTTGTGCCGGAAGATGAAGCGCTCGGCGCCCGACCGGCGGATACCTTCGATCATCGAATTGTGGTTGAGCGCGTCCGAGAAGATCGCGCAGTCCGGCAGTGAGCTTGCCCAGCGTGCCGAGCGCGGCGAGGTTGGAGATCCATCCCGATGTGAAGATCAGCGCGGCTTCCTTGCCGTGAAGGTCGGCGAGTTCGGCTTCGAGCTCGACATGCTGCCGGTTGGTGCCGGAGATGTTGCGCGTTCCTCCGGTGCCGGCGCCCGACAGATCGATGGCGCGGTGCATGGCCGCCAGCACATCCGGATGCTGACCCATGCCGAGGTAGTCGTTGCTGCACCAGACGGTGACGCGGCGGCTCCGACCGTCCGGAGCGTGCCACAAGGCCGTCGGGAACTGCCCTGCGAGCCGCTCGCAGCTCGATGAAGGTCCGATAGCGGCCATCCAGCTTCATTTCGCTGATGAGAGCTTTCGAACTTGGCGACATGGTCCATACGTCCATCTCCGAGCACGCGCGTGAACAGTCGATGGCCTGGCACGCTATGCGAACGGCTCGGGGCCGCTCGTCGGCGCTTGCTGTCGTTGATCTGCGGTTGCGGTCGATTTCAAGTGCGCTGACGAGTGTAGGGCATCGATCCATACATACAGAGCGACAATGTCGATTGATGTATGGATTGATGCTGATATCGTATGCATACGCTTTGCAAGGCGATCAGGAGACAATGGTCATGTCCAGTCCCCAGCCCGTGCAGGCTCGCCACGCCCCCATCCCAGCGTCCTGCCCGCCGTGGCGGCAGCGGGCAACGCCGCCGCAAGCGTCGTCGCCGCTACCGCGGCGCGCCGCTTCTCGTCAGATGCGGGCGCGTGCGAGACAACCGGGCCGATTGCGGGAGCCGTCGCCGCCGGTCACCCGGTGGTGCTACCGCCGATGCGATTCATCCGGTGGTCGAGATTTCTCCGCCCGGTATCGCCGGGTCGCCGCGCCATCACCTGGCACGGCATCACGGCCCGAAAACCGTCAGAAATCCATCGACTGCAGGCTCGATCGTCGAATTATTGCTTTTCGCGCACCCGCGCACCTGCTCGTGGCGTACGAGGAGGGCGAGCGGCGCAGCGGAGAAGGCTTCCTCGTCGAGGGCGCGCCGCGATCCAGTCTGCGCAATTTCGCGCGCAAGCTCACGTTCGTGCCGGCACGGCCACGTGCATATCGCGAATGGCACGGCCCGCATACGCGCACGCAGCCGCCGCACGTCTTCACTTCTACTTCGATCCGGCGAAGCTCGATTCTGGCGCTGGCGATCGCGGATACGGAATCCTTTGCCTCCGCGGCTGCTCTTTCGAGGATGCAACGCCATGGGACACGGCCCCCAAGCTGAAGAGCTGCGGTCGACAGCGCCGCGTCCGGAAGATCGGCCCTATTTTGACGCTCTTGGCGTCGTGCTCAGCACGAGCTCACGTCCGTCTCGGACGCCGGGATGTCCACCGTTCCCGCCCCAGCTCCGAGGCGGCCTCGCCGCGTGGCAAAGGTGACGAGCGGTCGTCGCCGCTCTACATCGAGAAACATCTGCGGAGCGCATACCGCTCGACACGCTCACGCGCAGCTCGCACGCCTGAGCCGGTACTATTTCCGCCGGGGCCTTCAAGCAATTCGTTCGGAATGCCACCGCATCGGTGCCCAGACCCACCGCCGCATGGAGTACGCCAAGCTGCTCCTGGCCAAAGCACGCGGTCTCGGCGGACGGAGATCGGCACTGGCGTTGGGTCTCAGCAGCACCAGCTCATTTACCGCCGCATTCCGCAGGGGAGACTGGCGCCACGCCCACTCGAGCTATCGCCGGAACATCGGTTAGCTGCGGCAAGGGAAGGACAGCCGCCGGGCGCAGGGCGATGGATGAGCGAGATCGCACAAGCCCCGCGCGGTGCCGGAGCTTGTGCATAACGAACGGTCAATCCGGCCGTCCCGAGTTGTACCCGCGCAGAAGCTGGTCTCGGATGAACGGATCCGATCGGCGCCGATCACCCGTCCGCCGTCGATCACGTCGCCGGGCTTCACCTTGACGCGCGGGATCGCTGATCCCTTCCTCGCCCGTCGCCTGCGTATCGATCGCTGTGCCGCGATCCTGCTGGCCGTAGGTGGCGTCGGGTGCCCTCGGTTCGACTCGGCATAGGCGCCTGTGGCACCGATGAGCACTGTCAGTGCTGCCGGAGGTCATCAGCATCACCATGAGAGCTCTGTTCATGTCGCCTCTCCATTTGTTGGACGAAGCATCCAATAACAGCTTGGTGCCGAAATACTTTTTTGGCCTTGCCGCGGATCGAGGCGAATTGCGCTGATCCTCGGTCGATCGCTGCCGGCGCAGGTACGATCGGTTCGGCACGCAGGCATGCGCCTGCCGCGAGGGCCTGCGCGTAGCCTGCAGTCAAGATCGATTGAATGCTCTCATGCGAGCAAGGGCATCAGCCCTGCGCGGCTCAATGATAGCCTTCGCCCTCGCGCAGCTTTCCGCCGAAGATCCAGTACACGAAGATCGTGTAGCCGAGGATGATCGGCAGCATCACCAGCGTGCCCATCAGCATGAAGATGTGGGTCGCGGGCGCGGCCGCCGTCTGCCAAATCGTCAGGGACGGCGGAACGAGATAGGGAAGTTCGAAATCACAAGGCCGAGATAGCCCAGCAGGAACAGCGCGATGGTGGCGAGGAAGGGAAGGACTTCGTGTCCGGTCTCGAGCCAGCGCCATGCCGCGAATGCGACGAGCAGGGTCGCGGCCGGCACCCACCAGAAAAACAGGATGTTCGGCAGCGAGAACCAGCGCACGCGCGATGCGCTCGAAGGCGAACGGCGTCCAGATGCTCACGATCGCCATGAAGGCGAGCACCGCGAGCAGCAGCAGCTTGGCCTCGATCCTTGCACGCCTGGCGACGCTCCCCTCGGTCTTCATGATGAGCCACGTGGCGCCCAGCAGACCGTAGCCCGCCACCAATCCCAGGCCGCACAGCACCGCGAACGGCGTCGCCCAATCGAAGGCGCCGCCGGCAAACGCGCCGTTCTCCACCTTGATGCCCTGGATCAAGCCGCCGAGAATCAATCCTTGGCAGAAGGCGGCGAGCGTCGAACCGGCGACGAAGGCGAAGGTCCAATGGCGCTTGCTGGTCACCCCGATCCAGCGGAACTCGAAGGCGACTCCGCGAAACACCAGCGCCAGCAGCATGAAGATGACCGGCAGATAGAGCGCCGGCAGAATGATCGAGTACGCCAGCGGGAAGGCGACCATCATGCCGGCGCCGCCGAGCACGAGCCAGGTCTCGTTGCCGTCCCAGAACGGAGCGACGGAATTCATCATCTGGTCGCGCTCGTGATCGGTCTCCGCGAACGGAAACAATATGCCGATGCCGAGATCGAAGCCGTCGAGGATCACGTACATCGCGACGGCGAGCCCGATGATGGCGGCCCAGATGACCGGTAGATACGATTCCATGGCGCAGCCTCACACGATGTGTTCGCTCGGAACTGAACTTCGATTCGGCCTCGACGAGAACTTTGCGTCCGCGCTGGCAGCGGACGATGGCGTCGGCGCTCCGCCAGCGGCGGGGCTCGATCGCGGGGTCCTGCGGTCCGCGCGCGATCAGCCGGTTGATGTAATAGATGCCCGATCGCGAACACGACGCCGTAGACCAGCACGAACAACACGAGCGTCGTGGCCACCGTATTGGCGGCGAGCGGCGAGACCGCATCGGCGGTTCGCAGGACTCCGTAGGCGACCCAGGGCTGCCGGCCGGTCTCGGTGACGATCCAGCCGGAGATCACCGCGACGAAGCCGATCCACCAGGCATGCTGCGCGGGCCAGAGATACCACCGGGCCTCGAACAAGCGGCCGCGCCACCACAACCACACGCCGGTCAGCCCGGCCAGGATCATCATGCAGGCCGATGCCGACCATGATGCGGAATGCGAAGAACGGCGGCGCGACCGGTGGCCGGTCGCGCGGCGGCACGCTCTTGAGACCGGGAAACAGACCATCCCAGCTATGGGTGAGGAGAAGCGAGGCGCCGTGCGGGATCGTCACCGCAAAGCGGTTCGTCTCCGCCTTCTCGTCGGGCCAGGCGAACAGCACGAGCTCGCCCGGGTCGTCGCCGTCCCAGTGCGCCTCGATCGCCGCGATCTTCAGCGGCTGATGCTCGAGCGTATTGAGGCCGTGCTGGTCGCCGATGAAGAGCTGCAGCGGCGCGACGATGGCGGCGAAACCGACGGCCATGCGCACCATGGTGCGGCCGTGCTCCAGATGCCTGCCGGCGAGGACGTAGCGCGCCCCGACGGCGAGCACCACGAACGACGTCGTCAGATACGCCGCCGTCACCATATGCGCGAGGCGGTAAGGGAAGCTCGGATTGAAGACGATGGCGAGCCAGTCGAGCGGGTAGGCGATGCCGTCGCGCATCTCGTATCCGGCCGGCGTCTGCATCCAGCTGTTGGCCGACAAGATCCAGAACGCCGAGAGCGTCGTGCCGACCGCGACGGCGACGGCCGACAGCGTGTGCAGCCACGGCGGCACCCGGTTCCAGCCGAACAGCATCACCCCGAGAAACGTCGCCTCGAGGAAGAAGGCGACCAGGACCTCGTAGCCGATCATCGGCCCGACGACATTCCCGAGCACGGCCGAGAACCGGCTCCAATTGGTGCCGAACTGGTATGACAGGACGATCCCGACACCACGCCCATGGCGAAGGAGACGGCGAAGATCTTGGTCCAGAACTGCGCCAGCACGCGATAGTGCTGCTTGCCCGTGCGCATCCACATGACGCACAGCGTCGCGATGTAGGCCGACAGTCCGATCGTGAAGGTCGGGAAGATGATGTGGAAAATGATGGTGAAGGCGAATTGCAGCCGGCGAAAGAAGAGGGGATCGAGATCCATGAGATCAATCCTCGAACGAATGTCGGCTGAGCTGTCCGCAGTCGTTACCCTCATTCGGCCGGGGTTGCCGATGGCAGCTCGCGATGGACTGGCGGACCGGCCTTTCGCAAGCTGCTCTTCGAGCCACAGATCGTGATGTTCCTTGGCCCAGTTGAAATCGACTTCGCCGGTCCACATGGCCTCGAACGCGCCCTCCATTCCAAGCGTGCCGATATAGATGTGACCGAGGATCAAGCGCGACGAACAGGACCGCGATGACGCTGTGCACCACCTGCGCGATCTGCATTCCGGCGATGTCGGTGACGTAGAACGGGAACAGCAGCAGAAAGCCCGATACGGAAACCGCGGCACCGGCGCCGAGGGCGCCCCAGAACACCAGCTTCTCTCCGGCATTGAACCGGCGCGCCGGGGCGTGCTTCGATGCGATGAATCCCGCCGCCCTGCTTGAACCACTCGATGTCGATCTTGTCGGGGATGTTGTCCTTGATGCCAGATCACGACGATCAGCACGAGGCCGAGCACGAACGGAAAGCTCATGAAATTGTGCGCGTATTTGGCGGCTTGCGAGAACGCGCTGAAGGCGTCCGGCCCGATCAACGGCAGCAGCAGCAGCTTCCCGAAGGTGATGTTCAGCCCGGAAATGCCGAGAACGACGAACGAGACCGCGGTGAGCCAATGCACGAACCGCTCGAATGCCTTGAAGCGCGGCACCTTGCGTCCGGATCGTCCCGCCGAGATGCGGAGCCGTCCGAGGACGAAAATAAGCCGCCGCCAGCCCCGCGACGGTGCCGACGATGATGATGGCGCCGAGCCAGTGCAGCGTGACCTGGTGAAAGTGATCCCAGGTCCGCCCAGCGGGCTGAATGAGGACGCGCGCCCGCTCGTCGGGCTGGTCGATTAGCCCTTCGATGCGCGGAGATTGTCGAAGCAGCGTCTGCTCATTCACGACGCTCGCGTCCGGATCGACCGGCGCGCTCTGCGGCTGGGCGCGGACGGGCGCGGCGAAAGCGATCAGGCCAGCGATCGCGACCGCGCCAACGACGAAACGTGCTCGCGCCAATAGACCTGTCATGGCTCCATCTCCTTGTCGTATTGAGTTCGCCGGCAGCCTGGCGATGCGTCGTCCGCGTGGCGCTCACACCGCGATCCCTCGTGATAGGCGGTCATCCAGCCCCAGGCGCCGGAGCCATAGCCGCGCTTGATCACGCGTTCCTTGTAGATCTGGGCGATGATCTCGCCGTCGCCCGCGAGCAGCGACTTGGTCGAGCACATCTCCGCGCACAGCGGCAGCTTGCCTTGCAGCATGCGGTTGGCGCCGTATTTCGCGTATTCCTCGCTGCTGCCGGGGACTTCCGACCCGCCGCCGCCGGCGCAGATAGGTGCACTTGTCCATCTTGCCGCGCGAGCCGAAGTTGCTGATCTTGGGATATTGCGGCGCGCCGAACGGGACAGGCGTAGAAGCAGTAGCCGCAGCCGATGCACAGATCCTTCGAATGGAGCACGACGCCGTCATCGGTCGAGAAATGCAGTTCACCGGGCACACCGCCGCGCAGGGCGCATCGGTGCAGTGCATGCAGGCCATCGAGACCGAGCGCTCGCCCGGCTTGCCGTCATTGATGGTGACGACGCGCCGGCGGTTGATGCCCCACGGCACCTCGTTCTCGTTCTTGCAGGCGGTGACGCAGGCGTTGCACTCGATGCAGCGGTCGGCGTCGCAGAGAAACTTCATCCGAGCCATGGTCGTGCCTCCTCACGCCGCTCTGATCTGACAGAGCGTGGCTTTCGGCTCCTGCATGCCGGTCACCGGATCGAAGCCGTAGGTGCGTGAGCGTGTTCACGCTCTCGCCGAGCACGATCGGATCGGCTGCCTTTCGGATATTTGCTGCGCTGGTCGACGCCCTGGAACCAGCCGGCGAAGTGGAACGGCATCCACGTCACGCCCTTGCCGACGCGCTCGGTGACCAGCGCCTTCATCCGTGCCTTCGAGTTGTATTCGGCGCCGGTGACCCAGACCCAGCCGCCGTCCTTGATGCCGCGTTCGGCTGCATCCGCCGGATTGATCTCGACGTACATGTCCTGCTTCAGCTCGGCCAGCCACTTGTTGGAGCGCGTCTCCTCGCCGCCGCCCTCGTACTCGACCAGCCGGCCGGAGCTGAGGATCGAGCGGGAACTGTTTGGCGATGCCGTTGTCGACCGCCGTCTTCTGCACGGTGAAGCCGACATTGGGCACGCGGAACTGCTGCGCGTCCGGCCGCGTCGGGTATTTGCGCGACGAGATCGGGCCGCGGCGTGTAGATCGGTTCGCGGTGGACCGGAATGGGATCCGGCAGGTTCCAGGCGACCGTGCGCGCCTTGCCGTTGCCGTAAGGGTATGCAGCCGTGGTCGATCGCCGACGCGCTGGATGCCGCCGGAGAGATCGATCGACCAGGACACGGCGTCGGGGTTGGCGGAGTTCACCTGCTGGATGATCGCCATTTCCTGCGCGGTGAGATCCTTGTCCCAGCCGAGCTTCTTCAGCACGCCGAGCGTGAACTCGGGATAGCCGTCCTTGATCTCCGAGCCCTGCGAGTATGAGCCGTCGGAAAGCAGGCTGACCCCGTCGCGCTCGACGCCGAAGCGCGCGCGGAACGTGCCGCCGCCTTCCTTCACCGGCAGATTGGTGTTGTAGAGCACGGGCGTGCCGGGATGCTTGAATTCCGGCGTGCCCCAGCACGGCCACGGCAGGCCGTAATAGTCGCCGCCGACTTCCGGATCGTCCTTCGGCGCGCGCAGCGTGACGACATCGAATTTGGACTGATTCCTCATGTGCGCTTTGAGCCGCTCGGGCGACTGGCCGCAATAGCCGGTCGACCAGCCGCCGCGATTGATCTCGCGCAGGATGTCCTCGGCCGAGACCGCGCCATTCTCGACCTTGATGTTCTTGAACATCCGGTCGGCGAAGCCGAGCTTGCGGGCAAGCATGTACATCACGTCGTAGTCGTTCTTGCACTCGAAGACCGGCTTGACGATCTGCTCGCCCCATTGCAGCGAGCGGTTGGAGGCGGTGCGTGATCCGTCCATCTCGAAACTGGTGCAGGCCGGCAGCAGGTAGGTGCCGTTCTTGCGCTCGGAGAGCACCGACCAGGTCGTCGGATAGGGATCGCACACGACCAGGAGATCGAGCTTCTCGATGCCTTTCGCCGCTTCCGGCATGCGCGCGATGGTGTTGCCGCCATGCCCCATGATGAACATGGCCTTCATGGTGTCCGGCTGGGCGACCTGATCCTTCGGCAGCAAGGTGGCATCGAACCAGCGCGTGCTGGGGATGCCGGGCGTTTCCATGAACGTCTTGTTGACGAAGCGGGAGAGCATCCAATCGTAGTCGACCTCCCACACGCGGCACCAATGCCTCCAGGCACCCTCGGCAAGGCCGTAATAGAGCGGCAGCGTCGTCACATCGAGGCCGAGATCGGTTGCGCCCTGGACGTTGGTCATGGCCGCGGAAAATGTTGGCGCCATTGCCGTAGTGACCGACATTGCCGGTGGCGAGCAGCAGGATGCAGCTGGCGCGGACGTTCGCCGTTCCGACCGTGAACTGGGTCTGACCCATCGCCCAGATCAGCGTCGACGGGCCGTTGCTTCGCGAATATCTCGGCGATGCGCTTGACCTGCGCTTCCGGCAGGCCGGTGACGCGCTCGACCTCGTCGGGCGGCCACTTCTCGACCTCCTTGCGGATGTCGTCCATCCCATAGACCCGCTGGCGGATGAATTCCTTGTCCTCCCAGCCGTTCTGGAAGATGTGCCAGAGCATCCCGTAAATGGTCGGAATGTGGGTTCCAGGGCGTACCCGGACATATTCGGTTGCGTGCGCCGCCGTGCGCGTCATCCGCGGATCGATGACGATCATGTTGGCGCGGTTGAGCTCCTTGCCCTCGAGAATGTGCTGCAGCGATACCGGATGCGCCTCGGCCGGATTGCCGCCCATGACCATGATGGTCTTGGCGTTGCGGATGTCGTTGTAGCTGTTGGTCATCGCGCCGTAGCCCCAGGTATTGGCGACGCCGGCGACCGTGGTGGAGTGACAAATGCGCGCTTGGTGATCAGAGTTGTTGGTTCCCCAGAAGGCGGCGAGCTTGCGGTTGAGATAGGCGGCTTCATTGGTGAACTTGGCGGAGCCGAGCCAGTAGACCGACTCCGGTCCCGACTTCGCGCGGATCTCCATCAGCTTGTCGCCGATCTCGTCGATCGCCTGATCCCACGGAGATTCGGTTCCACTCGCCGTTCACGAGTTTCATCGGATAGCGCAGCCGGCGTTCGCTCAGCACGTCGTCGCGCACGGCCGCGCCCTTGCAGCAGTGCGAGCCGCGATTGATCGGGCTGTCCCAGCCCGGCTCCTGGCCAGTCCACACGCCGTTGGCGACCTCGGCGATGACCGTGCAGCCGACCGAGCAATGCGTGCAGACGTTCTTGCGGGTCGCCAGCGTCGCGCCGGGAGGCGGCGGCGGGCCGGCCTCGGCCTTGCGGACGCTGCCCAGCGACAGCGTGCCGAGCGCGGCGAGGCCGCCGGCAGCGAGGCCTGAACGGCGCAGGAAGCTGCGACGATCGAGACCTCCGCTTGCCTGGACCGGGAGCGCCGCAGCCAGCGTGCCGCGGCGAGCTTCGCGTTGTGTCCTCTTGATCAGCACGATCGGCCTCCCTCACTTCGCCGGATAGCGGTTGACGCGGTAGAAGGTTTGAACCTCGGGAGCGTCCGCCTGATACCGGGAAGCCCTTGCGCTTGTCGGGGAAGTCCTCGGCATCCGCGGGCTTCACGGCTCGTGGTGGCTGCGGCCCGACGCAGCACGCGGAGGAGATCGCGGCGGCCGATGTTCGGCTGGGCGATCGTTCATGTGCCTGCCTCGCTTCGCAAAGCTCAGAAGCTGCTGGGGTCTTTTTTAGTACAGCGGGCACAGGGCGGGTTTTGGGGCTATTGCGGGGTTTGTTTCGTTCTTGCGCAAATCGCGCGAAGTTCCCGCCCCCAGCCACGCCGACCGTTGCTGGAGGGTTAATGGTGATGTTCAGGGAGGCGTTCCGAGCTCGGCGACCGCCGCCCGCCGGGATCAACCACCCGGATGAGCCCATCATCCCTTTGTCCTCATGACTTAGGATGTGGCAGTGAAAGCACGAACTCGCCGGAAATGTTTTGGTGGAAGCGCATGAGCAAGCGCACCTTACCAGGCGTCACCGGATCGTCCGGCGACCAATTCGCATCCGGCAAGGCCACTGGCACGTTGATCGTGTCCAACATCCGGCCCTCGACGAACTTGTCGTCGCTTTCCAGCACGCGGAAATGCAGCTGATGAATGTGAAAGTCGTGGAGCTCATGAGTGAAGTTGAGGATGGTCCATTCCTCGACGCTGTTCGGCTCGACTTCGACCACCGACGCGGGCGCGCCGCTGCATCGGATAGGGCTCGATAATGGCATCCGGGCGGGATACTTCCGTGATGTAGAAGTCTGTCTTGCTGTTTTTCGCCCGCTGATATTCGGTGAAACGCAAAGGTCCGTCGGCGCACCGGTATGTCCGCGGACGGCATGTCATCGACGCCCTGCAGTGTCGTTCGCGGCGGAACCGATCCTCGCGCGACCGGCGCATCTGAGGGATGGCGTATCGATCCTGACGGCCACCAGGTCGCGACCCGGCATCAAATCTCCGGCGCAACCCGTCTCCACCGCCTCGGTCCGCAACACGATGACGATGCTGTGCGGCAGGGGCATCGAGCTTGACGTTGAACTCGATGCGCCCGCCCGGCGGCACCATGATCGGGTCCGTGCTCGTTTGCGCCTTCGGTCGCCCCGTTTTGTCGGCGAACGGCACGCCATCGAGGCCCACAACCTCGATCGGAACGTTCCGAACCACGCCGGACCCGTCGATGTCAGCAAGTTGCAGGCGGATGTACGTGTCCGCCGCGGCATTGACGAGACGCCAAAGCTCTTCCCGGCTGGGCAGCAAGGCTGATCTCGGGCACGCTGCCGGCCGGGTTTCCGGCGTCGCGGATCGAGATCCCGTTGACGCTCAGAAACGTTTCCTGCTCCCGCTCGGCGGGTGCCGGAGCACTGAATTTCCGCGGCTGTGTTGATGCACTTGTCGAACGCGCATTGCGGCAATTGGGCGGCGCTGCTGGAAGCCGCCATGCCGGCAGCCCGCGGCGCGATCGCCGGTTGCGAACGATGGACGTTGCCCGGCAGGATCAACCGTTGTCGGTTTCGGTTGCGGCTGCGTGTTCGGGCTCTGGAACGAGATGGTCGCGCACGATCAGGGATTCTGTCGGCCATCCCGTGTTGCCGCCGCGCATCGTCGTCGGCGTTCTCGACCACGATGGCGCCGGACAATCCGAGCAGGGTCTGGGCTTCGCTCTCGCCATGAAAGTGCGTGTGATACCAGTACAGTCCCGCGGGCTGGTCGTCCGGTACGGCGATCTCATAGGCGCTCAGGCACGCTCCGCGCGGCGACGGCTCGCTCTCTGGAACGAAATAGGTGGTGACGACGTCGTCGCCCGGCGCAATACCCGGACCGCATGGCACTGGCTTAACCTCGAGCCCATGGAAATGCAGGTTGGTGTTGCCCGTGGGCTCATGATAGGCGCCGGGCACAACCTCGAGATATCCCGGCATGCCGGCGACGCCAGGGAAGTTGGTAACGTGGCCGGGTGGAGTGGTCTTTCGCAGGACGGATGCGTCATTGATGCCATTGAACAAGCGCACGCGAAGGATTTCGCCGGGACGTATCCGAATCGTGGGTGCGATGCCGGGCCGATCGCTGTTGTTACGGTCGACGAAGCAAAGTCGGTCGCCATCCTGACGGATTTCGAGCTCGATCGACTGAATTCCGGCCGTCGACGCGCGCCATCTCCGGCGGATTTTCAAGGGTCGTCGGCGCGGGGCCACACACCCGATGGCGCCGGCGTCGGAGGTGCCTGCCGAGCCGTCGATGGCCACGATAGCAAGTCCAAACAGCGAGGATAGCGAGACTGCGCGCATCATCTGTCCTGCTGGTTGTATCACGCCGCGACGCTGCGCGCGCGGCGGAGCCATGAATTCCGGCCCGACCGGATCGGTGATCGTTTCGCGCAGGATCCGATCGATCTCAGCCTTGGCGGCGGCATCGAGCCGCCAGCCCGTCACCTCGTCGACCGGCTGCAGCTGATCGGGATGGCGCGCGCCCCACAGCGCCGTGGTGATGCCCTGATCGAGCATCCAGCGGACCGCCAAGCTGAATGACGCGCTTGCCGAAGCGTTGCTGAGCGAGCCGATCGAGCCGTTGCACGGCGGCCAGATATTGCGCGAACCGGGGCTCGATGGAACTTCGGGTCGGTGCGTCGCAGATCGTCGCCATCGAAAACGGTATCCGCTCGCATTCGTCCGGACAGGAGGCCCCGACACAGCGCGCCGTAGCCCAAGCGTCGCGATCTTGTTCTTGCGGCAATAAGGCAGAAGGTCGGCCTCGATTCCGCGCTCGAACAGGTTGTAGGGCGGCTGCAGCACATGCAGCGGCGCCACGCGGCGAAACCGCTCCATCTGGCCGACCGAAAAATTGCTCACTCCGATGGCGCGGATCTTTCCCTGCCTGAACAGCGTGTGCATCGCCTCGGCGGTTTCTTCGATCGTCACCAACGGGTCGGGCCAGTGAACCTGATAGATATCGATGTAGTCGGTTCGAAGCCGGCGCAAGGAGTCCTCGATCTCCCGCATGATGCGGGCGCGGCTGGCGTTGCGAGATACTCTTCCATCCTCCCATTCAAGTCCGGCCTTGGTGGCAATAAGCACGCGCGAGCGCAGGCGGCCCTCGGCGATCGCCCTGCCGACGATCTCCTCGGAGCGGCCGAATCCATAGACCGGGGCGGTGTCGATGACATTGATGCCGTGCTCCAATGCGGCACGGATGGTGGAAACAGATTCAGCTTCATCGGTTCCGCCCCACATCCACCCGCCAATGGCCCAAGTGCCGATCGCGACGGGCGACACCTTGAGCGATGTGCCGGGAATGTCGGCAAGCTCCATGTTGATTTCGAGAGCGTCGGCTTGACGAGCCATGATCCTGTTCCTTCCTCGTGCTGCTGGCTTTTGCGCGTTATCGCGCGCCGATGTCAATTTCCGTCTGTTGAAGCTGCCGGGCGGCGCCGTTCTCGACGGCCATGATGGCCAAATATCTGCGTTGCGTCGCGGGCGTGTGCGCTGGATCCGACGATCTGGCGAATGGGCCCGACGGCGTTGACCACCTGCGCCCCAGCCGCGTTTGTCATGAATTCAGCGATCGGCTCGATCGGTCCGGTTCCATCCGCATTCGGCGGTCAGGGCCAGCATGTAGGGCTTGGCTGGCTCGAGGCCGGCAACGGCGGCCTGCAGCACTTGCGTGAGCCCCTGGTCGAACAACGATACCGTCGTTGGAATTGGCGCTGCCGGGCGCAGCCAGCGCCAGATGCACCGCGGCGCCGGCGAGACCAAGCGGCTGCAGGCTCTCGGTTCCGGCGGTCTCTGTCGGCACGGCCTCGGGCACGATAGACCAGCGCCTGTGCCGCCTGTCCGTTCGGGATCGTCGCAATCACCCGGTTGGTCGACGTGTCGATGGCGGTCACCGCATCGCCGTTCTCGATCCCGACATAGACGCGCGTCCCGTCTCCGGAAGGCCAGATGCCATGCGGCAGGTCGCCGACCGGAATGGTCGCGACCTGCTCGAAATCGGTCGGTTCGAAAGGCCTTCACCTGGTTCAGCCCGCCGATCGTGACATAGGCGAACTGTCCGCGCGGCGTGTTCACGAAATTGACGTGGTTGGTGATCGGCCCGGTGTCGATGACCCGCAGCACCTGGAACGGCGGCCTCGGCCGCGAAGACCATCACCTTGCCGACATCCTTCAGGGTCAGCCACACCTGCTCGCCATCGGGAGAGGCCGCGATGTTGGGGCAGAACGGCGAGACCTGCTTCACGCGCCCGACGATCTCGTGCGTTTGCGTGCTGATCACGACGGTTTCCGGGGTGAAGCTGGAGCAGACATAGCCGTAGCGCGCCATCGGGCGAGAAGATCGTCATGCCCGGCCCGTTCGGCACCGTGATGCGCGCTTTCTCAGCGTAGGTCGTCGCCGTCGAGCACGGCGACGTAATCCTCGCCGCGGACCGTGACCCACACCTCGCTGCCGTCCTGGGTAAAGAACGCCTCGTGCGGCGAGCGTCCGACATAGGTCGTGTGCTTGACCTTGTTGGTGGCGGTATCGACGAAGGTCACCGAGTTCGAGGCGATCGACGACCACCGCGAGCGTCTTGCGGTCCGGCGAGAAGCCGAGCCCATGAACGAGAACCTGGCCCTTGTAGAGCGGCGACAGGTTCATCGGCTGCGGATCGCCCAGGCGAATGACGCCGAGGTTCTTGTTGGTCGACGGATCGATCACCGAGACGGTGTTCGAGAACTGCTCGGCGGCGTAGACCCGGTCCCTGTCCGCTGACGGGAAAATCCGGCGCGCCGGCCGCGAACGGGCGCCTGCCCGGCATACGCCGGCGCGCTGCACGAGCAGGAGCGCGGTCGAGAGAGAGCAGGCGCCTGATGTTCATGACGGTCTCCTCATTGGTCAGCGATGCGATCGCAGGGTGGATGCTTCGCGCTGGCGGCAGCTCGAGAAGGCGTGCGCATATAGGCGATCTCCTGCCCCTGCTCGATGATGATCGATTGCGCGAGGCGCCTGAGCCTTTCATCGCGACCGTATTTCAGCAGCACGAGAGCCATATCGATCGCGCCCTGGTGATGCGGGATCATCATCCGCATGAAGTCGCGGTCGACATCGCCGCACGGCGCGATATCCATGCCCTCGTGCATGCGCGCGTTCACCTTCGCCATCTCCGAATAGAAGGTCGGCGCGGCATCTGGTGCGCAACTGCCCGGCGGAACAGCGACCGCATGGCTATGCGCTGCACCTGGAACTACAGGAGGCACTGGGCATCGATCAGAGGCACGAACGCCGAAGATGATCGCCACGCCATACCGACGAGAACTCAATGCCGGCGATGACGCTGGCGATATTCATTTGCGTCCTCACGCTCGAGCTTTCCCCTTCGCGAGAGTGCCAGCTGGTCCACGTTGACGAGGGCGCATTTCCCTGGTTATGCCAGCTTCCTCGGCGGCGCGATCAGGCCGAAACTCCAGTCGTGGGTCACGGCGTATCCGCACGCGATGCCGATCCAGCGGTCCGTACCGCAACGCACCTTGGCATCAGGAAGGTTCGCGCCTTCCCTCTGCCTCGGCTGGCGCCGAGCGCGCGTCGCCGGGGCCGGGGCCGGGCGAACCAGGCGCATAGTGCTCGGCGACGATCTTGTCGCCGTAGATACGTGGGCGCGGCCGCCGAACCATGGTGTTCGTCAGGATGTCGTGAAGATGGCAGGATCGAGGCCGTTTGCGGCCGGACCAGCTTTGCAACACAGCTGCCGACATCTCAAAGCGTAGTCGCGGTCACCATGACCCATACGACCAACGGCGATTTGCATGCGCGGGGATACCGTCCGGCGGCGAAGGTCTGTTATTAGCGTGTCGGTCAGTGGCGGCACCGTTCGACGTCGACAAAGGAACCCCCAGCGGCGAAGCGATGAAAGTTGGCGCGCCCCAACTGGCTGCATCGGATTCCACGAGATTCGGGCTGTGCATAACGCCCTGCCCATGCCGCGCACATGTTTGCTGGCGAGGTAGACCGCTGTCGCGGTGTGATTATCGCATCGAGGAGATGAATCGCGCCAGGGCATAAGCCCGGCAGCGGGCAAAATCCAAGGTCGAGCGCCAAACACGTTTCGCGAACGCCGGCTCGTCGCGGCAGCATCGCGATGACGAGTCCGCCGATCCGAACAGTCACGGTCATATCCGTCGTTGGCTTGGACCAGGCGCAATGGCAGGCTTGCCCCATCTGTTTACCGAGCGACGGACACAGGCGTCGCCGGCTGCCGACGGCGGCAAAGTTTTACCACCATCGCGATGCCCACATGTGACCACGAGGCTGGTAAATCCGAGCGTTGCCTTGCACGGGATTGCGACCACTCCTGATTACGGCCGCTGGTATCGCGTTTGGTGGTCGGTGGGACGTTCGGCGAAGAGCTGAGGCGTTAGAGCGGGACTTCGTCCTTGAGCGTCAGGCACTCTGATCGTTGCGGATGACGCTGTCTCTAAAAGTCCGGGATTTCCTCGATCTCCAGTCAGGACAGTCTAGCGATGGACAGATACGGCGCGTGAGCTTGCTGCGCCCGGTTGAGTTTCTTTCGCCTCAGACATGCCCGCGGCCCCTAAGCGTCGAGGAGTTTGCCCAATATTTTGCGTCATGCGAAGGCCGCGGCGATGGGCGGGGTGGCGCGATTACCAGTATTAACTTGCAGGTGTCGTCGTAAGCGACTCAGTTTCCGTTGAAGCTTCCAGATCGTCGATGTTACCGACCTAAGCGGATCCGGCAGGAGAGACGGCTTATCATCGCAGCTGCTCAGATAGCGGTGCAGCGGCAGGCCGAGACTGCTGAACGCATGCACGAAATGAAACGGTTTCTTCGGCTTTTACCGGAGGTTCAGCTATTGTCGCAATGATAATCTCCGAGAGATAATTTCTTCCGATGTATTTAGCGACCTTCTTTTCCTGCCGCCGCAACGAAGACCACTCGAACATTGCCGCTTGCCGAACAGCGGAAATTGTTGAACGCGGGGCTCGTGCCGTATCACGATGCTGATCTCGGCATTACCGCGCACGGGCCTGGGTTATTGGTTGGGCGCTGACGGCGCCGTTTGGGTCCTTGTGAAAAGAAGGCGCGCGGTTTGAACTCGTTTCGGAAAAACGCCTGGGTCAGGGATCGAATCAGCGAGGCCGCGCGGATCGATAGAAAAAGGCTGACGCGCGTCGGCATCCACGGCTTCTGCCAGCCGAAGAACTCGTGGCCGGCGGGACCGGGCTCAGCGTTCGGCTGAACTCTTTGCGAGGTGGACTTGGGCGACCTTCGACCAGCGTCTCGCCGTCATCGCGCGCTGCGTTCGGTCATGATCAACGGTGGTGGCGCGCGCGAAATCATACTCGAATGGCTCGTCGCGGGCATGACTTGGACGGCGTCGTCCGGATTCCATTCAAGTCGTGATCGAGCGACGCTTTAATGTCTGGCAGGAAAAGAGTTGAACTGAAAGGCGGAAGACGCCCGCCGGGCCGGTAATCAATTCGCTCATGATGGTCTCCTGATCTTACAGCGGTCGGTTTCCTCGCTTACGACGGCGTATCCTCTTACTTCATCGCGTACCCAGCCCTTAAGTTTATATGCACCTCGCGATAGGGAGGCGTTGCCGCATGTTCGAAATTTGCGTGCGAGGAACGGCGCAGGCAGGCAATCCATCAATAGCTGCTATTTCGGTCAAAGACGCTAAAGTAAGTGCCGAATCCGACAATGTTCGCAATGAGGCGACCGCTCTGCGAAAAGCCGCGGACAAGGAAGAGTTCGGCTCTGGCCGAGGGCTCTTTGGCGACTTTAATTCGCCTTACCTTGCGCTGATTGGTGCCGTCAACACGGGGCCGTTGTCGTCGGCCTCGGTTCCCTTAACCAGCCAACTTCCACGGGTGCGGCCATCTGTCCCAGATCTTCGGTGCATGCCACTTGCGTGTTGTGCTTCGGACCGGCGAAAGCGGGGATGGTGGACATGGCGGCGATTCGCCAAGGCGGCAGCCAATGCGACTTTGTCATGATCTTTCTCCTTTGTTGCGCAACATTGAATAGCTGGGCACTCGACCTGAGAGTGATGAACGCGGCACATAGATAAATCCCAAAGGCGAGTGCGCTTGATCATTCTTGCGATTTGTTGCTGGGACTTACCCCATTGTGCCGCGCTTGGGTCAGCCACGCGGGCCTGCGCGCGTAGTTCAAATCGATCAGACTGACTGGTCATTTCGCGAGGAATGACTAAATAATGCCCAGGCAAGGGCACAGCAAGGGGAAGCGCGATCATGACGTCTTTTTGCCATCGTATTGACGGCGGGCTGCGCTGTCGCCGGAGGGTGCTGCCGCGTCGGCGCAAGTACCGCCAGGCCTGATGTCAGCGGATCCGGATCCCTGCGCCGCTTCCAGTGCCGGCTGGGCCACCCGCAACGGACCACTGGCCACACAGGGCGCGCCGGGCGCGCCACCAGCGGCGGTGACGCCTCCGCCGCTCAACCATTCAGCGATCGCATGACTCAGTGCCTGCATCAGGGCGGCAGCGCCGGCCTGCGCCGAGAGCGAACCTCGAGGTTATGCCCGCGACTGTGCGAGAAGAAAACTGACGAGCGGGCGTCGGCCCCGCTTTCGGAGAGCGCCGCAGAACGGTCGCTGCCGAGGCTGACCGGGCTGGTGCTTTGCTGCAGCGTCGCGCATCAGCAGCCCGCGGCCGTTTCGGCGCAGGAGAACGCCCGTCGTTCCATCTGGGAAATGACGGCACCGGCAGCTGATTGACGCAAAGCCGCCGTTCAGAGCAATTTGGCGAAGCCTTTTCCACGTAGATGCCTACGTTCGTGGTTGAGTGAACTGAATTCCCCGACGGATGGCGAACCTTCCAGGGCGTCTCGCGGTAGCAGAATTTCCCCCTGCAGCGCGTGGCATCGATGACACAGCGCCGTCGGACTTGTCCCATGTGCCCGACCACGCTGCTTGGAAAGGAGAGCAATGCCATGCATACGACAGATGTCATAGCGCGACCTTCTCACACGGCGCCACGCCGACGGATCTGACGTCGGCCGCGACCAGGACGTGGAGTGCGACTCACGGTCCTGCTTGCCGACATGTTCGCGTTGTACCTCAAAACCAAGAACTTCCATTGGCACGTGTCCGGGTCCGCACTTCCGCGACTATCACCTTCTGCTCGACGAGCAAGGCGATCAGATCTTCCGCCACGACCAGACGCCATTGCGGAACGTGTGCGCAAGACTCGGCGGCACGACTTTGCGCTCCGATCGGCCACGATCGGCCGCCTGCAGCGTCGTGCTGGACAATGATGCTGACTATGTCACGCCCCGCGACATGCTGGCTGAACTGCGCGAGGACAACAAGCAATTGACCGGCCTTACATGCGCGAGACGCATGACGCTCTGCGACGAAAGCTGCAGCGATGTGGCCACGCGCAAGCCTGCTCGAGATCTGGATCGACGAGGCCGAGCGGCGGACGTGGTTTCGCTTCGAGGCCGCTCGCCAAGGGGAGCGAGCTAAGGACCGGTCGGCAAAACTCGGAACACCTCCCCAATCGAGGCAAGGAAGGCAAAGTCATTTCGTACGGAGTGGACTAGGTACTGCCAGGATGGGCGGCACAGCAGGAACGTGATCATGAAGCTTCTCTTTGCCATCGTATTGGCGGTGGGTTACCTTACCGGCGGCGCAGTCGCCTCTGCAAGTTCCGGCGCTTCCCGGTCTGCGGAGCCGATTCCGGCACCGCTTCCGCCATCACAGCCGCCTCATTCCTGGACCCATGACTCGGAGCCCGTTCATCAACGGGACCGCGACGCAAACTGCGGACGGAAGCGGGCCTGTGTTGCAGACGCCGCTCCTGAACGGGACCGACGCCGAACGCGATCACGGCGGGCCGTGACGCAGAACCCGTTTAACCGGCGCGGATCGACTCTCAACGGACCGCTGCAGGTGCCGAAGGCCCGTCCGTCAGCGACCCCGCGATGCGGGCCGTCGCCGGGCGTGCTGGCGCCTCCGCCGCTCGTTACATTCAGCGATCGCTTGACGCAGTGCTGCACCACAGTTGGGCGCCAGCTTTTGGCCAGAGCGGGTCAAATCTCAATACTACTCATCTGCGCAAACGACTGACGAGGGCGGCGGGTCTTGCCGCCTTCGTTACCTGGAGGTCACGCAGGCTCGTTCCGCCCCGGGGCAGCATGGGCGCAGAGTGCCAGCCACAGCAAGAGGCGCAAAGCTATCGCCAGCCGGATCAGTACATTCAGCACGGACTCATTTCGGCAAACCGATGCGGTGAACTGCTGAGCTATTTAGATGGGCATCGTTCGATTCGCGCTGCGATTTCCGCACACCTTCTACGTCGTGGCCGCTCTGATCCTGTTTCTGGGCGTCGTCGCGATCCGCGCGATGCCGACCGACATTTTCCCGGAGATCAGCATCCCGGTGGTGACGGTGATCTGGCAGCTACACCGGCCTCAGCACGCCCGAGATGGAGCAGCGCGTCACCACCTACAGCCAGTACTCGATCAGCGCCAACGTCAACGGCATCAAGAACATCGAGGCGCAGACCCTGGACGGCCTGTCGGTCCAGAAGATCTACTTCCAGCCTGACGTCAATCTCGACCTCGCGATTGCGCAGATCGTCTCGGCGACCAATGCCATCCGCGCGCTGATGCCGGCCGGGATCCAGCCGCCGATCGTGGTGCAGTTCAACGCCTCCAGCGTGCCGGTCCTGCAGATCAGCCTCAGCTCCGACACGTCTCAACGAGCAGCAGCTCTACGATTACGGCATCTACCGGATGCGCCAGCAGCTGGCGCCGATCCCCGGCGTCACGCTGCCGACGCCGGCCGGCGGCAAGTACCGCCAGATCATGGTCGATCATCGACCCCGACGAAGCTGCGTGGCCAAGGGGCCTGACCCCGCTGGACGTCGTGAATGCGGTCAACGCGCAGAACCTGACGCTGCCGTCCGGCACCGCAAAGATCGGCGACACGCAATACACCGTCCGCACCAATGCGACGCCGCCGACGCATCGACGACCTCAACAATATTCCGGTCAAGGTCGCGAACGGCGCCACGGTGTTCGTGAAGGACGTCGGCCAGGTCCACGACGGCTCGGCTGGTGCAGCAGAACGTCGTGCGCGAAGACGGCCGGCGCTCGGTCCTGCTGAGCATCATCAAGAACGGCAATGCCTCGACGCTCGACGTCGTCAATGCGGGTCCAGCGAGGCGCTGCAGACGGCCCGCGCCGCGGCGCCTGGCCGGCCTCGAGATCACCGAGCTGTTCGACCAGTCGGTGTTCGTCACGCAGTCGGTCGAGGGCGTGCTGCGCGAGGGCGCGATCGCCGCCGGGCTCACCGCGCTGATGATCCTGCTGTTTCTCGGCTCGTGGCGGTCGACCCTGGTCGTCATGATCTCGATCCCGCTAGCGATCCTGACGTCGCTGGTCGTGCTGTATTTCCTCGGCGAGACGCTCAACACGATGACGCTCGGCGGCCTCGCGCTCGCGGTCGGCATCCTGGTCGACGATTCGACGGTGACGATCGAGAACACGCATCGCCTGCTCACCGAAGGAGGACAGCCGCTGCCGGAGGCGACGCTGCACGGCGCCGCCGGCATCGCCGTGCCGACACTGGTGTCGACGCTCGCCATCAGCTGCGTCTTCACCTCGGTGGTCTTCCTCGAGGGCCCGGCAAAATACCTGTTCACGCCGCTCGGGCTCGCCGTCGTGTTCGCGATGCTGCGCATCCTACGGCCTGTCGCGGACGCTGACGCCGATCACCATCGGCCTGCTGCTCAAGAGCGAACATCATGGCCCGGCGGACTGCCTTCGACGGCGGCTGGTTCGCGCCGCTTTCACGGCGCGCTTCGAGCGCGGCTTCGAGCGCATGCGCGCGGAGCTATGTCGGTCTGCTCACCTCGCTGCTCAATCGGCGGCTCATCGTTCCGATCGTCGCCGCCCTGGTGCTCGCGCTCGGGGGCAGCGATGCTGCTGCTGGTCGGCCGCGACTTCTTTCCGGCCATCGACGGCGGTCAGATCCAGCTCCACGTCCGCGCCCCGCCGGAACCCGGATCGAAGGCACCGAGCGCATCTTCAGGCGTCGAAGACAAGATTAGCGAAGTCATCCAGCAATACGTAAT